>Ga0180431_10002607_pt1 | contig 24034 bp, 24 predicted proteins | sample SS_ome_11_FD_132459 | JGI IMG/M metagenome (GOLD analysis project Ga0180431, IMG submission 132459) | Hypersaline lake sediment archaeal communities from the Salton Sea, California, USA - SS_1_MS_1 metaG | ecosystem: Environmental > Aquatic > Non-marine Saline and Alkaline > Hypersaline >...
GAGGACGATGCCTTCGACGTAATATTATGCAGCCACGTTTTGGAACACGTCCCGGACGATCATAAGGCAATTAGAGAAATGTTCAGGATATTAAAGCCCGGCGGGTGGGCTATAATTCAGGTTCCAATAGATAAAAAGCGTAAATACACATACGAAGATCCCTCTATAATCTCTCCAAGTGACAGGGAGCGGGTTTTCGGACAATTCGACCATCTCAGAATTTACGGGATCGACTATATTGACAGGCTTGAAAGTGTGGGGTTCGACGTGACAGTGCACGATTACGCCAAGCAATTGGGTTTCGATATGGTAATTAAGTGTGGCTTAATGAAAGATGATAGCATTTATTACTGCATCAAACCGAAATGCAATCGGAAGTAATAAAGCCTGTTGAAGAGATCCGAACAGCGTGCATCCCGGGCGGAATAATTTTACGGCACTCCGGAAGTCGGCTTGTGCGGTGTGTGACGGGAATTTACCCGCGTTGTTATTTGCCTGCCAGCACGTCTTCGAGAGTGAACTCCTTGAGCGGCTTGGGGAAGTATATGGGTAGTCCCGGGAAACGCGCCTGCATTTTGTCTCGCCATTTCTTGAGATCGAGATCATTGGTGATAGGCGGCAGCCACAGGTCGAAGTGGTGCACCATGATCGCTTTCGGCTGAAAACGCTGCACCAGCCTTGCCGACTCCTTCATCCATTGCCGGTTGGCGGGGCAATATGGTATCGCGAGCACGTCGCTTTGGCCCAACTCGGCGCTGACGCGATACACGTGACGCGAAAGGCTGCCGAAAAAAAGCATCCTCGACCCACGCGAGCGCCAATCGAAATGCATGGCGTAGTTCGGGCCGTACGGATGAGTGGTGGCAAGGTTTAAGCCGCGTTTGACGGCCTCGCTGCGAGGGCTGTGGTTAAATATACGCTTGACGGCTCCCAAAACCATGGGAGCGTCGAACACCTCATGGAAAGTCTTTAACGGCGTGACCGTCAATTCGTCCAGGCGAATCCGGCCGGTATCTTCGAGCGAATGCCACTTGTCGGGATTGCCCGTTCTCGCGGAGCGGTGCAACGATCTCCATTCCTTTTTTATGTCTTTCCTGCCGCATCGGGGCAGGTAGACGGGCGCATCGACGGTCGCCGCCAGGTAAGGCACGTCGGCGAAGTGGTCGAAATGCGTGTGAGTGGCGATAAGCAGGTCGAAGTCCTTGTAATCCTGCCGTGTGATAGGCAAGCGCGGCTTAGCGTCGTAAGGCCTCGATAAAAACGGATCCACAAGCGCCTGCCGTTTGCCGAAACGAAGCTCGAATCCGGCGGCGCCCAACCATTTAAGGGTTATTTCTTCGGGATGCATTGTTCGAGATTAGTTCTCCTTCACCCTTTTGGCAACCCCCTTACTCCTCTCTTTCCGAGAGAGGAATAATTTTGTCGATAACGCCTGCGCCGACGGCGTCTCCCCAAACATTAACGGTGGTACGGCATCTGTCCAGGAACCAGTCGATGGCCAGCAATATGGCGATTCCCTCCGTGGGGAGCCCTACCGAAGTGAGCACCAGCACCATCGTAACCAGGCCCGCTTCGGGTATCGCCGCCGCTCCGACGCCCGCCAGCACCGCCGTGAAAAACACCAGCACCTGCTGCCACGGCGCGAGGTGTATCGCGTAAACCTGCGCGATAAACAACGCCGCCACCGCTTCGTACATCGCCGTTCCGTCCATGTTGATCGTAGCCCCGATGGGCAGCACGAAACTCGCCGTTCGCTCGTTCACTTCGTTTTCATCGACAACGCCCTCCATGGTCATGGGCAGCGTCGCAGCGCTCGATGCGGTACTGAATGCGGTCATAAGCGCCGTTCCCATATTGCGCGCATAACTTGCCACATCGCGCTTGCCGATGAATTTCAAAATCAGCGGCAATGTGATGAAGCCGTGAATGAGCAGGCCCAGAATGACGGTGAAAGCGTACTTGCCCATACGCATCAACTCGCCGATGAACCCGCCTTCCATCGTGAGTTGCGCCGTCCCCAATCGATACGCCACGAGCGAGAAGATACCGATAGGCGCCACCATCATAAGCATGTGCACCATGCTCATCACCGCAGCGTTAAGCCCGACGAAGAAGTCGATTACCGGCTTGCCACGGTCGCCGAGCGTTGTGAGCACGCCGCCGAATATCAGCGAGAAAATAATAAGGGGCAGAACCTGAACGTCCACCATCGCGCGGATGATGTTCTTCGGTATCATTGTCAGCAAAAGGTCCCGTATTCGGAAAGGTTTTGTCTTGCGCACTATCCGAACGCCGACACCGGCATTTTTCGGTTCGACGGTCTTGTCGCCCGGCCCTACCCAACGAGTTACGACTACGGACTTGTCGGTCATGCGCGCGTCGCGGTCTATTACACCGTAAATGTTCCGGTCGACCAGCTCTATCACATAACCTTTGCCGTAGGATGTAGTGCGAAACTTCTCATCGCTCGTGAGATTGAGGAACGATCCACCGGACAGGGGCCGAGAGGTGATTTCGTACCTTGCGTCGGGGAAATTGTCCATCGAGCGCTCGATGCCCCGGCCCGGTTGAATTATGTTGACCAGTATGAGCCCTACCAGCACCGACATGCATGTGGTGACGATATAATAAGCGATGGTAAGCAGTCCGCTTTTCCCGAGTTTCCTCACGTTACCGAGCGATGCGACTCCCGCCGTCATACTCGCAATGATAAGAGGCACCACCAGCAAAAACAGCGCGTTCAGAAAAAGAGTGCCCAATATCTCGGTCTTCAAGGCCGCTTTGGGGAAATAAATACCCATTACGGCGCCGAGCACCGAGCCGGCTATGATTAAGGGCAGCAGATATTGGTTCAAACGTTTCATTATGTTAACTAGGGACTTTAGATCACAAATGGCTGGCATTCAACCATGTACGGGCGACCGGCCGGTCGCCCGTACGATTTAGTGGACCGAATATAGTTGATTACTCGGCTTGAAGTTGAACTTTTTCGACCCGGCTTAAATCCCGTTCGTAAAACCGACTGCCGATAAGGAAAAAAACCGCCCCCAGCGCTCCATATACGGGGACGAAAAGCACGGCGTTTTCGAGCCCGATCATGTCGCTGATTTTGCCTATCAGCGGCGGCGACCAGATATCCCCCAAAACGTGCTGCACGATAACGCACATGCCGTAACTGAAAGCGCGAAGTCCCGGGTGCACGACATCCTGGGTAACTGCGGCGCCGGGAGCCACGAAGCAGGTTACGGTTATGCCGTACAGCGCCAGCAACCCCAAAGCGTAGGGCTTATCGATGTTCAAGAACGAAACGTACAGTAATATCGTGGCCGCCACCGACGATACTGCCGGAAATATCATTCGAGCTTTTTTATGTTTACGTTGAAGAATATCCGATAAGTATCCGCCGAGAGGAGCGCCGATGAGCACCAGTGCGAACAGTGCCGAAGAATACACCCCGCCCTTACCCGGCTCGGCTTTACCGACGCGCTCGAAGTAAGTGGGCAGCCACGTCATCAAAGCCGTAGTGGCGCTGACATTCATGGCGAAGCCGAGGTATGTGCAGGTTAGAGACGGAATACGCAAAATTCCCATGGACTGTTTAATAAATCCACTAAAGCCGCGATCTTCGCCCAGCCCCGTGGCGGAATCTTCCGGGCGTACGCTCTTATAGTCGGGCAAATACCAGGCGGCTATTGCCAACAGCATCCCGGGCAGCGCCACGATACCGAACGCGTGATGCCATCCCCAGCGCTTTGCGATCAGCCCTCCCGCCGCAAGGCCTATTCCAACGCCCAGCGGGATGGAGGCGTTCCATATACCCATATATTTCGCGCGATCCTTCTCGGGGTATGCCGCCGCAATCATTGCAGAGCCTCCGGGCGCGTAGCCGGATTCGCCGATGCCGATAAACGCCCGCGTTATTATAAGCTGGGTATAGTTTTTCGTGAAAGCGCATGCGAGCGTCGCAATGCTCCAGAAAAACGTCATAAGCGCAACCATTTTGCGGCGGCTCCACCGGTCGATGAGAATGGCTGCGGGAATGGTGAATACGGTGATAAACAGTACGACGACGCTTATCAGCCACCCGGCCTGAGCATCGGTAATATGCCAATCGCGCTTGATGAAGTCGATCATGCTCGACACCACCATGCGGTCGGCGTAATCGGACATGTATATGAGGAAAAGAACGATCAATATGCGGTGTGAACGACCGCCGCCGCCGGTGTAGGCATCGGGACCGGAGTTAGTGGAGATTGGTGAGCTTGTATCATCCATAGATTCGGCCCTTCAGTTTTTCAGTACTCTTCCCGCCAATATCACATCCAATAGCGACGGGCTGATACGTTGCAGGATCGCAGTGGCCTTACCCAGCGGCGTCAGCACTCTTTCCCGCTCTCTTTTTTCGATGAGTTTTGCGATACCCCGGGCAACGCCTTCGGGGGTGTCGTGCCCGGGCCGATTTATGGGCCGAGGCGTACCGTCGCCTTTCATGACGGTTTTAGACGGGTCGGTGGTTGTGAACCCCGGCGATATTACTCCGACATGTATACCATAGGGCTTAAATTCCAGCCTGAGTGATTCGGCAAAACTTCGCAATGCGGCCTTGCTCGAGCTGTAAAGGCTGCCCGTGGGAATCGCCCGGATGCCGCTGACGCTCGATACGAAAACCAGGTGCCCGCGAGATAATTTGAGTTGTTCGAGAGCGGCGATGGTCATGTTGATGGAGCCGAGCAGGTTTACTTCGATGAGTTTCTTGCATGTTTCAGGCTCGCACTCATCGAAATTCGCGACGATGCTCAACCCGGCGTTGTTTACCAGAACGTCCAGCTTACCGAACTTCTCCACGGTCGCTCCGACCAAAGTTTTACAATCGGCAGGGGCGGTAACGTCCGATTTGACGCCCAGGACATCGACACCCTCGGCTTTCAGATGCCTCCCGGCTTCGGTAAGGGTGTCATCTAGAATGTCGGAAAGTACGATCTTCGCTCCGCGCCTGCCCAAAAGCTTCGCAGTGGCATACCCTATTCCCCGAGCCGACCCGGTAACCAACACTACTTTGCCTGAAAAATAATCCATACTTCGAACCACCGTATAAGGCATATCGTTCAAGCAACATATAATAAAGAGCAGGAAAAGACAATAAGCCACAACACGATTAATCTCAAATTGAGAAAAGTTGCGGGACTCGGGAAAATAACGAATTGTTGCCGCTGTCGCGGGATTAGCCTATAATCCATGTACTGATGTAATTATCGGATTACTTTATTGAAAGGCGTACTGTAAGGATGATTTTTGAGTATTTGGAAGCGGGTCCGTTGATGACCAATTGCTACATAGTGGGCGATGAGAATACCAGAGAGGCCGTGGTCGTGGATCCCGGCGGTAGCGTGGATCGCATATTGATGGTATTGAACAAGTTCGGCTTGAAGGTGAAACTGATCGTAAACACCCATGCTCATCCCGACCACGTCGGCGGTAATGCCGCATTGGTCGAGGCCACCGGCGCCCCCATCGCCATCCATAAAGCCGAAGTGCCGCTGCTTGAGAACCTCGCCGCCATCGGAACGGGCCTCGGCATGAGCGTCGAGCCGAGTCCTTCTCCGGACAGAATACTGGAAGAAGGAGATATAGTCGAAGTCGGCGATATAAAAATGAAGGTTTTGCACATCCCGGGCCATTCGCCGGGGGGTATATGCCTGGTTATCGACGGCACGAACAAGGTAATTGTCGGAGACGCGCTTTTCCGCATGAGCATAGGCCGTACGGACTTCCCCGGCGGAAGTTTCGAGGCATTGATTGGGGGCATACGGGAAAAGCTCATGTCGCTGGGGGATGATTTCGAAGTTTATTCCGGCCACGGGCCGCCGACAACTATCGGATACGAGAGAAAATACAACCCCTTCGTCACCGGCCAATACACATTATAATCAGGTGGGGGAAAACGGAATGGCCGTTTTAAAAGATAAAAAAATACTGCTCGGCGTGACGGGGTCCATAGCCGCCTACAAGGCCGCGGAAATCGTTCGCTTATTGATAAGCTCGGGCGCCCGGGTACAGGTGGTGATGACTGAAGCGGCCACCAAATTCATCGGCCCTCAAACGCTATCGACGCTGACGGGCCGTCGGGTGGTCACTAGTATGTTCCGCGACGGCACGGAGCCTGAAATCGAGCATATCAGTCTGCCGGAAGAGGCCGACGCGATTCTTATCGCTCCGGCCACCGCGCACACTATTTCCAGAATGGCGCTGGGACTGGCGGACGATGTACTGACTTCGATGCTTCTGGTTGCGCGTTGTCCCGTTTTGGTGGCGCCCGCAATGAACTCGAACATGTATACCCACCCGGCGGTCGAAGAAAATATCGAGATGCTCAAAGGACGCGGCGTGCATATCATCGAGCCGGGGGTCGGAGACCTGGCTTGCGGTCATACCGGCCCGGGGAGATTGGCGGATCCGGCGGAAATAATCGAACAACTTCGCGCCGCACTCACCGAACAGGACCTTTCGGGTGCGAAAATTCTCGTCACTGCCGGGCCGACACGGGAAACCGTAGACCCCGTCAGATACATATCGAACCGCAGCTCGGGCAAAATGGGTTATGCCATCGCCAGGGCGGCCGTTCGGCATGGGGCCGACGTGACCCTGGTGTCGGGCTCGACGAGCCTGTCCGCTCCGGCAAGAACCGCTATTATAACCGTAGAAAGCGCCGAGGAGATGAACAAGGCGTGCGCCGAAACTTTCCCGAATTCCGATGTGCTCATTATGGCTGCCGCCGTTGCAGATTATCGCCCCGAATCCGCAGTTTCTTCCAAAATAAAACGCACAAGCGACAAAATGAGCATCGAGCTTGTTGCATGCCCGGACATTATCAAAGGGCTGGCCGACCAAAGTCGTCCCGAGCAGGTTCTGGTCGGATTCGCCGCCGAGACGCAAGACCTTCTCGAAAACGCCCGAAAAAAACTCGAATCAAAAGGCATCGACCTGCTGGTCGCCAACCAGGTCGACACTCCCGATTCGGGATTCGATCACGACACCAATCGCATCCAAATCTTGGATTCAGACGGTGGGGTGGAAGCTCACCCGCTTATGACAAAGGATGAGGCGGCGGAACAAATAATCCGGCACGTTGTAAAATGGGCAAACCGCAAGAGGAGTTAGCGATTCTCGATGGCGCCGGGCCGCAAAGCTTCGAGCGCCTGTTTTACATCATTGGGAGAGAGATTTTCGTGATTCATTTTATTTCGGAGCTTACGCCGCAGTTTGATGGCCTGTTTGATGATGGCCTTGCCGTGAGGGTCCATCCCGTAACAAGCTCCGGCTCTTTCCCTCAAAAGGAAGTCCTGAACGGTTTCTTCGATCTTTTTCATATATTCTTCAACCTCTTGATGTCCGACCACGGTCTGGCTGCGAGCGCGCCACCGGCGGATTGCCCTGATACCGTTGTTGCGGTTGAAGCTGAGGATGCCGCGATAAATCTTCCGGTTGGTCTGAAAGCTCAACAGGGTTCGAGTAAGCACGGCTTCAAGGAAGGCGTCATTTTTAGCCGAGCCTTCCCGAACAATCTCCTTGGACTCACGCGAAGGATCGTATGGAAGCATGGCATCGAAAGCCACTTCGAAAAAAATGTGCCCTTTGCCCTTTTGGTGGTATTGCTCGACGAGCTTTATCGGAACGTATTCGTTGTGGGAAATCGTATCGGCGGCCAGGTGAGCGAGGTAGCCGTAAGCGCAGGCGCGGTTGGCTTCAGTTTCGGCGCTTTCCAGAAGTCGAAACCCGACACGCCAGTTGTGGGCAAGACGGGCGAAGAAGAGGAATTTCTTGCCGAGGTTCATATCCGCGAAGATGCTTCCGTAGAGGAAATCGAGCGGGTAGGCGGTGAGCAAAGGCCCTGCCGGAAAATTCGCCGAGGACATGGCGTCGAGCACGTGTTTGCCGACAAGAAGATGCGTCGACGGGCCCCACGCCGCCGCAGTATCGGGGATAAAAATCGCCGCCACAAGGACGGCAATTATTATTATAACAGCTACCATTGAACATAATAGGGTAGCCCAGAGGTGAAAAGGTTGCAAAAGGGCGAAACAATCGAAGGCGAGCTTTTGGAGATAATTCGCGGCCTGAAAGCCTACATGACCTATCAGGCCGAGATCGGGGTCAAGGGATTCGAACGCTCGAATTCCAAATCCGCCGATAGCGAGGTAAATTTGTTGGACAAAGACAGACTTACTCTGGAAACTATAATCGAGCGTATGGGCGAATGCACCCGTTGCGATTTGCACAAAGGCCGCAGGCGGATAGTTTTCGGCGCCGGACCCGAGAACGCCGAGATTATGTTCGTCGGCGAAGCGCCTGGAGCGGAGGAAGACCGCCAGGGCGTGCCGTTTGTGGGCAGAGCGGGGCAGCTATTGACGAAAATTGTCACGGCCATGAAGTATTCCCGGCAAGAGGTCTACATCACCAACGTAAACAAGTGCCGCCCGCCCAAAAACCGCGATCCTCGACCGGCGGAAGTTGCGGCTTGCGAGCCTTTCCTGATGCAGCAGATACAGGTGATCAAGCCGAAGGTCATCATCGCTCTGGGCAGGTGGGCCGCACAAACGTTGCTTAAAACAAATACCGCCATCGGCGGATTACGCGGCAAATTCCACGATTATCACGGAATACCCCTGATGCCTACGTATCACCCGGCGGCTATACTCAGAAATCCGAATCTCAGAAGACCTGTCTGGGATGACATGCAAAAGGTTATGAAACTTCTCGGGAAGGAACCTTGATATGAACAAATATTCGAACATACGCGGTTTAATTGTGACGGTTTTTCTGTCGGCTTTGGTGGGAGTATCCGTTTGGGCCATGTTGCCGACTGAAGCTCTTTCGACGGAAACGGAAGCATCGCCTCCGGCCACCGGCGAGAGTGAAAAGCCCCGGACGATTTACTACCTGAAGGTGAAACACGCCATCACGCCGGCGGTAGCGGATTATATCGTCGCAAACGTGCAACGCGCCAACCGCGACGGCGCCGAATGCCTGGTGATAATGCTCGATACTCCCGGTGGGTTGTTGGAAGCGACGCGGGAAATCGTCCAGAGTATCTTCTCTTCCAGTGTGCCGGTGGTTGTTTATGTTGCGCCGAGCGGCGCCCGAGCCGGCAGCGCGGGAGTATTCATCACGATGGCCGGACACGTCGCTGCTATGGCCCCGGGCACGAATATAGGCGCCGCGCATCCCGTCGGAGGGTCAGGTGAGGATATAAAGGGCGACATGCGCAAAAAAGTCGAAAACGACGCCGTCGCTCAAATAAAATCGTGGGCGCAACAGCGGGGACGAAACGTCGAGTGGGTCGAGCGGGCGGTCAGGGAAAGCGTTTCCATCACCGATAAGGAGGCTATCGAGAAGAACGTTGTCGAAATAAACGCCGTCGATCTGGCGGATTTACTGAAAAAAATAAACGGCCGTGAGGTCGAGGTGTCCGGCGGAAAGAAGGTGAAGCTGAACACCCAAGACGCCCAAAAAGTCGAGTTGAAGATGAGCCTTAAACAACTGATCGTAAGCACCATCAGCGAGCCGAACGTCGCATATATACTGCTGCTGATAGGCATGCTCGGCCTCTTTCTCGAATATGTGCACCCCGGAACGCTTGTCCCCGGTATTATCGGTGGAATATGCATTATACTCTTCTTCGTGGTGCAGACGATGCCGATAAACTACGTGGGGGTGGCATTGATAATTTTGGCGGTGGGCTTCTTCATAGCGGAGATATTCATCACAAGCTTCGGGCTGCTCACCATAGCGGGGTTGACATGCTTTGTCATAGGCGCGGTTCTGCTGTTCGACACCCCGACAAGCACTGTGAGTGTGTCATGGTCGGTGATCATTCCGGGAGTGGTGGTGATGGCGCTGGCGTTCCTGCTGGCGGGATTTTTAATTCTCAAGACGCAGCTCGCAAAACCTTTGGGAGGCAAGGAAGGGTTGGTTGGAGAGTTCGCCGAGGCGCGAACCGACCTCGATCCCGTCGGGTCGGTGTTTTTCCACGGAGAATTCTGGACGGCCCATTCCCAAAAGCCCGTAAAGGCCGGCGGCAAGGTCAAGGTGCTCAAGGTCGAGCACATGAAAATCGAGGTCGAACCGGTGGAGGACGATAATGGCGATTGATTCGACGATATTATGGACGGTAGTCACCGTAGTGTTTTTAACGGTCGGCTTGGTGGTGTTAACGCTATATTACTTTTTCAGGGAGCGTAAAGACAAGCCGATAGGCGGCAGGCCGGCGCTTTTGGGCGAGATAGGCGTGGCCCGCACGGACCTCGATCCCGAAGGAAGGGTGCTGGTGCACGGCGAATGGTGGAACGCGCGCGCCGATGAACGGATACCGGAAGGCACAAAAATCCGAATAATCGACGCGGATAAAATGATGCTCAAAGTCGAACGCGCACCGGAGGACGCATGACCTCTAAATCCCGCAGTTCCCTTAAAAGCGAATATGGGAACCAACGAGCCTATTTGGCGCGGGTAGCCGCTAAAAGAGAAAAGAGAATTTGTAAGATTACAGATGTATTGAAGGAAGCTTTTTCCGGATACATTCGCAGAGAAATCGCAGAATTTATATATTTTTCTGAAATATCCGGGGAGGAACTGGCAAAAGCGTTCTTCCAATATCCTGAAGTGTTGAAACCGGTGTTGAGTTTATGCAATGTTGCGGCAAGGGCATTGGAACGTGACCTGGACATAAAAAATTTAAATACTTACAACCCGAGGTTAAACGAAGTAAATGCCTCTATCCTTGCTGGTTATATCAAGCCGATGCTGCCAGAAAGAACAGCTATAGAGTCATTGGTTGAAATTGATCGCATCTTTTATATCGATAAGGAAATCAGAAAAGAAAAAGGTGCTTGGGAAAAGGACATACTACTTGCTTTGAACCGCCATGGAAAGCAACAATTTCGGAAAAGGAAGTTTAACTGGAAGGGAGATATGTTTGAGCTTGATGCTGCCAGTCCCGAGGATGGCAAAATTAAAGTCGGTATTGACATCAAGCGAGTGGAAGCGAGAAGAGATATTCACAAAAGATGCGATGAGATCTTTACCAAAGCTGAAAAATTCAAAGGAGTATTTCCACGTGCTTCATTTGGAGCGGTAATATATTATCCTTTTGTAGAGGAACAACAGAACATCAGGGATAGACTAAGGTCAAGTAATATCGATTCAGTCGTTTTCGCGTCTGAAAAGGAAACTTCTATAACTCAAGCGGTAAAATTGTTATTGGGCAAGGTGAAATGGAAAAAGTGACCCAACAAATATCCGATTCAAATATCCACACTACGCACCGATTGGTGCTCGGGGACGCTCGGGAAATGGGGTTCCTTGATGATGGATCGATTCACTTGGTTGTGACTTCCCCTCCTTACTGGAACCTGAAAAAGTATAATGAACATCCCGAGCAACTCGGCAACATGGATGATTACGAGGAGTTCTTGGGGGAAATTGAGAAAATATGGCGGGAATGCTATCGGGTTCTTGTTCCCGGCGGTAGGTTGGTATGCGTGGTCGGGGATGTATGTTTATCTCGTCGCAGGCATGGCAGACACGTGGTGGTTCCGCTTCATGCGGATATATGCGTCCAATGCCGGCACATCGGTTTCGATAATCTTAATCCTATTATATGGTCCAAGATTTCCAATGCCAGTTACGAGGTGGAGCGAGGGTCGAAATTTCTTGGTAAACCTTATGAACCAAACGCGATCATAAAAAATGATATCGAGTTTATTTTAATGCAGCGTAAGCCGGGAGCGTATCGCAAACCTACGGCTGAGCAAAGGCACTTGAGCCGTATCAGCAAAGAGGAATATCCTCTTTGGTTCCGGCAATTCTGGGATATAACCGGCGCTTCCACCAGGGATCACCCCGCGCCTTTCCCGATCAAGCTGGCGTACCGACTGGTAAGGATGTTTTCTTTTGTGGGCGACACTGTTCTCGATCCTTTTTGTGGTATGGGCACAACCATGGTGGCGTCTTACCGGGCGGGTCGAAATTCCATCGGTGTCGAAATTGATCCGCAATACATCAAATTGGCCCGCAGCAGGTTGAGGAAGGAAATTCCGAGTCTTTTTAAAGACGCGAATATTATCGAAGAGCAACATGCGGCGCAGACGAAATAGCAAGGAAACTCAAACATGGAAAAAGTAGTGGTAAGGCGATGTGAGACTTATGATAAGGATTTCATAAAGTCCATGATCCGGGAGGGGATGGAGGAGTTGGGTTTCAAGCCGACGGGAAAGGCCATTATCAAGCCCAACACCGTTTACGCTCACAAGCGTTATGCCACTATAAGTCCGCACGGAAGGAAAGCGCTTAATCTATTGAAGGCGTGATAGTTCAGGTTCATAAAGAAACTGAGCTTGGAAGTTTAACTTAAAAAAGAGGAAGGAGGAAGAGGCAATGGAATTTTTTAACCCTATTCTTTCAATCGGAGCGGCGGGACCACAATTTATTGTACCGATAGTCATCATCGTTTTCCTGCTCATGAGCATGATAAAAATCATCAAGGAGTATGAACGGGCGGTGGTGTTTCGACTGGGTAAATACGCCGGAGTGCGCGGCCCGGGGATCATTATCATCATTCCGATAATCGAGCATGTCGAGCAGCGTATAGACATGCGCACCATACCGCACGATGTTCCACCGCAGGACGTCATTACCAAGGACAACGTTTCGATAAAGGTCAATGCCGTTGTGTTTTTCCGCGTCATGGACGCTGAAAAGGCGGTCATCGAGGTCGTCAACTGGTACATGGCTACGAGCCAGTTGGCCCAGACCATGCTTCGCAGCGTGCTCGGTGGGGCGGAATTGCAGGATATACTTCAGGAGCGCGAACAACTGAATATGGAACTCCAGAAAGACCTCGATATCCATACCGACCCCTGGGGCATCAAGGTAAGCGCCGTCGAGATCAAGCACATAGACTTGCCTCTCGAGATGCAGAGGAGCATGGCCGCGCAGGCCGAGGCCGACAGGGAGCGTCGGGCGAAGATCATACATGCCGACGGCGAATTCCAGGCGGCGCAAAAGCTTCACGAAGCCAGCGATGTCATTTCAAAAAATCCGGTGGCATTACAGCTTCGCTTCCTGCAAACTCTGGCCGAAATCGCGACAGAGAACAGCTCGACAATAGTATTCCCGGTTCCCATAGACATTCTACGAGCGTTCACGAACCTTATGGAAGGGAAGGGAAGTTCGGCGTAAAAGATTAAAGAGACTTTTTCTGAAAAGCCTCATCGGCTTTGGCTGTTATGCTCAAGCAATTCGCAGTAATTTTAGGGGCAATCCTGGTAATCGAGGGGTTGCCCTACCTGGCCGCTCCGTCATGGATGAAGAAGATGATGGAGCAGGTGCGCCTGCTGCCGGACACATGGTTGCGGATAGCGGGCATGACGGCGGTCGCGGTGGGTTTGGCAATCGTATGGTATGCCGGACACATGGATTAGGATTGAGTTGACGCAGTGCGAATTTCATGATAAACATACTTTATCTTAAAAACTGGTTGCACCCTCTGGTCGGATTACTGCTGACCGTTTTTTCGTCAGGGGGAGAAGCAGAGGGCGTAAAACTCAAGGTGGTCATAGCGGAAGGGGCGCCCAAAGTGGTGGTATCCGGCGAGGGGCTTGGCGTTAAAGTTGCCGGCAGGAAATGGCATCCTGGAAATCGCATCAAGATAAAGACGCGAGGAAAAGCCCTCGATATTGGCGGCAGGACGTTCCGCAAGCCGGTTCGAGTGACCACCGACGCGGATTTCCTGTATGTTGACGGCCGGCAATACAGGGGGGATATAATCGTTCACGGCGGTAAGGGCGGCCTGCTCGTCGTGGATGAGTTGCCTTTGGAAACTTACCTGGTCGGGCTTATAAACGCTGAAGCGCATTCAAGTTGGCCTCGTGAAGCCATAAGGGCGCAGGCGGTCGCCGCCCGATCTTATGCGATGCTTCGAATCGACCGGAGCGGGTCGAGGTCTTTTGACCTGCGAGCCACAGTGGCCGACCAGGTATATCTGGGCAGCGCGCTTGAAGATCCCGCAGCAGCCGATGCTGTGCGAAGCACTCGGGGGGAAGTGTTGAGCTTCGGCGGCCGGGTTGCAAAGGCTTTCTATCACTCGACATGCGGCGGTCGTACCGCCGGTGTGAAAGAGGTTTGGGGAGGGGATTTTCCTTACTTACGCAGTGTCGAATGCGATTGGTGCCAGGAGAGTCCTCGCTACTTTTGGCGTTATCAGATCGATGGAATGAAGATAAGCGCCGCGTTGGCACGTAGCGGTATCAAGGTCGGATCGGTGAAGGAGATAAAAATCGTCGGTAAAACCCCAAGTGGTCGAAACGACAAGGTAAAAATCGTCGGAGGCGGTCGCAATAAAATTATAAAAGCCTCGACCTTGAGAAAAACGCTCGGATATACGAACATATTCTCAACGCGCTTCGAGGTTTTCGAGCCGGATGCGGGGAAATTCCTCTTTATGGGAAGAGGATCCGGTCATGGAGTGGGGATGTGCCAATGGGGAGCAAGAGGCATGGCGGCCCTGGGTAAAAAGTACCGCGAAGTTCTGCTTTATTATTACCCGGGATGCTCCATTATGAAAGCTTATTAGTGGTATGAATATTATCCGGAGGTAGGAACTCATGGGAGAGACGAAAAAAGACCTCGAGAAAAAAGTAACGACTCTTGATAAGGAACGCAAGAAACTCACCAAAGCCAACCAGAAATTGAATCAGAGAGTGCTCGAGCTTTACACTCTTTACAATATCTCGAAAAGCTTGAGCTTGTCGCTGCAACTCGATGAGCTTTTTGAAACCACCATGAAGGTTATCGGGGAAACTCTGAACGTTTCTGAATACAATCTCATGTTGTTGGACGAGGCCACGAATCAGCTTTACATGCAGGCCGTTCACGGTTTTGACGACGACTGCATACGGAAAGCCGTACTCAGCCCCGGAGAAGGTATTCCCGGACAAGTGCTCAAAGACGGTAAGGCCGTCATGGTGGATGACTTGGGTCGGAGAAAAGATTGGGTCTATGCAAAAGGGGAAAAGCCCCTGAAAGGTTCCCACCTCGGAATACCGCTGAAAAGACCCGACGGCGCCGTCATAGGCGTGATGAACGCACACAAGCCCAAGAGGAAATCTTTTAACAAGGAAGATGTCAGGCTGTTCGAGGCCGTGGCGGAGCATGTAGCCGTTGCGCTCGAAAACGCCCGTACGTACCAGAAGACCAGGGACCTTAGCCATCGCGACGACCTCACCGGGTTGTTTAATCGCCGTTATTTCTTCGAGCGTTTTGAGCGTGAGGTCGAGCGCGCAAAACGGTACAACAGGCTGTTCAGTATGATCCTGATGGACCTCGATTATTTCAAGCGGTACAACGATGCTTACGGGCACCTGTCCGGTGACCGCGCGCTGCAAGCGGTGGCAAATGAATTACGCAAAAACATTAGAAAAGTGGACATCCTGGCCCGTTACGGCGGTGAAGAGTTCGTTATCATTCTCCCTGAAACGAACAAGGAAGACGCCGTGCTGGTGGCGGATAAATTACGCAGTTCGGTCGAAGAGCTGGGTCTCGGCGCCGCTGAAGGGGGCGATATTCTCACGCTAACCGCAGGCATCGCCAGCTTGCCGCTGGACGCCACCGAAGCGTTCGATTTGATCGAAGCCGCCGATAAGGCCATGTACATGGGTAAGGCACAGGGCCGGAACTGCGTCAGAGCCGCGGCCGACTGATGTGGATGTATGAACGGGAATGCTTACAAGTCTCTTCGACTATCATCTTCCGCCGGAGCTTATAGCGCAGGAACCCGCCGCAGTTCGAGACAAGTCGCGACTTATGACGCTATACCGTTCGACCGGCAGACGCGATCATCTTAAATTTAATGGCCTTCCCGAGTCACTCCGGGAGGGAGACCTTTTGGTGCTTAACGACTCGCGGGTAATTCCCGGGAGACTTTACGGGATCAAGCCCACCGGCGCTCGTATCGCAATAACCCTGATAGGCAAATCGGAGAGTGACGCCCGGCTTTGGCGTTGCCTGGCGAGGCCGGGAAAAAGGCTCAAGCCCGGTACCACGGTCGAGATAGATCCGGACCTGGCCGTGAATTTCATCAAGCGGCTGGAAGGTCCCGAGTGGCTGGTGGAGCTTGAGAGCAAATCGAGTGTCATGGCCGCACTCGAAAGGGCGGGCAGGGCGCCTTTACCGCCTTATATCCGCAGGAAAGATACCGACCCGCGCGAGCCGGATTTACAACGGTACCAGACGGTATATGCCCGACACCCAGGCGCCGTGGCGGCGCCTACGGCGGGGTTGCACTTCACCGCTGAACTGCTCGATCAATTGAAGCAACGCGGGGTATCCGTCACGACCGTCACACTTCATGTCGGGTGGGGCAGTTTTGCGCCTATAAGGAAAGAAAAGGCGCAAGATCATACCATCGAGCCGGAATTTTTCCGTGTCGGCGAAGATACGGCTCGAATGGTACGCGAAACAAAACGTTCCGGCGGGCGGGTGATAGCTGTCGGCACTACTTCCGTTCGAGCGCTGGAAAGCGCTTGTAAAGACGGTGAAATCGGACCTGCGGAGGGAGAGACAGTTCTGTATATATTGCCCGGGTATACTTTTCGAGTTGTTGACGCGATGCTCACTAATTTCCACTTGCCTCGTTCAAGCCTTATAATCCTGGTGGCGGCGTTTGCCGGACGGGAGCTTATACTCGATGCGTACCGTGAGGCCGCGGAGATGAAATACAGGTTTTACAGCTACGGAGACGCGATGTTGATATGTTAGAATTTCGCCTTCAATCCGGCTCCGCCGACGGGCCACGCGCGGGGGTAATCGTTACGCCACATGGCGAAGTGCCGACTCCGTGCTTCATGCCGGTCGGTACCGCTGCGGCGGTCAAGGCAATGGCGCCTTGGGATCTCGAGGAAGTCGGCGCGAAAATGATACTCGCCAACACTTATCATTTATTGTTGAGGCCGGGCGTGGATATTATACGCAGGGCGGGAGGGCTGCACCAATTCATGGGATGGCATGGGCCCATACTTACCGACTCGGGCGGATACCAGGTGGTCAGTCTGGGCGGGAATGTTTGTGTGGACGAAGAAGGGGTCGTCTTTTCCTCGCATATCGATGGCGCAAGAATGAAGCTTACGCCGGAGAACGCCGTCGAAGCGCAGGTCGCCATGGGGGTGGACATTGCCATGTGCCTTGACGAGCCGGTGAGATTGCCCGCCGATAGGGACAAGGTGGCGGAGGCCGGCGAAAGGACGGCGCGGTGGGCGCAAAGATGCATCGAGGCCAGGGATAAATCATCGCCCCGGACGGCTCTTTTCGGTATAGTACAGGGCGGCGAGGATTTCGAGTTGCGCACGGAAAGCGCCCGGCGGCTGACCGATATGGACTTTGACGGTTATGCCATCGGCGGGTTGAGCGTCGGCGAGGATAACGAAACCCTGCATGATGTGACCGCTTATACCGCCCCTCTTTTGCCCTCCGGCAAGCCGCGCTATCTTATGGGCGTCGGCACTCCGGTGGACCTTCTTCGCGCCGTAGGCAGCGGAGTGGATATGTTTGACTGCGTGCTCCCCACTCGAAACGCACGCAACGGCTGGATATACACCTGGGAGGGGCCGTTACGTGTCAAACATGCCGCCTTCAAAGAGGATAACCGGCCGCCGCAGGAAGGTTGCAAGTGTCGTACTTGTGCGAATTTCAGTCGGGCTTACCTGCGACACCTGTACATGGCCGGAGAGATGCTGGCGGGAATGCTAATCACGCGTCATAATCTACATTTTTATATGGCGCTGATGCAAAGGGCAAGGGAAGCGGCGCTGGAAGGCAGGTATGAAGAATTCGCCAAGCCATTGATCGAAAAGATGAAATCAGCATACTCGAAAGATAACCGGGAGGAAAAATAATGACCGAAATTCTTTTAACTCTGATGACCATGATACCTTCACAGGGAGGAGAGCAGGGAGGGGGACTGTTTGCCACATTAATGCCGCTTATGCTCATTTTTGTTATCTTTTATTTCCTGCTTATCAGGCCGCAGCAGCGCAAGACCAAGCAGCACCAGAGCTTCCTGGACAGCCTGGAACGAGGTATGGAAGTCGTTACCAACAGCGGCATCATCGGAAAAGTTACCGGCATAACCCGCACGGTTATAACCATCGAAGTGGCTCCGAAGGTGAAGATGAAATTCGTCAGAAGCGCTATCGCCGGCAAGGCGCCGCAGCCGGGAGAGGAAGCGGAGTCCGCTTCCAAATGAATTCGTTAATCCGGAGTAGGGAGTAGAAACGCAAATGATTCGAAACGTTTATGTCAGATTGGCTATTCTTGCCGTAATAATTGTGGTGGCTCTCATATCCCTTTACCCGACCATGGTACCAAAAGACCCCACGACGGGAGAGGCCATTTTACCTACATGGTGGACGCGAATAAAGGCTCTACCGCAAAAGCGCATCAGCCTCGGTCTTGACCTTCGCGGAGGCGTATACCTGGTGTATACCGTCAAGCTGGATGAAGTCGTCAAGATCGAGGGGCGAAGGGTTATCGAAACGCTCGACAACGAAAGCCTGCGAGAAAAGGGCATCACGGTCAAAGACGCTCAAATATCGGATGACGGCAAGGTGTCCGTCGTTTTCGCCGATACCAAGAGCTTCCAGGATGGCGGAAAGATCGCGAAAGAGGAATTCTCCGAAGATTGGAATATGAGCGTTGATAAAGATAATCCGATAATGCTTATTTTAGAGATAAAGCAGAATGCGGTACGTAAATATCGCGACGAGGCCATTAAGCAGGTTCGCAGGACGGTTTCCAATCGCGTGGACAAGTGGGGACTGGCGGAGGCGAGCGTCCAGATAAAACCGCCCGACCAGATAATCATCGAGTTGCCGGGGATCGAGGAAACGGGTCGCGTGGAAAAGGTAATCAGGGCCCAGGCCAACCTCGAACTCAAGCTGGTGCTCTCTTCGGGCGCATCGAAGGAATCCATACTTCAGGAAAAAGGAGGCCGCATCAGCCGCTACCAGGAGATCATTCCGAACAAGGATTCCACCACCGGCATAGTTCAGGAATACCTGTTGATGAAAAAGCAGCCCGACATAACCGGTGATTGCATCCGTAGCGCCCGGCAGGGTTTCGGCGGCGACTTCGGCAACCAGGCGGTGGTGTTCTTTACACTCAAGCCGGGGGATTCTTGCGCGGGCAAGTTCGCACGGCTGACCGGCGCCAACATCGGCCAAAGGCTGGCTATAGTGCTTGACGGCGAGATTACGAGCGCACCGGTGATACGCGCCAGAATCAGGGACAGCGGCGTTATTGAGGGCAGTTTTACTATCGAAAGTGCCAACGACCTTGCTATCGTGTTGAAGGCCGGCAGCCTGAAAGTGCCTGTTGTCAAGGATCGCGTCGAGAAAATCGGCCCGAGCCTCGGCCAGGATCACATAAAACGCGGCCGCTTCGCAATCATGATAGGCGGTGTGCTCGTTATGATCTTCATGATCGTATATTACCGCTTCGGGGGCGCCGCGAGCGACCTTGCGCTTATTCTTAATCTTGTTCTCATCCTGTCCGCGCTGGCCACATTCGGCGCCACGCTGACCCTGCCCGGCTTGGCGGGTATTGTCCTGACCGTCGGTATGGCCGTGGACGCCAACGTGCTGGTTTACGAGCGGATTCGCGAGGAGTTGCGTACAGGGAAAACGCCGCGCGCAAGCATCGAACTGGGATACAAGCGCGCGCTCGTCACAATACTTGATGCGAATATCACCACTTTCATCACCGCCGTGGTGCTTTATGTCAACGGTACCGGCCCGATAAAGGGTTTTGCAGTCACTCTCATGTTCGGTATTGTTTTCAGCGTCTTCACGGCGATTTTCGTTACGAGAATTCTAATCGACTGGCGGCTCGAAAGATACCCGGATGCCGAGTTAAGCATATAGGGAGTAAACAATGCAGATTATCAAACCAGGAACCAATATAGACTTTGTGGGCAAAATGCAGGTCGCGGTGGCGTTTTCGTTATTGCTTATTGCCGCGACCGCTGTTTTGTGGTTCACCCGTGGCCCGAACCTTGGCATCGACTTCCTCGGCGGCACCGAAGTCGAGATAACATTTCAAGAGGATGTTTCGATAGATAAAGTGCGTAAAGCGCTATCCGAGTTGGAATTGGGCGCGGTCGAGGTCAAGCGCATCAGTGGAGAAAGGGGCGTCAGCCGAACATACCTTATTCGGGTCGAGAAGAAGGAACTGACCACTAAAGACGAGGGTGGGGAAAGCGTTGATGTCGCGGACTTGGTGATAGATACGCTTGGTAAGAAGGTCGCGCCTTATGATAAGAAAATGCTCGGTGTGAGCCTTGTGGGGCCTCGAGCGGGAGCCGATTTGAGGCGGAGAGCCTTTGTCGCCATATTTTTCGCGCTGGTGCTTATGCTTATTTATATCGCCGTCCGGTTCGAGGTGCTGTTCAGCTTCGGCGCGGTTTTGGCGCTGGCTCATGACGTGATCATAACGATCGGGTTTTTAATACTGTCCGGAAAGGAATTCAACCTTACCACCATTGCGGCGCTTCTGACTATAGTTGGATATTCGCTTAACGACACCATAGTGGTTTACGACCGCATCCGCGAGAATATGCGTAAGTATCGCAACAAACCGGCCATAGAGCTTATCAACTCCAGCATCAACGAAACGCTTTCCCGAACCGTTCTAACATCCGGGACGACCCTGGCGGCGGTGACTGCGCTTTTTATCATCGCACGGGGCGCAATTCAGGATTTCAGCTATGCCATGATATTGGGCGTCCTGGTCGGTACTTACTCGTCGGTATTTGTAGCGAGCGCGTTTATCGTATTCTGGCGGCAGAGGGTGGCGCCCGCGCTGGGGCTGGACAAAAAGAAGCGGGCGCGTACTTAAAGCATAAGCGGGAGGAGCAATGCACATTTTCTGGTTGGTGCTGGGGGCTATCGTATATTTCGCCGTCTGCATAGGCGGATTGTTATTGCTTGTCATCGGTCTGCCCGGATTGTGGCTGATAGTCGTATCGAGCGCGGTTTTTGCGTGGGCCACCGGAGGCGCTGCGATTCCCTGGGCGGCGGTGATAGTGTACGGCTTGCTTTCCGCCGGCGCGGAAATCTTCGAAGCCGCCGCAGGGGCTTGGGGAACCAAGAAATACGGCGGATCGAGATGGGCGATGGCCGGAGCGATTCTGGGCGGCATTGTCGGGGCGATTTTCTTCTCGATAATTGGCGCCTTCGCGGGAGCGTTTCTCGGCGCGTTCGCCTTCGAATACGCATCAAACCAGGACTTCAGGCAAGCTACTTCAAGCGGTAAGGGGGCTTTTCTGGCTCGGTTGGTAGCAGTGGTGGTAAAAGCAAGTCTCGCCGTTTCGATGATGATATCTTCCTTTGTGTTTATAGTTACTTAACGGTAAAATGCAAATACCGGGTGATTGAATGACGCGAGCGCCACGAAACCGCACGATAACATTATCGGACGACGAAAAGGAAAAGTATGGTAAAAGCCTGATAAAAGTAAGTGATGCGGTTTCGTTGGATCAAGTACTGAACAGAATTGTTAATCAAGACATTTTTCAAGTGCTGGACTTTTTACCGTCGGAATTTGTAGACCTGCTCTTTATAGACCCACCCTATAACCTGACTAAAGCGTTCAATAAACGTTCGTTTAAGCAGGTGTCAACGGAAAAATATGTGGAATGGATGGACTCTTGGCTTCAAAAAATGACAAGGCTGTTGAAACCTACGGCATCGATATATATCTGTGGAGATTGGCGGTCTTCTGCGGCCATTAATCTCGTTTGCGAGAAGTATTTCAGGGTCAGAAATAGAATAACGTTTGAGAGAGAAAAAGGAAGGGGCGCAAAGAAGGATTGGAAAAACAATTCCGAGGATATTTGGTTTTGTACGGCTTCAAAAGACTATTATTTTAATGCGGAAGCGGTTAAATTAAAGAGGAAAGTAATTGCACCGTATCGCGAAAATGGGGAACCCAAGGATTGGAAAGAAGAAGATGAAGGGAAATACAGGCTGACCCATCCATCAAATATCTGGACGGATATAACCATCCCTTTCTGGTCCATGCCGGAAAATACCCCCCATCCCACGCAAAAACCGGAAAAACTTCTGGCGAAGATTCTTCTTGCAAGCTCAAAGGAAGGAAATGTCGTTCTTGATCCGTTCGCCGGCGTGGGAACTGCGGGAGTTGTGGCAAGGAAACTTAAACGAAATTTCGTTATGGTGGAGGTGGATGAAGAATATTGTCTACATGCCATGAAGAGATTGGAGATGGCTGAAAATTATCCGGATATTCAGGGATATTATGACAAAGTATTTTGGGAAAGAAATACATTGATGGAAATAAAATCCAAGGATAAAAAAGAGGTGAATGCCGGAATTTTGCAATAATGACATCGTTTTTTCTTTCCCGGGTGTTTAATAGATAACCCCATACTTTTAGGGAATAAAAGGCAAATATGATGAACTCGTAAAAACGTCGTTTTCTCACTTTTTGCATACACAAGAAAAAAGAGTTTAAAATGAAGGATGTTGCAGTAAATCGGGTGTGGAAACTTCATCGGCCCGATGAGAAGCTTGTCGAACGGCTGGTGCGCGGTGTGGGGTTGACCGATCCGCTGGCGCGCCTTTTGATAAATCGCGGTATCAGCGAAGAGCATGATGCCCTGGAGTTTCTCAATCCGTTGCTGAGTAATCTTCCGCAACCTGATTCCCTGCCGGACATAGAAGCAGCCACCCAACGAATTATACGCGCTATAAGGGATGGGGAAAACATAGTTATTTACGGCGATTATGACGCCGACGGCATAACGGCCACCGCGTTGCTGGTGAGTTTCCTCGAAAGCGTCGGCGCTCGCGTCGATGCTTACCAGCCCGACCGCATCAAGGAAGGCTACGGACTTAACGTTGAAGCGCTCGGCGAGCTGCATTCTCGAGGCGTCAAGCTGGTTGTGGCGGTGGATTTGGGAGTTTCGGACGCCGACGCGGTGGATTGGGCGTCGTCAAGGGGCTTGGACGTCATTGTGGTAGATCACCACCAGCTTCCGGACAATTTGCCGGAGGCGCCGGCGGTTGTGGTTCCCTTGAGATCGGAAGAAGCCGAGCCTTTCCATCCTTTATGCGGAGCCGGATTGGCGTTTTACCTGGCAGCGAGTTTGAAATCGAGCCTGCTGGACGAAAAGTTCTTCAATAAGGATGAGCCGGATATGCGCCGCTATCTCGACCTGGTGGCGCTCGGTACGATAGCCGACATGGTGCCTCTGGTCGGATTAAACAGGATATTGGTCACGCACGGCCTCAAGGAGCTTGGCGCGGAACGAAGACCGGGAATAGCGGCTCTTAAAGCTCGGGCGAAACTGGATCGCAAAAGGGTCAACGCCGGGCAAGTGGCGTTTCGGCTTGCGCCGCGCCTGAACGCCGCAGGTCGCATGGATGACGCATCCGTGGCGGTAAGGCTGCTGGTTACCGATGACCGCAAGGAAGCTCGTTTATTGGCCGGGCGTCTCGAAGACTTCAACCGGGAAAGGCAACAGGTCGAAACTCGCATACTGGCCGAGGCGATGGATATAATCGAAAAAGAGAATATGAAAGAACGCCCTGCGATGGTGCTGGCATCTGAGAATTGGCATCCGGGCGTTGTCGGGATAGTGGCGAGCCGAATTGTGGATGCTTTTGCGGTACCGGCGGTGGTCATATCGCTCGATGGTAACGATGGCAAGGGAAGCTTGCGCAGTGTGCCGGGAGTGAACGCCTGGCAGGCGATGCATGAATGCCGCGATTGCCTCGAAAGATACGGCGGCCATAAAATGGCAGGGGGATTGTTCATAAAGCGAGATGCACTGGGCGCATTCGGCAAATGTTTCTGCGAAGCGGTTAGCAGGTCGGAGTTTACGGCGCACGCGCGAAAACTGGCTATCGATATGGAACTGGACCTGGATGATATAGACGCAGCCCTGGTGCGCCAACTCGATCAA
>Ga0180431_10002609_pt1 | contig 24028 bp, 22 predicted proteins | sample SS_ome_11_FD_132459 | JGI IMG/M metagenome (GOLD analysis project Ga0180431, IMG submission 132459) | Hypersaline lake sediment archaeal communities from the Salton Sea, California, USA - SS_1_MS_1 metaG | ecosystem: Environmental > Aquatic > Non-marine Saline and Alkaline > Hypersaline >...
TTACGATAAAGGAGATTCGCGGTAATAGCAACAGAGACCCTTTAACAATTTTAAAAGTGAAGTTTACAAATGAAATTCTGATAGGTGTCAAGTCTGACGGTTATTTACCAAGGCTCAATTTAGCATCAAACGATTTCTTTTGTCAAGCATTCTTTTTGGCCGTGTTAAGGTAAGAAAAGAATGAGAATATTCGGATTTATCAAACCTTCAGTAAGATAATTTATGGATGAGCTCTTTAAGCTCAAAGAGGGACTCCCCGATCACCAGGTCCGCGGCCTCGGCCACGTCTTCGGCGACGTTCCCGAAACCTATCGAACAGCCCGCCTCTTTGAACATCGGGATATCGGAGAGCCCGTCCCCCACGGCGATTACCTCGGCCGAATCGACCCCTATTGATATTGAATCGGCGAAGTTAAGGAGCGCCGTCCCCTTTTTGTCGTGCCCCACGGCGATCTCCACGCCCCCGGTAAGGACTCCGTCTTCCAAGATAAGGCGGTTCGCCACGGAGAAGCCGACCCCGAAATCCCCGGCGATTCGCTCCGTCAGAAGCGTAAGCCCCGTGGAGATGAGACCGGGGACAAGCCCTAAAGCTCCGATCCCGTCAAAGAGATCCCCTATCCCCTCCCTGTAGGGCAGCCCCCTTACTATCTCCTCCATCTTAGCCGCCCCGATCCCGGCCCAGAGGAGGGCGTCCCTCTCACAGAACTCTCTATAGGAGATCAGCCCGGCGTTGAAATCCTCCTGGAACCTCTCAGCATTCCCCGTCCAGAGGCCGAGCCTCTCGTGGATATACTGCCACACGCTCTTCTCCGTTGTCAGCACGCCGCATACGTCGAGGGCCACCGCCTTGTATTTCACGAAAAAGTCCTTTAAATTGTGCAAAATAACTCACCTTCCTGACGATATAGAATGCCCCGTAAAATAGCAAGGATAAATGAAGCCTTGAAAAAGGAGAGATAAAAGGAGTTTGGGCTTGCGAAATCCGGCCGCAAGAAGTATAATTCGACATCGAAACGTAAAAATGAGGAGGATTCCATGAAGGGTTTGACTTTGAAGGGTTTGAATTTAGGTGCCCCTTTATCCGGCGCCAAGAAAATATCGATCTGCCTTCTAACCATTTTTCTCCTCTCCATTTTCAGCTTTTCCGCCGCGGTATCTAACGACGACACAGGGAATTCGATTTCTCCCACTTTGAGCAGACAGATATGTGTAGGGGCGGTCAGCGGCGCTCGCGAGCTGGGGCTTTTCGTCCTCGGGATCGGCTGGGAGGCGGTCAGGATTGTGCTGCCGGAGGCGTGCCCGGAGAAGGATAAGGACATCGACGAGCTGATCCGCTCCATAAGGGAAGTGAAATCGGAAAGTTAAATAGAAAAGCGATATTTTGGAAAGGAGACTCGATTGCTGTACGAAATTTCTGAAGAGCAGAGGATAATTATTGACACGCTGAGGAGCTTTTGCGAGGACAAGGTAAAACCGGTAGAGGAGGAGAATGACAGGGAGGGGAGATACCCCGAAGACCTGGTAAAGGAGATGGCGAAGCTCGGCTTTTTCGGCTCGGCCATCCCGGAGGCCTACGGAGGGAACTTCGTCGATTTTTTCACGCTCACCCTTCTCTCCGAGGAGTTTGCGAAATACTCTCCCTCCCTCGGAACCATTATGGGGGCCTCGTCGCTCCTTTTCGGAAACAACCTCTCCCGAAACGGCACGGAGGAACAGAAAAAGAAATATCTGCCGCTTGTGGCCTCCGGCGAGTGGATGGGCTGTATGGGGCTTACCGAGCCGGGGGCGGGATCGGACGCCATGGGGCTCTCCACGACGGCGAAAAAGGTCGGCGACGAATATATCTTGAACGGCACCAAGACCTTCATCTCAAACGCCCCCGTCGCGGACCTGGCCCTGGTCTACGCAACGCTGGATAAATCCCTCGGGCCCAAGGGCATCTGCACCTTCATCGTGGAGAGCGGCTTCGAGGGATATTCGGCGGGCAAGAAATTCGACAAGATGGGCCTTCGCTCATCGCCCACGGGAGAGCTCATCTTCGAGGACTGCCGCGTGCCGGCGGAGAATCTCGTGGGCGGCGAAGAGGGCCTCGGCGCAAAGCAGATGATAAGCGGGCTTGACACCGAGAGGGTCGAGTGGGGGGCGATGAGCCTGGGGCTCGCCCAGTCGGCCTTCGACGAATCCTTGAAATACTCGATGGAGCGGGAGCAGTTCGGAGGTCCCATCTACAACTTCCAGATGGTTCAGAAGATGATTGCAGACATGGCCACGGAGATCGAGGCGGCAAGGCTCCTCCTCTACAACGCGGCGGCCATCCTGGACAAGGGGGGAAAGGCCCGTCTGGCGGCGTCCTACGCGAAGCTGTTTTCCTGCGACATGTGTATGAGGGTCACAACGGACGCCGTTCAGGTCCACGGCGGCTACGGCTACATCAAGGAGTTTCGGGTCGAGAGGATGATGCGGGACGCGAAGATCTTCTCCATCGGCGCCGGGACGTCAGAGGTCCAGAGGATGATTATCTGCCACTACCTGAGACCGTAGATACCTCAAAAAGGCCAAACAAATAAATGGATTACGGCGGGTGGAAAAGATAAACGGCGGTGAGAGACAAGCCATGACCGACTTTCCAACGGCGGACCCGATTGAGAAGGAGTCGAAGCGATCGGCTCCAAAGGGTGTGAGGGGCGAGGAAAGAGTAATGGAAGAATCAATCGCAACGAACAAAATCGAGGTTAAGCCGAATCGACCGGCCCCGGTGGGGATCGCAGAGGGAAGAAGGGGGGGAAAGAGGGGGCCGCTCTACTTTTTGAGATATATCCCCATGGGATTGATCCGGCTCTATCAGAAGACCCTCTCCCCGGACCACAGCCCGCTGATGTTGAGGCTCCTCTCCCACGGGGTCTGCAGGTTTTACCCGACCTGCTCCGAGTACACCTATCAGGCCATCGAAAAGTACGGGATCACAAAGGGGAGCTGGCTGGGGCTGAAGAGGATCGTTCGTTGTAATCCTTTCAATCCTGGGGGGATCGATCCCGTGCCGTAGTTTTTTTCGCCGCCGCTCTCCCTCATGTATCCTCCGTTAACCGAGGCGGCGATGATCTCTTAAATTTTATAAATTTGGAGTCAAATTATGAATAGTAAAACGAAAGGATTCTCGGTAAAACCATCAAGACTCGCCGCGATTCTCCTTGTGGCCTTGGCCATATTTATTCCAAAGGCGCTTTTTGCCGAAGAGGCCCTGAAGCTTGCCGCCGACGAGCGCGGGAAACTACTGTGGGTCATGGGGACGAAGATTGCAAAGGCCCTGAACGATTCGGGGATTCCCACAGAGGTTGTCATCACCAAGGGGGAGGATGAAAACCTCGAGCTCCTGTCAAGCTCGAGGGTCGATATCGCCCTTATCTCCGCGCCGACCTTAAACGATTATCTCAAGGATAAGGGAGGAGACAGCGGCCTCTCAACGATTGCGGCCCTCTGGCCCAGGGCGGTACATCTCGTCCTCCTGGACAAATTCATCAAAACGGGAACGCCGGCAGACTTCCACAGGAGGAGAGTCTACCTGGGGCCGGAGGGTAGCCGGGAGAGGCTGATCGCCGAGGAACTCTTTCGATTAATGGACATAAAGACCAAGAGATTGATTATGGACGTCGATGAAACCAACGTCGTTGAGATCATGACAGATTTCATCGTGCATAAGCTGGACGGAGCGGTCTTCATAGATTACGTCCCATCCTCGATCCTGGCATCCATCCTCGGCAAAACGGGCCACTTCTATAAGCTGATCCCGGCCGAAAAAGAGCCCGCGGGCCTTGGAAAGGGCTACTTCACCGCAGAGGTGCCGGAGGATGTATATACCTATCAGCAAGATGTTTACACAACGATCGGGATTGGAACCTATTTGATATCGAGGAGTGAGCTGCCGAAAGAAACGGCCCATAAAATCGTTGAGGCGATCTTTAACAGCGTTGATGATATCGAGAAGGACTTCAGCTACGGCCTCGGATTGAAGAGGGAGAACGGGGCGGAGAACCTCGTAATCCCCCTCCACCCCGGCGCCGAAGAATATTTCAGGGTCGTCCCCTGATTTCAGTTACCGGGGAACGGGACCTCGATGGGTCGGGGTCGCTTCGACTGATTTCGCTTAGATGAGAGGGATTCTCGATAGGCCGATTGGAGCCGCTGAAGTTGGACAAGGCAAACCACGATACCTATAAAATATGAGACCGCCTTATCTCCGTGTTCCCCGCCCACTCGTCACCGCAAGTCCTGTCTTTAAGGCCCGTCCTTAAAGACATTCCGACCCCGCAAGTCACTTTTAATCCCAATAAAGCCCAATCTCGAAATGAGGTGTTGTACGGTCAGGGCGAACGGGGACTCCCCGGCGTCACGCCCCATACCCCCCTTAATATCTTCTATACGGCCGATTTTGAAGACCGACGGTGAAAATCGAATCGATACCACAATTTCCCCCCAAGGACGGCCGTAAAATATCTGCGACCTGAATAGCTTCACCTTCAGGTGTAAATCCTATTCATTCAACGGCGTGAGATACAGTATCCCCCCCTCGTAGTCGAAGATTATATTGTACCTCTCGAGAAACGCCAGCCCCAGCCCGCCGATAGTGGATGCAGGAAGGTTATCATTCCTCGATATCGGGTCGAGCTCGACATCTTCGAAGACTATCCCCCCGACGTTGAGGGACCCTGCAATGTATTTATCGCCCTCTCCTTCAGGGCCACTCTCTTTAACGATATATCCAAATCCCCCGAAGCCGGTGTCAATTATAAAAGAGCCGGGGGCGCCGTCCACGACACCGGAGACCAGGGGCACCCCCCCGTCTACAACGATCCTTACCTTCCTGGCCCCCTCTGGCGGCGTGAAGCTATTTCTGTCGTATATCGTGAGCTTTCCTCCCTTAAGGTCGAGGCCAACCGGGGCCTTCGCCATCAGCGTGTATCCGATGACGCCTTTAAAGGAAACCGCCCCTTCCCCCACGATCATTCCCAACTCCTCCGTGACAAAGAGGGGGGAGGTGATATTGAGCTTTTTCCTCATCGACCCGAGCGCGAGGCCAAGGGGCCTGGTTACACAGAAGGTTGCGCCGCCGGAGTCGGTGCGCTGCTCGAAGGCATCCCCGGGGCAGTCCCCCCTTCCGGTATCGACGGCGGGAATCCCCCCCCAGCCTGTGTCCAATATGAACCTTTTCCCGATTCCGCCGATATTTACGCTAAAGGCCATGTATTCACTTCCTTTACCTTTTATTTTAGAGAGGCTTAATTCGATCGCGTCGGCACCCTCCGCAAACGAGAGCCCACCGCCCTCGACGGGGGGTGGGAAGTCACAGGGCTCAAGCCCCGTATTCAGCTTCAGGGACTCGACGTTCAACACCATCGTCGTTAAGCCTGAAAATATCAATATTCCGGGGAACTTAACCCCGTCCATCTGCCTGTAGTCCTCAAAGGATACCTTAAGCTTTCCTCCCCCGGTCTCCATTGCGAGGCTCTTTATCAGGTGAGTCTCCGGATCGAGGGTAATCGCGGTTGCAAAGTTGGCGCCCGTATCCATCGTGAAGACCTCGGGATCGTCCTCGCGCTCCGGCACGAGAGGGATTGCCATATCTCTGATATAGGCGTAATTGAAGACGGCGGAGAGGGCATACAGCGACTCGGAGTCAAGGCCCGAAAGCTTATTCATCGCGCCGTCCGCCGTCTTTGCTAACACCCCCGCCGGCGACCTGAACCAGACCGCATCGAAAATCTCGTTTTCTATTCTTATCTCGAAGTAATCCTTGTAGATTCCCCTTATCGTGACCGTGCCGGGAACGCCGTACAGATCGGAAGTTCCCGAGATGACGAAGCTCTTGACCGATTTTATCTTTCCCCTCCCTCCGACGGCGCTTATGTGTCTCGATATCACGGTGTCCGGATTCGTGGCATCGGCCCCTGACGGAAATAGAAGAACGAGCGTGAATGTCATCACAGAGAGTAACGCCGTAAAAAGCATTACTTTAAGACCGCTGCAACTGGATCTCGAACACGATTTGGATACAAGCATCTTCTCCCCCTCCTTTTCTTTTGTTTGACATTATTTCATTCGGGGGTATTATGTCAAGATGGAGCGGATTAGATATTCGTTAGATGGAGATTAAATTTCTTTAATCTAATTTTTTCAATATATGAAGTGTCCAAAACCGGGCATTTTTCAACATGATGAAGATATACAGGGTAAAAACGGCCATCTTTTCTGCGGTCATGGCGATTGCCCTTGCCGGCCACGGGGCGACAACCGCCGGCCAGAAAACGCCGGTTCCAATAGCTATCCGGCTCGTAAAAAGCTGGGCCTACCAGTTACAGGGGCTCGAATACGAGGGGGCGGTCGAGAAGCTCGCCCGGCTTGAGGTCGACATGCTGGTCGTGGAGCCGATGGGAACGCTCAAAGACAACGACGGCTTCGATGCGAAGGGGATGTTAACAAGGCTCAAGGCCTCCGGCTCGACAGACCCGAGATACACAAAGCTGGTCCTCGCCTACGTGGACATCGGCCAGGCGGAGGAGTGGCGTACCTACTTCAGAGACGACTGGCGCCCCCCTACCCGGTTTCGCCCGAGGCGGCCGGACTTCATGGTGGGCCGGGACCCGGACGGCTGGTCCGGGAACTACCCGGTCGCCTTCTGGGACGAGAGGTGGAAGGAGATAGTTATTTACGGAGTCATCCACGGCGAGAATAGCGTCCTGAAAGAGGTCCTGGACCTCGGCTATGACGGTATATATATGGACTGGGTGGAGGCCTACGACGACGAGTCGGTGATTAAGAGGGCTTTAGCAGACGGCAAAGACCCGGCCCGGGAGATGGTCAGGTTCATAGGGGAGATAAGGGAATATGGCAGGAAGAGAAACCCGAATTTTCTGATAGTCGCCCAGAACGGACCGTATCTGATTGAAGACGTGGAAGGCTATCTCAACGTGATCGACGCGATAGCCATAGAGGACCTCTCCTTTTCCGGGGGCGGGGACACCGACTGGGACGACCCCAAGAGCGGCGACATAAAAACACCGAGGGGCGGTTGCGATGGGTGCCGGGAAGACCTCGCCCGGGTCCTTACGAAATACCTGAAGGCGGGAAAACCCGTCTTCACGGTCGACTACTGCGCAAGAGCGGAAAACGCGAGGGAGGCGAGAGAGTACTCGCTCTCCAGGGGATTTGTCCCCTTCGTCTCCAGGACTCCTCTGGACAGGCTCCCCTGATTGTCGGTGGACAGTTTAATACAAAGGGGGCAAATTGAGGCCACAAAAGAGAGATGTTTTGACTTGAGCGAGATCAGCTCCCCTATCCTATCTCCCCCTCCACCTCCTCGATTACGCCGAGGCAGACGGAGAGGGCGTCGGCGAGCCTCTCCTCGCTTACGTTTTTCGGGTTGTCCTCCGGCGAGTGCCAGAGGCTGAAGAGCCTCGTCTCGTCCATCCCGAAGAGGCAGGCGGACTTCCCGCCCCCCTTGATTATCGCGTAGGAGTCTGTCCCGCCGAACGTGATGGCGACCTCCTCGAGGTCGAACCCCCGGCGCCTGCCCCCACTCTTGATAATCTCGACCACTTCGGGGGAATATACCATCCCGTTGTGCTTCTCCCTCTCGATTACCGCAAGCTTACCCGCCCCAACCGTCTCGATGTTGACGTTAATAGCGTCCTTAACCATCCCCCGATGGGCCTCGGCAAAACCGTTCGACCCGTAGCCGAAGACCTCCTCTGAGCCAAAGGAGACGAGCCAGACCTCGGTGTTTTTCAGTCCGTTCCCCTTGAGATAGTCCCCCAGGCCGATGAGGACCGCCACCGCAGAGAGGTTGTCGTTGGCGCCCAGGTTCTTCTCGTTCGTAAGCATCTTTGCCCTGAAGAAAATCGCCAAAAGAAGCCCCAGGACTATGACCGGAAAGAGGATGTCCCACCAGCCTATGCTTTTTGAAAAATCGTACAGGGTTATCACGGGGCCGGCGAAGATTGCCCTCGCAACCCCCGCCGGGATCGTGAGGATCAATCCCAATACCACCCCGTTCTCTATCCAGTGGACGTACCGCTTATACAGCGGTGAGAGTAGCGGCATCATGTACGGGCTGTCGTGGTGGCCGGAGAAGATCAGGGTTTTCTTTTTCTCCCCCTTCGCCCCGTAAATCCCGACCACGTTTTGGGTCTCGCCAGCCTTCAAAAAGAAATCGATGAACCTAGGCGACACCTTCCGGCCGAGGAGAAGCAGCGCCAGGGCGCTAAATGTGATTACAACGGTGGCTATGGGAAAGAGGGGATATACAACAACCGCGGCGAGGTAAGAATAGGTCAATATCCTTATCAGCGCCCTTAGGTGCTCCGGGTACGTGGGCATCCTCTGGATGGAGGCCTCCGCCCCCCTCTCTCGAAACTCCCCGGCGATGATCTCCGCCGCCGAGGCTTCGCCCTCGCTTCCAGCGGTCCTTGTGCCCACATCTGCAATCACCCTCTTTATGAACGGCTTTAGCCCCTCTTTCATAATATCCTCTCCGAAAAAAACGCCCCGAGATTAGAAAGTCAACGTCCCGCCAATATCAAAATTGCATAATTACCGCCCGATGTCAACAGGGCGATAAAAAAGTTTTTGACTTCCCCCAACCTTTCATGTATACCTTAATGTAAAATTTGACCGTTTTGTTAATCAGGCCATGGTTTTAAGGAGGGAGTTTTGAAAAGAGAAGCCAGACAATTTGTGCCGAGCACCGATCCGCTGACATTAAAAGAGATTTTCCTTTACAACCTCGCCGGATTCGCTTTTAATATCTACGATACAATTCTATACGCTTGGGTTACCTACTTTTATATCACCGCCACGACGGAACACGCCAAATATATCACCACAATACTTGTCGGGATCATCCTCTCCGGGGGGAGGATACTGGACGCCCTGACCGACCCGTTCATCGGGTACATGAGCGACCGAACGAAGACGAGGTGGGGGCGAAGGAAGCCGTACATGTTTGTCTCGTATCCCATCCTTTTAATCTCGTTCGTGCTTGTCTGGACGCCTCCCGTAAACGGAACCAGCGTATACAACGCCCTCTACCTCGGCGTCGTGCTCTTCTTCTATTACTGGTCATACACCGGGGTTTTGATCCCCTGGTTCGCGATGCTCCCGGAGATGAGCAAGGACAATCAGGAGCGGGTTAAGATCGCTTCCATCGGCGTCGCCCTAGGGGTCTTCGCGGCGCTCCTCGCCGGGGGGATCGGCTCTATCCTCTACGAGAAGACGGGCGCCTTTAAGATGGCGCTGATATTCGGACTTGTGGGATTTATCGTAGGGGAGATCGGCCTCTTCGGCACGAAGGAGCGCTATAGGCCCGACCTGGACGAGGAGACGCCCGGCTTTTTCGCCGCGATAAAGACGACTTTCCAGGAGAGGCAGGTCCTCTCCTTTGCGATAATGATCATGCTCGTTCAGCTGACGTATCAGCTTATGCTCATGATCGTCCCGTTCCTCACGACAATAACACTCGGCCTGAAGGAGGGGATGTCCGCCATAATCCTGGGGGAGGTGATATTTCTGATGGGAGCCGTGGTCCCACTCTGGTTCTACCTCCTGTCGAAGTATCCGAAGCGCAACGTCTTTCGGGGGATCATCATTACCATGATCGTGGGATTTATCGGCTGCTATTTCATCGGCGATTACCCCTTCGGCTCCCCCCTCGTTCAGGCGATGTTGATAATCCCGATAGCGGCGATACCCATGGGGGGGATGTTCACCGCAGTACTGGGGATCATCTCGGATCTGACCGACCTGGGGGAGCTCAAGACCGGAAAGAGGCGGGAGGCGATCTACTTCGGCATCTACGGGATAGTGAGGAAGTTCGGATGGGCCTTCTCCTCCCTCATTCTCACCGGCGTCTTCACGATCTTCGATCCAAACGGTGCGCCGTCCGTAATCGGGGTCAAGGTGGTTTGGTACATGTGTGCCATGGTCTGTCTCTTGGGGCTTTTGGCGTTCATTCCCTACAAGCTGGGGGACACGAAGGAGGAGACGAAAAAGATTATGGGGCTGTAGGTTTTTAGGTTAAAGGGGCGAAAAGGATTATTAATTCCCCTTCCGCCTGCTCGTCCGATTCAGTGGATAAGGGATTTATTTATGATTTCACGACCCTGAGACATGAACTTTACGGCGGGGCAATCTTTAACCTTGTCGCAGATGGGGCGTGAGAACTCCGCCGCTGGCTCTAAAGAGAGGCTTAGATTTTAACTGTCGAAGTCCCTTATGGAATCCAGCAGGTTCTTTGGGACTACGCCTGACATATTAATGTGGAAATCCTTTGTGGACTTAGATAATTCACCGGCTTGAATGGGTTGGGGTGTTTTCAACCGCAAGAAATTATCCCCCTCATAAAGTATGTAAAGCCCCTCCGGTCGCATAAACCGGAGGGGCCATTGATATTAGCTTGATATTAGCTTGATGTTAGCTTGATGTTAGTTTGATGTTAGTTTGATTTTTTTAGTTTGATAAACGAAACGGCTTGACTCCGAATAAATCTCTCTTTCAAACGCCCTTACTAACCGTGTCTCAACGCCACCTTTATCGCTCCCTTTTTTCCCTTGTTGAGGAATATGTCGATCCCCTTTAGGTAATCCTCCATCGGGAGCACGTGGGTGACGAAGCCGTTAAAGTCGAGCTTGCCCTCCCTGTAGATGGTATAGGCCGCCTCGAAGCTCGTCATCTCTTTTCCCCTGAAGTTCTCCATCCCGTGGCAGTTGATACCCTTGAGCTCCACCTCCTGATACCAGAAGGGGGAATAATCCAGCCTCTTCGGCGAGAAGTTTATCCCTACTATGACAACCGTCCCCTCGGCCCTGGCCCACCTGGCGGCGTTTTTCAGGGTCTGGTCGTTTCCCACCGTGTCGTATATAACATCAAAGCCGCCTATGACCATCTCGTTTCCGAAGGGGGCCTTGAAGTATTTCCCTCCCGTGATGTCGGCCACCTGCTTGAATGTATTCTTCCCCTCGATTATCCCGGTCGCCCCGAGCCTCTTCGCCGTCTCCGTCTGGTGGGGATAGCGGGTCGCGATGTAGACCTTCGCATTTTTGTCAATCGCCCTCACCAAGCTCAGCATGTTGAGACCGATCGATCCCGCCCCGATTATCAGTACCTTCTCCTTGGGCATCGGCACCCTCTTCAACACCGCCCTCACGGAGCAGGCGGTCGGCTCGATCAATATCGCGTCCTCATCCGGGATATCCTTATCGATCTTCATAAGCTGCGTCTTGTGGACAACCATGTAGGGCGAAAATCCGCCCCCCTGGTTCTCCGGCATATCGGGCCAGCCCGGGTCCTCGCAGAGGAGGTAGTTTCCTTTGGCGCACTCCCGGCACATCGGCTTTGTCTCCTTCTGGAAGCAGCTGGGCCAGTCTATGGTGAGGATTACCCTGTCACCCTCCTTGAACTCTTTGGCCCCGGCCCCCGTCTCCATCACATCCCCCACCACCTCGTGGCCGATGAACTTCCTCGTTACCGTGGGGACGGCGGCCGGCGCGATCTTAGGGTCTATCTCCAGGAAGATGAAGTGGATGTCGGAGCCGCAGATCCCGCAGAGCCTGTTTTTTACCTTGACCCAGTTGGGGCCGGGAAGCTTCGGCTCATCCACCTCCCCGTATCTTACAGGAGACATCGGCGAGAGGGCCGCCCTCTTCCATAACGGCGATAGCGCCTTTATCAGTGCGATCTTCTTTATATCCGCGTCGAAATATAGTCCTTTCATATATCTTCTCCTCGGCGAGATTAATTTAAAATCCGAAAAACCACCAACACAAAAACAGGTCCTCTTCGAGTTCGGGGTCGCCCACGTCGGTAATGTGATAAGTGGGATCATAGGTGGGGGAATATGTGAGGCTGTGTCTTTCCCTCTTACCTCCCACCGCTGTCTCAGGACCGGACGGCCCTTTTTCCACTAAGAATTTTTTCTTACACACGGGGCTCTTAATCCAGCGCCCCCCCTCCGGGACGAGCTCGTCCCTTACGCTCCCCGATGCACTGCAGTTATGACACCTAACCTTCACGGCGTCACCCCCCGTCTTCCGCATTACTCCTTACGTCTTACTCATTAACATTACCACACTATTTGCAGCAAACTCAACAGTTTATAGAAAATAGTTTAATTCCACCAGAAAGCGTGATATACTGATACCTTTTTAACTTCTGGCTGAAGTGAAGATATCAAATGGCCCATCTCAAGGGAAACCTACACGTTCACACTACCTTCTCGGACGGGCACCTGACCCCCCTGGAGATGGCCGGCATCTACCGCGACCTCGGCTATGACTTCATCGCCATCACCGACCACGAGTACATGGCCAAGAAGGCGTATTTCGACCTCTTCCCCCTTGAGCTCGAGGGGATCATGGTATTCGAGGGGATAGAATTGGAGCCGGTTCAGATTTCCTATCACCACACGCTGAGAATTAAGGGGGAGGGGGAGACCCTCCACGTCCTCTGCCACCCGGACTCGTACCGTCTCTCTATAAAGGACGTCAACAAGAGGATAAAAAAGTTCAACGAGGTAGGGCTCGGGAAGATCGACGCGGTGGAGGTAACCGACAGGGGCTTCTACACCCCCTTTTACGATACCCCCGAGATCGACCTCCCGAAGATCGCCTCCGACGACGCCCACGACGAGCACTCCTGCGGCAAGACCTGGATCGACGTCAACGCCAAAAGGGAGAAGGACTCGATTATTCGGGCCGTAAAGGCCGGGGATTTCGAGATCGGGCTGCTGTCCGGAAGGCGGAGGGAAAAGAAGATCGCCGGGGGCGGCGATTAGACGATCGCCGGTCTTTTAAAACCATTCCGAGAGAACGGCTGCTTTCCTCAAGCCGAAGGAGTTTGTTACAAAATGAATCTTGGTTGAGACACCGCCCTTACCGTCTTAGAATCTTCGAAATCAAAGAACACTACTTTCACAAATTCATTTGACATAAACGTTTAAAAAATATATTTTACAAAGACATATAATAAACCAAACATATCTATGCATACTTTTTAGAAAGGGGAAAGAATGGAATTTGATATCCTGAGAACGCTTTTGGGTGGTTTTCTGGCGTCCGTGGCTTCATTCATAGTATTGGGGGCCCTCTACGGGAACCCCCCCGTTAAAAAGATATACGAGGACGCCGAGGGCTCCCCTGCGCTGAAAAAGTGGGAGAGCAATCCGAAGTATATCTTCATGCAGTACGTGGGGATGCTTATTCAGTGTCTCCTCTGGGCCTTCGTCTTCGCCTTTGTGAGGGACGCCCTTCCGGCAGGGTCTCTCTGCGCCGGCCTCGTCTTCGGGCTCATCATCATGGCGATGAAGATATTCCCGAGGCTCTTCGACATGTGGATCCAGACCTACTACCCGGGAAAGCTTTTAGCCACCGAGTTCATCAACGGCTCGATCGGCGGCTTTGTCGTGGGGATAGTATTGGCCTACGTGATCCGTTAGGGGCGTGTCGGTAACGGCCTGATGTGAGAGAAGCTGGTCGTCCGTTTGCCGTCGGTCATGGAAAAATCGCGGGAATATCGATTGATTAAGGCGGTCTGTTTTTGTTGTCGCCGGTGTGTCCGATTGCGCTTCCGATTGGAGCTCAAATTTTGGATTTCCGCCGATGGTGAACTGCGGGCACGCCGCTTTTTTTACTCGGCGACGATTTTTTCCGACGCTTGAAAATTCACACCGTCCCCCACCTACGGGCGGCCCAAGGGGGCCGGCGGTAGCTCTCGTACCCGATAAAGGGGCGATTTTGAGCCGGAAGATTAAAAAGATCAATAGTACTCCGGGCTCTCGTAGTTCACCCCCTTGAAGCCGTACATCCTGTATATGAGGAATATCCTCCGCTTTATCTCGCCTTCCGATCCCTCCTTGTATATAACCACCTCTTCCGGCGGATCGACCCTCTTGAACGACTCCACGATGAGCTTCGATATCTCGTCGCACCCCCTTGCCACGCGGCATCGGTCAACGAAGATCGCGTCCATCCCCGGAGTCAATTCAGGATGGCCCTCCCTCAGCCAGTAGTCGTACTGGCTCTTTCGCTTCCAGTAGCGGAGTACCGTGGCGTCCGGGTGGGAGGGCATGTAAAAAGCGAGCTCCGGCGTCTCGCCGTAGTCCTGCGTGAAGACAAAGACCCTTCCCTCCCCCCCCATCTCGTTGTAGACCTCCTCGACCCTTTTACCGAGGATGTCCCAGCCCCGAAGCCCGTTTGTGGGGTCCCGCTCCGGGTCCTCGGCAAGTATCTTCGGGGCGATCTTCCAGACGAGATCGGAGTTGAAGGCGAAGATGTTCAAGAATACGAGGAAGATAAGCGTGAACCATCCGTAGCGTAAGAGCCCCCTCCCCCCCTCCCCCCCCCTCTCCCTGTAGTTCTTGAGGAAGTCGTCGATTACCGCGCCGAAGACCATAAAGGGGCCGATGTATCCGAGCATGGGCCAGTTCGCCTCCGCCCTGCCCCTCAGGCTCATAAGGGTTATCAGAATAAATATGGGCGCCGAGGTGAAGAAGACGAGGCGATAGAGCTCAACATTTTCTTTAAAGGCCCTCTTTACTATCAGATAGTAGACGTAGACGAACGGGACGAAGACGAAGGGGGTCAATATCCCTATCTGCCCGCCCAGGAACTCGAAAAACGTCAGGGGGCTGAACTCCCTCGACTTTGTAACCCCGCCCAGCCCGAAGGCGTGCCGGAACATGGCGAAATCGTGAGTCCAGTTCCAGTAGAGGACGGGTAGAGACATAGCTATTGCCAGAAGGGCCGCGAGGTAGAAGTGGGGGGATTTGAACCAGGCCCTCATCCGCGGTGAAAAGACGAGATAGAGAATCACGATAAAGGAGTAGAACCAGTACATGATGTGGGTGAGTAGGCCCAGTCCCAGGAGGAGACCGACGATATACCAAAGGAGCGCCCCCCTTCCCCCTTCACTTCCGCCGCTCCCCTCCTTCTCCGTTATTTTAAATAGGGCGCATATCATCAGCGGATAGAAGAGGATCATGGGGGAATAATACGTTATTATCACCCCCCCCGCCAGAGACACCGGCATCAGGTTAAAGAGCAAAGCGGCGGCAAATCCCGCCCTGGGGGACTTGAACATGTCCCTTGCGGCGATGTAGAAAACGACCGTTGAAGCAGCCATAAAAAAGACGGCCCCGATCCTGACCCCGATCTCCGTGTCCCCGAACAGCGCCGTGGTAAAGGCTATGATGTAGGCCACCATAGGTCCCTGATCGTAATAGCTGAGATCAAGTCTTCGAGACCAGTCCCAGAAATAGGCCTCGTCGCAGACGAGGTTTAAGGGACCATATATAATATAAAGGATTCGGACTGCGGCAAAGGTAACAACTACGGCGGCAAGGTAAAGAATGTATCTCTTTTCAGGCCTAAAATCGATCTCGACTGACATCTGATCTCCCTTCAGATTACGTCATCTTAAAGAACTTCCGCATACAAAAAAACCGGTTTAAAGCTTCTTAATAAGTCCTCGCTTCACCGGTTTTTTTAAGAATCGGTCTTTCGGATCAGGGATTTTCCCCGGTGCTTATTGATCTTCTTGGAGTCTATTCAACAGGCTCTTCTCAACGGCCCTGCTAACTATACGCGTCAGCACATCAACCTCGAAAGGTTTCTCGATATAATCGTAGGCCCCGAGCTTTACCGCCGCTATGGCGGATTCTTTGTCAGCGGCACCGGAGATTATAATTACCTCGGAATCGGGAGATAGGGCCTTAATGTGCCTTAAAACCTCTACACCGTGGATATTGGGCATCTTAATGTCGAGTATTATGGCGTCATGTTTCTTCTCATTAAACTTGTCTATCGCCTCCTGCCCGTCCTCCGCTGTGTCAAAATCGGAGAATCCCGATTCGGCCAGAACATCGGAGATGATCTTTCTTATTCCCTCTTCATCGTCCACAATGAGAATCTTGGCCCTGGAGATTTTATCCTCATCAAGACCTTGCTTCTTTTTGTATACAAATTCAAGGGGGCTACGAATATTTTCGTAAGCCTTGTTTACCTCTTCGAGCTTATCCAAGCTTAACGGTTTCTTGAGGCATACATAAACCCCGCTTTGGATGGAGGTTTCGATCATCTTTTCCACGGCATTTCCGGAGATCATTACTCCCCCGACCTTCGGGTCGATCTCCCTCATCCTCTTAAAGGTCTCGAATCCGTCGATTCCCGGCATCTTAACATCCACGAAGGCGAGATTTACATCGTTTTCCCTGACGTAGTCGATGGCATCGTAGCCGTCCGATACGGAGGCCACTTCATGTCCCATCTCCCTAAAGGCTTCTTCCAGGTAATTCCTTATTTCGGGTTCATCATCAACGATTAATATCTTCATGATAAAACCACTTCAAAATGTTCAATATTTTTTATGTTATTAAATCACATTCCTGATCAGAAGTCAATGTATATCGTGACAATGGTCACATCGGACGATAAAATAGGTCTAAATTTGTCTTCACTAAAAATCTTGACACAAAACAGATACGTTGCTATCTTGTAAAAAATGATACCGATAGGAAACAACGTTTTTGTAATACACGAATTCCGCTATTATTTTGGTACCTTGCTCTTCACTTCCACCGAGGGTGGAACCGACGATTTGATGTGCCGCTGTGCCTATAATTCCATAGCCAATTTGTAAATCTGAGGAGGATTTGATGATTGAACAGACCCTGTCTATAATAAAACCGGACGGCGTAAAGAAGTCCATAATCGGGGAGATAATCAAGACGTTCGAGGAAAACGGGCTCAAGGTTGTCGCCGTGAAGATGATCCACATGAGCAAGAGGGAGGCTGAGGGTTTTTACGCCGTTCATCAAGATAAGCCCTTTTTTCAATCCCTGACCGATTTCATGAGCTCCGGGCCCTCGGTGGTACAGGTGCTGGAGGGTGAAAACGCCATCCAGAGAAATCGGGAGATAATGGGGGCCACCGATCCCGCAAAAGCGGATCCGGGCACCATCAGGGCGAAACACGGCAGCTCCATCGAGGTAAACACCGTCCACGGCTCCGACGCCCCGGAGACGGCCGAGACCGAGATAGCGTATTTCTTTTCCGATCTCGAGAAATTCTCTTGAGGAGAGAATTTCCCCACGGGGAAAAACATATATAATATCACAACATGGCAAGGCGGGAACAGCATGAGAGATCTTCTGGGCCTATATCCGGAGGAGATCTTTGAAGTCGTCAAGTCTCTGGGCGACAAGCCGTTCAGGGCGAAGCAGCTCTTGAAGTGGATCTACACAAAAGGGGTATCCGATTTCAACGAGATGACCGACCTCTCGGTCGATTTCAGATCCAGGCTCTCTTCACGGTTTCGAATAGGCGGGCTTACCCCCGAGAGGACAACCCGAACGGGGAGGGAAGACGGCAAAGACGGCGCCGAGATATGCGGCGAAGAGACGACAAAGCTCCTCTTCAGGCTCAAAGACGGCGAGGCGGTAGAGTCGGTCATAATTCCGGACGGCAAAAAGAGGACGCTCTGCGTTTCGAGCCAGGTGGGTTGCCCCCTTGGATGCGCCTTCTGCCTGACCGGCAAGATGGGCTTTGTAAGAAACCTGACCGCCGCCGAGATTGTGGGACAGGTAATCGCCGCGGGCGGGTATCTCTCGGACACCGGGGACGACGGGAGGGAGGGGGAGGAGAAGATCTCAAACATCGTTTTCATGGGGATGGGAGAGCCCTTCTTGAACTACGACGAGGTTGCGAGGGCGGTCGACGTCATCTCGTCAGGCTGGGGGCTCGGGTTTTCCTGGAGGAGAATAACGGTCTCTACGGCGGGGATTCCGGAGGCCATCCTGAAGTTCGGCACAGAGAGGAACGTCAACCTTGCGGTGTCCCTCAACGCCCCTGACGACGAGACGAGAAGCTCGATAATGCCGATAAACAGAAGATACCCCATAAGCGAGCTTATCGCCGCGCTTAAAGGTTACCCGTTGAAGAAGGGAAGGCGAATCACGCTGGAATACGTCCTGCTCAAGGGGATAAACGACACCGAGGATCACGCAGTCAACCTCGTCAGGACAATCTCCGGGCTCAAGGCGAAGGTGAATCTGATTCCGTTCAACACGTACCCGGGGGCGGTCTTCGAGCGGCCGGACGGCGAAAGGATATCCCGCTTTCAGAGCATACTCATAGACGCAAACATCAATGCGATTATCAGAAAGAGCAGGGGGGGCGAAATCCTTGCTGCCTGCGGTCAGCTTGCCACGGGAAAGGTCGCGAAATAGGGATCGCGGAGGGGACGCCCAGGGCGTTCAGGAGAGCAATGTTGGAGAAAAGTATGAAATTTTATTAAAAGTGTGGTATAATAGCAAATTAATTTACCCTTTTCCCACGAAATTTTTTCAAGGGGAGGTAAAACAAAGTGAGGATTCTCATAGTAGAAGACGAGGCGAAGGTGGCCTCCTTTATCAAGAGGGGCCTCGAGGAGGAACACTACGCCGTTGACGTCGCCGAGGACGGTAAAGAGGCGGTCTCCCTTGTGGACAGCTACGATTACGATCTCGCAATTCTTGATATCATGCTCCCGGAGATTGACGGGCTCTCGGTGCTCTCCCACATCCGCAGCGTCGGCAAGGCGATGCCCGTGGTTTTACTGACGGCAAAGGATCTCGTCGAGGACAAGGTCAAGGGCCTCGACATGGGGGCGGACGATTATATCACGAAACCCTTTGCATTCGAGGAACTTCTCGCCCGAATCAGAGTCTTATTAAGGAGGGGAAAGCCGGAGGAGAGCCTGAAGCTCTCCATCGCCGACCTCGTGCTCGATCCCGTCACCCACAAGGTGACCAGGGACAACAAGGAGATCAACCTTACGGCGAAGGAATACGGGCTGTTGGAATATCTATTGAGGAACCAGGGAAGGGTCCTTACCAGGACGATGATCTCTGAGCACGTCTGGGACATCAAGCACGATACCTTTACGAACGTGATCGATGTCTATATAAATTATCTGAGAAACAAAATAGACAAGGGTTTTTCAAAGAAGCTTTTGCACACGATCAGGGGTGTGGGCTATAAGTTAGAGGCATAAACGATGTTTTTTACCACCTTAAGGGCCAAGCTTGTGGTGTGGTATACGCTTGTTCTGGCTATAACGTTTATAGCCTTTTCATCGATACTCTACTTCTTTCTCCACAGGGCCCTTCACGACAGTGTTGATAAAAAGCTGACGACAATCGCGGAGATAACGGCCGATTCCACGACGAGGGATGTGGAGGATTCCGAGAAGTGGAACGAGTACCTCGAGGATTTCTTCGGCTTCAAGCCCGCCACAAAACATATACAGATCTTCGATAAATCTGGAAATGTCAAATACGGCGCCAAGGGCGAGCGCACGGTTAAAATTCCCGTCACCGCAGAGACGATAAAGAACGCAAAAAAGGGGGAGATAACCTTTGAGACCATCGAGGGCCTCGATGAATACCCGATAAGGGTGATCAACTACCCGGTTATTAAGGACGACCGTCTTATAAACTTCGTCCAGGTGGGAACTTCACTCGAGTACGTTCAGGACACGCTGATGAAGCTTCTGATTATCTTTCTCTTCACCGTGCCGACCATCTTGATCTTCTCGAGCATCGGGGGATACTTCCTGGCGAAGGCGGCCCTGAGACCGGTGGACGAGATAACGTCGCTGGCGAGATCGATCGGGGCAAAGGACCTGTCGCAGAGGATAAGGGTGAGAAACCCGAAGGACGAGCTGGGGAGGCTCGCCGAGACCTTTAACGAAATGCTGGAGCGTCTCAGTAAGTCTTTCGACCAGACGAAGCAGTTCTCCGCCGACGCCTCCCACGAGCTAAGGACACCGCTGACCATCCTGAAGGGTGAGAGCGAATGGGCGCTCAGGTCGGCGAGAAACGCAAAGGAGTACAAAGCGACCCTGACCAGCAACCTCGAGGAGATAGACCACATGAGCAAAATCATCGATGATCTCCTGATCCTATCGAGGGCCGACTCGGGCGAGATCCCCTTCGAGCTGGAGTCCATGAAGCTCTCCCCGATTCTAAAAGACGTCTACGACATGGGAATCATTCTCGCCGAGAAGAAGAGTCAGGAGCTTCTCCTCGAAATCGACGGAATCGACTCCATCTCCATTATGGGAAACAAGCTCAAGCTGAAACAGCTCTTTCTAAACCTCGTGGACAACGGGCTCAAATACACAAAGAAGGGCGGAAGAATAGATATGACCGCCAGGGTCAACTCCGATACGGTGGAAGTTGTAGTGAGCGATAACGGGATCGGTATCTCCGATGATGATCAGAAGAAGATATTCGATCGGTTCTACAGGGTGGATAAAAACCGCTCCAGAAGAGAGGGTGGAACGGGACTGGGCCTTGCAATAGCCAGATTTATCACGGAGGCGCACAGGGGTACGCTGAATGTTACGAGCACCCCAGGCATCGGAAGCACGTTCTGTGTAACCCTGCCCCTGTCGGATAATTAAGATTAGAATATTTTAACTTATATTTAATACCTGACTAATCCTTACATACGATAATAATTAAATGGCCTAAAAACTTCAATGAAAGTGTGGAGGTTGTGATACTATGAAATTTAAGAGAAACCGATTTTTCAGATCGAGATACTTCGCTTTTCCGGCTGCGGCCCTTTTGATGGGGACCATGTTCTTCTTTGCGGCCTCGATGGGGGATACGGCATCGGCCAAGATCTTCGGCGAGACGGATGAAAGCGGCGAAGGTGTAAAATATATCACCCTTCCCGATTTTACGATCCTTGCGAAAAAATTGACTCCCGCCGTAGTAAATATCAGCACCAAGTCCGTAAGCCCCTTGTCAAATCCCAGCTCACCCTACGGGCGGAGCCCCTTCGGTGACTTCTTCAACTCTCCGAGATCGCCCAGAGAGACCAAGAGCCTGGGGAGCGGGTTCATAATAAGCAGTGACGGGTATATCTTCACGAACAACCACGTTATAAAGAACGCTACGGAAATCAAGGTTACCCTGCATAACGAGAAGTCATACAACGCCCGGGTAATCGGGTCGGACCCGAAGACCGACCTCGCCCTGATCAAGATCGAAGCGGGCAACGGCCTTCCCACCGTAACCATGGGGGACTCCGACGATCTTAGGGTGGGAGAGTGGGTCCTCGCCATCGGCAATCCCTTCGGACTCGAAGAGACCGTAACGGCGGGGATTGTCAGCGCAAAGGGGCGCGTAATCGGCTCCGGTCCGTACGACGATTTTATCCAGACGGACGCATCCATAAATCCCGGCAATTCCGGCGGCCCCCTCTTCAATGTAAAGGGTGAAGTCATAGGGATAAACACGGCGATTATAAACCGCGGCCAGGGCATAGGATTCGCCATCCCGATAAATATGGCGAGGAGCCTGTATCCCCAGCTGAAAAAGGGCAAGGTAATCCGCGGCTGGCTCGGCGTCGTCATTCAGGAAATCACTCCCGAGCTCGCCAAATCGCTCAATCTTCCGAATACCAACGGGGTACTGATCTCAGAGGTCATGTCTTCGAGCCCGGCCGAAAGGGCGGGTCTGAAGAGGGGTGACGTCATCATCGAGTTTAACGGCAAGAGGATAAAGAAGATGAAGGAGCTTCCGGCAACGGTAGCGATGACTCCCGTCGGCTCCAAAGTCAACATCAAAGTCCTCAGGGACGGAAATGAGAGGATCTTTCCTTTAACGGTGGGGAAAATGCCCGCGGAAAGCATGAGGGCTTCAAAGCCTTGGAACGAGACGCCCTCCACCCCGTCCCCCTCGCCTTCACCAAGCCCCAGCCCGTCACCGGAATCGGGATCGCAGCTAGGTCTCACCGTAGAGCCGATTACACCCAATATAGCGAAGCTCTTGGGACTGAAGGAAACAAGCGGCGTAATCGTCACCTACGTTGAGAAGGGAGGCCTAGCCGAAAAGGCGGGGATTATCAAGGGAGATATCATAAGGGAGCTAAACCACAACAAGATAGCCGACGTGAATGACTTTAAAAGCGAAGTCTCCAGGGCGGGCTCCACCGGTAGATACCTCTTTCTCATCTGGAGAAACGGGGCTACCGTATACATAGCCCTAAATAAATAGGGGGTTGGACCGTTATATGAGAGGGAGATGTTGAGTAGGAGGGGGCTGTTGAGTAGGAAGGAGACGTTAAGTGGGAGAGGGACTTTACTATAGACGGGGAGTCCAAACTCCCTGAAAAATGATTCAAAAAGACTCGGCCGTCCGGTTTTAAAAACCGGGCGGCGTTTTTTTAACAATTTGTTTAAGGACTACAGGGGATTCTAACGGATCCCTTTTTCTGTTGACTTGCCTCTTCGTAATAGCTAAAATGTGAGATAACTTCTGTTAAAGAGGAGAGAGAAGTGGCGGATTTCAAAAAGGCCTTTTCGTTTCCGTTTCAGGATAAAGATTGGACGACAAAGCTACTCATGGGCATCTTGCTCGGCATATTCCCTATAGTCAGGTTCTTCAGCATGGGTTACTCCTACAAGGTGTTCAAAAGTACCCTAAACGGCGGGGAGCCCTATCTGCCGGAGTGGGAGGACTACGGTGACCTGTTCATCCAGGGCTTCAAGATAACCATCATGATTTTATGCTACTTTATAGTCCCCATCGTCCTCTCTTGGACGGGGCTCATTTACATCATGATAGGAATCGGGGGTATGCTCGTGGAGGTATTGGACAGCGCAGAGGGAGTAGAATACATCTTCAAGGGTGGGCTTTTTTACACCCTTGGTATTATCACCAAAATTCCCCCCTATCTCTTATGGCCGATGGCCTTTGCCAACTACTGCAGGGGTGGTGAAAAGATCCGGGCCGCCTTCAAGCGCTGGGAGATAATACCGAAAATCTTCACCGTCACCGGAGACTATATCCTGTCACTCCTGTTGATGTTTTCGATCGATATAGTTCTAATTTTTAGTCATAGTCGTCTGCAACGGCGTCGTTCCCCTCGGCGGCACACTCCTCAATTTCATATTGTCCTTCTATTTCCACTACCTCGTCTACGACGCCCTCTTCGGTTCCGTCTGCTCGAAGGCCTACCTCGATTACCCCGCCTCCCCCGATCCCGATTTGCAAAACTGAATCCTTTTTGAAGAGACACCACAGACCGAGAGAGACGATCTTTACGCAACACGAAAAAGCTTACCTGAAGGCTATAAGGTAAGAGAGGTCAGGAGTTCCATAACGATATCCCTTATCTCCTCAAAGACCGAATCCTCCCCCCTCGTCCCGTCAACCTTAACGACGTTCGGAAGGGGCGCCACCTCACGGTCGAATATCTCCTTTACCCTTTTCAGGTACTCCTCCCTCTCGAACGGCGAAAAGTCCCCCCTCCCCCTTTTTATCCTGTTAAGGCACTCCACAACGGGGATCTCTATCAACAAGACGAGGTCCGGCCTCGGGGCGAACTTACCGCTCTCCTCCATTACCCTCTTCGGATCCAGTCCCCTCGCTCCCTGATAGGCCATCGTGGAAAAATAGTAACGGTCGAGGATGACTATCTTCTTCTCATTTATGGCCGGCGCGATGTTTCTTTCGACGTTCTCCGCCCTGTCCAGCGTAAACAGGCGGTATTCCTCCTCGGGGGTGCCCTCCCTCTCGCCCCTGCCGGCCATCTCCCTGATCTTTCTTCCCCAGGGACCGTCGGTCGGCTCCGTTAGCCCCACCGCCTCGTACCCGTTGTCGACGAGGAATTTCAGCAGTTTTTCCGCCTGGGTGCTCTTTCCCGCCCCGTCTATTCCCTCGATAACTATCAGAACGCCCCTTTTGATCATTTTGAGCTTCTTTGCTACCATTTTCCCTCGTGAGGTTCAACGCCTTATGTGATATATCACATGAGAGTCCTTCATGGCAAGCAGTATTGCCATTGACATTTATGCATATAACTATAATATTTCTTGCTTTTTCGATATTTCTAGTATATAATTTGTACGTGTTGCTGTATAATTGGTCAGTTTAACAATTTTTTGTTTAAGAATATCAAGTCAATGGAGGTTTAAAATGGTAGACGTAAAA
>Ga0180431_10002610_pt1 | contig 24027 bp, 17 predicted proteins | sample SS_ome_11_FD_132459 | JGI IMG/M metagenome (GOLD analysis project Ga0180431, IMG submission 132459) | Hypersaline lake sediment archaeal communities from the Salton Sea, California, USA - SS_1_MS_1 metaG | ecosystem: Environmental > Aquatic > Non-marine Saline and Alkaline > Hypersaline >...
GCCTCGTCGTTGTCTACTCTCCCGAAGCGCTTCACGTCGTAGACGACGACGTAGCTGAAGGCGCAGTCCGGGGACTGCGCGTCATCCATCATCTTGAGGAACGCCTTCCTGGTCGCCGTGCTGGTGCCGCTTATGGCATCGTCCACGTACCAGTCCGTGAGGTCCAATCCCTGCTCCCTGCAGTAGACCTCTATCGCCTTCTTCTGATCGGGTATTGACTGCTCCTGGCGGTCGGTCGACCTGCGCACGTATCCCACGGCCTGGCGGCTGTTCCTGCTGGGCTTTCTCGCCATGTTGTTCCTCCTTCCTATAGGGCCTAGTTCCCCCATATAGGGGCTCACAGGGCGAGGAACATCAAGGGATATATCCCCGTATGCGACGGACGTAAGTGACGATAGACGCGCCACTTAGGGTCGCGCGGGCAGGGACTTCCCCCGATCCCGACGTCGCAGGGTTGCTGAGGGCCTCACCTGAGTATCATCGCCTTGGCTCGGCCTGTGTTGGCCACCTCCACGGCCATCTGGAGAGCGTCGGGGCCGTCGTCGTGATCGGCCTTGGGGAAGTAGCGAAGCTGCTCAAGCAGCGTCCTGTGTCTCCTCGAGAACTGTATCGTCCCCGCCTTCACCAGCGGCTGGAGGGACTGTATCCGTCCCAGCTTGTCGGACGTGTGCGTCACCTTGCGGACGGGGACGCAGCATCCGAGCTTCCTCGACCTGGCTATCAGCTGGTCCGCCATTATCTCCTGGGCCTGGTTGGACTCGAAGGCGAAGGTGGTGTAGCGCCTGAGGTTGTGGAGCCGGATGACGGCATCCACGATCTCGTCCGGCTTCCTCCTGGCGATGTCGGCGTCCAGCACGTAGAGGATGCCCGTCTTATGGTCCCGCATCAGGGTGATGATGGCCGAGTAGTCCCCGCGGATAGAAGACTTCCCCATGGACGGGTCGCAGGAGCCCACGATGTTCCTGCTCGGCGCTGCGGCGATCAGCTCCTGCTCGGATGCCCACTTGTCGTCCCAGTAGATGAAGTCCTCTTCCTGGAAGAGGCAGTCCTGGGGATTGACAGGTTCGTTCTGCTTCTCGCTGTCGAAGCTCGCGTGCCCTTCGGTGAGCCTAATCTCCATGAGGGAATAATAGTCCTCTCGTTCCGGCCAGAGCGCCTCAGCGCCCATGAGCATCTCGTCCCTATGCTCTATGAAGAACCTCTCGGCGGCCTTGGGGCCGCTCTGTCCCTGGAACTCCTCCCTGTGGCAGTAGATCGCTTCCCATTCCTGCCATAACTCGGGGCTGTCCGACCAGGAGAGCACCGCCTGGTACTTCCGTCCCGCCCAGCCGGGAGACCTCTCAGGGTCGATGAGCTCCGCAAGGAGCGAGTCGTAATGCATCACCGTCCCTATCACGATGAAGTTGGTCCTGCTGCTTCCCGCCTTCAGCACCGCCCTGGAGAACCAGCTCTTGAGCTTCTCCCTCCTCTCGGGGGAACCCACCAGCTCTTCGTTCTCCACGTCGTCCACGATGACCAGCGACGGCCTGTGCTCCTTGTGCTTCCTTCCCCGTATCTTCTGACCGGCGCCCAGGGCCACCACCTTCACGCCGTTGCGGGCGATGATCTCGTTCTTTCGCCACCTCGGAGGCCGGGGGCTGCTTCCCGGATGCTCGCAGGCCCCGGGGAAGTCCTGCCTCAACACAAGGTTCCCCGCCAGCTCCGCCTTGATCGCGTCCAAGTGCTCAGAGGCCTGCTTCTCCGTGTCCGAGATGATTACCACGTAATCCTCCGTCCCGTAGCATACCGACCAGAGCACGTATGCGAGGCTCACCACGGTGCTCTTTGCGTGGCCCCTGGGTGCTGCTATTGCCAATCGCGCCGCTCTTGTGGCTGTAGCGTCGCCCAATAGCCGAAAGAGCTCCTCGTGGAGCTTTGAAGGAGCAAGGCTGAAGTACCGCTGGAGATAGAGCCGTGCGAAGGCCTTGAGCGACCTCCTCCCCACCTCTCTCCTGGTCTCGGAGACCTCAGACAGGAGTCCGACCCATGCCCCGGGATATGCAGGCCGTCTAGCATCCATCGTCGTCCTCCTTCGAGGACCTGTCGAGTTGGGACCTGGTCTCCTCGATGTCCTCGGCGAGCTCCAGGACTTCCGCCCTCTCCTGCAGGTCTATTACCTTGTCGTAGAAGTCTCCTCCGGCCTCACGCGCAACTGCGGCGATCCGTGTTAGCTGCTCCATGAGTTCCGGCCCGGTCGGCACGCCGATCCCCAAGGATGCCACCAGCCAGCCCCGTACCTCCGCCGGTGCTGTGGGGAGGTGTCCGAGGGACTGGAGGGATTCGACGAGCTCCTTCTTCACCCTCCAGCAGGTGGCTTCGGCGGCGATCTTCTCTGCAACCGTGGTGTCTTTGGCACGTGCGGCCCTTCGGATCCTGTTCACGACGTTGTCTGCCTCCCCGAGCAATGCTCCCGCCATCTTGGAAGATAGCTCTGGATCGAACTCAAGGGCGTTCGCCTCGCGCACCGCGGCCCTGTCTCTACGCACTGTCCTCTCGTTCACCTGGAGTATCTCGGCCATTTCCGCGACCGAGTACCCGTCCGAGGAGAGGTGCTCGACGAGGGACCTCCGTGTCGCGAGGGAGATGTTCTGGGGGCTCAGTTGCCTCGACTGGACCTTTCGGAGCGTGTCGAGGACGGTCCCGTCCGTCTTTGTGTCTTCCATGTCTACACCTCTTGGCTCTGAAGGAGCCTGTAATGTTCCACGAGTTCGCTTGGAACGTTGCTCTCGCCGACGCAGGCGATGTACCGCCGGACCACGACGTCGCAGTACCTGGGATCTATTTCAATCCCATAGCAACGCCTCCCCAGGCGCTCGGCGGCGATAAGGGTAGTGCCGGAACCCAGGAACACGTCCAGCACCAGCTCGCCCGGGCGAGAGGAGTTCCTGATGGCGCGTTCGGCCAGTTCCAGCGGCTTCTGCGTAGGGTGGTGATAAGAGGATGTGTGCTCTCTGGACACCTCCCAAAGAGTTGACTCGTTCGTGGGCCCGTACCACCGGTGCGCTCCCCTCCCCTCCAGCCAGCCGTAAAGGCAGAACTCCGTCTGCTGGTTGTAGTCCCCGTAGCCGATTGCGAAGCTCTCCTTCGCCCACGTGATCACACAGGAGACCTTGAAGCCGAGCCCTTGGAGAAGGAGGTGCATCGGCCCGAACTGCCGGTGCCCGTTCCAGACATAGACCGGAGCGCCGGGTGCCAGTACTTCCTTCACCTTCTCCAGCACGCGGGCGAGCCGGCCTTCGTACTCCCCTTGGCTGAGGTCGTCCGAGTAAATCCGCCGCCAGTTGCGCGACCTCTTGGGCCGCGCCTTCTTCGGCTGCGGGCGATCCCCGCCGTAGTAGTCGACGTTGTATGGCGGATCGGTGAAGACCATGTGCGCCTGCTCGTCCTTTATGAGACGGCGGATGTCCTCAGGCTCGCTCGAATGGCCGCAGAGCAGCCTGTGCGGGCCCAGCTCGATCATGTCACCCGGCTTCGTGACCGGCTGGCCGCCTGCCTCCAGGTCGGCTGTGACGTCGAAGCTCTCCTGCCAATCGTCGTCGAGCCCCGCCTGGTGGAGCAGATGCTCGACCTCGGGAAGATCGAAGCCGGTGACCTCCACCTCGAAGTCGGGCGCCTTGCATAGCTCATCAAGCAGTTCAGCCAGCTTGGCCTCGTCCCACTTCCCCTGAATCTTGTTCAGGGCGACGTTGAGCGCCTTCTCCTTCTCCAGAGAGAGGTCCACGACGCTCACCTCTACCTCGCTGGCTCCTTGCTCCAGGAGTACCTTGAAGCGATGATGCCCTCCAACGAGATTCCGCGTCCTTCGATTCCACACCAGCGGCTCCACGAGCCCGAACTCCGCGATGCTCCGCTCCAGCTTCTCATACTCCGCATCCCCCGGCTTCAAATCCTTCCGAGGGTTGTACGCCGCAGGGTTGATGCGGCTCACACTCACTCGCTCAATCCTCATTCTCATGTCTCCTTGCCCGATACGGGCCGTGTCCGTGTGCTCAATCTTGTTTGACAGGCAGGTTCATATCAGATACCGTCTACCCATGTAGATGTGTCAAAATTGAGGACCGCAGATGAAAAAAGATGGTGTTGACGATCCGGAAGCTGTCGATGAGCTGGATGTCCCCAACTTCGGGGCATGGCTGAAGATGCGGCGGCGACGCGGCAAGGAGAGGACCTATCCCCAGCTCAAACTCTCGCTGGCCGACTTGGAGCAGGTCGCAGATATCGTCGTCGCCTGGAGACAGAGGTGGGAGAAGGAGAGCTACAGAAAGGCCCGGCTGGCTGAGTTCATCGAAGCGGAACGGGCGGACCCCCACGGTCGCGGCGTAATCGCGTGCCTACACCCCGACACGGACGAGCGTCTCAGTACCGGCGTGAGGTGCTGCTTATTCGACGCGTGGCTGTGCTCGGCTCCGGGCGCGTCCGAGAAAGAGAATGCCATCGGCCACGTGATTCACGTGCTGGTGTATCCGATGCCTTGTTCGGGGCTTACGGTGGGCTTCCGGCACGCGCTAATGCCTACGGCAGGTGCGGCGGGGAGAGTGGTTTTTGCCGAGGGATACTACAACCTGTTCCAGTGCAAGGAAGGCCTCTTCCAATTCCTCGTCCCGATCCGCCCCCTGGAACTCCCGCCGAAGCGGACGGCAAGAGATATGATGCGCTGGTGCCAGTCACGGATAGACCTTCCTATCGTGTGCGTTAACCAGGACATGGAACGGGACAACCTGAAGATGCATTTGGCCCTCGCCTACGTTGTCGGGAAGAGAGACGATGAGGTCTCCGAGTGGCTGCTCGATGAGATCCGTCGCGTTGTGACGCCAAGCTGCAACGTGCTTGGGTTCGACGAGGACCGGATTGACTCGGTAGCTGCCGACGTGATGACAGCCGCAACCAGGGGCTACCTGTATGATCCGCAGGCGAGGGATCTGCGCGGGTACTTCCGTGAGATCGGGAGGCACAAGGTCAAAGAGTACTGGTACGAGATGGAACAGGCTGACCCGCGACGGCAGAAAACCCTGTCCGTCCGCAACGCGGCCAAGCTGCTGGGCGTGAGTTTCAAGACTCTGTACCGGATGATCGAGGAAGGCGAAGTGAAAGTCGCTGGTCCAAAGGGACGCTGGCGCATCAACTCGGAGGAGATCATGCGCCTGCTGAACGGCCCCGCATCAGGGTCCAGGGCACAAAGGCGGGCCTGGGGAGAGAACTTGCCAGGGCCGTCAGCCGGACGTACGGCATATCCATCGCCGCAGCAAACCAGCGTATCCGCTATCGGCGAAAGAAGGGATTGTCGCTAGCGGAAGTCCGCCGAGCGTTGCTTGCCAGGTACTGAGATCTTAAACTACCTGTTCTTGTTCCTAATATCGGCGTCTGGCTCGCCGAAGACCATGAAGAGGTTGCCCGCGCCCGTCTTGTTCGGAAGTTCGTCGCCCATTGCGAGGTCCGGGTTTATCCGCGCAGTCATCACCTTGACCTTGCCCTAGCGCATCATCTCCGTTGGAGGGCAATTGGCCTCTAAAGTTTCAATCCACGCCCCTGCGCGAGGGGCGACCTGCATGGAGGTAATATCAATGGGTAACGCAGATGTTTCAATCCACGCCCCTGCGCGAGGGGCGACAGCCGAGCGGGTTGCCCGCAGGCGTGGGACTCGTGTTTCAATCCACGCCCCTGCGCGAGGGGCGACTTACCTGGCGAGCCAGGCGACGGCAATCTACTCGTTTCAATCCACGCCCCTGCGCGAGGGGCGACCAAGAACACGAAGGACGCGTGCGTGGCCCCGATAGTTTCAATCCACGCCCCTGCGCGAGGGGCGACCCGGAGACATGGCGGACAACATCCTCGACCGGAAGGTTTCAATCCACGCCCCTGCGCGAGGGGCGACGACCATACATCCGCCGCTGGTGTCATTCCGTAAAGTTTCAATCCACGCCCCTGCGCGAGGGGCGACATCGGCCCGGACAGCATCGCGGCGTATCGGAGTTGTTTCAATCCACGCCCCTGCGCGAGGGGCGACAAGGTGGCGTTCAAGGTCGGCGCGGGTCTGAGCGTTTCAATCCACGCCCCTGCGCGAGGGGCGACCTGCTACCTCGAGAACGCGAACGCGGTGGACGTAGTTTCAATCCACGCCCCTGCGCGAGGGGCGACGTGAGGTGAATGGAGAAGAAAGCCGAGGCTGAGCGGTTTCAATCCACGCCCCTGCGCGAGGGGCGACTGCGGCGAACGGCTAACCCTGTATGGCGAAGTGGTTTCAATCCACGCCCCTGCGCGAGGGGCGACGAGCTCTGGCGGCTATCGGCGGACGTGCGAGAAAGTTTCAATCCACGCCCCTGCGCGAGGGGCGACCCTTCAGCGCCTTCGTAAGTAGCTTCGCCATCTTTTGTTTCAATCCACGCCCCTGCGCGAGGGGCGACCTTTGGGAGCTTGGCCTCATCCTCAAGGGTTTTCTGTTTCAATCCACGCCCCTGCGCGAGGGGCGACCGCCGCGAGCTCGAATTCCTGCGCAGCCAGAAGGAGTTTCAATCCACGCCCCTGCGCGAGGGGCGACGCCAGGAGGCAGAAGATGACGTGGGAAGCGAAGAAGTTTCAATCCACGCCCCTGCGCGAGGGGCGACACTGCTGCCCGATGTGAGGTGATGAATGAGGGTTGTTTCAATCCACGCCCCTGCGCGAGGGGCGACTTAGGCATGGCGGGGATGTTGCGCGGATTGTGGGTTTCAATCCACGCCCCTGCGCGAGGGGCGACCATCTGAATCACGCATGGAATGTCTACCGGTGTGTTTCAATCCACGCCCCTGCGCGAGGGGCGACGGACACAATTACGCGAGCGGGCGGCTGGATTATCAGTTTCAATCCACGCCCCTGCGCGAGGGGCGACCGGCGGGGGATTTCGCGCTACTTCGCGATGAGATGGTTTCAATCCACGCCCCTGCGCGAGGGGCGACCGAGACGGCAGGCGTTCTGTTTGTCGTCGTACTCGTTTCAATCCACGCCCCTGCGCGAGGGGCGACCCGCTATGGTGGACAGGGGCACCTCGTCTTTATGTTTCAATCCACGCCCCTGCGCGAGGGGCGACGGGGTATGGCGCGACCTTTGACCTTGAGGGATTCGGGTTTCAATCCACGCCCCTGCGCGAGGGGCGACACGGTCAGGCGATGATTGAGGGAGGGTGATTTGGTTTCAATCCACGCCCCTGCGCGAGGGGCGACACTGCGGCCACCAGACATCTACGTCCTGCCGCTTGTTTCAATCCACGCCCCTGCGCGAGGGGCGACGCGAGTAAGTGGTTGGAGCGATGGACCCAGGAATTGTTTCAATCCACGCCCCTGCGCGAGGGGCGACCACGCAATGCGGGGCGATATAAGGCAAGGGCTCCTGTTTCAATCCACGCCCCTGCGCGAGGGGCGACTTCGGTATTCGGCTGGACAATTACCAACAAGCATGTTTCAATCCACGCCCCTGCGCGAGGGGCGACGTGACCCTTCTCTTGTGTCGCGCTCGAGTGGCTTGTTTCAATCCACGCCCCTGCGCGAGGGGCGACGTGAGCAGCTTGAGGGGGATGGGTGCGCAGGTGGTGTTTCAATCCACGCCCCTGCGCGAGGGGCGACCTTCGCACTGGAGCAGCTCCTAGCCGAGGCTGGGGTTTCAATCCACGCCCCTGCGCGAGGGGCGACCGGGCAAGATTATCGGAACCGCATCGGCATAAGGTTTCAATCCACGCCCCTGCGCGAGGGGCGACCCGAGACGGGCGAGCAGCCGGTCGAGGAAATGATGTTTCAATCCACGCCCCTGCGCGAGGGGCGACAATCCACAATCGCCGTTCCGTCTGGTCTATCCCGTTTCAATCCACGCCCCTGCGCGAGGGGCGACGGCGTCGATACTTGCGGATTCTGGTTGCCGATGGGTTTCAATCCACGCCCCTGCGCGAGGGGCGACCGTCCGACCTCCTGCGCAAAGCGGCATTCAGGCTCGTTTCAATCCACGCCCCTGCGCGAGGGGCGACCCAGTACGGCAGCTTCGTATCCGAACGCTTATAGTTTCAATCCACGCCCCTGCGCGAGGGGCGACCGACGCCCGGCATCGGCCCGTCGCCGACCACCACGTTTCAATCCACGCCCCTGCGCGAGGGGCGACCGGTGACCACCACCGCCACTAGGAGCACGATTACGGTTTCAATCCACGCCCCTGCGCGAGGGGCGACCGTGCGGCTGGTGTGAGTCGTGTGCGGCGCTATGGGTTTCAATCCACGCCCCTGCGCGAGGGGCGACGCAACGGATGAATGCTTGGAGTGCGAGTATAATGTTTCAATCCACGCCCCTGCGCGAGGGGCGACAAACACCCGCCCGGCCCAAACTCGACCGACACATGTTTCAATCCACGCCCCTGCGCGAGGGGCGACGTAGGATCGTAGCGCGCGATGGACTCATACGGATGTTTCAATCCACGCCCCTGCGCGAGGGGCGACAACCGGGCGGTGTTTTCGCTCGACTGCTACGCGGCGTTTCAATCCACGCCCCTGCGCGAGGGGCGACCAACCTCCTCTCTCGTCGCGCCACGCCCTCTCCCGTTTCAATCCACGCCCCTGCGCGAGGGGCGACGGTGGGACACGCGTACGGTGGCGGGTGCCGGGGGGTTTCAATCCACGCCCCTGCGCGAGGGGCGACCCCTACCAGCACGATACGTAGCGCGTATATCGTGTTTCAATCCACGCCCCTGCGCGAGGGGCGACTTGTCGGGCAAGACCTAAGCTACACAGGTGCGGAGTTTCAATCCACGCCCCTGCGCGAGGGGCGACCGCGTGCCGCATCCGCTCTACTGGTACAACGCGTGGAGGTTTCAATCCACGCCCCTGCGCGAGGGGCGACAGCAGCGTGCCTTCCTCCGGTTCGGCGTGGCCATGGTTTCAATCCACGCCCCTGCGCGAGGGGCGACAGTCCCCGCTGTATCCCCTTGTCGCAGGCCGGGGTTTCAATCCACGCCCCTGCGCGAGGGGCGACCTGCCTGCCGATCTAGTGGACTACATCGTGCATGGTGTTTCAATCCACGCCCCTGCGCGAGGGGCGACCCGCCTCCGAACGCGCTTGTGCTGGTGCTGGACGTGTTTCAATCCACGCCCCTGCGCGAGGGGCGACCTAGGGTTGGTCTGGCGGTTCCTATGCTCATACGTTTCAATCCACGCCCCTGCGCGAGGGGCGACTGATCGGGTGGCGCGCGGACTTCGCCATCCGAGCGTTTCAATCCACGCCCCTGCGCGAGGGGCGACCGCAGATGACCTAAGCACTTTCTGGCCATAGGATTAAGGAGCACTCTCCGCGAATCTGCCCGTTCGCGTCGAGATGCCGCATCGGGTGTTCGACGCATGTTTCCTTTACCCCATGCGCTATATCTACTTATCGCTCATCGCGGACCTCCTGGCAACAGCCCGTTCGCTACCGGTTCGCGGAGCATGAAATCATAGAATAAGCGGGCCTTCAGGATCCACGGACGGCTTTGCTCCTACGTGTTCGATACGGCGTTTCCAGTTGCTGCCGAGAAAGTAGAAGCGGAGGCTGTCCACGTCTGGGTTGAATTCATGTAGTAGTCGCTGTTTCAAGGTTGCCCATTGGGCGGGGTCTACGAGGCACTCGAAGACCGAATTCTGGACGCGCTGCCCGTAATCCTGGCAGCTTTTGGCTACGCGACGCAATCGTCGTCGGCCTTCGGCTGTCGTAGTACTGACGTCGTAGCTCACTACGACTAGCATGTCGATGCACCTCACTTCCAGATGAACGGGGGGTAGGCGTCGAGGTCGCCACGCAAGTAACGCCCGAGCAGAAGTGCCTGAATGTGGGGAAGCAGGCCGACGGTGACTTTCTCGCCCAGGAATGGGTGGCGAATTTCCTCTTGCTTCCGTTTCTGATACGCAACAATGACTTTTTTTCGTGTCGCGCCATCCATCAAGACGCCGCCAGACTCGGTCTTTCGAAAGCCGGACGCCTGGACCTGTCTCAGATTCACCAGCGATAGGGCGAGCCGATCCCCCAGGAACGCTCTGAATTCCTCCATGAGGTCGAGGGCTAGTCCGGGGCGCCCTGGCCTGTCGCGATGCAGATAGCCGACGGCGGGGTCGAGGCCGACGGCCTGAAGCGCGGCGGATACGTCGAGCACGAGCAACGTGTAGATGAAGGAGAGGAGAGCATTCATGTTGTCGAGCGGCGGGCGACGGTTCCTCGAATGGAGGAAGAAGTCGCCTTCTTGGGCGGTGATGAGGTGATCGAAGGTGTGGAAGTAGGATCGTGCGGCATCCCCTTCGAGCCCTCGCAGGGTCTGAAGCGGGAGTGCCTGTTTAAGTTCCCGGAGGAGAAGCTGAATGCGTTGAACGGCGGTTCGAATTTCGCCGGTGTGCGGGTTATCAGGATGATCCCTAAGAGCGCGTTGGAGGACGGTCCTGTTGTTGGCTATCTTTGCTGCGACGATGGTGATAGCGATGAGTGCTGCGGCATCGGGATTGTCGGCCCGGCGGTACTGCTCGCGACGCAGAAGGACATTGCCACTGATTCTTCCCTCAACGCGTCCCATGAAACGCCCATGCTCGCTGAGGAAGGAGATGGCGACGCTGCGTTCGCCGCAAAGACGCATGGCGGCTGGACTACACGAGACCCTGCCGAAGCAGACGATGCTGCCGATGGTGTGGATCGGAAGGCGGAGACGGGGGGTTTTTTCCACGATGACAGCGATAGTCTCGCCATCTCGGCGCAAGTAGGCACCCTGGGTGGTGACGAAAAGCGTATTGAGGTGCTTTTTCATTCTACGTGAACCTGAGTTCCTATGCGTGGACAAGCACGCACGTAAGCGAGATGTTCCTTTCCAGCCGTCGTAGCCAGAGCTACTATGGCGGAGTCGGCCATTGCTCGACGGTGTCTCGCAGATAGCTTGATGCTGAACGTCCTGAGGCCGCTTTTGGCAGACACAGGTCTATCAGCGAGCAATCTTTGCATTTAGGCCCCGCTTCAGGCGCGGGGGTGAGGCGCGAGTCGAACAATTGGTGCAATCGGCGCGCAGCGTTTTCGGTCTGGAGGCGTAGGTTTGCATCGAATGTGACTTCGAGGCGACGGCGCCGGGCACCGGAAAAAACTGCGCCTGCAGGTATGTGGGTCTTGAGCATTTCCTCGAGGCAAAGCGCCTGGGCGCAAAGCTGAACTTCGTACGAACGGGCATATCTGGCTTTGCCGCGCTTGTAATCCACGGGGAAGGGCCGCCAGAGCCCCGGCGTGCCCGGTAGTGACACGCCCGGTCCAAGGTCTTCAGGTGAGATGCGATGGAACTCGACTACGTCGGCGACGCCCACGAGGCCCAGCGGGAACGAGTTGAGGGCGACCCCGCGGGCGATGCGGAGGTCGCCCCTCGACTCGTTGCCCTGTGCGTGGACGCGCTCATGCAGGTTCTTGCCTTCGACGGTGAGGCGGTTGTCGGCCCAGACTCTCTCGATGAAGATGAGGGCGCACCGGCGCTCGCAGAAGGTAAGATGCTGCAATGCGGATACTGGAAGCAGCTCGTTTTGGCTGTACATGTCCACGCTACCTTTCCGAGCGGTTAATGAGGGGTCAACAGTCAAAGCGAATGCCCCTCGCGTTATTGTTGTTACTGCAGCTCCAAAACCTCCACACCCTTGGGTAGTTCGTCTCTGCTCACATTGACTTCGTAGTCGCTAAACGAGCGCGGAGACTCGATACCAGGGCGCTTGTTGACTTGAATGAGTTCAAACAGCAGGTGCGCAGGTGCGCAGCCGAGCATGGCCTGACGCCCGCGTTGCTCCGGGTCGGTGTCCGTGCCGATGTGTTTGAACACATAGATGGGCTTGCGTACTGACATCAGTCCCTTACTAGCGGAGCGGTCGTGCTCGAACATGTTGAGAAGGGATTCCCAGAAGAGAGCCAGGTCATCGTCAGAGAATCCGGTGTCGTGGGCTAAGTGGGCGCTGATGAAGCCCTTGCCCGCGTAAAGGCCGTAGGGGATCAAAGCTTTTCGGCCCATGGTGCGGAGCTTGTCTTCGGGCTGCTCCTTTTCCCACGTGAGATAGTCCTCGCTCGATTTCGCGCCCTTGACGTCTTCTGCAACGGCCATGCGCGTGATAGACAAGTCGAGAGGCAGCACGGGGTCGAGCGAGCGAGCGAAAGCGAACTGGACCGGACCACGGACCTGGCCGGCGTTGGGTCCTGTGGACATCACGGCTCCGAAGGCGCGCACGTCGAAGAAGTTCTTGCACATATATTCCCTGGCCCTCGAGACTTTGCCCTTGGGCGCGCTTTTACCCGGCGTGAAGCCGCCGTCGGTCTTTTCGTGAGCGACAACAATCGGGCGGTTCAGGTTGGTAGCGTGCTCTATGAAGATCGCGCAGGGCGACTTGTTGCCTCCTGCAATTTGGACGTAGTTGCGAACGCGCCGCTTGAGGGCTACATCTGAAACAAGGCCATGCATGTCCTGCGGGTCGATGCGTGGAGCGTTGCCCGCATCGGGGTCGCCGTTGGGATTGCCGTTTTCACAATCAAACAGGAACATGAACTCGTAACGGTTCTTGATGGGCTTGCTCATTGCTGGCTTCTCCTTTCCGTTTCAGGCGTTAGAGTTGGTTGAGGCCTTCGCCCTATCAGCAGCCATCTGCTGGTAATAGCCGAGAGCGAAAAGACTCTGTTCTTCGAGAGAAAGCGTCTTGGGAGGCCGGTCTTTGATTCTTGACCAGATATCGGAGATTCTGGCCTCGTGCCAGCGCGCCAGGCCTGGTTCCAGCTTATTGAGGTGGAACTGACTGGTGCGCGTTAGGCGTCCGAGGACAAGGGCTGGCGTGCTGCTGGCGGCGGCGTAGAACCGTTGGATCACGCCTGCGCCTATATCTCCCAGCGCGCGACGCTGCACGGCGGCTAAGACGGCCATAAGCCGCCCGCACTGGTATGCCACCTCGGGATGGTCTTCATTCAGGTAAGGGGACATAGCGGCATCTCCTTTCTTCCTGATGTGATAGGCCTTGATCAGCCCCATCCGCGCATGATTTGGGGGCTGGTCACCAATAACGTCCACGCGCGCTCGGCTCAACGCCTGAGCGAGGGCTTGGAGCGGAATAGGTTCGCGACCGACGGCAACGCGCCACATCTTAGACACAAACGGTGGGACCAGATCATCAAGATCCCGCACGGTCGCGCCGAGTACCGCCAGGAATTTGGGCGGGTTCGCCAGGCCGGTGCCGTCACGCCGGCAGATGGATAGGTTGTTGAACCAGGCGTTGATGTTCTCCACCAAGGCCTGGAACTGGCCTTCCATCCAGTCGCGCACCATGACTCGGCCAGCTTGGCCGGAGATTGTGAGAGCGTAGAAGTGGTTATCTTGGAGGTCCGGGCGTATGCCCGTGCGTATGGATTCCAGGAGCTCCTTTGCGCGCTGTTGTGCGTTGCGCTCCTGCTGATCGGCTGGCTCTTCGAGCCAGCTCAACGGGTCTTCATCCGGGGCGACTTTCTCTTTGAACCAGTGGACGACTTTGGCATTGGCCAAACGCCGACCGTGCTCTCTGATGAGTTCGTTCAGCGCGGAGCAATAGCGGGAGGCAGCCTCCTCAGACATGGCCGCGTTGGCAGACTGCTTTAAGCCATATGAAGAGAACGCTTCTTTGTCGAAGCCTATCACGACGTCTCCCGTGGGCAGGCCTCCGACATCTGCGAGCCCCTTGATCTTTGGATGAGTAGCGCATGGCTCAACAAACTCGCCCGTGATGAAACAACGCATTTGCGGCGCGGCGCGCGCAGGGCTGCTGGACTTCAGTTTCCTTCTGAATTCTCGCCACCAATCGTGCCAGCTATCCCATTCGACGAGAAAATGTGGAGTGCGGTCGTCTATCGCCAAGGTGACCTTGTCTGTGGGCTTTGCCTTTCCCTCACGAAGTCGGGCCTGTACGGACTCGAGCGTTACGGGGTCGTCCAGCGCCTCGGCAATGGAACCGAGCACAGGCGCGGCTGAAGAGACCTGGCAGAGGAGCTTGACGAAGCAAGTGTGTTTGTCCCGAGCTCTCTTGACAGTCTTCTCGTCTGCATTCTCCCTGACGTAAGAGGCCACGACATCCGCGCTTTCGACAAGGAAGTGGCACCTAGTCTCGCTGCCTCCCACAAGCTCAGGCTGGCTTAGGTCGGGGCATCTGGGGAACATCCGGCCGCGGTTCCTCTTGGCGTCGACGTCGCCTAGTTCGATAACTTGGAGAAAACGGGCTTGTGCGTCGAAGACGATTGCCCAGCGCACCTCCTTTGCCGCGAAGCCTGGCTCCGCTTCAGTTGCGTACTTTGCCAGCAGGTGTAGCATTAGCGTCTCCTCCGTGCTGCTTTGAGTACCTCGTCGCTTTCATAGTCGGGAACGACAAGGACTCCGTCCTGAATGGTGGCATCAAAGAGACTGATACTCGGTTTGTCTTCGCTGCCGCCAGGGCGCGAGAGGTCGAAGACGTCGTAGAGCATCAATCCCAGAGCCATGTTGACTGGTTGCGGTCGAAGCGGAGTCGAGCCTTGGACAAGCTTGAAGTAAGCGGGGAATTCGCGGCAGCCGAAGTATGGCTGGTATATGCATTTACCCTGAGAGGCTCTGCGGCGGAACTGCGCCTCCATTGCAGGGAGTTTCGTCTCGAAGCCCGGCCACGGTCTGATGTAGGCGTGCAGCAGATAATGCACATCCTTCAGCGCCGTCGTCTGTCGCTGTGTTCGCCCTCGCTTATCATCGTTCCAGAAGTCCTTTCCGGAAACGTCGGCGAAAATCGGTTCGGGCTCCCTTGACCCACGCATCCAGCGCTGAATGGCACCCACCGAGGCCTTCTCCTTCACCTCGTTGCGTCGCAGGGCGATGTACGAGGGCGACGACAGAATCTCGGTCCGGGTAACCTGCCATCGGAACTCGCTCGGCTTGCAGTAGATGGCGTCATAGATGCCGCGTGCTGCGGACGGCGTAGCGACTGGATAACTGAAGCGTTCCACTTTCATCTCGGGGCGACTAAAACAAGCTAGCTCGCCCCAGACTTCCAGTGCTTGGTCTTGGGCTGGCATGTGGTTTCTCTCCTTTCTTCAGACCAGCCAAACCTCTGGGGATTGGTCTGGTACCAATCCCATAAGGTCGCGGTCATAGTGGTCCGCCTTCAAGTAAATGAACCATTCACTTGAAACCTCCTTTCGAGCAATGGGAACTGGATCAAGGAAATTCCAGATGGTTGCGTTCGGCACCGGGCGGTACGTGCTGACGGTGTGATCTCGAGCGCGTCTGATCCACGTAGCGCTCAGGCCCCTTTGCCGTGCGTCAGCAGCGAGCCGCTGAAACGTCGCCGCGTCATAGGGAACGAGTATGTTAATCGCGTCCTGGTCGATAACCATATACGCTCTTGCCACCTCTCCGAAGTCCTGACGTTGAATCGCTTCAGTGAGATCCTTAGCAGGGTTGGCGGACCCGGCAAGATCATACAACTTGCGATAGTAGGTTTTGAACAGAGAGGGATCCTCGATGTTCATACCAGGCACCCCTCGATCCTTCAGAAGCATCGCGCACACCGACGCAGCCTGCTGGTAGGTCTTCGACGGATAAGCCACCTTCCCCTCCGGCACGTCCGGAAGAAAGACGAAAACCTCCCCACGCTCTCTTTGGGCGCTCCGGTTGCAGCGGCCGGCAGCCTGAGCGATGGCCTCCAGCGGCCCAAAGGCCCGGTAAACCACCGGGAAGTCCAGGTCCACACCCGCCTCAATGCACTGAGTCGAGACTAGGCGGCAGGGGCGAGCGGATTTCAATAGTGTCTCAACCACTGACAAGACCTTTTTTCGGTGCGCAGGACACATGTTGGTAGATAGGTGGAACAGATTTTTCGTGCCCTTGTCTTTGAGCAGACCCAGCAGTTCAATGGCGTGCTTCTTGAGGTTCACGACACATAGCGCTTGACTGTATTGCGCGAGTTGAGCAGCAAGTTCTTCCCACGAAGTCTTCTTGTCGGAAGCGGGCCAATGCACGCGTGTCCGCCGGACGCGAGAGAAAAGATTCACGCGTGGGGACGCGATTTCGGCAGGGCGCCAACCTCGGTTTCCGGACTCCGACACACTCGCATCGAGATGCGAAAACGCAGGCTGAGTCGCTGTCGCGAAAACAATAGTGGAGCCATAGCGTTCGGCGAGACGCGACAGCGAAGCCAAAGTCGGGATCGCCAGCCGCGACGGGAGGGTCTGAACTTCATCGAAAAGAATTACGCTCTTGGCAAGGCGGTGCAGCTTCCGACAGGAAGAGGGCTTGCTCGCGAAGAGGGATTCCAAGAACTGGACGCTGGTGGTGATAATGAGCGGCACATCCCAGTTTTCCGCCAGCAACCTTGCGCTTCGTGCAGCATCATCTTCGCTGTCATGCTTTCCATCTTTCTCGTCGGTTCCTCGCGTACCGGCGAGGCTGTGATGTTCAAGAACATAGTGTTCCCCGAACCTAGTACCGAAAATCTCGCGGTATTCTTTCGCGGTCTGGTCGATGATGCTCAAGTATGGAATGACGACCACGATACGCTGGAAGTCGTGCGCGATGGCGTGTCTGAGGGCGAAGGCGAGCATGGCGGCTGTCTTCCCACTGCCGGTGGGAGCTGAGAGGCTGAAAAGTCCGGGAGACCGGTCGGCCGCTTGGACGCACGCCGCCAATAGGTCGTTTCGCATCTTTCTCACCTCCTCGGAGGCATCGGACTTTCGCCTGAGTATCTCCAGGTGATCCTGCAGAGCGGCGAACGCCTCCCGCGGCCGAAGCGCCGGGCCGGCTGGTCGACAAAACGCGGTTCCGTCCGATGCGACTCCGAAGTGAGCTTCCGTTTCCAGGAAGTCCGCGTCCACAAGCGCCGAGAACAACATGCGAATGTCTAACATTGCGGATGCGCTATTCTGGGGGGCACCGTAGAGTGGGGCCACTGAACCAGGAAGCAGCAGCTCATCGGCTGTCAGACGTTCTAATAAGAGGGACGTGTCCGATTCCGACAATGTCAAGTTCAGAGGATGTTGCAGGGCAAGTCTCTTGGGCTCGAGCTCGCGAAGGGAATCCTTGTCGGCCCTGTAGAGTCCTTGGTGGTGGCCGTGAATTGCCAAGGCGGCTGAGATGCTCTTGAACTTCTTAAGCGCGATCCATGAACCAGCCGACCAATGGTCAATATGATGTTCCTCGCCCCTGAGGCGGCGTTGGAACTTCTCTCCATACTTTCCCAAATCGTGGAGAAGCCCGATCAGGCGCGCCTCCTCGCTTCCCCCAAACGGAGCCGCGAACTGGGCGGCACGCTCCGCCACCCTCGAAAGATGTCTTGCTAAGGGCTCACATTGACCGGCGCAGTTCCTGCTATGTGCTAGGAAAATAGTAGTGTCTGAATCTGTCAAATGACCAGTCCCGAAGCCTCTTTGACCTGCGATGCGTCTTATTGGTAATTTGATGCTCCGTCAATTCTGGCATAAACGCATTTCGCCCAATGCCGGATTGTAACCATTCCCTGCCGTGATAAGGGCCTCGTCCGCTTTGCACGACTTGGACTTGCGTTGATAATTGTGCCAACCAAGGTCACCTGTTTCAAGCAAGATTCGAAAGCAGTTGGGAAGCAGAAATTGATGCTGAGAAGAGTGATCTGAACTCCCGCTCTCTTTCCATCCTAAATGCAAGAACTTTCGCAGGATATCGTTTTTTGCAGGAGGGATGAAGGGGTGAAGAGGAAGCGCTACACGGAGCAGCAGATCGTCTTTGCCTTGAGGCAGGCGGAGAGCGGGACTCCGGTGGTGGAGATCACCCGGAAGATGGGTGTGACCGAGTCCACGTTCTACCGGTGGAAGAGGAAGTTCGGAGGTCTGGGCATCCCGGAGGTGCGCGGACTGAAGCGGAAGGCGGAGCCATCCACCGAGGCAACCTAGATGAAGGTATGTTCTGCTCCCCGATTTCTGGTCCACGTGGAGTGAGAAAAAGCGGTAAGATTCTCAGTACGGAAGGAGGTGGACCGGAATGAAGAAGCGGTTTGCGCAGGAGCAGATTGCCTTTGCCCTGAGGCAGGCGGAGGGAGGGACTCCGGTGGAGGAGATCCTGCGGCGGATGGGGGTATCAGAAGCCACGTTCTACCGGTGGAAGAAGAAGTATGCGGGTCTGGGCGTGGCCGAGATACGGAGGTTGAAGCAGCTGGAGGAGGAGAACCGTCGTCTGAAGCGTCTGGTGGCCGACCTTGTGCTGGATAAGCAGATGCTGCAGGATGTGCTCTCAAAAAAGCTGTGAAGCCCGCCGTGCGGCGCTGCCTGGTGCGGACGGTGGAGATATCGTATCAGGTGAGCGAGCGGCGGGCATGTGGAGGATTGGGCTTCCAGCGCTCCAGCCATCGCTACCGGAGCATCGCGGATCCGCAAGTGGCCTTACGGATGCGGCTTCGGGAGTTAGCCGGGGTGCGGGTGGGCTGGGGCTACCGTCGGCTGCACATCCTGCTTCGTCGGGAGGGCTGGAGGGTCAACCATAAGCGGGTCTGGCGTCTGTGTCGGGACGAGGGCCTGGCGTTGCGAAAGCGGCCTCCCAGGCGACATCGGAGGTGTATGAAGCGGGAGCTGCCAGTGGCGGCGCGGAGGAAGAACGAATGCTGGAGCATGGACTTCATGTCAGACCAGCTGTACGATGGTCGGCGGTTCCGGCTGCTGACGATAGTCGACAATCACAGCCGTGAAAGCCTGGCCGTTGAGGTCGGGCGGCGTCTGGGGAGCCAGGAGGTGGTCCGGGTGCTGGAGCGGGTGGCGAGCCAACACGGTGCGCCGGAGGTGGTCCGGGTGGACAACGGACCCGAGTTCATTTCGAAGGACGTGGACCTGTGGGCATACTTTAACGGTGTGAAGCTGGACTTCATCCAGCCGGGCAAGCCGACGGATAATGCCTTCATAGAAGCCTTCAACAGCCGCTTCCGGCAGGAGTGTCTGAACGAGCACTGGTTCCTGAGCATGGAGGACGCCCAAGCGAAGGTGAACGGCTGGAGGGAGGACTATAACCGGCAGCGACCGCACAGTGCATTGGGGCAGGTGCCGCCGGCGGAGTATGCCGCACGGTGTGCCGCTACGGCCTCGGCTACGCCTCGGCCTTCGGGCACACCGTGGCCCAGCTTTCAGGACCCTGAAAACTCTCACTCCAGGTGGACCAAAAAAGGGGGCATCTCCATATACTCGAAAACTCGCATTCGAGGTGGATCAAGAATGGGGGCAAGCCCACCGACACGGAATTATGACACAGCATCTGGTACAAACACTGGGGGCATGTCACGCTCGGCATGTCCCGATGAGGAAGTGCAATCCCTCGTCAGGATCTCAAGCATGAGCGAAGCAGACAGGATCATCTTCGCCTAGGTCATGCGTGCACGCGCCGCTTGACAGACACAAGCACCCGCCCTGCAATCTCCATCAACGTTCTCCACGGATGGAGGTCATGCACCTCACGGAACTGGGGGCAATCCGACCACTCGACGCAACGCGTTTATGACGTCCCCGATGTCCACGGTCTTGTTGCAGTTGAAGTCCCCGACCGCCACTAGTTGCGGCGTAAGATGGTCAAGCTCGACTACCTGCCTCAGTAAGAGGACAACATCAGAGATCTCAACCCCTCCTCCATCAACGTCCTGCGAAGTCGGCGCGCCGCATTCGCCGGAAGGCCGATCCGAGATAACGTAAATGTCCATGTCTGCCGACACGCTCGCCCCGCTAATGTGGAGGCGATCTGTGACGTCAGCCGTCGAGCCTGCCTGATAGAGACCTGTGTCAGAGCCAATCTGGCCGCCGGAAGGCGATGAGGTCAGAGACCAAACCGCGACCCCCTCCAGGGACATCCTGAAGCTGATCCACTCCTCCGGCAACACTTCCGGCTCGAACGGAGCCACGGCCACCACCACAAACTGTCCCGGAATCCCGACGGCGAGCGGAACCCAGACAGCTCCCGGACCCTCGGCAACGCAGTTCGTTAGCGCAAGCGCGGAGCTGCCTTGAACCGGGGTCTCTTCCACTTCGAAGTAAACAGTTGCCAGCACATCCTCGTTTGAAAGCTCCGGTGGCGGGCTGGCTGAGAGCTCAATGGTGATCTCCCCAGGAACAGAAGTATCATGTGCGCTTTGGCTGAACTCGGGCGCCCACGGGGACTCCTCGTCAGGCTCCACGGCCGTCAGCACGCCGTCGTCAAAGGTGAGCGTGACGGCAAGCCCAGATATCTCAACTGGTGCCGATGCTCTTCTCAGGCAAATTCTCAACGCGACGCCCCATTGCCCAGCCATTCCCACCACATCATCCCCAATCTCCACACACCCCGCTGGATACTCCACAGCGCTGTACACATTGGTGCCGGCACTTGCCTCCTCCGCATCACCCCAACCATCGTTATCGGAGTCTGTGTCAAGGAAGCTGGGAATGCCGTCACCGTCTGGGTCGCCTAGACCTTCGCTCTCATCTGGAATCCCGTCGCCGTCCGAATCCGTGTCAAGATAGTTTGGTATCGCATCGCTGTCGATGTCATCTGTCCCTTCGACACTGTCTGGAATGCCGTCTCCGTCGGAGTCTGGGTCCAGGTAATTTGGAATACCATCTCCGTCAGCATCCTCCGTCCCCTCGACCGAATCAGGGATCCCGTCGGCGTCGGAATCCGTGTAGAGCCGGATCCGATTGCCGACCTCATCGTACTTGTACTCGACCCGCACGGCGCTTTCATGCACGACCGCGATGAGGCGATTCAGAGGGTCATACTCGTAACCGGCCGCCATCCCTTGTGGGCAACACATGAGGAAACACGCAACAGTCAGCAGGGCCAGAGTGATGCGCGCCTGATGACTTCTGCAACATCTCACAGGGTCTTGTGGAAACGGTCTCATCCGCTAGCGCATGTCCTTTGCGTTGGCCTTGTTCACAATCCTCGCGACGGGTTCGTAGCGTTCCGGGACATGTGGCCGCGGACGGACAACACTCGAGCTCTGAAGGACGAGAGTGCTTCGACCCTCTACCCCAGCCTCGCCTGGTGGCCGTTCCGCGCGGCCCTCGTGTACGTACTTCAGTACCATCTCGCCGCCGTTCATCTCGGCCTCTTCCGAGAGAAGCCAGCCGAAAGGGCGCAGCTTGGGAGGACGAGGAGTTGCCGCGGCAATGAGTTGCCCCACCACCGCTGCCGAACTCTCAGCAGAAGCTTGAGCAGCGCTCAGAAGTGCGGCAATTGCCTGCCCAACCGCCTCGGCTCCCATGAGGACTCCGGCCTTCCCCCCCTTGTAGGCTAGGCCCCCCGCCACTCCTGCGACCCCAGTGCCTGGGTCGAGAGCGAGCATGGTTGCGTCCTTAAGGATGGATATGTTCTCAGCAGTCTCCCGCGCGCGCTCCTCATCGAACTGGATAGAACCTCCTGATACGGATTCAATGCCCTCGCCGATAAGGACCCCGATGTCGGCACCCAATCCCCAGAAGAAGCCTTCGACAAAACCTCCAGCGTATTGGAGCCATTGCCCAGATGAGTCTACGTAAGCCCATGGGTTATTCGCGGCATAGAGATACCCATGCCTCCTTACGGGGCTCCACAGCTCCCCGCAAACCGGGTCGACAGACAGGAATCTCCCTGACTTCGCATCATAGTACCTCACCCTCATGAACAACAGCGAATCTTGCTCATGCCGCACGCCCAACTGGCCCACGAAACCATAGGGATTAGTGGAGGCTCCGGTCTGCCCTTCTTTCTCTCCGAATTCGTTGTAAGCGTACGAATCCGTAACATCCTCAGCCACATCTGTCACAGCCACGGTGCTCCCAATCGGGTCATAATGGTAGACGCGACGAACCCCGCCAGCCTCGATCATTTCTATTAGACCGGCTCCATAGACGTAGTAGCGCAGCGGAATGCCCGCATCGTCCGTTTCGCAGAGAACGTTCCAGAGATCGCCCCCTGTCGGATCTATGACGAAACGGGTCGTGACGCCGTCCTCTGTTCTTGCCAGTCTGTGCCCGTCACCGTTGTACGCAAAAGTAGCAGTCGACGAGGGATTTGAAACTGAAATGAGCCTGTTGCTCTGGTCGAATGTGAAGTTCGTTGTGACGGAGCCCTCGACGCGGCTTGTCATGCTGCCTCGGGGCGAGAAGGTGTACGTCACTCCGTCACGAGTCAGAATTCGGTTCGCGTCGTCGTACGTACATATCTCGTCCACAGGATTGGGCGTCGGCGGCATCAAGGGCTGCGTGCGGTCAATCCCCACGCGGTTGCCAGCGGGATCCAGGGCTATCCCGTACTGGGCTATCAGTTCGTCGGTCGAGTTCCTATCGGCCTGCCCTACCAGTCGCCCTGCAGCGTCGAACGAATAGGTGGCATACGTACCGTTCGACAAGCCGACGCGTACTATGCACCCCAAAGCGTCACGCGTATACGATGTCAACCCACCCAGCCAATCCGTAACGGTGGCCACACGACCGGTAGCATCATACATATAGGCAACGCCCAAGCTGCCTGGATATGTGAGCGTAGTGACGTTGCCTTCCGCATCATAGGAGTACTGAAGGGACTTGCCGTACGGGTCCGTGACCTGCGTCAGACGTCCCAGCGCGTCATACGCGTAATTCGTCGTGCCAATCCCGTCGGTCATCGACGTGCGGCGACCGAGGAGATCGTAGGTGTAGCTGACCGGTGGGTCAGACGCATATGTGATGGTTATGAGACGGTTTTCGGCGTCGTAACCATACTCGGTCACAAAGCCGTCCTCGTCGCCAAAAGACAGCACACTTCCCACCGCGTCGTAGACAAAGGAGCGGCTATGGCTGAGCGGGTCAAACTGGAACTGCAACCTGTTCAGCGTGTCGTAGTCATAGCTCGTTGTCTTGCCGCGGGCATCGATGAAACTGACAAGGTTCCCTGTGAGATCGTAGGCGTACTCGGTGGTGTTACCGAGGGCATCCACGACAGATATCAATCGATTACGCTCGTCATATCCAAACTGCGTCAGATTTCCATTCTTGTCCGTCTCGCCGATCACGTTTCCGACCGCATCGTAGATTGTCTCCGTGAAGTTGCCCAGGGGATCTGTTATCCGGATCACCCTGTAAAGTGCGTCGTACGTGTAATGCGTCTGCTGACCCAGAGCGTTCGTGGTGGTGACTCGATCACCCGCCGCATCGTACGTATGGGAGGCCGTATTGCCCAATGGGTCGGTGACACTTAGGAGATTGCCTGCAGCGTCGTATGTGAATGTCGTCGCCGCACCGCGACGGTCAGTCTCCGCCGTTTTCCGCCCAATGGCGTCATAGGCATAGTCTGTGCTGCCGCCGTTTGCATCGGTGATCCTTGAGACGAGACGAGTCTGAGTGTAGGTGTAGCTCGTGGTGTTCCCAAGCGCGTCAGTGGTCGTCACCAAACGGTTGAGCGAATCGTACGAGTACGTTGTTTGGGCATTATCCGGCGGCGGCCCGCGCAGAATCGTCCGATTGCCTACCGAATCATATTCGTACGCAGTGGTATTCCCGTTCGCGTCGGTTACCGAGACCAGTCGGTTCGCGCCGTCATACGCGAAGGCAGTTATCTTGATACCCCCAACGTTCTCAATGATTCTTCTGTCTAGCAGGTCATATTCGTACTTCGTGCCGTGACCACGCTCATTCACAAGGCGTGTCAGGTTTCCGCTTTGGTCGTATTCGAAGGTGCGGGATGAGCCGTCTGCGTACGTCTCTCTCGTCTTGTTATTGTTCTCGTCGTACTGGAACGAAGTCACACGTCCCAGCGCATCAGTCACGCTGGCGACGTTGTCGTTCTCATCGTACGTCCACGTGGTCGTGCCGCCCAGCGCGTCTGTTTCCGTGAGCTTGCGTCCGACGGCATCGTAGGTATAGGTGGTCACCCATCCCAGCGGGTCGGTGACGGAGGTCAGATTCCCATGGGTGTCGTATTGGTATTGCGTCGTGTGTCCGAGGGGATCCGTCTTGGTGATCATCTGGCCATAGCCGTCGTACGTGAGCGCGGTAACGCCTCCCAGGGCATCTGTGGAGGTCA
>Ga0180431_10002611_pt1 | contig 24014 bp, 27 predicted proteins | sample SS_ome_11_FD_132459 | JGI IMG/M metagenome (GOLD analysis project Ga0180431, IMG submission 132459) | Hypersaline lake sediment archaeal communities from the Salton Sea, California, USA - SS_1_MS_1 metaG | ecosystem: Environmental > Aquatic > Non-marine Saline and Alkaline > Hypersaline >...
ACACCGCAACTGCTCCGACGGCCGTGTCCTGATAGTCTGCCATGGTGACATCATCCGCAGTTTCCGGCTGATGCTGGAGCGGATGTCGCAGGACGAGTTCCACGCCATGTCCACTTCCAGGAATCCACATGAACGAACTCACAACTGCTCGATTTTCCACTACACCCGCCGCGATCCGAATACCGGCCACCTGGATCCCTACTACAAGTGGCTGCGACACGTTTGCCCTTGGGACCAGACTCTGAGCCCGAACATTTGGCAGCCCATCGACCGCAAGACCTACTCCAATGCTGAGCTCCTGGCGCGTGCCGAGGCTGTTACTCGCTTGGTCAACACATCATGAAATAAGCCGCTTCCAAAAACCGGAAGCGGCTTTCTCATTCCGACGTTGACAAAAGCGGTCTTTGTGCTAGTTTACTAGGTCAACCAAATCCTTCAGCCAAGAAAAGGAGGAAACATGAAGGAATATGATATCGTAAGGCAAGCCACCCTCTACATCCGCGAGCAGCTGCTCAAGGACCGCCAATATGATAATCCGGTCGGGATCATCCTGGGTTCGGGATTAGGAGAATTCGGCGAGTCACTGCTGGATCCTATCAGGATCAGCTACGGTGACGTCCCCGGACTATCCCCTGCCACCGTCGCCGGTCACGCCGGCGCCTACATCTTCGGTTACTGTGGCCGAGATGCCCGCACTCCTGTCATCGTAATGCAGGGACGCTCTCACTCGTACGAGAAGCTCACCCTGGATGAAGTGGTGCGACCGGCTCGGACAATGGCAGAACTGGGTTGCCGAGTGGTCATACTGACAGCCGCAGTAGGAGCAATCAATCGTTTCTACAAACCCGGTGAATTCGTCTTCGTGCGCGACCATATCAACTGGTCGGATCTGAGTCCGCTTATCGGCGAACACGACGAGAATTTCGGGCCCCAGTTCGTGGATCTGACCACTGTGTACGATACCGAACTGACCGAAAGAGCTCGCTACCAAGCTACCCTGGCGGGAGTCTATGTGCACGATGGTGGTGTCTACATGTGGCGCCGCGGCCCCACCTACGAGACGCCGGCCGAAATCGACGCCGCCCGCCGACTCGGTGCCACCGTGGCCGGTATGTCGACGGTGCCCGAGGCAATTGCCCTGCACCAGATGGGCGTATCCAAGATCAGTCTATGCTTGGTCACAAACATGGCTGCCGGAGTCACCGGTAAGAAGCTGGGCCACGATGAAGTGGTCACAACAGGTCGATTCGCCAAAGAGGATTTCATGCGCATGCTCCCGCCAATCGTCTCGGTAGTAGCACTGCGCCAGCCGGGCCTTGATATCTCTGTCTAGTCGCCAAACATAAACCGGCCGACCCTGTGGGGACGGCCGGTTTTTCCTTTGGTAAAAGTTTAGCAAATCCTAGGCACCAGTTTACCCTCCGGAACCGGTAATTTACGCTCTCCTATTTTGGTTTTTAGATAAACTCCCTGTCCGCGACTGACGGAGCCGATAATGGCGGCTTTTTTGTCAAACTTTTGTAATTTTTTGACAACAGCCTCAGCCTGTTTCGCCGCAACCCCGGCTACTAACCGCCCCTCCGATGCCAATTCGTAAGGGGATACCCCCAAAATATCACATAGCGCCTTGGTTTCTTTCCGAAAAGGAATTGCTCCCTCGTCAAGCGCAACCTTGACCTTCGCCTTGCTGGCCATTTCATTAATGATGGCAGCCAACCCTCCCCTGGTCGGATCCTTGCAAGCAGTTAGATGCTTCTGGACAGACTTGATTTGCGACCACAGCGGCTGGCAGTCAGTTCTTAGGGCTGATTCATAATCAAAACGATTAGCCAAGATAGTTGCCCCGTGATCACCCAACGTTCCCGAAGCAACGATCTTGTTTCCCGGGCGCAGTCCGGAATTAGGGATGATTTTAGTACCGGTGCCGAGGCCGCTGGTGTTTATCACTAAACCGTCTACTTTCCCCTTTCCCATCACTTTGGTATCACCTGTCACCACCGGCACCTTTTCCTGATCACTAATCCTACCAATTGAACGCAGAACCTTTTTCAAATCTGACTCGGAAAAACCTTCCTCAATTATCAAGCCGAGCGAGATTGCCAAAGGTTTAGCCCCGCGCACCGCTAAATCATTGATGGTCCCGTTAATGGCCAGAGTGCCGATATCACCGCCCGGAAAAAAGAGGGGTGAAACAGTATAGGAATCTGTAGTGAAAAACAAAAACTCACCCTGCCCCGATTTAGTGACAGCGCTATCTTCATTCTGCCCGTGCCATTTACCCTGGTAACCCAAAAACTTCCTGATTTTTTCAATCAAAGCTTCTGACTCCTGGCCACCACCACCAGCGCTCAGTTGAATTTTATCGGTTTTCATAAGCAATCCGACAAGCTCCTTCTCGGGAAACCATACAAGCACCTTCCGGGTTTGCCACTGTACATTTTTTCGCGAATAGTGAACAATCGACTGGTTTTGCTTTACCCTTGATTACCTGTGAACAGATACAGCCCCGACTGACATGAGCAGCCGGCAACTTTCTGATAATATCTTCATACTTAACCTGGGCATCTTGGTCTTCAAATTCTCGAGTTATCGACATGCCAGATCGGGGAATGCCGCCCAGCCCGCGCCAAGTAGCTTTACCTGGTTCAAACACTTCAGCCAGCAACTTTAGCGCCGCCTTGTTCCCGCCTGCTTTCACCAGCCGCTTATACTGGTTTTCCACTTCACTACGACCAGATGAAATCTGCCTTAGAAGCAACATAATCCCCTGCAAAATATCTACAGGTTCAAATCCAGCCACTACCTGCGGTTTATCAATTACCTTGAAAGGTTTCGTACCAATAATAGCCGCTACGTGACCAGGATCTATGAAACCGTCAATCCTGATATCCGAATCGGCAACCAGGGCCTGCATCGCCGGCGGGAAATATTTATGGGTGGAATAGACCGTGACCCCGCGCTTAATAGCGGCGGCGGTCATCGGCGCCGTAGTCTCAAACCCAATCGCAAAAAATACTGATTTATTGTCGGCCGGAACAGCCTCGGTGGAATAAACAACGTCCACATTCGCTCCCTGCGCCCGGGCCTGCTCGAGACTCATTTTAGTTCCCGGCACCCGCATAACATCGCCGTAGCAATAGACCGGAACATCAGCTAATGCCAGTTCAACAACCGCATCAATATCTTCCTGGGAAGTTACACACACCGGACACCCTGGTCCGGTCACCAGCTCGATTGGAGACGGCAAAACACTCCTTAACCCACTTGTAGTAATAACTTCCGTATGGGTGCCGCAGACTTCCATCAGCCGCACCGGCTGTTTTAGTTTTGTAGACAGAGAATCAATCTCTTTTTTGAGTCTGGTAATCATCTATTAATTCTTGGTTTTTCCTGGCATCTGCTGACGATATTTTGCCAATAGCAAATCCCGCGTGGACAGATACCCAGTCGCCGGGTTTCGCTTCCGGTACCAAAGAAATATTCGTCTTTTTTTTGACGCCATTAAAAGAAACAACCGCATGGTTTTGGCGGTCGCGGGAAACTATTTGGCCGGGAGTTGCTAGGCACATATTTTATAACTTTAAGCGCTGGTTCATACAGCCGCAGGGGTACCTTTGATCTCAGAGTATTTGAATACAGGACCATCCTTACACACCAATTTGTTGCCGATCCCGCAGTGGTGGCATTCCCCTACCCCACACTGCATATTCCTTTCCAGGGAAATGTAAATATCCTCATCCTTAACACCCTTTTTTTTCAAAGCCGCGATAACAAATTTACACATCACTGGTGGACCGACAATGAAGACAAGCGGATCTGGCACAATCTTTTCCTTTTCCAGCAAATGCGTAATCAAACCCTCATCACAAACTAGGCTGCATTTTTCCGGACCATGTTTATCGACAGTTAGCGACATCGACCAGATTTTTTGCCAGTCTTTAAGTTCATCTTTATACAGAAATTCCGTCTCGCACTTGGCGCCGTAGAGCAGCTGCGCTTTGCTGACAGATTTAGGATTTTCCAAGATATCCAGAATAACTGCCCGGAGCGGAATTATACCGATGCCCCCGGCAATCAGAAGTAAATTCTTGCCCTTAGCTTCTTTCATCGGGAAATAACCTTTACCCAAAGGTCCCCGAACCCCGATCAGATCACCTTCTTTTTTTTGATGCAAAGCAGATGTTAGTCGCCCGGCTTTGCGAACACAAATTTCAAAAGTGTCGGTAGCACCGGCAAAAGAGCTAATGCCCACCGGCGCTTCCCCGTATCCCGGCAAGGAAACCATCAGGAACTGGCCTGGAAAAAAGTAGAAGTTTTTCTGGTCTTTCTCATCATTGAACCGCAACTTAAACGAAATCACCCCCGGAGACTGTTCCTGGGTAGAAATTATCTTAGCCGGTTTAGGTTCATAAATATTTTTCATTCGCCATTCTTTAATCTCGGAATATTTTCCATGATATTGATCCCGACCGGGCAGGCCTTGACACAACGCCCGCACCGAACGCAGCCGGGAACGCTATAGCGCTCGGGATCACGGACAAACTTATGTTCATACCAGTAGTAGATTCTTTTTTCAGTGTCGCTAAGGAAACGATGTTTAGCCGATATCCAGGAAAAATTAGGATAGAAGCAGGTTGTCCACTGGCGCACCCGGCGGCCTTCGCCGCTCTCTCGCTTGGCCTTGTCTAAAACATTGAAGCAGTAACAAGTCGGACAAACCAGCGAACACTTACCGCAGTTGATGCAGGTCTGCCCTAGTTCCTGAAAAAGCTTGGAATTATATCCTGATTTCATCTTTTCCAGGATAGATGTCATTTCTTCGTCAACACCATCCTCCTTAATCGGGCCGACATATTTGATATTTTCGTAATCCTTGTAGCCAAATTTTTCCAGCAGGCGTTGTCCGTCTTCGGAGCCGGTATAAACTTTCATTTCATCATCCCCGGTTTTTTCCAAAAAGATATCGAACTCAACATGCTCCAGCTGATCCTCGCGAAATTTATCCTGAAATTCAGCAAATTCTCTTTTGTCAGCCGGGGCTAATGACTGACCGATGACAATCGTCGCGCGCTTTCTTTCCTGATAATAAACATCATCAGCAAAGACCTGATTATACAAATCCAATGCTCTTAAATCAAGCACGGTGGGACCGATCAATACCTGCGGGTCAGCCACCTTAACTTTCTTGAGAACATCCTGGTGGATATTGAAAATAGTTTCCGTGGCGGGCAAAAAATATTTCCGCCAGGGATAATAAGTCAGCTGGCCGTTTATCACTACGTCCGCTGGGTCAGAAATCTTGGCCGAAACTAGAAACCCGTCATCCCGAAGCACCGGGGCGTAAACCCGATTACCTTCCTTTATCAGGAATCCGATGAATTTACCGAGCTGATCTTTTATCATGAGTGTCTTTTGTTTTTGAATTTTTGGACACAATTTGCTTGCGGAGTGGCAGCCCTGATTTATCCGGCAGGTTCTTGCGCTTTAGATAGAAAAGCATCCAAATACCGAAAATAACCAAGCCAATTGAAACTATTTGCGAAATCGTCAAGCCGCCAAAATCACCGCCGGTGAAAAACCGAGGATCTGAGTACGGCAAATCGTACGCCCGGAAGAAATCAATGATGAATCTGGTGACCGCATACCAAATAACATAGATAATGAACAAATAACCAGTCGGTAGCTTTAGTTTGCGTAGCCAGAACCAAAGAATCAGAAATATAACCAGGTTTGCCAAAATACAATACATGGCGGTTTCGTGACGAATCTGACCCGCGACTTCGATTCCCCAGGGGACATTGGTAGGAATCCCAGGATGATCTCTGATGAAGTGACAACCGACACGGCCGATCGCCAGACCCAGGGCTAGTGCCGGTGCACCCCAGTCAGCCAGCTTCCAGAAGCTGAGCTTCTGCCAGCGAACATAAAAAATCCAAACCAAAATAGCGCCAATAAAACCGCCGTAGTAGACCATGCCCCCTTTCCAAACCTTGAATATTTCCAACCAGTTGTCGCCGGCAAAATTTTCCCAGAAAAGAATAACATACATGATGCGCGAACCCACCATCGCGGCAATGAATATCCAGAGAGCCAGATCAACCAGCTTATCGACTTTGTAACCCTCCTTACCGGCCTGCCAAAGGATCAAAAGAATACCGACAATAAAACCTGTCGCTACCATAACTCCCCACGACTGAATAGTCAGCGGGCCAAGAGTAAATTCTGTAATCGGACCGTAAGGTAACATATTACTCGTTTAGATTTATTTCTTCATCGGGAATTATCAAATTGCACTCTGCCACAGCATCCACCATATCGGCCAGTTCCACGGCGCCCGGCACCTGGCCGCATATCATGCCCTGCTTGACCAGATAGCTGGTTGGGGTACCACGAACCTGAAATAGACTGCCGACCTCGCCGTTAGCATCAACCAGGACGTCGACGTTTATTTTCTGATCTTCTTTATATTGCTTTACAACGTCCAGCGGCTCGTTCATATTAACCAGGAATAACTGAGCATCTTCCCCCAGTTCATCACGGAGCTCGATAAAAACCGGGAGCTGCTTAGAACAATACTTACACCAGGTATTAGAAAAAGTGAGAACTATAGTTTTATCCTGATAATCCGAGAGTTTCAGCTCCTCATTCTCTGTATTTGGCAATACTATGTCAGGAATAGCCGCTCCAATCTCGGGGACAAACTGCGGGCCTTGAACTTCGTTTGCACCGGCGCGCTCAGCTATTCCGGCATCCTCTGATTTATCTGTTGAAAAAACAAAAACAAGTGTTAGTACGAAAGCTACCAGGGCGATCACCGCCGCCAGATAAACATAAGAATGGCGACGATATTTCTTTTCGGCAAACCAACGGTTTATAGTCCGCCGATACGGCAGATATACAACCAAAGCAACCAACGCTGCAAAACCAATTATAGCCAGAACTATTATCATTTATGTATTTTAACGCAAATTATCAACCTTTGAAACCTTTCTCAAAAAGCTTGACCCCAACCACCATCATAACGGCCGTAAAGGCTATCAAAATGAAAATATCCAGGCCAATCGGGATGCCCGAGAAACCAATCAGGGCCCATCTGATCCCGTCAACGCCGTAAGTCAGCGGGTTGGCATACGCCACCCATTGCAGCCCGGTAGGCAAACCCTCAATCGGAAAAAAGGCACCGCTCAGAAAAGAAACCGGAATAATGATTATGACCATTATCTGGTTATAGCTCTTGGCGTGTTTGAATATTGAACTGATAAAAATACCAAAACAGGAAAATCCGAAAACTATCAGGAACATGAAAAGTATCGTCAAGATAATTCCTTCCAACCCCCGGTCGGTTTGTAGAAAAAAGAAAACGATTACAGCCACCGATGCCACCAGGGTTAGGATCTGGGTAGTAATTTCGCTGAGAATTTTTCCGATCAAAATAGAATAACGTGATATCGGAACCACCATCAGCTCCTTAATGTAACCCTGTTTGTCACGAATAATTGAAAAGCCGACAAACATAGCCGCCCCGATCGATAGCACCGCAATTGCTCCCGGGCCAAAGAAATCTAAATAATCAATATCAAGGCCCGGTATTTTTATAAATTTATTGAGGCCGAAACCTAATATCAAAATACCCATCAGCGGCACTACAATGCTGGTAATAATCAGACCCGGGTCGGCCCAGAACTTCAGCAGTTCCCGTCGCCAAATTGTTGCTACCTCAAACCAGCGCATAAATTAATGCAAATCATTGCTGCTTGAAAACCGCTCCCCGGTGTGGTACAAGAAAACATCATCGAGGGTTGGCTCACGTAAGTTCATTGACTTCAGAGTAGGCGGAAAAGTGTCTATCAAGGGAATTAACTCGACGGCTCGTTTCTGCCCGTTATCGACAGTAAGATTGATGGCATTACCACGAATCTTAATTTTTTTGACATACGGAAGCGAGTTTATTTTCTCCTCCAATCTCTTATCCCGGCGATCAAGTTCTATCCTGATTAAATCGCCGCCCAAATCATGCTTCAATTTTTGCGGCGAATCGCAGACCACAATCCGGCCGTTTTTCATTATCGCCACCCGGTCACACAAAGTATCTGCTTCCTCCAAATAATGAGTCGTCAGCAGAATAGTGATATCAGTGTGCTCGCGAAGTTTAATAATATGCTCCCAAATCATCCGACGAGTTTTAGGATCCAATCCAATAGTAGGCTCATCCAAAAATAAAACCCGCGGACGGTGAATCAGGCCGCGAGCAATCTCCAGGCGCCGTTTCATCCCACCAGAAAATTTACCAACCTTGGTTTTAGACTCATCTGCCAGCTCCACCATAGACAGCAATTCATTGATCCGCTTGGATGCTTTTTCTTTAGGAACCCGGTATAGACGAGCATGGGTATCCAGGTTTACATAGGCAGAAAGATCTTCGTCCAAAATGGTATCTTGAAAAACCAGACCGATTGCTCGACGGACAGCCGCATCAGCTTTGACTATATCGTGACCGCAGACAGCTGCCTGCCCAGAAGTCGGTTGCAGCAAAGTTGTCAGCATCGAAATAACCGTAGTTTTGCCGGCACCATTAGGTCCTAGCAGGCCAAAAACCTCGCCGCCATTTATATTAAAAGAAACCTCATCAACCGCCACTTTGTCTTTGAATCTTTTTACTAAATTTTTGACAGCGACTGTTTTCATGTCAGATTAAAATGAGCCCTTACCGGGCCCCAGATTTATATTCCCAACATTAAGTTTTGTCAGAAGACTGGCCAGACTTGTCAGTTTCTGCTTTGTCAGCTGCAGCTTGAATCTCGGCTACAACTTTGGGAACATTCGATTCATCCAGGCCGTGCGCCAAACAAGCCATTTCAATAGTTTCAAAGGCTGCCGCTCCGCAGGCCAGGCAACCGGGTCCGAAATATTTTGCCAACACCTCAAAACTATCCTGTCCCAGCGATAACGCTTCCTGAATCGTGGTATTTTTAGTTACCTTCATCTGGGTTATTATTTCCTGATTTACTATTTGATTTTTTGAGCAAATCCTTAATAGTTACATTGTCCAACATCTTGTTTATTTTGACCTGCATCCGCTGCCAGACCGAAAGCATAGCTACGGAGGAGTCACTGATTATCTCATCCCGTCCCGATTGCTCCCGTTTCTTTTTTCCCGACCAAATCTGAACCGGCCCCTCCAGCACCTCTACTATTCTCCGCAAAGTAATTTCTTTCGGCCTTTTAGCCAAGGCAAATCCTCCCCGCTGACCTCGGTAGGATTTCAGGATCCCGGCCCGAGCCAATTTTTGGAAGATTTTGTTAAGAAAACTGGGTGGTATATTTTGGGATGAAGAAACTTCCGAAGCCAAAACCGCCCGTTTTTGCGAATTTCGAGCTAAGTACAACAAACCTCGCAGGCCATATTCGCTTTTTCGTGTCAATTTCATAACCTAAAATAATGGATACCTGAATCCTCTATAATTATACCCCATAAGGGACCCTGGTCAAGAAAGACTTCTCCACCCAACCCAAAAGAATTGCCTTTAAAATAAACAAATAGTAGTATTAAAGGATGGCAAAAAAGATTAGATATTACAACCTGATAGCGTTCGTGGGCGGAATGTCCATAATGGCGATTGAAATGACAGCAGTTCGAATAATGAGCCCTTATTTTGGTTCTTCGATTTTTATTTGGACCAATATCTTAGGGGTAATTATGGTAGCCCTGGCTCTGGGATACTATTACGGCGGTAAGCTAGCCGACAAATACCCCCGGCCGCAAGTCTTTTACTTCATTGTTCTGATGGCCTCGGTGATTGTTCTCGCCCTGCCGTTTATTGCCACCCCGCTGCTTGAATATTTAAGTAGCGTCACCGGCTCCTCCCCGGCTGCCTGGGTAACACTGTCATTGCTCGGTAGCCTGGCTTTGTTTTTCGTACCATTTGCCCTGCTGGGTATGATCAGCCCGTATCTGATCAGGTTAGTTAACCGCGAAGTGGAAGAAACAGGGCGGGTGGCCGGGCGCATTTTTGCTGTCTCAACATTCGGTAGTATCGTCGGAACCTTTTTACCGACACTGGTAACAGTTCCCCTCTTGGGAGTCCAGCGAACAATTGTAATCTTTGGTGCTGCCCTGTGCGTGATTGCCGCTATCGGACTTAATCGTCGTGTGATCACCGTCATGCTTATAATCCTGACGGGGCTGGGAATAGCTTTTGCCCCTTTGATGATGGCGGACAAGAATGTAATAGCTTACTCGGACAGCCCTTATTCTTATATAGAAATAAGAAAATACCTGAATTATACCGTACTCAGTTTCAGCAAAACGCGAGCTGTGCAGTCAATGCAGCCTGAATCTGGATATCTAACCGGTGGTTTCTATGTCGATTACTATTCGGTATTGCCGGCTTTCGCCTGCCCTTCCCGAGAATGTGATATTGGCGTAATTGGTGTTGCTGGCGGAACTATACCCAGGCTACTTGACCACTACTACGCTGAAAAAAAAGACCTAGCTATAGATGGAATAGAACTAGACCCCGCCGTCACCCGGCTCGCAAAGAAATATTTTGATTACAGTATCCCTACTCTGACAACTCATCATCAGGACGGAAGAATATATCTTCGCCACACAGATAAGATTTACAACTTAATAGTACTAGACGCTTTTCAGGAAGTTGAGATCCCACCCCACCTCAGTAGCCGGGAATTCTTCCAAATTGCCAAGGACCACCTGGCAACTGACGGCATCATGGCAATAAATATCATGACTTCCGGCTCACAAAATAGTCAGTATCAGCGGTTTTTATCTACATTACAAGAAGATTTTGCCCAGGTCTGGGATATCGGTCTTAATCGCTCGAGTAATCACCTGGTTCTGGCTTCAAATACTGACGAGCCATTAACCGACAGGCTTGCAGCAGCCGAGATCGACAACGAACTATCTAACTTAAGGTCTTATATCTACCAAAATATGGTCAGGCCGGATCCAATCCACGCCACTCTGATAACAGACGACCGCCCGCTGACGCAAATCCTCTACGACACTATGCTGTATCAATCTGAAATCTAAAAACGACCCATTTCGCCGGGTCGTTTTTTATTGGAGTTAAGCTTCTTCGCTCGCAGATTCTTTTTCATCAATCGCTTTGAGCAGGAGCCAGGTCCGAAAGAACCACCAGGCAAAACCACCTATCATCGTTGCGTAAACGAAGGAGAGGAAAAAATAGACTGGAAAGGTATTAAAAACTAAAACCGCGATGAATATGATGATGAAAAATATAAATCCTTCGAGAATATTGGTACTAAACGAGGGGCTCTTCCCAGCTTTGACCGCTGCAATCAAGCGACGCCGACCTTTGCTCCTCAGCCAACAGAATAACCCGATCATCGGCAACCCGATAACCGTTGCCAAAACGACGTACATATCAAGCCCGCTGTACCAGTATCGAACTAGTGGAAAACCAAACAAAGCTAATCCCAGCAGGGGCAGGATCAATAGAATTATGTGTTTTGCTTTCATATTTTATGGTAAATGTTTTTCTACTTCGGAAATGACATCTTCCGGCTTTATTTTGCCTTCATATTTTTCGCCGTTGATGTAGAAAGTAGGGGTAGCACTGACGCCGGAGCGATCACCACTATCCCGGTCATCCATTACTGCCTGCTGATACATACCGGAATCTAGCTCAGCGGTGAAACGACTGACGTCAAGCCCCAATTGAGTAGCTAATTTGATCAGCTTGTCGCGATCCAGTTCAGACTGATTCTGGAAAACTAAACTGGTCATTTCCCAGAACTTTCCCTGTGCACCAGCCGCTTCCGTGGCCTCTGCAGCTAGCTGAGCTTGCTTGTGCGAGCTTATCGGGAAATGACGAAATACTACCCGCACATCGTCAGGATGTTTTTCTGCCAACACCTCGACAATGTTTTCATGGGCATAGGCACAAGCCGGGCACTGGAAATCGCTGAAGGTTACAATCGTAACCCGTGGTTTATCCGGACCTTTGACCCAGTCTTCGTCGTTAATAGGATCTGCCAAAGCGGCGTCGTATACCAATTTGTCACTGATGTCAGCGGTTTGCTCGTTACCGTCCGTAAAAAAATAAGCACCTAAAGCCAAAACACCAACTAGGGCCGCCACAATTATAACCGGTATGATTAGATTTTTCGGCTTATAAGAAGACATTTTATTGCTTTAAGGCTTCATCAAATTCGGCTTTTTTGAAACCGAGCAACATCTTGGCATCATCGCCCTCACCAAAATAAGTTATCGGCACCCCCATTTGACCGCTGCGTTCCACAGCTTCGGCCGCAATTTTGGGATCAGATACATCTTTTTCTTCGTACTCAGCCCCGACTTGGTCCAAATACTGCTTGGCCATTTTGCAATAGCCGCACTGGGGAGAGGTGTAAATAACAATTTTCTTCATCAGATTTTGTTTAAGTCACTAGTTATTGTAACCAAAGTTCGATTTGATTTCAAGGATTTTACGGTCCGGTAGTCGGCAATGGCTCTGTTGGCGCAGTCGATTCGGGAGGAAGCTCTGTGGGTTCCTGGAAGCCCTCTGGTTTCTGATTCTGACAACCCGTTAGCAAGATACAAAAAAACAGCAGTAAAATGAAGATCGATAAATGTCTAGTTAGCTTACTGGGAATCTGCATTGCTTTGATTATCTAGCCTAATATCAGTTAATCTTTCGCCAATTGCCAACAAAATAGCCGCCACAATAAAAGGAGTTCCCATGAGCAGGCCCGGTATAAGATCATAGCGGCCAGAGGTAGTAGCGCTATAAGTTGAAAGCATTGCCCCGGCAAAAATCAGCAGCAAAATCCCAGCGTCTGGCGCCGCCCAACCAACAACTACCGAAACCCCGATTATCACCAGCAGCAGAATAAAAATTATCGGCGCTCCACCCGAACTTATCAGCCCTTCGGTAATCAAAAACCACCAAAAAAACACACCGGCGGCAGTCGCCAGTAATAAGCCAATTATAGAAATCCAATGGTATCTCATTATTAATTTTGAGTTTTCAGAAATGATTTGAATAACAGGGTGAAGATGAAAATGAGGAAACCGACCAGGACAATCACTGCCCCAGAAGGCAGATCCAAACCGTAGGAAATCAAGAGCCCGAAGAAAACTATTACCAAAACCAAGATGATGCTTCCCCGGATAAGACCACGGAAGGAACGCGCCCAGAGCTTACTGGTAGCCGGCGGAATTATCAGCAGGGCGCTGACTAGTATGACTCCAATCAGCTTAACCCCCAGCACAATAGCAATAGCCATTACTACATAAAGGAATATTGAAAGTGCCTGCACCTTGAATCCCTGCAATTGCGCCTGAACATTATCAAAAACTAACAAAGACAACCGGCGCCAGAGCAAAACCAGAGAAATCAAGGCAGCTAGAGAAATCAGGACTATCATGATCGCTTCTGTGGTTGTAACTGACAAGATGTTGCCAAACAAAAAGCTTATCAGATCAGGCTGATAAGATTGCTGAAAACTCAAAAGCAAAACACCTAAGGCCAGGCTAGCAGTAAAAAATATACCAATAACTGCGTCCGAAGACAGACGACTGCGTTTTTCCAGCCAATACATGGCCAGAGCTATGGCCACTGCGTAAATGATGGCAATGTACAAAGGCTCAATTCCCGCTAGCAAACCAATTGCAATACCGGCCAGAGAAGCATGTGCCACTCCGTCACCAAAAAAGGCCATTTTCTTGATAAGCACGAAAACTCCCAAGGCAGCCAACAGAACACCAATAAATAGACCGGTAATAAGTGCCCGCTGCATAAACGGCTGGGTGAAAGCTTCCAGAATATTTTCAATCATGGGGGTGGGCGTAAATGGTTCGGTGTTCGCCGTAAAGCTTTTTGATAACTTCCGGGGTTAGGGCTTCAGCCGGACGCCCCTGACAAACCAGTTCACGGTTTAGGCAAAGAACCTGGTCTGCCAGATGATTTACGATGTTAAATTCATGCGAAATCATCACAACGGTGGTTTTCTTTTCCCGGGTTATATCGCGTAGCACTTTGTGAATAGCGTTTTGTCCTTCAATATCAATACCACTGGCTGGTTCATCCAAAAGCAGAATTTGCGGCTCCTCCAACAACGCCCGAGCAATTAGCACCCGCTGTAACTGCCCGCCGGAAAGATCGCTGACTGGTTTAGTAAATATTTTGGCGACACCGACATCTTGGTAAAGCTTTTGATGTATACACTGATCAGTGAAACAACGAGGGGAAGATAATGACAAAAATTCTTGGACGGTAATCGGGATGGAACGATCAAAGCTAAATCGCTGCGGCACATAACCCAGGCGGGCCGGAGCTCCCGGTTGCCTTTTACCAAACAAGTTTATTTCGCCACTAAATGGTAACAATCCTGCCAGGGCTTTCAACAAAGTGGTCTTTCCGGAACCGTTTGGGCCAATGATCATTGTAATTGACCCCGGCATTATCTCAAAACTGACTCCCGAGACAACCGGCCGGGAATCATAGGAAATCTCAACATTCTTTGTACTAATAGCAGCTTCCATTTAGTTTTTTAGGTCTGACGGCTCTCTAACTCCTTTTTCGGTGATTATTTTGGTAACATACTTGGCCGACGTCACATCAAAAGCGATATTTTTAGCCGGCATCTTTTCATCAACTAATTCCGGATCCAGATAATCCCAGAACTCGACCTGGGACCTTTCTTCAATCGGTATCTGATCACCGCTCGTCAGAGCCAGATCGATTGTTGCCTCAACCGCTGCCACATAGAACGGGATATCGTGCTCGTGCGCCATCAAAGCCAATGGGTACGTCCCAATTTTGTTGGCTACATCGCCGTTGGCCGCAATCCGGTCAGCCCCGACTATGATGGCGTCAACTTTGCCTTGACCCAGAATCGAACCGCAGGCGTTGTCAGTCACGATGGTATAATCAATTCCAACTTGAGCTAGCTCCCAGGCAGTTAACCGAGCCCCCTGCAAACGAGGCCTGGTCTCGTCAACGAAAACATGCAGTTTTTTACCCTGGGTGAAAGCAGTATACATCGGCGCCGTAGCTGTGCCGTACCAGAGAGATGATAGTGAACCAGCATTACAGTGTGTCTGTAAGTTCATACCATCCTCAAGTAGCTGGGCGCCGTACTCTCCTAGCTTTACATTGTTGGCAATCTCTGAGGTGAATATCTTTTCCGCTTCGACAAAAACAGCTTCGGCTGCATCCCCGGTTGCCTGCTTAGCTGCGGTCAGCATCTTATTTACACCCCAGCTTAAGTTAACAGCGGTGGGACGGGCCTTGATCAGTTTTCCGGCTGCCTCCTCCAGATTCATTGGTGACTTGCGCGCTGCCAAAACCATGCCGGCAATACCGCAACCGCCGATTGCCTGGGCGCCACGGATATGCATTTCAGAAATAGCCCGAAAGCAATCATCAGCTGAGGTCAACTTCTCGCGCACCAGCTTTCGGGGCAAGTGACGCTGATCAATTATTACGGCGTGATCAGGAAATATTTCAATTGTCTTGGGCAGTTTTTGCCTCAAACTTTCTATATTGCTCATAGGAATCTATTAAGACACGTTTGGTTTCTTCGAAAGTAGCGCCAAAAGCAAAAACGCCGTGGTTTTTGGCGATTACGAATGGCATTGTCTTAGCCTTTTGCGAAACAATTTCAGCCAGTTCCATCGTCCCGTAAGACAAGACCGGTATGCAGCAAGGATCAGCTTCTATGCCCACCTTCTCGGCAATTTCCAGGGCGTGGGCATGAAAAACGAAATTTACGGTGGGGACATTTTGATAAATATAGAAGTGGGTACGACACTCTGAGCTGGGTAAATTATCGCCTTCATAAAAAACTCGCCCATCTCTCACATCGGTAACGCGGACAAAATCTTGGCCAGTTATTTTGTCAATCCAAACACCGGTTCTTTTAATTATAAAACCCTGGTCGGCTCGAAAACTGAAATTACCGCCATTACGATCCAGAAAACCATACTTAACATATGTCTCTTTGAGACTAACTAGTTTCTCGATATTTTTTCTTTCCGGTGCAGTGGGGGTAAAACTACCGACTTTCTCGGCTTCAAATTTTACCCCGCGGTAAGGTTCGGGCATTATGTTTTGAAGATAGAAGCTGGACCCTACAAACTTATTAGTGCATCTAAGGCGGTTTTTATGGCCGTTTTTTCTTTTTCCAAGAATTCGCCTTTTCCGGACACAGACTGCTCGGTGTATTTGCCGATTCCCTCTTCGATATCGACACCCTCGGCGCGATTTACCACCAGGAAAACACAGCCGGCCCTGATATTGCGGAGCCTCGCAACTGTCAAGACAGCCGCTGCCTCCATCTCTTGGGCAATGACGCCGTACCTTGACCACTCCTCTTTGCGTTCGGGAGTAGTACGGGCATAGAGAGAGTCAATCGTCAGGGACGTTCCGGTATGGAAATCAGCTTCATTAGCTTTGGCCGCTTCTTTCAAGGCTATAAAAACTTCAGGTGAGCCAGCCGCCGGAAACTCCGGTGGAACATAACCCTGGGTAGTTCCCTCGGCACTGACAACACTGTCCGGGATAGCCAAATCGCCAGCTTTTATCTGCGGTTGCATGCTCCCGCAAGATCCGACCCTGATTACAACCTTGACCCCGACCTTAATCATTTCTTCAATAGCGATAGCAGCCGAGGGGCCACCGATACCTGTGGACATCACTGCGATTTCCTTGCCCTGATATTCGCCCACAAGGCTCGTGAATTCGCGATTGGAAGCAACTTGGCGAGAGTTTTCCAGTAGGGCGCCGACACGCTCCACCCTAGCCGGATCACCAACAACAATTGCCAGCTCGGATAAATCACCTTTCTCACAAAGAATGTGTGGTTGTTTCATTTTTGGTATCCCTCGTTTATTTTTGCTGTTCTTGCTTTTCCTTCTCCATCAGTTCTTTGATCTTCTTTTCTTCCCATTGCTTGCTTTCCACCCGGCCGGAGGCAAAGACGGAGATGGCATGCCACATTACACCGATTCCCCAGAAGATTGTCACCCAGTAAAACCACCAGGTTCCCGGACTCGTCACCCAGTTAATGATAAAAAGCATAACGTTGACACCGGCGTAAGCAATCAGGTGTCCATAAAAATCTTTGAGTTCGCGCACTCTCTTTTTGGCGCGCTCATAACGCTCTTTTTCGTCTTGGTTTTCCATGAAATTGCGATTAGCTTTACTAAAATTTTAGCATAAAAAGAGGTTTTCCCCAAATGAATTTTTCCAAATGAAAGAGGCCAGACCGTGATGATCTGACCTCACCTGATTAGTCGTCCCGGGGGGATAGCAATGGGCCCAGGGGCTACCTGGATACGCCTATAGCCTCCGCTACACCTTCTGACTAATCCTCTGCGTCACCGCCTTATATGCAGTCAGCTTTGCTCTCACGTCTGCCTTTTTCAGGGCGGCAACCGGCTCGGTCGCGGGAGAGAGCCGGGAAACGTGATCGCCACAGTACTAAGGGTCTGCAGCTGACAACAAAATAGCTTGGTTAACAGAGTGGCCCGGATTCAGGAACCGATTCCTTTACCGGTAGCCGCTACCTCCCAGTTAAGCCTGTTCGGTATTGGCCAGGCCGACCCCCATTGGTTTCCTCCGCTCAGTGACTGCCACAGCAGCCGCTGACCAACCACTATTTAACCGGGGTCCGGCCGAACTTAGAACCAGAGCATCACCATACTGCCACGTTTCAAGTGAACAGTGTGGTGACCTTCCCTGCCTGCGAAACTGACCGCGGGAGCGGCGCCTACTGCCTGGTCACCATCAGTCAAAGACGACAGGTGGGCAGCAGCGGATCGGCTCCACTGGGCCAGGGCAAGCTCCGGGGGCGGAGGATGCTCCCGGAAGCTCGCCAGCTTCTTCAGAAACTGCATAAGTTCTTTCCTCCTGCTAAATGGTCTTGGTGAAGACCGCTTAGCAGGCGGAAGGATTTTAGCGGGGGCGGCTGTTCTGGACCAAGTCCATAATAGGCTCGCCCCCCTCTTTTGTTCCTGCTTCCTACTAGGCGCGACGATCTGCCGAAAAGTCAGTGACAATTCCGGGAGAAAAGCCGGCCGTTCCCGCAGGCCTCGCTGTGATTGAGGCGGGCGCTAGGGCCCTGACTCCGTTAAACCGGTTTCAGGTGGCGCCAGCGCCGCGGATCGCAGACGACCAGGTACTTCCCCGCGGCCGCCTTCAGAGTAAGCACCATGATGGTGGTACTCGTACTGCCAAGCAGGGACACAGTCTCCGGGGCAATAGCCTCCGGAACCGGCATCCTCTCGGGCAGCCAGGCGGTCAGCACGGGGACGACCAGGGTCGTCCAGAGCATGTATTCGATCACGGTCTCCTCCTTTGGCAGGCCTCTAAAACTAGAGAGCTATCAAAGAGGGAGAGTTGCGGGGACCTGGCCGAAACCAAGTCCCCGCGGTTCTTTCGTGATACGCGGACCGAACGATCCGCTACCTAGGTGAATCCGCTTGAATACTGCAAGCGGTCCTCCTTTTTCTCCCGCAATTTTACGCGGGAAACTGGCGGGCAATCCCGGGTGAGCACTACCCCTAGTCGAGATGGGGTCGAAGTGCTACACCCACAGGTCGTGGGATCCCGCAATTTTCATCGTAGAAAAAGGCTCGACATCAATTGTGGTAAAGGCCGCGCTGAGCCGACACGGTGCCACGGGACCCGAAGGGTCCCTCCACTGTCCAGCGCCAGGTTACCCTGGCTTGATCCCCGGACTCACGGTCGCCGGAGAGACGAAACTATACTAGCACAAATCAATACCATTGTCAAGAAAATAATCTGTCAGTACCCATTTTTTCGCTACAACAAGCGATTTTGGCAATCAAAAATACACCCTTCCGGTGTTTTTGATTTTGCGCTTTGGATTTTGATATTGCCTCCTCACTCGAAAGTAGTTGAATTTCATCCGCTTTCGAGTGAAGGGGCTGGGATTACCCGCCCGGGAGAGGGGCAATCTTGGAAGCAAAATTTGCTTCCAAAAGTGTCTCCCGGGGGGTAAGTACGGCTATCCTCCACTGAGCTGCCGGCTAACCGCAAACCGGTATTATTAGCCTAACACACGCCCATACAAATACCAGTGGAAAATGACTTGACTTTTCCATCAATGTGTGCTAGCTTGTAGATACCATGTGGGTTTAGCCAACCCACGACCGGTTCCGGCCGACCACCGGAACACACAGCCCCCGTCGCTCGACGGCGGGGGCTTTTTTCTTTTTTTTAGAAGAAACAGACTCAAACAAAACATGCTATAATCATAAAGTAACTGAAATTTGATGCCTGAAAAACGAACAACCGAAAATTGGTACAAAATTGACAGTGCTAAGATAGCTGCCCGGTTTGAGGTTTCCCCTACTGACGGCCTCACTAAGCAAGCAGCCAAAGCAAAACTAGCGGAATTAGGCCCTAACTCTCTTACCGAAAAAAAGAAAGAGCCACTGTTGATTGGTTTTTTGCGTCAATACAAAGACTACATGCGGATAGTTCTGCTGATTGCTGCCATCGGCAGCCTCGTGATCGGAAACCTCTCTACGGCTATAGTTCTTTTTATAATCACCGTTATCAATGCTATATCCGGGCTCAGCCAGGAGCGCAAGGCAGAAAAGAGTGTAGCGGCCCTGCAAAAAATGATGAATTTTACCGCCCGGGTGCGCCGGGACGGAAAAGTCACCGAAGTCCCGGTAGAAGAACTGGTGCCCGGCGACGTCGTCATTTTCGAAGCCGGTGACCGAGTACCGGCGGACGGACGCCTACTGGTGGCGGCCACCCTGGAAATTGAAGAGTCGGCCCTAACAGGTGAAAGTACACCGGTAGAAAAAACAACGGCGGCGATCGATCAAACAGAACTGCCGCTGGGAGACCGAACCAATATGGCCTACATGAATTCGAATGTAACTCGCGGCCGCGGTGAAATGGTAGTGACAGCCACCGGCATGAACACGGAGGTTGGCCACATCGCCGACATGATTCAGAAAACGAAGGAAGAAAAATCACCACTGCAGAAGCAGGTGGACGGGCTGACTGTTTTCATTGCAATTATGGCGGCGGTGGCTTTGGTCATCATAATTCTGGTTGGTCTCTTTTACGGCGCGAGTTTCAACCAACTTTATGTTCTGGGTATCGCTCTTGCCATCGCGGCTATCCCCACTGCCCTACCCATTGTGGTTACTACTATTCTGGGGATCGGCACCCGCGAGCTGGCTAAGCGCAAAGCCATTGTCAAAAAACTGCCGGCGGTAGAAACCCTCGGCTCCACCTCGGCGATTTGTTCAGACAAAACTGGCACCCTCACTCTGAATCAGATGACCGCTCGGGCACTCATTATTGCCGGTAAGCGGTATGAAATCACCGGCGAGGGATATGAAACCGATGGCAAGATCACCAGTGTCGCCGGAACCGGAGACGTATCTCTGGACCCCTACGTTTTGCCAATGGCGCTCTGCTCAGACGCCGAGATCAAGGAAGGCAAACTGGTTGGCGACCCGACTGAGGGGGCGCTGGTCACCCTGGCCGCCAAAGAGGGGCTAGACATAGATGAAATACGTCGCCAGTACCCCCGGGTTGCCGAAGTGCCGTTTGACTCGGAATACAAGTTTATGGCCACTTTTCATAAGATGAAGAATAGCCAGGACCAGGAAGTCATCCGCTGCTATATCAAAGGTGCTCCCGACGTCCTCCTAAAGAAGGCCAGAACTGTTCGCAATTTACAGGGTAAGGCAATCCCGCTGGACGAGGAATTGAGTCGCAAAGGAACTGAGGCAAACGACTTGCTGGGTGAACAAGGTATGCGCGTCATGGTTGTGGCTCAGAAAGATTTTGCGCCCGAAAGTTTTGATCCTAAGGCAGACCATTTTGAAGATATTAAAGAACTGACTTTGCTGGCCATGGTCGGCATAGTTGACCCGCCGCGCGCTGAGGCCAAAAAAGCCATCGCCGAGTGCAAATCAGCTGGCGTCCGCGTACGCATGATCACCGGTGATCACGCTGTCACAGCCGAAGCAATTGCCGAGCAGCTCGGCATTGAAGGAAGGGCTATAACCGGCGCGGAATTTGCCAAAATGAGCGACGAGCAAGCCGCCCGCGAGGTTAAGGATATCGGCGTAATCGCCCGGGTGGCACCGGAAGATAAGGTGAAATTGGTGAAAATCCTGCAGGCCAATGAAAATATCGTCGCCATGACCGGTGACGGCGTCAATGACGCGCCGGCTCTCAAAAAAGCGGACATTGGCGTGGCTATGGGGATAACCGGCACGGATGTTTCCAAAGAAGCAGCTGTCATGATTTTGACGGACGATAATTTTGCCACCATCGTCAAGGCGGTTCGCTACGGCCGCGTTTTGTATGACAACCTAATGAAGTATATTAGGTTCCAGATGGCCGGGCTTTTCTCTTTCATTCTGGCTTTTTTGGGAACCGCAATTTTTGGCATTGGCCTGGCTCTCTTCACCCCTTTCCAGATTCTGTTTGTCAACTATTTCATTCAGGGTCCGATTGGCATCACCTTCGTTTTTGACTCGGCGACCAAAGGCTTGATGGAAAAGAAACCACGCCCAGCGAATCAGAAAATCATGTCCAAGTCGCTGGCAATTCGCCTATTCGTAATTGGTGCCATCACCGCTACTTTCTCAGTGGCGGCCTACTATTGGGTTGAAACTACCACTGGCTCAATTCCAACTGCGCAAGCGGTGGCGATGGTGATGTTTTCTTTCTGCCACATTGCCTTTTCTCTGAATCTGCGCCAACCCCAAAAAAGCGTTTTTTGCAAAGAGACTTTTTCTAATCCCTGGCTTTTTCTTGCCTATGGCTGGATAGTGGTGGCAATGCTGCTCCTGACCTATGTGCCAGCCTTCCAACGTGTTTTTGATGCTCAGCCGCTGACTGGACAAATGTGGCTGGTGTGCGCTCTGGGCGGCTTGTCTTTCATAGTAGTTGGTGAAATTTTCCGACTAGTCCTGAAACTCCTGAAAGTCGGTGAAAACAATCAAGTAATGACATCCAAATAACGATTGACAAATATAAAAAATCTGCTAGGATAGCAGACAAAGATCGTAAAATCGGTACAAACCAGGAGGGAACAATGACAGAATTGAAGGAAGAAACGAAACAGAAAATGATCGAGGTCGTTGCCGAAGCCTTCGGCAACCGCTGCAGCCTTTGCGGCAGCTACTTCGATGAGGGAAACATCTGCAATAACGGTCACGAGCTGGGAGAAACCTACATCGTACCGCAATAGCAGAAACTGCCTTCAAACTACTAGGCGCCGACATCTTACTCGGCGCCTTTCTTATTATCGAAAGCTTTCTACTTAGAGCCAACCCGCCAGGGCAAAATACATGACTAGTAAAACGGCCAACCCGATCATTACAAACACGATTATGACATGTCCGCGCTTGCGCTTTTCATCTGCGTGGAATTGGCTAAAATCAGTACCGTAAACCGCGGCCACAAAAGAAAGCACAAACAGGATAGTCGTGAAGATGGTCAAAAACTTGAGCAGGTTATTGGTATCATGACCATAAATGGAGATGTAGAAATTGACCATGTCCGAAGTGATGTTGCTGAAAGTCTCGATAATGTTACCCAGATAATCAACATTCTCGTAAGTGATGCCATAATAATCTTTGATCTCGGGAGAAATTAAGGGGTAATCATAATTAGCCAGGCTGTAGATAATTTCGCGCATGGGAATGATTATCTGCCGCCCGATAGTCACTTCCCGCTTGATGGTATAAATGCTTTCCAGCAATTCCTCGTTCGGTGAATCGATAAGTTTCTTCTCAATAACATTGACCTGCTCGTTCATGGCGTCAATTGCCGGAAAATAGCTATCGACAATGGTGTCCACCAGGGCAAATCCTAAATAATCGCTACCCTTCTCGGGAATGTTGCCTCTTTTTTCAACTAGCCGATCGTAGACTGAACTGAAATCATTATCATCACTTTCCTGGAAAGAAATGACATAATCTTTGCCTAGAACCAGGCTGATCTGCTCCAGCTTGGCAGCATCAATAGCAAAATCTTTGTTAAGCATTTCTAGGCTCAGGAATATATAATCGTTGCTGTCTTCCATGTGAGGAAGTCGGGTAGTATTGGCGATATCCTGCTGAACAGAAGGTGATAGGCCAAAAACCTCGCCGAATTCTTCGATCACTGTTTCATCATGTACTCCGTTAACATCAATCCAGGTGACATAACCTTCTTCAACAAAGGCCTGGGCATCAGCAGCTGTCGCTACAACCGCCTCGTCAAAAGAGTTGCCATTGTACTTAATCACCTTAATCACAACTGGTTCTGTACTGGAGTCACCTATGTACTGAACCTCCTCGGGTATACCGGCCCCGTCATCTCCGCGGAACAACTCCAGCTCTGGTAAGCCGGTGGGATCGGATGTTTGGGCATCGGCTCTGGGCAAAGCCATAGCAAAAAACATGGCCATCACGATAATCACCAAGCCGGTCAATGTCAGTAAATTTCTATTTTTCATATTTGAGTTTTATATTGTATACATCAATTATAACATAACAGAAGATTCATCAAAACAAAAAACGCTTAAATAAGCGCTGATTTGCCTTTTTATTGCCTACACTACTTAGTAACTGCGAATATCTGCCCGTGCCCGGGAACAATGTAGTCAGCTATCTCCAGGATCTTTTCCCGACTTTGCCGCGTAAGTTTTTCATCCTTCCCACCGTATGGATCCTTCCTAAACAGCAAACTCTCTCTGTCGTGTTCCTGTTTCTCGTTGTCTGCCCACCAAAAAAGGTCAGAGGCAATCGCCACCTTGCCATACTTTTTTGTATCAACTATTGGTGTTGCCTGGCACGGGTCGTGGCCGGGAGTTTTTATAATCTTGATATTGGTGCCAGGAATTCTACCTTTGTGCCTTTCCAGCCGTCCGTTCCAGGAATAAACTTTGCTTTCGTCAATCACTTTGGCTTTGTCAAAAATTCCCGCCAACAAGATATGGTCGGAATGAGAATGGGTCAAAAAAACGAAGTCAATATC
>Ga0180431_10002618_pt1 | contig 23929 bp, 20 predicted proteins | sample SS_ome_11_FD_132459 | JGI IMG/M metagenome (GOLD analysis project Ga0180431, IMG submission 132459) | Hypersaline lake sediment archaeal communities from the Salton Sea, California, USA - SS_1_MS_1 metaG | ecosystem: Environmental > Aquatic > Non-marine Saline and Alkaline > Hypersaline >...
ACCATGCCGACGCGGCGGCGCAGCTCGACCACGTCCACGCGCGGGCCGTAGACGTCCTCGTCGTCGAGCGAGAGCCGTCCCTTCACATGACAGCCCGGGATCAGGTCGTTCATGCGGTTGACGGCGCGCAGGAACGTGCTTTTGCCGCAGCCGCTCGGCCCGATGACGGCGGTGACCAGGCCGGCGGGAATCCCGCACGTGACTTGTTTGACCGCCTCGTTGGAATCGTAGAAGACGGAGAAGCCCTCGGCGGACACGTGCGCCTCGCCGGCATGTTGCGCGGCGTGCTCGATAGTCGCTTCCGGGATGGCTAAGCCGATCATCATGCTATCCTCTCAGTTTCTTCGACAGTCTGGCGCGGAGAATGATCGCGGTCACGTTGAGCGCCAGCACGACCAGTATGAGTGTGAGCACCATGCCGTACTGCACGTGCTGGATTTCGTCCACCGCCTCGTGCTCGGTGGCGAGGTTGTAGATGTTCCAGGGCAACGCGGGCGTCGGCTGCGTGAGCGTCTGCCACACCTTCAGCGGCCGGCCAACGCTGACAGCGGCCGTGAAGATGATCGGTGCGGTCTCGCCCGCCGCCCTGCCCATGCTGATGACGATGCCGGTGAGAATGCCGGGCAGGGCCGCCGGGAGGACCACGGTGAGCGTTGTCCAAAGACGGCTTGCCCCGAGGCTCAGGGCCGCCTCCCGATACGTCTGCGGCACGGCACGGATCGCCTCCTCGGAGGCGCGAATCACCGTCGGCAGGATCAACAGGGCGAGCGTGAGCGAGCCGGCGAGCACGCTTTTGGAGCTGGACACGCCGATCGTGTTGATGAAGAAGGCGAGGCCGAACAGGCCGAACACGATGCTCGGCACGCCGGCCAGCGTGCTGATGAAGCTGCGGAGCAGGCTGATCGCCCGCCCCTCGCCCGCGTACTCGGCGAGGTAGATGGCGGAGATCACGCCGAACGGCACGGCGAAGAGCATGGCGCCGATGGCCAGGTAGATCGTGCCCAACATCTCCGCCCAGATCCCGCCGAAGAAATGCGCGTCGTATGACGTGTCGAAAAGGAAGCGCCAGTAGAAGGTCAGGCGGGGCCGCAGCATGTCGCACGTGTGCTTCTGCAGGTAACCGAAGAGCGGCTCGAGCGAGGTGCCTTTGAAGTCGTTGACGCGCGGCACGAGCACGAGCGTGCCGAGCTCGGTCCCGTCGCCGTAATCGTACGTCTCGATGTTGAGCACGCGGTGCAGCTTGGTTTTTGCGCCGTCCCAGCGTGTCTCGCCGTACTGCTCGCGGGTGACGAGCGGGCGCTTCTCGTCGGGGAACGGGCCCAACAGCTCGCGAAGCGCGTCCTTCAGCTCCTCGAAAGTGTCCCTGTAGTTGCGTCGTTCGGCGACGCTCATGCCCTTGAGCTCTTGCTCGAACGCGGCGATCATGTCGTAGACCGGCTGACGGGCCGCGGCGGCTTCGGCGATTTCGGCCTCGACGGCCGAACGCTTGCCACGGTTGAACTTCTCCAGCATGAGGCGACGGTGCTCGACGGTGGCGTGGAAGACGAAGGCGCGGCTGCCGCGCACGATCATCGGGCCGAGGATGACGAGCAGCGCGGCCGCGAGCAGGAGGATGGAAACGACCCCCAGCCCGGAGAACGCCTTGTCGAGCATCTTTCGCGTGCCGAGCCGCACGGCCCTACCTCCCGCGCAGTCTCGCGCGCGCCCGGCGCACGATCCACTCGCTTGCCAGATTGGCGATGAGTGCGAAGATGAGCAGGCACAGGGCGAGGGCAAAGAGCACGTGGTAGCGGGCTGCGCCCACCACGTGCTCGGCTTCACCCATATCGCCCGCGATCGTGGCCGTAAGCGTGCGCACGGGTTTTGTCAGGTTGTACCAGGGGGCCGGGATCTTGGCTGCGTTGCCCGAGGCCATCCAGACAACCATTGTTTCGCCGAGCGCGCGCATCACGCCGAGGATAATGGCGGCGAAGATGCCACTGCGCGCGGCCGGGATCACGACCTTGACGAGCGTCTCGGCGCGCGTTGCGCCGAGCGCATAGCTTCCTTCGCGGAGCTCGCGGCCGACGGCCTGGAGCGCGTCCTCCGAGACACTCACGATCGTCGGAAGCGCCATGATGCCGAGAACGATCGAGACGTTCAGCGCGTTGGTGCCGCTGGCGATCTCAAGCCGGGTGCAGGCGCCGGCGAGATGCATCAGCCCCCACACGCCGAGGGCGCTTAGGGCGATCAAGGCGACGGCGCGAGCGGCCCGCTGGGCCGCGGCCGGCAGTCGTGCCGCTGCCAGGTCGCTCAGTACGAAGGCGGCCGTCGCCACAAGCGGGAGCCCGACGACCCAGGCCGCGACCGACAGGATATGCCCGCCTTTGTCCTGGAGCAGGGGCGCGAATACGATCAGGGCGAAGAAGCCATAGGCGACGGATGGGATCGCGGCGAGCACTTCGATGATCGGCTTGACGATCTGGCGCAGGGTAAACGGAAGAAGGTCGCTCAGGCAGAGCGACGCGATGACGCCCAGGGGCACGGCCACAACGATCGCGCCAAGCGTCACGAGGCCGCTGCCGACGAAGAGGGCCAGCGCGCCGAACTCCGGAGGGTCGCCGGAGGGATACCATCTGACGCTTTCGAAGAACTCAGCCACGCCGCGGAGTCGGAAGAACGGCAGCGCATCTTTCAAGATAAAGACGACGATGAACAGCACGGCGATCGCCGACATCGCTGTGATGACAAACAGAAGCCCCCGCACGGCGAGAGAGGCGAGCCGCTTCAGCCGGCTCGCCTTCTCGCTAAGCGAGAGACTGCGCTTCTTCTGGAGAGGAGCGCTGCTGTCGTGAGGTGCAGGTTGCCGCAACGTCACTCCTTCTTCGCCGTGGCAGATCCCCCCGCTGCGTAGCTCGTGACCGGCACAAACTGGATGGTCTCAATGATCTCCTGGCCCTCCGGGCTCAGGTACAGCGTGACGAAGGCGTACAGGTGCGTGCCCATCTTCGGGTAGCCGTTCGTGAACATGAACAATGGCCGCGCGATGGGGTACCGGCCGGACTTGACGGTCTCGGGGCTCGGGAAGACGCCGTTGACCTCGAGGCCCTTCACTTTGCGGTCCAGGAAGCCCAGGCCCACATAGCCGATGGCCGTCGTTGTGTTCGAGACTTTCTTGTGGACGGCGCCGTTGCTCCCGTAGTACTCGGTCCCGGCCGCCATCTTTTGCTTGTTCATGACCATTGTCTCGAAGGTCTCGTACGTGCCGCTGTTCGTGTCGCGGCTGGCGACGACGATGTCCTTGTCGGGACCGCCGACCTGCCGCCAGTTCGTGATCTTGCCCGTGTAGATGTCGCGGACCTGCTCGACCGTCAGGCCCTTGACCGGGTTGCTCGGGTGGACGATGACGGCGATGCCGTCGAGGGCCACGACGTGGGCGACCGGCATGATGCCGTTGTCGGCGGCGGCCTTGAACTCGCTCTCCTTCATGAACCGTGACATGTCGGCCACGTCACACGCGCCGTTGAGGAGGCTTTTCGCGCCGTTGCCGCTGCCGGATTCGCTGACGGTGATGTTCACCTCCGGGTGGCGCTCCATGTAATACTCGGCAAACGCCTTGGCGATCGGGCCGACGGTGGTCGAGCCGTCAACGACGATCGTGTTGTCTTCCTGGGCGTACGCGGCCGACGGGCACGCGCACAGGCTCATAACAAGCGCGAGGGCGCACGTGGCGATACAAAGCGTTCTCATGTGTGTGACTCTCCGTTCTGTGTTTTCGTTGTTCTGATCACACTGAGGGCGCTGCTTACCAGTCAATCTGGAAGCGCATTTCGAAGATGTTGGCTTCACCCTCGCCGGCGACGTCAGCGTTAACGTAGTTGAGCATGATCCGGGTGTTCGGGTTCAGGTACCAGTTGACGCCGACGGCGATGTCGTCCATCTCACCCCCTTCGATTGTGCCGTCGTTCAGGTCAAGGGTGCTGTAGCGGGCGGTGAGCTGAACCGCGCCGAAGCCGCCGTTTTCGCCGAGGTTCTGGTGCGGCTTCACACGGTCGAAGGCGCCCGTCGATTTCTTGTAGGGACGAGACTCACCGGTGATGAACCAGCTCGCCTCCACGTACCAGCCGTGAAACTGCGGGTCGCCGCCCTCGGCCGAGTCCACGTCGGCGATGATGTACTCGCCCTGGACCGAAGCAGGGCCGAACACCGCGGCCGCCTCCAGGCCGTAGAGCCGGGTGCTGTCAGCCTCGAAATGGTCGGTGTTGACGAGCCGGGTCATGCCGTGCGCGCTGGGCCGGGCGCGGAAGCGCAGTTCGTCGTCCGGGGCTTCGGCGTGGCTCAGCGCGCCGCCGACGTGGACGAGCGTGTTGTCCCGATCCACGACCAGGCCAGTGACGCGGCCCGTGATCGCGTACTCGTCGCCCTGGAACTCGCCGAAGTCATCGGCAGGGCGGAACACGCCGAACGCGTAGGTCATGCGCTCGTCGAGGGCGTGGCCGTGGGCCATCAGACCGGTGTCTCTCCCGGGGGTGAACGCCTCGTTGAGAGGCGAGCGCTCCATCAAGGTGATGTACTTGCTGCTCGTCTGCTCCTCGAGGCTGAAGGGTTGCTTGAAGTGGCCGATGCGAATCCCGCTGAACGGCCCCGGCGTCTTGATGCCGAGATAGACGTCCTTGAACGCGGCCTCGCCGCCGCCGAAGTCGTACTGAGCCTTGAACTCGATGTTCTCGTAGATCAGGCCTTCGACGAACAGCCGGGCGCGGCGGAACTCGACCCAGTCCTCCAGCGGATCCTCCGGATCGTCGAGGGCCTCGTCGACGTCAACCCAGCCGAAGTCGACCATGATCCGGCCGCCCCACTTGAAGCTGAAGGCTTTGTCCTCCGACTGGCCCCGGACGCCCGTCTTCCAATGGACGTTGAGGTCCTCGGCGGCAGCGAGGGTGCTGATGCCAAGGACGAGCGCGAGCCCGAGTGCAGCGCACACCGTTGCCCTTCGAACTTCCTTCATCGGTTTCTCCTCCTCCGAACCGATTTGCCTGCCGGTTCGCGTCTCGCCTCGATGGTGAGATGCAGCCCCGGCGTTGATTTCGCCCGACAACGTAGGCGAGAGATGTAAAGGTGAGATAAAGGCCACGTGAAGCGTGGTGGCGAAAGAGGCTGGTGGGTGGCCTACGGCGCCAGCGGGAGCCGGACCCGGAACGTGCTGCCGCGGCCAGGCGCGCTCTCGACGGACACCGTGCCGCCGTGGGCCTGAACGATATGCTTGACGATGGAGAGGCCGAGGCCCGTCCCGCCGAGCTCGCGTGAGCGCGCCGTGTCCACGCGGTAGAAGCGCTCGAAGATCCGCGCCTGATCGCGCGGCTCGATGCCGATGCCGGTGTCCGCCACTTCGAGCACGGCTTCATCATCTTGCGTCGTCAGGCGCACCTCGACGCGGCCGCCGGCCGGCGTGTACTTGACGGCGTTATCGAGCAGGTTCTCAGCAAGCCGGCGCACAGCGTCCGGCTCGCAGAGCACGACGACGGGCGAATCCGGGAGCGTCGCCGCGAGCGTCACTTCTTTCTGTTCGGACAGGGCGGCGAACTGCCGGACGGCCTCCTCAACCGGCGGCCGGACGTCGTCGGCTTTCAGCTCGAAAGCCTCGTCGCGTGATTCGAGCTGGGAGAGTGCCAGCAGATCGGCCGTGAGCGCCGAGAGGCGTGCGGATTGATCGCGCAGTTTGGTGAGGAACCGCCTGCGGGTGGCCGTGCCCATTGCCTCGTCGTCGAGCAGCGTCTCGACCAGCCCCCGGATCGCCGTGAGCGGTGTCTTGAGCTCGTGCGAGACGTTTGCCACGAAGTCGCGCCGGACCGTCTCGAGCCGTCGAAGCCGAGTCACGTCGTGCAGGACGACGACCGCCCCGCTCAGGCGCCCCCCGGCGTCGCGCAGCGGGGCGGCCTGCATCTCGACGACACGGTCGTCGGCCAGCGTCGCCTCCGCCGTCACGCCGGCCGCCGTCTCGAGCGCCTTGCCGATCGTCTCGGTTACCACCGGCAGCCTCGTCACTTCCCAGATAGGCTTGCCGATGCTCGCATCCGGCGCCGCGCCGAGGATCTCGCCCGCCGCGGCATTCATGTGGACGACACGCTCGTCATGGTCCACGGCGATGACGCCCTCGACCATGCTCGCCAGAATCGCCAGCACCTCGTTGCGATCGGCCGTGATGCGCTCCATCCGCTCGTGCAACTGGTCGGCCATCCGGTTGAGCGCGGCGGCGAGCCGGCCGAGCTCGTCGCGCGTTCCTGCGTAGGAGCGCTGCGTGTAGTCACCGTCGGCGATCGCGTCCGCGACGCGTGTCATCGAAGTCAAAGGTCCGGTGACGCGCCGCGCGATCAGGAAACCGAGCACGAGCGCCCCGGCCACTCCGATCAGCGCCCCGAGCGCGACGACGAGCCGCACGCGCTTGAGGCGCTCTTCGACGGCCGTCAGTGGCAAGGCGGCGCGGACGAATCCCTGGAGCGAGGCGCCGGTCCGCACCGGGAGTGCCACGTACATCATGCGGATGTGCAGCGTGTCGCTGTAGCGGATTGAGCGTCCGCTGCCCTCTAGCCGGGCGTCCAGCACCTCCTCGCGATCGGCGTGGTTATCCATGCGGGCCGGGTCCTCTTCGGAATCGGCCACAACGACGCCGTCGGCCCGAATGACGGTCAGGCGGGTGTTGATCTGTGCGCCGATCGTGCGCACCCGCTCCTGGAAGGCGGCGCCGTCTCCGCTCTCGAAAAAGCCGCGCGCGATCTCCTCGAGCAGGGCGGCCTTATCGTGAAGCGACCGCTCGATCTCCTGCATCGAATCGCGCTCGATCCGCCTTGATACGAGCGCTCCGACGACGAGCGCCGTGAGCACGATCAGCACGGCGGACCCGGCATAGATCTTCCAGAGGAATCGGCGGCGGAACACGACTAAGCCTCCGTCTCGCGAAAGCGATAGCCCACGGCCCGGACGGTCTCGACCAGATCTCGGTAGGGCCCGAGCTTTTTGCGAACCGCGCGCACGTGCACATCTATGTTGCGGTCAATGACAACAGCGTCTTCACCGATGACGCGATTCAGCAACTGGTCGCGCGTGAACACCCGGCCGGGATGCGACGCCAGGAAGTGCAGCAGCCGGAACTCGGTCGCGGTGAACGTGACGGGCGTGTCGTCCACGCGGACTTCGAAGCGCGTCGCGTCGATCACGACGCCGCCGCGGACAATCCGCTCACCGGCGCCCACCTCCTCTTTCAACGGGCCTCGGCGCAACACGGCCCGGACGCGAGCGACGAGCTCTTTCGGGCTGAACGGCTTCGTGATGTAGTCGTCAGCGCCGACGCCGAGACCGAGCACGATGTCGGCTTCTTCGCCCTTGGCCGTCACCATGATGATCGGGATGGCCTTCGTGACGGGGTCGGTCTTGAGCCTGCGACAGACCTCGATGCCGTCGAGGCCCGGCAGCATGAGGTCCAAGAGCACCAGATCCGGCGCCTCGGCCCGAATCAGGCGCAGTGCCTCGAGCCCGTCCGTGGCCGTGACGACACGATACCCCTCCCGGCCGAGGTTGTAGCCGATGACCTCCAGGATGTCGCGCTCGTCCTCGACGACGACGATCTTCTCGCGTTTCATCGGCGTGGGTCACTCTCCGCGTCCGCTGCGTCTCTAGCCGTCTCGTGCAAAGATTGGGCAAAGACAGCATGAAGCCTGGCCGCACGTCACCCTAATGCCTTTGCAGCCGGTTGTCGATGGGGGATTCAGTGCGGTCAAGCGCCAGGCTGACAGCACACACATCCTTATTCTGTTTCAGTCTGCTGAGGTCTTTCGGCCTCTGTTTTGGCTTGTTTATGGCACCGGATTGGCGCCAGCAATAGTGAGTGAAGCAGGAGTCCACGATTCCCCGACTCGGCGAGACCTAGCCCGGATTTCTCACGCCAGCGCCGGCGCCTGGCCATCGTATGAACCGCCCTGGGGTGACTGGCAGTAGCCACGGGCTGACGGGCCTGTTGAAGAAACCGCTACCAGCACGTCGTCTAGGGCGCGACGCACGTCGTCCCATGCGCCGAAGGCGCCGAACGTGGGTAGCCGTAGGCGTAAGCCTACGGGCAGGAGGCGACAGATGAAGATCCTCTTTCTCGACGGGCGACCGGCCCGGACGGGGCCGGTCGCCCGTCGACGAAGATTGGTTGTTCCTCGCTCGCGGTCCGTAGGCTTACGCCTACGGCTACTCACGTGGCGCCCCTACGGGGCGTCGCGGGCACAGGTTTTTCAACAGCCCCTGACGCCCGTGGCTACTCGCACACGCCCCTGATGGGGCTCCAGAACGGCCCTATGCGGCAATGGATTATGCCATGCGCGACGACCGCACCACCAACCCGCTGTGAGAAATCCGGGCTCGCCGGGGCATTCGCGTCCATCGAGCCCGGCCGTGTCACAGGCGTGCCGAAGAACGGGACCTCACGTGGCTGCGGGACACGCATTCGAGATCGTGACCGTCAGCACGACGCTCCCACCGGGGGCGACGGCATCGAACGCCTCCCGCAGCGCCTGGAAGATCTCGCCGCTTTCGCCTTCGAGCCGGGTGCTCATCGGGGTAACCTCGACGGCCAGACCCCGACGGCGAAGACGGTCGAGGAACTGGTCGATGGGCTCGCTCAGGCTCGCCGTGCGCAATGGGTAGAGGCTGACTTCTGCTTGAACCTTCACACGCGTACCTCCGCGACAATGAATGCACCCCTTGGGGCCGTGTCGAACGATTCCGGGGGCAACTCGGCAGGAGCGGCCGCTCGCCCGGGGATTCTTTTGCTGTCTTCGGGCGTGACGCTCATTCGGATGGCGCCGAATCCGGACAGCAGGGCGCCGAGTTGGGACACGGTGAACATGTGCGCCGAGCAATACGGTTCCTTGCGCGTGGCGATGCGGTCCCGATTCAGCGGGCTCTCCACGTTGAGCGCACCGATAACGAGACGGCCGGGTGACCGAGCGCACCGGGACATCTCTGCAACGGCCCGCTCGGGGTCCACAACGAACTCGAGGACGACCATGGCCGTCACGACGTCAAATGCATTGTCAACGAACGGGAGTGTGTGGGCATTGGCGATCAGGAACCGGCAGCCGTTGCACGTGGACGATCGGGCCATGTGAATCATCGCCGGCGAGATGTCGATCCCCGTGACCAGGAACCCCAAGCCGGCGAAGAACCGGCTCCAATGGCCGGTGCCGCAGCCTACGTCGAGGAGGCGAGGGCCGCGCTCGACGGGCGGGAGGAATCGGCGGACAAGGGTTTTCTGCTCACGGTCGTGCGCACGACCGGCGGGTGTGCTGTACCACTGGTCGTACGCGGCGGCCATCGGCGCGAAATCGTAGAGTGAACCTTGCCTGGCGCGGGCCGGGTTGTCCCTTCGCGCCTTGCCGGTCGGCGGCCGAGGCGGCTGTGGCATATCGTGTGTTCTGTTTTTCATGCAACTTCCCGGGTCGTGCCTTCCGGCGGACGAATGGACCTGTTGAAAGACTCCTTCTATATGAGGCTTTCAGGCTATGGCCTGGTTTCTTGCGGGCTCTGTACCCAGGGTGGCGCTTTGCCCCTCGGCCCGCCCCTCGACAAGCTCGGGGCAGGCTCGGGGCAAAGCTGACCCTGGGCTATTCTATGCAGCCCCTTCGGGGCAAAGCTGACCCTGGGCTATTCTATACAGCCCCTTCGGGACAAAGCTGACCCTGGGCTATTCTATGCAGCCCCTTCGGGGCAAAGCTGACCCTGGGCTATTCTATGCAGCCCCTTCGGGGCAAAGCTGCGAAGAGCAAAGGCGGAGTTCTTCAACAGGCCCGAATGCCGGTGGTCCGCGGACGAATGCCGGTGGTCCGCGGACGAATGCCGGTGGCCCATAGCACCTGGTTTCGAGCGATCAAACGGATTCGAACGCGCGCGAAGCCGGCGCCGGTCAACAGGGCTCGTACCTCTTCAGGCGTCCGATAGGCTTCGTCCCAGAGCGTTTGGGCAAGCGAATCCTTTGGGAAGTCGACGACCAGCGCCTCGCCGCCTGGTCGCAGGACCCGCAAGCTCTCGGCCAGAACCGACTCCGGCCGGGCCATCTCATGCAAGGCCCAGAGCGTCACCACGGCGTCCACCGACCGATCGGGGATCGCCCCAAGCTTCGCCGCGTCCTTCTGCAGGCATCCGAAGCGGACGCCTTGATCGGTACGCTGGGCTTCGGGGAAATGCTCGGAAGATATGTCAACACCTGTCACTTCACGCTCGGAGCTGTCGGCAAGGTGCTGGACCAGCTCGCACGAGCCGCAGCCCAGGTCGAGGATGCGCCGAGCAGAGCGCAGCTCGCGGCCGATCTTGGCGTAGAGACCCGGCTTGACCCGCTCGTAGAAGTCTTTCGGTACATCCACCGTGATCACCTGTGGCGTGCGATCGGCGCTGAGGGCGTCAGCGCCTCTGTGATCTGCAGCGCTCGAGCTGCGGGCGTCTTACCGGCCATCGTCAGGCATCCTGGTTAGGGGTCTTGGTTACGGATCCTGTTTACGGATCTTGGTTAGAGATCTTGTCCGAAGAACTTATCTCGCCACCAGCACCAGTAGGCCCAGTCGTTGTCGAGACGCTGTCGGGCCTCCGACTCGGCGTTGGTTGATGGACGCGCCTGCTCGAGTTCGGGGCACGTGTCGCCTGACACCAGGAACGTGTATGCGCAGCGGACGAGCCGGAAGCGCCGCGCGGCGTCCGTGTCGCTCGGGTTGGTGTCCGGGTGGCACGCCAGGCTCAACTGCCGAAAGGCGCGGCGGATCTCATCCACTGCCGCCGATGCGTCTACGCCAAGGATCGCGCGGGCCTTCCTCTCGCGCTCCAGCAGAAGCCCGGCCTCAGAATGAACGTCCTCGTCTTTCATCCGTCCTGCCTTTCGGGCCGCCGGTGTCGCAGTTGCTTTGGTCCAGAGCGTTTCACAAACGAGAAGACGCGTCCGCGGACGACCTTGTCCTCATGGACAAGCGTTCGGCGCGATTCCCCCCGGCGGTGGAATCCCGTGCTCTCTATTTCCTGCAGCAGTTCCCTGAAGGTCAAGCGATATTCCTTCAGGTGGGTGAGATAACACGAGAGCTGACCGCCGAATCTCAGGACCCTGTAGATCTCGCGCAAGACGTTCTTTCGCTGGGCCTTTTCGGGGAAGTAACCGCCGTGCAATACGTCATAGAGAAGAACGAGATCGGCAACCTGATCTTGTACCGGGATGCTTCCGTCCGCCGGCACATAGAGCTCTTCAATGTTGCGCAGCCCTTCCTTCTTCGCCCTCCGTTTCATCTTGCGGAGCGTTGGCTTGTCCTTGTCCACCGCATAGACGTGGCCTTGATCCCCGACGATCCGGGCGGCTGGTATCGTGTATCTTCCCTCCCAAATGCCGAAGTCGAGGACGCAATGGCCCTTGCGGATACCTGTCCTCCTCAGGAACGGCTGAGCGCTGTGTCGAAGCCACCTATCCACTTGAGTTGCCATAGCCCGTTGTCACCGCCTGAATTCGTATTTCCGGAAACACCCCCACGATCGGCCGCCGGCCGCCGTCTCGAAAGCCTCAGGGACTTTGGTGACCCTGAAGAACGCCACCCCGGTGTGGGGCGTTTCTGAAACGTGCCGTGTGCCTTGCGACCGGAGCATCAGGGGTTGTCCCGGTGCCGGCGCCACGGGGCTGTGTGCTTGACGAAACTTGTCGTTGTCGCCACGTTTCGACTTGACACGGAAGACGGACTTGGGTATCAGTAGCCTTGTCCGGCATTTGCGAAATCATGCAACAAGAGGAGATTCCGTGTCAACCGCTGACCCGACGCTCTTCCGGCTCCACGCTCAGTTCTGCAGCGTCTTCTCGCACGAGACGCGCCTCAAGGTCCTGTGGCTTCTCGGCGGGGGCGAGCGTTGTGTGAGCGATATTGCGGAGGAACTCGGCCTCAGCGTCCAGAACGTCTCGCAGCACCTGGCCGTGATGCGGGACAGGGGCGCCGTGACGTATCGCAAGTGCGGGCAGAAGGCCTGCTACAGCATCGCCAACCCGAAGTTCTTCGAGGCGTTCATGCTGATCCGCAGCGGCCTGCTCGAGCGTTACCAGGAGTTGGGAAGGGCTTCGTCCGGTGAGGAGGAGGCTGCTCCCGGTGCCTCGCCGAGGCCCGAGGAGGCGGCCAGTCGCAGGTGAGGCGTGGCGCCCTGAACAGATAGAGGAGGAGGGAACAGGACCGTGCCGATCTTCGAGTATCAGTGCAAGAAATGCGGCCATGTGACCGAGGTGCTGGACAAGGCCGGCACCAAGGGCACGCACAGATGCGCCACGTGCGGCAGCAGTCAGATGGTCAAGCTCTTTTCGGCTTTTGGCGTGGGGAAAAGCGGCGCTTCCTCATCGAGCGGTTCGTGTCCCACTGGGACGTGCTCACTCACCCCCTAGACGAACCGCGAATTAGGAAGCACCGAGGATGGACAACGAGAGCACGGTCCTGATCTACGGGACAAACCTCGCCGGCTATCGTGCGGCATACGCCTTGTGCAAGGAGGGCCACAAGGTCGTGCAGCTGAACCGCGGCCGGTACGTGGATGACATCAAGTACCAGGCGCTGGCTCAGCTTCCGCTCGATTTCTGCTGGATCTGTGGCCACATGCCTCAGCGCCTCTTCAAGGCTCTCGGGTGCCTGCAGGACAACTACAACGCGAAGCTCGTGTCGGTCTCCGGGGAGGCCGGTCACTTCAAGGTGACGTTCACGAAGAAGGACCAGCCGGTCAACAACTTCGCCTGCATCGAGTGCGATCGGTGCGTCGAGGTGTGCCCGGTTCAGGTCGCCGACCGGAAGGCGATCTGGATCCAGCCCGAGGCGGGCTGGGAGAACATCTACGTCCTCGACGAGGAGCACTGCACCAAGTGCGGCGAGTGCGAGGCGGTTTGCCCGACCAAGTGCATCACGATCGCGAGACAGGAGGAGACCGTCGAGGCCGACGTGGGCGCCATCATCCTCGCGACCGAGTACGATGAACCCACCGACGAGGACCTCGCCGCGTTCGGCCTCGGCGCCTCGCCGTCGGTCATTCGAAACTCCGAGGTTGCGCGCCGGTCGCTGCTCACGGACTTTGTGCGCGACTCGGTCAAGCTGCCGTCGGGCAAGGTGCCGTCGAGCTTTGGCATCGTCGTCACGCCGCATTTCAATACACCCGGCGTCGAGTACGAGAACGCCAACCTCTGCGTCAGCGCGGCGTACCGTGCGGTGAAGCTCAAGGAGATCGTGCCCGAGGCGGCGGTGACCATTTTCCTCAGCGACTACCGCGAGTTCGGCAAGAAGCACTACCGGTGGTACCTCAAGGCGCTCGATGCGGGCGCCGAGGTGGTGCGAGCCGACTCGCTCAAGATCACGACTAAAGATGATAAGGCGGTGATCGCGTATGAGCGCGCGGGCAACCGCGAGACCAAGGCCGTCGAGCTGGCCATCCTCGTCACCGGCCAGAAGGCGCCGCTGCTCATGGACGATCTCACGAAGCTGTGCGGTGTCAAGCCGGACGCGAACGGCTTCTGCAACATCCGGCCTCTTTCGTCGACGGAGACCGATGTGGACGGCATCTTCGCCGTGGGCGAGCTGACGGGGCCGAAAGGCAACCCGGAGACGGTCTGGGACGGCTGCGCCGTCCTTCCGGAGTTGCTTGGGTATCTTGGCGAGAAGAACTTTGCGCCGGCGGCGCCTCCCGAGCTGCGCAGCGTCAAGGGCGAAGCCCCGCGCGTCGGGGTGTTCATCTGCTCGTGTCACGGGACGTTCTCGGACCGGATGGACCTCGAGGCGCTGCGGGATGAGTCGCTCTCGATGCCCGGCGTGGAGCATGCGCAGATCATCGAGGGCTGTTGCACGCCGCCGACGATGAAGGCGACGGCCGAGGCGATCAAGGCGTCGGGGGTGAACCGCGTTGTGCTGGCGGTCTGCACGCCGCTGCAGAAGCTGCTCAAGTACAGAAAAACGGTGATGATGGCCGGGTTGAACCCGCTGCTTTCGCAGTACGTGCGGCTGCGCGAGGACGTCATCCGGGTGCATACCGATCGCGACAAGATGCTGACCAAGGCGACGGCGCTTGTCCGCAGCGCCGTGGAGGTCGTGCGACGCTCCTGGGCTGCGGCGCCGCCCAAGGACAGCTTCACGCCGCGGGCGCTCGTGATCGGCGGGGGCGCGGCGGGCCTCACGGCGGCGCAGGGCATCGCCCGGGCCGGCTTCGAGGTCACGCTCGTCGAGAAAGAGGCCACGCTCGGCGGCCAGAGCCGCTTTCTACGCGACGCGGACCGGCAGTACGTCGAGGAGCTGGCGGCGCAGGTCGAGTCAGAGCCGCGTGTGACCGTGCACACACACGCGACTGTCACAGCCGTGGACGGCTATGCGGGCAACTTCCAGGCCGGCATCGGCACCCAGAACGCGGCCGCAAGAGCGCCCGGTGACGTGACCACCGAGGTCGGGATCATCATCGTGGCGACCGGCGCCGGCGAGCACACGCCCAAAGGGTTCCTCTACGGCGAGGACGACCGCGTCGTGACGCAGCGCCAACTTCAAGAGCGGCTCGGACAGGGGAAACCGCCGAAACGTGCCGTGATGATCCAGTGCGTCGGCTCCCGCAATGCCGAGCACCCGTGGTGCTCGCGCGTCTGCTGCAATCAGGCGCTGGAGAACGCGCTTGCGCTGCGGGAGACAAAGTGCGAGGTGACGATCTTCTATCGGGACATCACGAGTCACGGCAAGCGGGACCTGTACGCCGAGGCGAAGAAGGCCGGCGTGCGGTTCGAGCGGTTCGATGCGGCGGCGTATCCGAGCGTCACGAGCGACGGCGGCGCGCTGACGGTCGCGCTCGACGGGGGGCCGGAGGTGGCTGCGGACCTGGTCGTGTTGAGTACCGGCATCGTGCCCGACGAGGCGGCCAATCGGGCGCTCTCGGGCTTGCTGGGTTTCCCGCTCGACGCCGACGGCTTCTTCGACAGCGACGCCAACGCCTATCCGTACGAAGAGGCGATCAAACGGCTCACGAAGCCGTTCGAGCTCGCGACCAACGGCATCTTCGCCGCGGGGCTGGCGCACTCGCCGAGGGCCTTCGATGCGACGCTGCTCACGGCGCGGGACGCGGCGGGCCGCGCGGTCGTCATGCTGGGCAAGAAGCAGATGCCGCCGCCGAACGCGATGTATCTCGCCGGCGTGAAGGAAGACCTCTGTATGGGCTGCGGCGTCTGTGTGGACGCGTGCCCGTACGAGGCGCGTTTCATTGATCCGCGCACGAAGGTGGCGACCATCCGCCCGTTCCTGTGCGATTCGTGCGGCTCGTGCGTGGCCGTGTGCCCGAACGATGCGTCGTACCTGCGCGACTTCGCCGGCAACCAGAGCATCGCGGCGCTCGACGCCGTGTTGACGTGAGGGGGGGCCTGATGACGAACGGATTCGAACCAAAGATTCTCTACATCCTGTGCAGTTGGTGCGGCACGGGCGGCGCGGAGACGGCGTCGGCCCACGGCCTGCGCTATCCGGAGAACGTGCGCATCTACCGGGTGAACTGCACCGGGTCGCTGCCCGCGGTCCACGTGCTCCGGGCGCTGATCGAGGGCGCCGACGGCGTGGCCGTGAGCGGGTGCCACCCCGGCGATTGCCACTACGAGAGCGGCAACTACCATGCGCGGCGCCGGGTGGCGAACGTCAAGACGATCCTGGGCACGCTCGGTCTCGGCGACGATCGCTTGTGGTTCCGGTTCGTCGCTCACGGGGAAGCGCGGCGGTTCGTGGACACGGCAGCCGAGTTCAGTGACCACATCGCCGAGCTGGGGCCGAATCCATTGACAACGAGGAGGGATACATGAACGGGGCCACGGTGGCTGCCCCCGAGGGCGTGCAGCAAGCGATCACCGAGCTGCTCAAGCGCGGGCTCGACGAGCAGGCGTTTGACGCGGTCCTCGTGCCGGCGCGGGTGCCGGCGGGCGACTCGTTCGCGTGGCTCCTCGTGCGGGACAGCGACGTGCTTGCCGAGACGCACCCGCTTCCGCCGGTTATGTCGGTGCAGGGGGCCAGGGCGATCTATCGCTTCGCCCGCCGGGGCGTGATGGGAACCGTCGCCGCGGTCCTGCGGCCGTGCGAAGTGCGCGCGACCGTCGAGCTGGCGAAGCTCAGACAGGTGGACCTGGACGGCCTCGTGCTGATCAGCATGGACTGCCCCGGGGCGGTGCCCCTCAAGACGTACCTGGACAATCCGCAGCAGGGGGACGCCGACTTCGACACGCTCCTGAAGGGGGAAGAGAGCGCGGCCCGCGAGGTATGCAAGGTGTGCCAGCATTTCAGCCGCCCGGCTTCGGATCTGCATTTCGCCACGCTCGGAGCCGACAACGGCCGGGCAGCGATCATCGCCGGCAGCGAGCAGGGCCGTTCGGTGCTCGAGAAGCTCGGCATAGGAGAGGAGAAGGCGCTCGATGGCTGGGAGCGCGCGGTTGCGGAGAGGCAAGAGCAGAGGAAGCGGGCCCGCACGCAAGCGCACGCGGCTTTTCGCGAAGACATCGCGGGCACGGACAGGCTGCTCGAGACTCTGAGTCAATGCATCAATTGCCATGTGTGTCGGAGCGTCTGCCCGATCTGCTATTGCCGCCAGTGCTACTTCGAGTCGCAAGCCATCCTGATGCCGCCGGACAACGTGCTTGCCCGGGCGCGTCGCCCGGGCGGCATGCGGCTGCCGACCGACACGCTCCTGTTCCACCTGGGCCGGATGTCGCACATGAGTCTTTCGTGCGTCTCGTGCGGGGCGTGCGAGGACGCGTGTCCGTCCTCGATCCCGGTGGCGCAGATGTTCAGTCTGGTCGGCGACGCCACGCAGAAGCAGTTCGATTACGTGGCGGGCCGGAGCGCGGACGAGCCGCTTCCGACCGTGACGTACAAGGAAGACGAGCTGGCCGATCTTGTGGCCCCCTACGTCGAGACCTACTCGGGACGGGAGGCAGCCTCATGAGCGACGCGTTGACAATCAGCAAGCCGCCTGATGAGGCGCTTCGCGCGTTCCTGGCGTTTCTGCTGCAGGAGAAGAAGGCGGCCGCCGTGCTCACGCTCGACCGGATCGGGCAGGACGGTGCACCCGCGTATTCCCTGATCACCGAGGCGAAGGAGCTCGAGCGGGCGGCGCCCCTTCTGCCGATGATGCCGGCGAACGCGGGCAAGCTGCTCGCCGAGCTGACCGAGCTGGCGCCGTCGCCCGAGCCGATCGCGGCCGTGCTCAAGCCGTGCGAGCTCCGGGCGCTCGTCGAGCTGCGGAAGCTGAACCAGGCCCACCTGGACAACCTCCTGCTGATCAGCTTCACGTGCGGCGGGGTCTTTCCATTGGCCATCCGCAACAACGGCGGCATTGATGAGACGCTCGGCCCGTACCACGAGGCGCTCGCCGCGGGCGAGGTGGCCGACGGCATCCGGCCGACGTGCCGGGCGTGCGAGCACTTCGTGCCGTACAACGCCGACGTGACCGTCGCGCTCGTCGGCCGCCCGGCGGGCGACGGGACGTGCACGTTCGTTGTGAACACCAGCCGAGGCGCCGAGGCGCTCGAGGGCTTCGAAGGTGAGCGCACCGAGGCGACGCTCGAGTCCGAGGCGCTCGACGCGCTGCGCGCCAAGCGGGCTGAGGAGGCGACCAAGCTCTACACCGAGTCGGAAACGGCGGCGCCCGGTCTGGACGGACTGGTCAATATATTCGGCCGGTGCCTCTCGTGCCGGGGGTGCAGCAACGTGTGCCCGATCTGCTACTGCGAGCTGTGCTATTTCGACTCGGTCACCGAGGACCCGACGCCGAGCAAGTATGACGCGCAACTCAGGCACCGCAAAGCCACGCGCGTGCCGCCGGGCACGATCGCCTATCACCTCGGGCGGATGACGCACATGGTGGTTTCCTGCGTGGGGTGCGGCATGTGTTCCGACGTGTGTCCCGTCGGCATTCCCGTGGCGAGCCTGTTCAGCATGGTCGGCAAGCGTGCCGCGGGCGTTTTCTCCTACGTGCCCGGCAAGGACCTGGACGAGGAGTTGCCGTTGAAGAAGTACGAGGTGGATGAGCTGAGCCATCTTGGCGAAGAGAGGGCCACATCGTGAGCGCGGACGGATTCGTTCCCAACATCGTGGGTTTCTTCTGCAACTGGTGCTCGTACACCGCCGCCGACCTCGCGGGGGTGAGCCGCCGCCACTACCCGCCGACGGTCAGGATCATTCGCGTCATGTGCTCGAGCCGCGTTGACCCGCACATGGTGGTGACCACGTTTCTTGGCGGCGCGGACGCGGTTCTGATCGCCGGCTGTCACCCGGGCGACTGCCACTACGTGACGGGCAACTACCGCACGCGGAGGCGGTTCGCGCTCCTCCAGAGCATGTTCGAGGCGCTGGGCCTCGATGCTGACCGAATCAAGCTCGCCTGGATCGGCGCGTCGGAAGGCAACATCGTGGCCGAAGCCGTGGGCGGTCTGACCGAGACCATCGAGCGGATCGGCCCAAACCCCACCCGCGAGGCCATGTTCCTGTAGTGGGATAGCCTGCCGTTTGCCTGCCAGCTTCATCCGGGGTCGGTAAAGGATAGGGTTAAGACCTTCGCTGAGGGCAGGATGAGCGAAGGCGTGATCCGCGTGCGTGCGGTCGCCGTGCCGGCCTACGGCTTCTCATCCACATGGGGCTGCTGCCGGTTTTCCGCCTTGTCTTGCTCTCGCCTGATGTGAAGAGCCCGCTCAAGGGTCGCCTGGAACTGCCCGGGCGACATCGCTGCAAGAGCCTTGGCTACTTTCTCCTCAGCGGCCTCGGTCTTGCGTCGCGTCTTGCGATAGCGACTGCCGCGCTCGCGAACCAGGCCGACCGCTGCTTCAACTAACGCGACCTCGGCGCGCTGCACGCGCATGGCGCTCCTGCCGGCTCGCTTGAGGGCACGAAGCCCTTCCTCCCGGAGCTTCAGAACCCGGGCCACGTGGCGGATCTTCTCGTCGCTCGGGGGATCCAGGCCCTTCTCCCAGCGGTTGACCGTGGTTCGGCTGCACTTGAGGGCCTTCGCCAGCACTTGCTGAGAGAAACCGGCGGCCAGGCGCGCGTCTCTGATGGCTTCTCCCAGTTGCCGGTGTTCGGGGGTCGGTGTGTCGATTTCACCGCGAGCATGGCATGGCCGGCGGGCACGGTGCCCGATCATGAGGCGCTCATTGCGAAGTACCGGGAGCTGGCGAGCGAGGGCAAGCGTGAGGAGATCATAAAGGAAGCCGATCGCATCGTCGAGCAATCCAGGGAGGTCATACGCGAGAAGCCGGGGACTGACGAGGCCATCCGCGCGCGGCTGAACATGGCGCTCCTTTACGGCGTCTACGGCAAGGGAGAGTTCGCCGAGGCGGAGGCGATCTTCACAGCGCTCATCCGCGAGCATTCGGATCACGCCCTGATGCCGGCCGTGCGCTACTACTATGGCAAGACGATCGCCGTGGGCTGGCGTGCGGAGCGATGGGACGAGGCGCTGAAGGTTTTCGATGGCGTCGCCCGCGACTATCCGAAATCCGAGTACGCCGCGCGGGCGACGATCGAGCGGGCGAACTGGTGTCGCCATCTCGGCGAGCGAGAGGAGGCGAAGAGGCGAGAAGCGATTGCGCTGTATAAGCGCATCGTCTCGAAGTATCCCGATACGGCGTCAGGCACCGAGTCGGCCTATGCGTTGTTCGGCCTCGCCATGCGCGAGCACGATCTCGCGGAGGCAAAAGAGTGGCTGGATCGGATCGAGAAGCTGCACCATCCGCTCGCCAAAGAAAACTATGCCCTGGCGTACCCCCGGTGGGCTGCCGCGGACGTATTCCTCAATACCACAACCCTCGACGAGGCGGTCCCTGTTGTGACGTCCGCTCTCGCGGCGATGACTTCCGACGAGCGGACGCTCGAGTTTCTTGCGGCGCTCGGCGAGATGAACGCCCGCGCAGAAGAAGGCGAGAAACGCTGGGACCTCATCGGATACTGTCTCGAGGAAGCCCTGGCGACGCTTGAGGCGGACACACAGCCGCCCGTTCTTCTTCGCCTGGCGAATCTCTACGCCTCCGGCCAACTGGGCAAGGCGAGGACTGACGACGGGGCCCGGCTGTGGGAGCAGCTCAAGCAAGAGCATCCTGCGTCTCCGGAGGCGCTCGAGGCCGCACTGCGCCTGGCCGACTACGACCGCCGGCGCTACGAGCAGTTCGGGCGAAAGCCTGAGGATCGTGAGTGGTTGCAGAAGGCCATCGCCGCCTACGAGGAGATCGTCTCAAAGAACCCCGATTCTCGCCACGCCGCCGCGTCTCTGCACGCCCTTGTCGCGTTGTACCTCGACGAGGGGGACGAGAGCCGCGCGACGTCGTGCCTGGATCGGCTGGCAGCCTCCACGTGGCCGGCGGCCAAGGGGTGGTACGAGGAGGACCGCCTCCGAGTCCTGACGCGACACGTCCTGAAAGCCGATGCGGAGCTGGGCGAGCTCCAAGCCAATATCGACCGACAGCTCGAGCTGCTCGAGGAGGGTGACGCGAAGCGGGAATTTCTTTGGGCCATCGTCCGAGGCAGCGGTGCGCTGCCCGAGGAAAACGGCACGCGGTGGCATGTAGTTGCCTCCTGCTATGAGACAATCGTCGAGACCGCTTCGGGCGAAGAGCGGACCAAGGCGATGTTCAACCTCGCGCAGGTGTACTTCTACCACCATGTTGGCGAGGACAAGCCTGAGAAGGGCATCGCCCTGCTTGAGCAGATCAAGGCCGAGCATGCCGGCCAGCCGTGGGCCCTGAGAGCCGAAATGGCGATCACGGGGTACTTGTACCACATCAGTTGGGACGTTCCGAGGAAGAAAGAGGCCCGCCGGGATGTGCTGCAGCGCTTCCTTGCGATTGCCGACAAGCACGCCGGCTCAGAGGAGGCTTCAAGAGCACTTTTCACATTGGCCTGTCACTATACGGTTCGGGAGTATTTCGATCCCGAGAAAGCCACCGCATTCGGCCTCCGGTTTCTCGACGAGAATCCCAAGCGAAACGCGCCCCGGTACACCGAGTTCGTCACGCGCGTTATGCAGAACCGGACTTTGCTCCTGAGCATTCCAAAGGCCGAGGTGCTGCAGCGGGCACAGGACCTCATTCGCCGTTATCCTGACGCCACGAGCTACGAGAAGCGGCGGTTTCTTCTCAACGTCGACAGTTTTTACGGGGACGCGAAGGTCGAGAAGATGCTCGCGCGGATCACTCGGTTCGCCGAGAAGCACGGCGTGCCCGAGCTCGCCAAAGACGTGATGCTGTTCCGGGCGGAATGTTACCTGCGCAAGGAGCAGGCCGACAGAGCGCTCGGCCATTTCGATCAACTGGCGAAGGCCGGCGTGGGCCTGTCATCCGAGGATGAGCGACGGGTCACGGAGTATCGTGCGCTGTGCTACCTCTGGTGCCGAGAGCCGGGCAAGGCAATACCACTCCTCGAGGAACTCGCGGCGAGCGCGTCCCAGCCGGAACGGGATTGGGACGGGGACACGCGCACGAAGGCTTACTACGTCTATTGGCACGCGGTCGCCACGTTCGAGCAGGGGGGCTACGCTGAGAGCAAGGCGCTGTTCGAGCGGGTCTCGGAGGATTACCCAAACAGTTTCTGGGCCAAAAAAGCAAGGCGGTACGTCCAGCACATCGAGCCGCTCCTCGAAGCGGGCATCGCGTCATTGAACGAGGGGATCTAGAGCGACGACTCGTCATCTACGAGAAGGACCGGGGAAGGAATGGAGAAGGAAAAATGAAGGTGAAAACGGAAGGTCGTGGCGTGCAATTGGGCACTTGGCTTGGGTCGCTGTGGCCGAAGTTGGCGGTGGCGCTTGCCCTTGTGTGCGGGCTCATGGTGTCTCCACACGCCGCGCTGGCCGCCGGCGACGCCCCGTACAACCCAGGGATCAAGATCGACCGCACGGTCAAGGAGGATACGCAGCACCCCGGCCAGATCACGATCAAGATCGGAGCTCTTCTTACCTGGGACGACGATGCGCCGCCGAGTGTCTACCGGATCAAACACAACGGTGTTATCAAGACCGAGGAACTCGACGGGAGCGCACGCGAGTATGAGATTCACTACGTCGAGAAGAACGAAGCAGAAGGCTTTGAGGAAACCGAAGATTTCCCCTACTGGCTCGAAGGATTCGAGACCGCATTCTTCGCAAAGGCCTGGGCTGAATCGGAGATCGGGACCTGGCGCGTTGAAGAGGTGTGCGGCGGCGACGGGGACGAGGCCGACTACGACCCGCCTCTCCTGGGTGGAGGCGGCGATGCCCCCCCGCTCACCACGCCGGAAATAGTTGAGCCGCCTTGGAGGGGGGATGATCATCAGCGCTTCGATCCGAAGTACGAGACCGTGCTGTACACACGGACTTTATTTACGCATGCCAGCAGGGGGATGGATATTGAGTTCACGATTCAGTATTGCAGCGATCGCGTGTCAACGGACGGGCCGCTGAGCTACGGGTGGACCCACAGCTACAATATGTATCTCGAGAAGGTCAATCCAGGGGTCCAGCAGTATCCATACAACTACGTGATACACATGGGCCTTCAGGCGGAGCGCTTCTTGAAGTTCTCAGGATCGAGCGTCTACTACTGCTTCAACCCGTATGTTGAACTGAAGGACATCGACAATGGGGACAAGCTCCGCGTGCGGATCAAGGGCGTCGAGTATGTCTTCAACTGGTCCACCCTCAAGGCCGAGAGCATGACTATCATCAAGGAACGAGCGTACAACAGCGAGGACGAACGGGTGGACAATGACGGTCACACGATGACCTTCGCTTACTATGACGCCCCGGAGGAGACCTGGGACGGCGAGCTCGAATCGATCACGGATCCGTCCGGTCGCATCTACACCTTCACGTACTGGGAGGAAGACGGCGACGACGGCCTCGAAGGCAAGCTCAGGTATGTTGATCATCCCAACAGCAGCCAACCAGAACTGGTCGAGTTTTCATACGACAACGACAACGACAACGACAACCTCGAGGAGGTCGAGGACGCCGAAGGCCAAACGACCACGTTCACATACTACGACCCCGGCGAGCAAAACGTCTTCCGCAAGCACGCGCTAGCGAAAGTCGCCCCGTCAGCGGGGGTGAACACTTACTTCTTCCACAAGTGCCTGTACGAATTCGACGATCCGACGACAGAGGACGAGGACGTCGTGCCCGTCATCAGCTATACCGACAAGACACACGGGACAATCGACAACAACCCGCTGCAGAATAATCCTTACGGGAAGGTGAATGTCAAGAAGACCATAGAGCTTGTATGGAACGGGAACCGGGGCGTCGATGAGGTCATCTGCACGTATCGGGAAGTCACCGACGCGGAGGGCTGGACCTCGAAATATGAATACGGTGACAAGAAGGGGCCGCGGAAGGGCTACCCGCTCCTGGAGGAGACCGACGGAGAGGGCTACGTAACGCGCTACACGTACGACAAGTACGAGAACGTCACGCGAAAGGTCGTAACGAACGACACGGACTATTGGCTGATTACGCTCAACAAGTATTACGTGAGCGAACCGGAGGACGCGACATGGGAGAACGTCTGCAGCACGATCACGCGGAAAATCGACTTCGACCCAGAAGAGTCCTACCTGACATACGACAGCTACTACGAGTATCTCGAGTATCAGCTGGGACCGGGACAGAACCCTGACTGGACATATACATACGATGGACAGGGCTGGGGGCGGCGTCTCTCTAGCACTGACTCAGCGGACGTCGAGACGTACACCAGGTACAAAGAAGATGGTGGCTACACGTGGGGACTCGTGGCGGAGACCGGGATCAAAGCGAGTGACCAAACGGTATCGCAGAAAGTCACGTACGACTACGTAGAGGGCGAGCAGGACCCGGATCGCTGGCTGCTCGAGACGAAGACCGAAGAGCGCGCGGAAACGGACCTTGTGACAGAGTATTCTTACTATGACACAGG
>Ga0180431_10002620_pt1 | contig 23923 bp, 41 predicted proteins | sample SS_ome_11_FD_132459 | JGI IMG/M metagenome (GOLD analysis project Ga0180431, IMG submission 132459) | Hypersaline lake sediment archaeal communities from the Salton Sea, California, USA - SS_1_MS_1 metaG | ecosystem: Environmental > Aquatic > Non-marine Saline and Alkaline > Hypersaline >...
AAAGACTTGGTTGCTGGTGTTCCAGCTGCTTATGTACTATCTGCATACAAAGGTCTTGACTTTTCTGACAAAGACGTACAAAATTTAGCTAAGAATAGCATGGTTTCTTCTGTATATGAAACAGAGGAGGCCGCAAAAACAGACGTGAGAATTATAGAGTCAATCTATAAGGAGGACACTAAATGAAATTTGAAGAGCTATTTGCAAAACTAGAAGAAGAGGATGTTCCTACTCCTTCTGACGACGACCTTAACAAGATGGCTCACCAGCTTCTGACTGAAAGCGTAGCTGATAAAGATGCGCCTGATAATTCAGGTATGGTGAAAAAGATTGCTTCAGCAGTCCTGGAAGAGCTAAAAAGAGCGGGTGTCGTGAAAAGCGCTACGGATATTAATGCAGGAATTCCTTCCAATGAAAATTCCCCTAATCCGCACCTTGAGAACCCGGTTGACGCACCCCCAGCGGTGGCACAGCCAACTAAGGCCCCTCAAACTGGTCTAGCTGATGCTATGCAGGATCCTACGCCAGCTAACGTGGCAGCTTCTTCAGCTGACCCTGCTCGGGCTGCAGCTACTTCTGCGGAAGTAACTATTGAAGACCCTGAAGAGGCCGAGCTGATTCAAAAGGAACTGGAAGTCGTAACTGATACGGCCTCCAGGCTGTTGCAGGATGGAATCACAGAAGATCCCGTGGCCGCTTTGGCCGCTGCTTCTCTAGCAGCAGTTGAGGATTCTTTGGACACGGACGAAAGTGAAGATGAAGCTGCAACTGATGCTATTGAAGAAACACTGGAAGCCCTTGTAAACAATGCCGCAGAAGAAGAAAAACTCAGTGAAATCATTGAATCTTATGGCAGAGTCCATGCACGTGATTTAGTGAAAGAATACCTGAGAAACAATCTATTAGACTAACAAAAAAAAGGTAAAGGAGAATAAACAATGAGTAATCTTATCAACAAACTAGCCGAAGAGATGCTTGAAGAGCAGCTAGAAGAAGCTCTTCTTGACAAGCTAGCTGATGAGCTTCTCGGCGATGACTTTGATGAAGATGAGCTGGAAGAGATCCTGGAGAAGGATGCTTCCGAGATGACTGATGAAGAAGTTGAGAAGTTGGCAGCGTGGGCTAGAGCTGGAAAAGCTTGGGGCTATGCCAAAAATCTCCCAGGAAGAGGCTGGGGAAAAGTTAAGGCTGGTGCAGGTAGAGGAAAAGCAGGAGTTCTAGCTGGCGGAAGATATGTGAAGGGACGAGCGGGTGCTCTATACGGAGGTATGTCTCCGCGTGAAAGACAAGCTGCTCTTGCGGCCTTAATCGCCGGTGGCGCACTACCGGGCGGTTATGCTCTCGGAAAACGCCGAGGCAGAAAAAGCTAAACGCCATTCTACGGCGGATTAAAGGAAGAGCTTAAGCTCTTCCTAATTGGAGGTTAAAAAAGGAGAGTAGATAATGAGTAATCTTATCAACAAACTAGCTGAAGAGATGCTCGAAGAAGCTTTGCTAGACAAGCTAGCTGATGAGCTTATTGAGGATGAGCTTCTTGATGATGTTCTTAAAGAAGCTAAAGTGCAAGCTCTTAAAAATCTTGCTACCAAAGCTTTTGGCACAGCTAAATCAAAAGTTATGCGAAGGAAAAAGGGTTGGGGTATAGCCAGAGGACTGGGTAAGTCTAGAGGCGAAGCTACTAGATGGGCATTTACAGCTAGAGAAAGAGCTCTAGGTAAAGGACTTGCCGCCGGTGGTATTGGTGCTGGTGGTTACACCCTTGGTCGTCGGAGCAACAAGAAGTAATAGTTATTCCTTAGGGAGGAACAATTTTCCTCCCTCAATTGGAGGCTAAAAAAAAATGGAAAAAGAAGATAGAATCTATAAAATAGCTAAAGAGCGTCTTATTAACAAAGAGGCTATGAGTGCTAGAGCAAAAGGTATCCTAGCTGGTCTGGGAATAACTGGGGGCTTAGCTGGTACTGGTTACGGTGGCTATAGATATGGACGAAAACGTGGTGCCGAAGTTGGAGTTAGAACTGGCAGAGTACAGGCTGCTAGTTATTTTGCTCCTTATTATGCATCTGCCTTAAGAGCTGCACAATATTGGAAGCAGAAAGCATTGCCCAAATCAAAAAGTACAAGCAAGTAGATTATATAGAGGGAAATAACTTTGAAAATAACCGATCTACTTAGAGAACAGCTTAGCAAACTTGATGGTGACGCTAAAAAAGACATAGAAAAAGAAGCTAGTAATAGTTCTACTAACCCAAGACTAGTATTAGCTTCACTTCTAGAAAAGACAGCTGAGCTAATGGAGAAAGGCTATGATAGATAAACAAGCAAGAGTGAATATCCTTAAGTCAGCTGGCTGGGTTCAAGGGGCTATAAGCGGGGGAAAGCGTCTGCTTAAGAAGAAAATTGGTGTTAGCCCGAGAACAGCTAAAGCACTGAAAAAAGACTACTTTCCTACGGTTACTAAGGCAGTTAATAAATTAAAGTCAAAGCCTAAGCCTCAAGCTAAGCCTAGAGCTAAGCCTAGAGCTAAGCCTAAGCCTAAAGCTGAGCCTCAAGCTGCCTCAACTACCACACCCACTAAGAAGAAAGTTCACCCATTTGCTTATAAGGCTATGACCGCTGGTCTAGTGGGGACAACTCCACTAGCTATCTATGGTGGAGTCCAGGCTAAGAAAAACATTAGTAAATCTAGACAGCAAAGAGCTGCCCTAAAACAATATACTGAGCAATTTAAAGCTCAACAGGGATGGGGCTAAAAAATGGATAACGTAGCAGGAATTTTGAAATACGCAGCTAAAGTTATTAGAGAGCAGGAGCAGAAGAATCAAGCCCTGCTAGAAACAATTGAAACTAAAGATAAGGAAGAGCAGTTTCGCAAATTGGCAAATGTAATGGCACAAAAGGGTTTGATAAGCTATGAGAATATTGATGATAAGATAGAGTCACTAATCAATTCTGGTAAGGATCCAATGATAGTTGAACAGGCTATTGAGCTAGCATTGACTAAGAAAGCATCGATTATTGAAGACACTTTTACTGATATCAAAACTAGTAAAGACCCACGTGCTAAAATACTACAAGTACTTCTAGACGAAGAGGATGAGGATTAAAACCATTAAGGAGGTCTAAGTGGCTAATTTTCAAGTAAGATATGGTTGTATCCTAGCTGAGTCTGAGATCGATACTACAGCTACTTTCGATGAAGGCACGACTCTGCAGCTCGACACTTCTACTGGTAAGTGGAAGCCAACTGTCGCGGCTACTGGGAAGTTCCGGATCGTTTACACTGGGTATCCGTCCACTCGGCCGGATGTGACTGATGTCGGTAAGATCAAGGCAGTTCTTGGTCCTGGGATCATTGAGACTGACGTAATTTCCGGAGCAGTTGGTGATTATACTTACGGTGATGAAGTGTCTGCTAAAGCCGGGATGATTACATCTCTTGATACGACAGCGATCGGATTTGTAGCTGATAAGAGTACTACTACTCTTACGATTCAGCTATACTAATACCAAAAAGAATGGTAAAATAGACAATTTTTTTTAAATAGTTAAATAGAAACTAGAAAAGAAAACGTAAAGGAGAAGGTAACATGAGTGATATGAATCTTGAGGGTCAGCGATTTAATCAATTATTCATTGAGAAAATCCAGACTGCAGATGGACTAACTAAGGTTGCTAACGCAATGAATTCGTTCATCCGCATGAAGGTTCGTGAGCTCGGCATTGCCAGAAGGGTTATTAACCCCACTTACGTGACCAAAGAGGATCTAAAGCCTAGGACAGACAGTGATACTCTTGAGTACATTGCTGACAAGGAAGTAGATTCTGATGCTCTCACCGCTTCTTTCGCGGGGACGGTCGAGTACCATAAGATCAAAGGGCAGCGTGTAGCTATCCCTCTTTATCGGATCGCGAGCCAAAAGTTCAAGATCGCTGAGGAAGAGTTGCTAGCTTACGGATACCCGGTGACTAAGGTGGTCGAAGAGAACTCGCTGAAAGATATTTACAAGCGGGAAGACGAGAAGCTGGTTACGTTAGCTGATGCAGCTACAGCCTCCACTGGGAACCAGAATCTGGCTCTTGGTGCTGGGATGACCAAAGCTAAGCTGATGTCTGTTATGAAAATGATGATCCAGGACGAAGAGTCTGGATCTCCTATCATGGTTCTGATGCATGAAGCTGCTTGGGCAGACATGGTTGCTACTGATGCTACGGCTATCGGTGACGATCTGGCTAAGGAAAACCTGATTAATGGTTATCCTTACACAACCGTCTTCGGGAAACGCCTTGTGCTTACCCGGAAGACTTCTGTGATCGCTGAGGACACGTTCTATTGCTTCGGAGCTGAGGAGTGGCTAGGATATTTCTTGCTGCTTGGAGACGTGAAATTCTTCATTAAGACTGAACATGGTGACATTGAGTTTGGTACTAGAGAAACTGTTGGAATGAGTCTAGTGAATGTGCATAGTGTTGCTAAAGGAAAACTTGCATAGTCTAAACTTGTAATCTGATTTTTGATCTGGCCCCCTTGATTCGTTGAGGGGGCTTTTTTTATATGGTATAAGAACTTATAAGAACTATGGAAGGGGGGAATTATGATTATAAAAAAATTCTCTCCCCTCCCCGAGTGGTACTATAAGGAGAGGGAGCTTCCATACCCGGAAGGGCCGGAACTAGTCCGGGTATGGAAAGTAAGCCTAGGCTGGAGGATAATCCAAGCCTGGGCTTTGATGGTAGGATTTTTGGCAGGGGCTTTCATCTTCTAGGCCCCTGCCTATTTTTTTTACAGCTTATAGATCTTATCTATTATCTTTTTAACTAAGGTTTCTTTAGTATCTTTCATAGGGAAGCTAGCACCTAGAGCATAAGCTACCTTAACCAGATCATACCTACGCTCCGCTAGTAGAATTTCTCTCATCTCAATGAAATGAGGAAGAAGCTCTTTATTGTAGTTAACTGGATCCTCAATAAACTTCCTCATACTAAAAGTAGTAGCTTCTTGTATGACTGAAGGAGGAGTAGGCTCCTCTAGATCAGGGATTGGTTCAGTTTCTACTGGAGACTTAACTCCATCTAGGACATCCTTAGTTTTAACTGGTTCTGGAGCTGGAGGGGTCTGGGGAACTGAGGGTGTTGGTTGCTGAGGAGCAGGTTCTTGAAGAATTGGAGCAAGTGGTTCTTTAACTCCTATAGGAGTAATATCAATAAGCTCTAATTCTCTAAGCTCGATTAGCCTATCAGGAAGCTTGCCGGAGTAAATCCTGAATACCTCAACATCTTTTTTGATTAACTGGTTATCATCAAGAGTAACAAATCCGTTAGAAATGTTCTTGATTTTGTACCGCATGTGAAATCCTCCTTCTTAAAAGTAGTCTTATAACTAGTATACAAAAAAAACGACTACATGTCAATGAAGACTTTAAGTAGTCGTTTTTCCTAGTAAAGTTGTGGAGCTGGGGAGAATCGAACTCCCAACCTCCGGGTTGCAGGCCCAGCGCTCACCCAAATTGAGCTACAGCCCCGTTAGTTCCGGTTTCTTTTCTTCCAGCAGCTATACTCCTTTGTACTAGCAAACGCAAGGGCAAAGATAAATAGCACTATAATCCCTACTAGTATAGCTGCGATTTTAGATATCATAACTAGAAAATTCACCTTATTCTACTAAGTATACTATTAACCGATACTATTATAGTATAAGGTATTGCTTCAATAGTTTCAACAACCTTCACTAGAATCCTCTTCAGCATCGAGTAGGCTTTCACTTTTAATCTTCTTAATTTGCTCCTCTACGAAGCTTAACCTCCATTTAATCTGGGCCTTCATACGCTCTAGTGTCTCGATAGAGTATTCTCCTCTAGATGAATCTTGAGAGAGTACGTTTCTAGGGCAACCGCTTTGGTCAGTGTTTTCTTTCTTTTTGATTTCAGCTAAGAGTAGTAAAAAACTGTCGATCAGCCAAGAAATATCTTTTATATTGAGTGAAACAAGCTTTAGCCCAGTTTTGCTGTCATAAAACTTATCTCTAAACTTAGCTTCAATTTTAGAAAGGTCATCGATTTGTTCTGTCATCAAATCCTCCCGATTAAGACATTATAGATTATCTTACTATTTTCTCTACCAAACTCATCTCCCATAGACCGCATTATTTCTCTCTTATTATTCTCCATAGTCCAGCCGTGCTCCTGCTCTAGTTGATTAAGCAGAGAGAAAGCATTTTCCTTTATCCTCTTTCGATTATTAACAAAGGAGATGCACCTTCTGATTAAGTCCTCATTTTCATTAACTTGACCTTCATCCCACTCTTCTAGTAATAGAGGCTTGAGATTATCATAGTTAAGCTCATCGTGATCCTCAAAGACATTCCAGCACGTAGCTATAATAGAATTCTTTCCCATTCTCCGACCAGCAGCGAAGTGAATGGCTTCGATAGTTTCTGGCTTAGCTTTAAACTGCCAGCATCTATTAGATAGATCAGTAACATACCAGACCTGCCCTTCTTGACCTTCATATGTATCTTCATCTAGCTTATTGAGATGAGTCTCCATTTCCTGCCTATGCTTATTGTACTCGCTCTCTAATTTAGCCTTGGAATCTATAACAGTTTCTAATCGAGGAATCGGCAGCTCTTTAGCAGCATCTATTTTCTCAGGGATAATAACTAGACCATCTTGGTTAACTCCGAATAGCATAGCTACATCCAAGTCTACCTCATATTTGATCAAATGAGTATTTCTATGACCGTATAGCTCATAGCTGATAGATAAGCCACTCTTGCTAGCTATATCTTTAATCATAGGATACTTCTCCAGCATCTCAAGCCACATGCTGTAGAATGGGCGGTGAGTCATGGTGAAAGGGAGCAATCTAGTCTTATAGGAAGTAAACTGCTTGCTCTCATGATAATACGTATATTGAAGGATGTTAGTTCCATCCAGCTTCTCGTAGACCCTTACATTTTTAGCTGGAGGAAAATCATAGTTACCTTTTTTGTCAAACGGGTACTCTTGTTTGGGTGTTCCGTAAATCTTTTGGTCAGTCTCTTTACCATTAATAGCAACTAAGTAAAGCATCCCATAAGTGGACTTTCCTGTTTTGTGAATAAACCCAGCTAAGGTGTTCTCAGGGTTAAACGGGTCCTTCTCTTTGAAAGCTCCCCAGTTTTTATTAAGTCCTAGATCTTTTTTTGCTTCAACTAAATCTATCATTGGCTAATCCCCTCTTGATTCTTCAAGCGTTATTCCACTCCTCTAATCATTAGTTTAATATCACGTTCAAGAGCTTCCACCACTATTACTATAAGGAGCATTATCATCAAGCTCTAATCATTAAACATAAAAAGAGAACAGTCGTCATTGTCCCTTGGGTCATATTCTTCCCAATCGTCTGAGTCTCTATCTTCAAACGGCACACGCTCTATAATGCCAACACAACTATTTTTCCAGTATTTAACTTCCGGTTTACTCGTCCGATAAACAGCCGATCTCACATGACACCATTCGATTGCGTCTTTCAACAACACTACTTCCTCCATTCCGTGAAATTTGTTTTTACATCCCCCGTGCTAAATGGGTATGATGTAGATATATACCTAGATCGTCAGTCATTTCCCCTCCATTGACTTATCTTTCCTCGTTCCTCCTTTCTTCCAATAAGAACGCTTATAAAGTAACCCAGGTTCCAGTTTCTTCTTCCCAACCGAGCTTAAATTTTGTCATCATAGTCAGCCGTAGCCATACTTTCTCCGGTGATTGCCGATGGGGAAATAGAGCAGAACCGATGTAATCTTTTAGTGGTTTCCAAATATTAAAATCAATCATCTGTCCCGCACTCATCAGATTTTGGAGTTGATCCTGGCGTGGGAGCCAGATGTATGAATGTTTGTCGAATGTCCAGTTGCTCCAAGTGTAGGGGCGATTTGGAGAGATAAGTAGTTGAGACCTCCAATGTTCGTCAAAATGCTGGAAATACAGGTATTCGTTGTTTTCGGACCACTCCCTGTTCATCTCGTCTCGGTTTGCTCTGGTAGCTACCAAGAATCCGATTTCAGGATGGTCTCCATTCATCAGGCAACAGATGTCCGCTTGGCGGGGGTTCCAATGCTTCCCTTGGATTCGTTCTGCCGCTTGGCACATCTTAATGTAGTTTATACTAGTATCCACATATCCTCCCTTCTTGTCTAATAATTGTCCTTACAGATAACCTTGATAGATCATTTCCCCCCTACCACACTTCCAGCACATAATCTCCCTCTCTCGGTATTCGATGTTTCCACACCTTGTACACACCCAATATGGCCCCTGGATAGATTGGCCTAAACCCCTAATCCACATCCCAACCTTGAGCCTGAATTTTGTCAACTTATTCATAACTGTCATTATCGGGTCACTTCGCTCATGATGACTGGTTTGACAAGATATTCATCCAATGCCATCGGGATCAGATATATAAGATTCGAGATCACCGGATAACTACCTACGTCTGCCGCGCATATTCTTTCAATCGGTTCATCGGTTGTCTGAAAAGCTAAATCAAACGCCTGGGGATTAATGGCATAATAGAAGTAAACAATCCAATCATCTCCTCTCACCACCGCTAAACTTTTCCAGTCTTTTATTTCTACGCCAATCTCCTCTTTCGCTTCTCTGATCATCGCCTCAAGTTCCGATTCGTCCTCTATGTGACCACCCACACCATTAAGATACCCAACCTGCCACTCTGGGCGATTTTTTCTTATCAGGAGAACATTAGTCAAATCATCGAAGAGAAAACCGACTACATATCTTTTCATATCTCCTCCTTACAGATAAGGCATATTATTATTATTAATAATATCTTCCAAAGAAGACCATTTCGGTGACGTTACCAAAATGGTTTCACGAACACAATATTCTGCGGTATCCACATCTATCTTATGTTCTGGGTCGTACTTATTGTTTTCCTTGGAGTAATCAAATTCAGCATCTTCATGCTTTCTTAAAATGCTTCCCATTAATTTGTATGTCTTGGGGGCTTTCTTTGTGTAATCCCCCTCTAGTTTACTTAAATATTCAAACAGCTTCTCGTTCCTGGGAGAATAGGGTAAGATGCTGTCAGAAAATTCACCTGTATCTTTAAAATACCACCCCTTGCCCCCACTAATCTTAGGACTATCAAATATAACTATTCTTTTAGTTTTAAGGTCTATAACATCCTCTTCGTGGCAAGAAAGATTAATATCTCTAGGTAAATCAATCCCAGTATCTTCTAGTGGTTTGACTGTGCCATGAGGAGGCCCATTGTCCCAGTGATACTCTGTGAAAAGAAACAATTCACCAAACTTTTCTCTGATGCCAATAAACCCAAGGCAAGTAGCATCAAACACTCCAAGTAGTAAGTTTCTAGAATGTATTTTATAAACCCTTCTATTTTTACAGTCTTCTAGCTTAATCACCGATAGCTCCTATGGTTTAAAATCCAGATACCAAATCTTGCTGTCTGGTCGTGCTAACTGGTTTAATACTAATCTGCCTGATCCCGAAAATAGTTTGATTATGCTCATCTAGTTTTTCTATACCTAGTTCACCTATGTAAGCTTCCTTCATAATCCAAGGTGTTAATACTTTAGCTCTTAGAGTTAGTGCCTCTACTAGAATTCCTTTAACTATTCTATGATAACCATCTATAACTCTTAAGAAAAATGGTTCGACTAGTATAGGTAAACTAATGTTAGCGTCAATTATTCTTTTTAGATGGAGTAGATCATACAGGCACTCAGATGGAGTTCTATTTTCCCAAACCGGATGATGCATGTAGTCAGCAGATAGAGGCCACTTAACAGTTTGCATATCGAAAGCTAGTTCGTGTAGCTTGCTCACATCAAATATCTTTCCGTCTAGATAAGCTATACCTTTAGGTGGCATTGATTAATCCGTGAAGTACCAGTCTGAAAAGACAGCAGAATAGTCATAGCTTTCTCCACAATATCCACAACGAACTGTATGTGCTTCTTCATCAATCTTCTCAAAGGCAATAAAAGAGACTGTTCCATCTGCTTCTCTTTCTGGCCTACCAATATAAGTAGCCGTAGTAACTAGCTCAAATTGTTCAGACCCACATTCTTGGTCGTCGATCAAATTTTTGCATAGTAGAAGGTGACCCTCACCCTCAAAACACTCGTCTGTTAAGAACTCATCTGCTCTCTTTGAATTTTTTAGCCATTTCTCTAGTTTCTCAGCGTCATCTATTGATAGAGACATCTCTTTATTATTAAAGTTGTAATTCATTGCTTATTCTCCTTCCTTAGTTTAAGCGGATAATGGGAGTTGAACCCCTGTCCCGAGCATGGCACGCTCCGATTTTACCATTAAACTAAGCCCGCTCATAAAATCCCTTAATCAAATCGACAACCTCTCTTCCGGTAAGAATATTGTCGACGGCAGCCCCACTCAATCCGGGTGAGATATTGAAATCGATTGCGTAAATCTTCTTGGCGGCAACGAAATCAACTGCGAACATCGGTTCTTTTATCTTGGGATGATATCCTCTTCCTGCCTCCGCTAAAACCTCTACCCATGCCTTGTCACCGTAATTCGACCTCCAATCATCAATACTCGAATACCTCAGCCACCACTTCCTGTCTCCAATCTGCAAATACCTCAAGGAAACTGAACCCTCACCCGGAGAAGTCGGGATAAATTCAGAGCAGAAATTATCTGGATGCTTTTCAAGGGCCTTTTCGGCAGACATCCTTTCCTTTCCTTCTCCTCTATGAGCCATTTCATCCAAATAAACTACAACGCTCACAATCCTCATTATTCCATCAGGAATGTCCGAATACCGCTCTCTCAGCTTGGGGAAAACCTCTTTCACGATTCCAACCTCAGGGCTATTCAGACCAAGACTTTTGAGGAAACCAAACATTTCCCTTCTACCCATCCCTCCCCTAGACATTCGCTCAAATACGATGTCCCCTTCTCGATCAAACCAATGGTCGTAATAATCAAGAAAATCTGTCTTCAGTTGAATCTTCACCTCAACCTCTCAAATGGTGGGCCGACTGGGACTTGAACCCAGAACCCCCAGATTAAAAGTCTGGTACTCTTCCATTGAGTTACCGCCCCTTACCCAAAATCCACCGAAATTTTAATCTGTTCCATGTCTCCTCCTTTATTAACTGGAGCTGGCGGTAGGAATCGAACCCACATTTCGCTGATTACCTTACCACTATAGCTTTCGCTACCTATTTCTAGTTTGTGGTCTGGACTATGTCTTTACCTTCACAGGTAGATAGCGTATAGTCTCTACGGTTCCTTTTCAGTTACCTCGGCATTGGCATGAAGACAATTATTTGGTACTGATTTATTGTCTTTTTAGCTTTCACCGATACAGCTATCTCCACTCATACTATTCTTTTTCTAGTATAAGGCCCGTTAGTAAGATTTCCCTGATTGATATCTATATCTTCTAGAGAATCGTCCATTCCCTTATTCTTTCTTTTATAGGTTGGTAACTGAGCATCACAATTGGGGCATACCAATCGTAGGTTTTTGAGGGAATCGTTAGTAGGATCTCCATTGATATGATCGACTATTATGGGAATATCTTTGCCATTCCACCTTGACTTATTGCATATTTGACATTTTTGACCAAATTCATTAATTAGTATTCTCCTGAGAGTTTGCAGGTGCAAAACCCCTTGTCCTAATTTTTCTTTACTCAGTCTCATCCTATATTTAGTTGAGCAAGAAAAACAACAAAACTTTGGCTGCCCCCTTACATTATAACTAATTTCTGATCCACAATATAAGCAAGTACGTTTTAAGTGTACTTTCTTGTGGCCTCTGGTTTTTAATCCAAATTTATGCAACCAGTATCTAACTGTGGTTTGACTTACTTGTAATTCTCTCGCTATTGCTCTCTGCGTATTATTTTTAGAGAGTTGTTCTAGTACATTTTTTTCCATATGATGATTATACTAGATTTAGTTCTAAATTACAAGCTTTTGTTTCAGGTCAGCTGCTCTACCTAGTTGAGCTACGCCAGCTATTAACTATAAATATCTACTTCTTTATTATTTCCCCTTAAATTTACGATACCATTCTCGTTTTTTGGGATCTTCGCTGTTTTTTAATTCACCAAACCATGTTTTCCCGTCTTTGTTAAACCCATACACATCAGATACTTCGTTTAGCTGTATAGGGAGCTCCTTATCTCTACGCAAGTTTTCTTTTCCTTTCCTTCTGAATGTTCTATTGGCTAGCCTCTTGTCTTCCTTATCAGAAGCAGCACAAATTCCACAATAATCGTTTTTCCTTCTTGATTTACCCATTAAACCTCTTCTCCATTAACTTTTTACCTGTCTTAGCACACACCCACTCTCCACACCATTGATCCTCAGGTTCTATAATAATTGGCCAATCAGCCACAATACTTTCACCGACATTAGACATAACTTTTCCTGGATACCGTTTACAAATACAGTTACCTCTGTCATTGGCGTCACCCTCAGCTCCACAACCATAAAGACAAGTTTTACAGTTGATTTGTTTGCTAGGCAGTTTAACCATTTTTCTTCCTCCTTTTGTTGGTAGGGGAGACAGGAATCGAACCTGCATGCCGAAGCACTAGCTCCTAAGGCTAGCGTGTCTGCCTAGTTCCACCACTCCCCCCTAGTTATTTTACGTTTCTGATTCTAAGCAAGCATACAGTCTCCTAACCCCAACTCCATCATAGTGCAAAGGTGTAGGCTTATTAGGAAACGATTCACTGAAGTAATATCTGAACAACTCACAAGTAGGGTTACCAAAGTTATCAGAGGCTAGATAAGGACAAGTAGAATCACAATATTGCTTATCTACTAATACCGTAACTTTTAAACTCTTCTTCTCCATAGTTACTTCTATTTTGGATTAATATCTTTATTTTGTCAATAAAGAGACTAGCTCCAATCTTATACCACTTTCTTTGCAAAATCTAGTTTATATGCTATAATTATAAGGAGACTGACGTGTTTTCTCCAAAGTCTCTTTCTTTCCTCCTTCCGGGAGCGGTCCTAGTCAGCTAGGACCGCTTCTCTTTTTAAGGTATAAGATAATAAATGAAATCTTATTAACGTTATTAACTAAGGAGGGTAAAACAATGGTTAGGTACCAGCTTAAAATCACTAAGTGTAGGGAGCCGGTAAAGTGCTCCATTTGCAAGAAGCTCATCAATAAGGGCGAGCTTCATGAAGCGTGGTATTGTGGCTATTGCAAAGAGTGGGCTAACCACTTGAGATGTCAAAAGCCTAGAAAGGAGCATAACAATGTCTAATCTTTGGTATTATTATCTCCATCAAGATGGGTCGTTAATAGGGAAAAACCCAGAAGTAGTAGAGCATGATGATCAGTACTTTAATAGTCCTTTTGTAAAGAAGGTTTGGATGATCGATTTAACTAAGCGAGAAGATGCTTGGACTTTAGTGCTTGAGGCCCTAGCCCTTGGAGCCTCACTCGATCGAGCTAAAGAACTAGCTGAAAAGTGGAAACTAACTTATGAAGATTCTTTTGAAATGCTCTCACGGGTTAAGCCTACAGGTGAGATGAAAGAAGGAATGAAAATAATGATAGAGAAGATTTTTAAAGTGGACATTGACCAATATTGGGAAAGCGTTTTAGAGAAGCAAAAAAAATGAGGAATAAGTGCGTCTGTAGCTCAGCTGGACAGAGCAACGGACTTCTAATCCGTAGGCCGCAGGTTCGAGTCCTGCCAGGCGTGCCACTAAGAAAGGAGATCAAAAGTGACCAAGGTAAAAATATCTGATTTAAGGAGAGAGATGATTGAAGGTGTCTTTAAATGTCCTAAATGCGGGAGAGAGATTTCTGAGGAAAACGAGCTACTAGTTAGTGGAATCCACGAAGTATGGGTCTCGGCCACGCTTAGTGAATCCGGAGTTTATTCAGTATCTGAACCAGCTGTTTATTCAGACGATTACGGAGTACACGACGAACCCGAAGAAGTGGTGGTGCAAGGATGTAATGAGTGTGTTTAACTTAAGATAATTTGAATTGAGACAAGGAAGTAATACCAAGAAATAAGGAAAGGAGAACAAAATGTACAGGGTAGTAAAAACAGACGAAAAGGTTATATGGGGGAAGAAGGAGGATGTTGATTGTGTTGTTGTTAGCCCAGCCATTACCCTTGCTGACGAGTTTGGGGGGAGAGCCCAGATCATTGTTGACGATCAGTGCTACGTTCTTCTTCTCAAGCAACATCAGGCGGAGAATTACAACCACACCGCTTGGTGGTTCAAGGAGGCAGTTGAGGCAATTAGGGGATTGGAAACCATCTCTCTAACCAGTCAATAGACTGTGGGAATTAAGCTGCCTTTATAAGGAGTAGCTTCTACTACTCCTTTTTTTTTAGCTTATCTTATGCTAAGATTAAAAGGGAGAATTGTATCTATGACTAGAACCCAAGCAGTTAATCGTTTAAGAGAATTTATTAGGGATAAGAAGGAGTTAAACCGTCTTCTTCAAAATGACTATGAGAATGACCCTAGTCAACTACAGCTGGCTTTGGATATGGCTGTAGATGATTTTAACACAACCCCACCTAGCATAGGAGGTTGTTCCTTAGAGTCATTTCCTAGTGACTATCTACTTATTATAGGGGCTACAATCTCCCTTCTAGAATCAGCGGGAGTACTTCAGTCCAGGAATAGATTAAACTATGCTGATGGTGGATTAGCTATCTCAGTATCAGATAAAGCTGAGGAGTATTCCAACTGGCTGAAAATGTTCATAAACGATTATGAAAATAAGAAGATTAGATATAAACAGTCACAAAACCTAGAATCTTGTTGGAGTATATAATGAATCGAAGCAGAATCTATAAAATAGCTGAAAACATTCTACTAGAAAACCCTCAAGCTTCTAAGGCCGATGCCACTATCAAGCAAAACCAGGAAACTGGGGGAATGATTAAGAAGTATAGAATAGGTGGGGCCTTGAACATCTATGATGAGAAGTTTGGTGATGTTCCTAGTAATGCTTATGATTATAGGGCTGCTTCCAGGGTAGCTGAAGCTAAAGCTATCTTGCAGCCAGACGGTCAAACTGGAGAGAGGATTAAATCTAATTTCAAGGGATTAGTCGATATGTTTGATCTTACTAAGAATCCAACAGCTGATCCTAGAAAGCATCAAAAGATAAATGAAGCTATAAACGCACTCAAGGAGTACAACTTGACTAAAGGTGCTTCTACAAATGATACTAGAAGTAAAAAGGAAAAGCGCAGCGACAGACTAGAAACTGCCGTTGGAGTAGCCGGGTTACTCGGTTTAGCTGGATTAGGCATCTTTGGTGCTAGGAAGTACCATAAGTTCCTCCGCCAAGCTAGCAAACGTGAGCAGCAGTGGGGGCAGGCTTATGAGGAACGTAGTCGAAAAGCGAAGGAAGAGTGGAGAAGAAGGACGCAGGAGTGGGAACGGGAACGAGCACACAGAAGAGCGCAACAAGAAAGCCGCGGAAGAGCACAGGAAGAAAGCGATAGAAAATTTTGGGAAGACCTGGGTTCGTGGTCTAGAGGCGAGAGTTACACTGGAGGCGGGAGTTATACTGGAGGCGGGAGTGAATCCCACAAAGCCTGGGAGGACTGGTGGAGATCAGCGAAGGATGTTGCTGGTTCAGAAAAAGCTAAAAAGACAGTAGGATTTGATCCAGAGCAGTTTACTAGAGAAGAAATCAAAAGAAGAAAGCGTGATTTAATGAAACGTTATCATCCAGACTGGAATCCTAATGTCGACCCCAACAAGATGAAAGATATAAATGCTGCCTGGGATGTTTTAAGACGCACTGGAATGACTAAAGGTGCTTCTACTTCTGATAAAATCTATTATAGAGCTTATTCGTTGCTAACTAAAAAATAAATATGGATAAAATAGCTAGAGAAAACATTTTAAAAAAAATAGCAAAAACACGATGGATAAGAGAGATTTCAAAGTTGTCTCCAAAAAATCAAAAACGATTAATTGTTAATCTAACTGGAAGATCGAGATTTTTGAAGGAGCTAGGCCGAGGAAGCGAAGGCTTTACTCAAGTGCAGGTAACTCCTAGACTTGGTTTTACTGTTAAAAAAAGATATTTTCCGCTTTCAAAATGGGTGGGTACTGTCCCAAAGAAAGAAGTCGCTTATAGAGATTTACCTATGGAATTAAAGCAGCATATAACGAAGCGTTATAAAACAAAATTTGGGGTAGTTCCATCAGAACTTAATGAATATGTAAAGGGAAGGCCATTGAAAGTTGAACAAACATCTTTGCCAGTTATACGTTTAGGCGGGCAAGGATCATATACCCCAGCTACGTATGGTGGTCCAGATGCAAAGTTGTATGAAAGATTAACTAAAAAATTTGAAAAAACGAATATAGGTGATCTTGGCCCTCAGAATATTCTGGTCGCAGGTAAAAAGCCAAAGGTTATTGATTTTGTAAATAAGTCTATTCCTGCTTCATACGAGCGTCTTGGAAGGGGTAGCATAAAAGGTCCAATAAGATCATTTCTACTTAATGGCCCTGCACCCCTAGTTAATAATATTTTATCAAGATGGGAAGCAACTGGTAAATTCCCAAGAAAATTATTCTTAGAATCTATGAAGAAAAGTAAAGCATCTGGTGCTGAAGTTTTAGAAAAAACTCCAACAGGATTATTGTAGTAGGCATAACTAAACCATGGTCCTTTTTGACTCATTACTAACTAAAAAATAATGTTAGAAATTACAGATGTTGATGTCTTCCCTGACTTTGGTCACGATTACAATATAATCAGCTGGGTGGTAGCTCCTACTACGCAGTCAATAGATAATTTCCGTCTAGACATACAAAGAGCTTACTCACCTGAGGACACATTTGTCACTATAGGTCAAGGAACATCTGACACTATTACTTTTACTGATTCTGATGTTTATCTAAACGACAGATTCAGAAAATACTATTATAGGCTGCATGTCACCGACTTAACAACCCTAGAAGAACTAGATACAGACCCGTCTTACTCAAGCTATGAGTGGAATGCTTATTCTGCAGAAATAGCTAGGAGAGAGAACCTTCTACTAGAAACTTACATTAACTGTCCAGTTAAGTTTCTAGTCAGAAAGACTGAGGGTGAGTACTGTGATTGCTTCGATCCACTGAAACGAAGAGTTAAGACTAGCAGCTGCAGTGGATGTTATGGAACCGGCTTCCGTGGAGGTTTTTATAACCCTATTGATGGTTATATAGGATCCGTGCCTAAGACTGAAGCAATTAGAATAGTAGTTGGCTTAGAAATGACTTCCACCGATCCAGTATTTTGGACTAGTAATAGTTTGAAGCTATCACCAGATGACATCATTGTGGACACAAAGTCTAATGAAAGATTCAGGGTGGTTAGAATAGAAACTACTTCAATGGAGGGTTACCCTCTCAGGCAAACTCTAGTTTGTCACCAAATTAAGCTTAGCGACATAGAGTACAGAATTCCTACTACTTAAAAGTCTTTAGTATTTCGGATGCTTTATTATAGAGGTAATCTTCTTCAGCTTTCTTGGGCAGTTTAGCTCCGTTTTCCCTAGCTTTGTTATAAGCGATAGCACTAGCGATCTCTTGAGCATGACTAGTGCTTTTAGGGTTAGTGCTACCTATACTCCCTGAACGCTTATACTTTTCCATCATCTCTTTAATGTTCTTGCTAATTGTTTTCTTTGACTTACCTTCTTGCAGTGGCACTTATTCTTCTCCTTTAGTATCCTATTACTATGAGTAGTATAACATTAACTAGTGTTTCGATCAATGATTTTTCTGGTATAAGCAATTTGTCTTCTCAAGGATTTTTATAGTGAAAGGAGAAAGGTAGATGTCAGATGATTTAAAGAGGTATGCCGGGGGTTGTATTATTCGCATGATAAAAGACGGAAAATCTCCAGATGAGATTGATCCAGATGAGATTAACAAGATTCTCAAAGGTAAATTTTCTAAAACTATTGCCGATCATGAAATCGCAGAAATTGTAGCTGATATAGCATCTAGGTCTGAATCCAGTCATAAACCGAAACAAGTAAGTGGAGGAGGAAGTAAAGTAAGCCCAATTGAAAAGTTGGCTAAGTACCTTAAAGATAAAGGGTATGATGCCGTTATTGTATATAGTAGCGGAAAGGCTAATTTTTGGGTTAAACCTAACAAGGACTAGATAATGTTTGATGACCCAAAGGCTGTCTTAGAAATAAGTAAAGACAGTGTCAATATCTACAAGGGCACTGAAGGTACCATCGTAGGAAATAGTTCCATTCTTTTTCTAGACAAGCGAGAAGCTAAAATTAAAGGTAAGCTAGTAAAGCTCTCGGAAAATGATTATCAATACCTAGTTAACAATCGACTAGACGATGAGGAACTAGAACTAACTAAGATAATCAAAAGGATAGAAACAGTGTGGAACAGAGTAGGAGACTTAATCAAAGTCCCTACGAGCGCAAGGCAGCTAGTTCCTGTGTTAGAAAGGCACGGTTTACTAGCTAATACTAAAACCTCAGGAAATGAGGCATTTGTAGGATATGAGAAAGTAGTGAAATTTCTTAGAATGAACGAGTGAGGTAAGCATATGATCAAATTGTACCTCGGTTTCTTAGAGGGTCAGGACGGTTATGGGTACCCGCACATAATTGTGTATGATCATAAAGCTGATGAGTCATACAACTATGTCGGGAAAACGTTACCATTTGCAGATGTATTCAGGGCGATGCTCGCTAGGGAAGAAGAAGACATGAGAGGATTCCTAGCAAGACTAATCGAGGAGGAAAGGAAAAGATGAAAGAATGGTTAACAAACACGGTTAAGCAGTTAGTAGGTGAAGAAAATGCTAAGCTAGTGGTAGTTGAAGAGTTAGAAGGGAAGGAAATGTCAGTTATATTTGTCAGGGGACCTAGGGAAGTCCTAGGAATCGTTATTGGCAAAGGAGGCAGAACAGCTGGAGCCATCAGAACTATTCTTAATATTGCCTCTAGGCAGAGCGGTAAAAGATATATGCTAAATATTAGCCATAACACGGATACTAACGTTAAGGAAGAGTAATCCACCAAAGCTTGCAGAAAGCTAGTTTATCCCTAGCAGATCTAAGAAAGTAGAAGGTGTAATGATGCTTCTTTTCTGGGACCTGCCCTGGCGGCTAACGGGCCAACCGGCTCCGCGCCGCCGCCAGGCGCTGAGCCCAGAAAACGCACATTAATCAGTTAGAAGCTTTGCAACTTAGCGTTTAGTTGGTTATATTCTAATTATTTATCAAAGCTTGCAATAAGCTTACGAATAGTAAGCAGAAATAAGAAAAACCAACATATAACTGATGAGCAAACCGTTCAAACCAGGTTAGACTTCACCTCGGGAACTCAGTCGGAGATGTCCTTAAGAACATCTCCAGACGGGAGTTCCTCGTGAAGAACCACCTGGTGAACGCCTTTGCCCACAGCTATTAGTAAGAAGCTTTGATTCACAATGTAATTTATAATTACTATAAAAGCTTGCGTAATCCAGTTCAGAAATGGACAGAAGTAAATAAAACTCGAGTAAGAAGACCATAGTTATATACGCCAAAGGACAGTTTTACAACGTCCAACGGCGTATAAACTAATGTTCTTCTTAGTTCAGATAGAAGCTTTTATAGGGTAGATAAAATAAAGCTTGCAAAAAGCCAGAAATACTGGCAGAAAAGAAACAAATAGGCAAGAGGTGCCTAAACACTAGATGACCTGACGACGTCAGCTGGCGAGGCTCCCTACTCAGATTTTTAGTCCAGGGACAAATCCTCTGGACATAAAAACAGAGACTAGAGCCTACGCCCTGCTGACCCGCAGCTCATCTGAGCCACCTCAACCCAGATAGAAGCTTTATTTCTAAAGACATCACTTCATAGCTTGCATTTACTTAGATTACTAAGTGAAAAGAAAGTACTACACGATAGCAGGAAGGCAGGCAAGGAGAGACACTGTTCACCTCCCTTACCTGCCTTCCAGATATGCCTAGATAGAAGCTATGAATCACTGTTTAAATGGTTTGCTTTTTCCTAGAAAACTAGGGGGTGTAAAACAAACAGCTACACTTGAAATGATGAAGCCCAACCCTTGCACCGACGCCGGTTACAGGGTTGGGCTACAATTCCATTTCAAAACAGATAGAAACCATTTAGGAGGGTAGTACATATACCCTCTTTTTTTGACAAATTTTACACTTTATTGTAATCTTTTAATATGGATCCAGACAATATAGCTGCAGACTCTGTCAAGGACAGAATTCTGCACAAGGTGGCAGAACAACTTTTAGTAGAGCTAAAACATCAGCTATACTTGACTAATCTCAATAATAAGGATAAAATATATGAATCCTTTTCCGTCGATGTCAATAGCCCCGCTGGGAAAATAAACGTTAGTAGCAGCTTCAAACCTGTTAAGTACTTAAATTCTGGTACAAAGCCTCATACTCTGATGGCATTAATTGGCAGGACAGTACCAATAAAAACACCCGCTGGTGTGCTTTTTAGAACAGTAACCTGGGAACAAATAATAACTGGAAAATGGTTCCACTCAGGGATAAAAGGAAAGCATTTTATAGATGTAGCCATAGAAAACACTAAGAAGGATGTTCCTAGAATTATAAAAGAAGAGATGAGGAGATTCAATGAAGAAACTTCCGCAAGATGAGATAACCATCGCTAAAAAACTAAAAAATCTAGTCAAGAAGAAACTCAAAAGCTTGAAAGATCAAGAAAAAGATTAAATGATAGAATTAAGTTACTGCTTTGATAAAGGCAGGTGGATCATAGCTATTTTTGGGTATGATCCTAAAACGGTGAAGTTTATCAAGGATAATTTCTATCCGGCTTTATTCAAAAAAGAATACAAATGTTGGTATATTCCCTTCAATATAGATAACTACAAGAAATTATTTAAGAAATTTGGCAATAGCTTGCATATAGATGAACTTTTAATTGAGAAGGTTAGGCAAGAGAACTCAAAGATTAAGCTCCACGACAAAGAGCAGGTTGAAATAGATGTGCCTGGGTTTGACTTGTGGCCTTTCCAAACTGTAGGTGTTAAATTCCTACTAGACTCAGGCGGGAGGGCTATACTAGCTGCAGATATGGGTAGCGGAAAGAGTATCCAGACTTTAGCTTATATGTCTATAACTAAACCTTTTCGAACTCTGATAGTCTGCCCCTCGTCAGTGAAATTCAACTGGAAGCGGGAAATAAATAGGTGGCTGAAAGAACAACCGGTCATAGTCGAAGCTTCTTCACCAAAAACTGTGAAGGAAGCTAAAGCTGTGCTCAACCACGGCGGTATAATCATAGTAAATTATGAGTCTGTCAAGAAACTAGACACAGGAAGAGTGGAACTTCTAGTTTTAGATGAACATCACTTAGTCAAAACTAGGACTGCCAGCAGAACTATAGAAGTTGGCAAAGTAGCAAAGAAAGCGGACCACATAATCTGTTTGTCGGGTACTCCTATGCCTAATCGCCCAAACGAGTTATTTGGAGTATTAAAAATGATAGATGGGGCTAACTGGTTCAGCTTCGTCAATTATGCTACTAAGTATTGTGCTGGTCATTATCAATACTTTTATAGAAAGAAGGTATTCAGGTCTGATGGGGCATCTAATCTAGAGGAATTAAAAGAGAAGCTTAAGCCTTATATGATTCGCTTCGAGAAAAAGGATGTGCTTAAAGATCTTCCGGAGCTGAGGAGAGATAATCTAGAAGTGCAGCTTGATAACTATGATGACTACAAAGAGGAAGAAGAGGCTCTAGTTGCTGAAATAAAGAACAGCAAAGACTCTATTTCCAGCATGATCAATCAAGTGAAATCAGATGAAACCATACCTCTACTAGTTAAAATAGACAGATTACAAGAACTTACAGCTAATCTTAAGGTTAGCCCAGTGTGTAAATGGACTAAAGATTTCTTATCTATATCTGATAATAAACTAGTTATCTTTGCTAGGCATATAAGCGTAGTAAACTCTCTCAGAGATGAACTGTCTAAATTTACTCAGGTAGAGGCAATCACAGGAGAAACGCCTGTTCCTGAGAGAGAGAATCTAATTAACGACTTTATGGCTGATCCTGAGCTTAGGGTTCTAGTGTTATCTAGAGTAGGGACACTCGGGATCAACTTAACTAACGCTTCAACGGCTGTGTTTATGGAAAGAGATTGGTCTTTAGCTAACGAGGAGCAAGCCGAAGCCAGACTACATCGTCCGGGGCAAGAAAATCCTGTCATGATTTGGTATGCTTTTGCCCCTGGGACTATAGATGTCAATTTTGCAAACTTGCTCGAAGAAAAGAAGCATGTAATAAACAAAGTTATGAATAGAAACCAATTTTATAGTTTGCTGGTAACAAGCTTGATTGAAAGGAGTTAAACAACTTGTTAAGCTTCGATGAAACTTCGTTAGAGAGTTACTTCAAAGAATTGCACGACTTACCTTTATTATCACCAGAAGAAGAAAAAGAGGTATCATCTAGTTTAGATGAACTCAAAACCGATGCTTTGTTTCTACTATCTCAAGATGATTTGCTCAGAAGGATGTTGTTTATGCCTAGAGAGCTAGGTGGGGTCTTTTCTGGGCATGATACAATTGAAGATATATTTGAGATCTCTCAGGCTGAAGAGTCCAGGGAGTATAAGGTGACTAAAGTTAGAAGGTCACTTTATCGCTTGCTTAAGATAGAGCCTGGAAATGGTGTAAGGGCTTTATCTAAGCTTCCGTTTAGGTGGGAAGTTGTAGAAAGTCTGCTCCAGAAATACTGCAGTTACGGGCCAAGGCCCCAGTTAGCTCAGCTTCTGTACAACAAGATACTGGAAACTAGGGATAAATTTATAACCTCTAACCTAAGACTAGTCATTGAAATGATCAAGAGGCTAGGGATTAATCCTAATGGAGCAATCCCTTGGGAAGACTTGATTCAAGAGGGGAATATCGGTTTGATGAAAGCCGTCTCTAAGTATGATCCTAGTCGAGGATTTAGGTTCTCTACATATGCTTGCTGGTGGATAACACAATCTGTTATAAGGGCTATAGCTGACAAAGGACGGTTAATTAGGCTTCCAGTTCACACTCAAAGCAAGGAGCTACGAGATAGTAATAAGATGCCTGTTCAGATACTAATGCCACTAGACCGACCGGTTTACAGTGATGAGGATGGAGAAATGTGTCTAGCTGATGTACTGCCTCAAAAGTCAAACCAGGATGATATCACTTGCCTAGCAGAAATAAATGAGACATTGCTCAACTGCTTAACTAGATTTTCTCCTAGAGAGGAGAAAATAATCAGGATGTACTATGGTTTAGATGGTAAGCTATATACACTAGAGCAGATCGGAGTTATCTTTGGTGTAACCAGAGAAAGGATAAGGCAAATAAGGGATAGACTACTTCAATTGATGAGGTCCAACGAAGATCTAGATAATCTTAAGACAGATATAAGTGATGATCTGGATCCATTGGAATCAATGTTTACTTACATTCCAGAATAAATCAAAAAGGAAGGGAGGGGAAATGTGTAAATTTTTCAGTTGTGACTCAGATGGTGATGGGAATTTACTATATTTTGATTGGGAGTTGAGAAAAAAGATATTGTCTGGGGAGATAAAGCAGTACGAACCAGACAGCCATACCTCAATAGCTCACTGGTTTGGGTTCGAGGGTGAGGAAGAGGATGTACTAAATAAATACGAATACAATCCCTTGACGAAGAAGTTTGTAATAGATCAGCTTAATGATACTATGGATGATTCTATCATAGTAAAAGAGAAGCTGGATAATTTTGATTGGAAAACAATTGTAGAGCCGTTAATCATTAAGCCAATTATTCATCCATTCGAGATGGATGCACCCGAAATTACTCCAGAAATAGTTGATTTAGTAAAAAAGTGGGCTTCG
>Ga0180431_10002621_pt1 | contig 23910 bp, 21 predicted proteins | sample SS_ome_11_FD_132459 | JGI IMG/M metagenome (GOLD analysis project Ga0180431, IMG submission 132459) | Hypersaline lake sediment archaeal communities from the Salton Sea, California, USA - SS_1_MS_1 metaG | ecosystem: Environmental > Aquatic > Non-marine Saline and Alkaline > Hypersaline >...
ATTATTCGACTGTGACCGATTTTGCCAGATTGCGGGGCTGGTCGATATCCTCCCCTCGTTCCAAAGCCACATAATAGGCAAATAGTTGTGACGCGACTGTCGTCGGGATGACAGCTATCTCGTCTTTGCTGCGCGGGACCCAGATCACATCGTCAGCAATACTTTCAATTCCAATACTGCCTTCTTGAGCAATCGCGATGATCGGCCCATTTCTTGACTTAACCTCCATCAGGTTGCTTAGCAACTTATCATAGGTCAGTCCATTCGCACAGAATGCGACTGTCGGACAATCCGGCCCGATCAAGGCGATGGGGCCATGCTTCATTTCTCCTGCGGGATAGCCGTTAGCGTTGATATAAGAGATCTCCTTCAGCTTTAAAGCTCCTTCAAGGGCTGTAGGGAACATGTAGCGCCTGCCCAGAAAGAAAAAGTTCTCATACTTCGCGTACTTCTTTGCAAGCGATTGGATCTCCTCAGCTTGATTGAGGACTTTCTGCACCTGTTCAGGCAAAATTTTTAAGGCCTGGATAAATGTCTGTCCTTCTGTTTTGCTCATATGGCGCATGCGCGCCAGCAATAGTGAGAAAAGAGAAAGGACGACCACCTGTGTGACAAACGCCTTTGTCGAGCAGACGCCAATTTCAGGTCCTGCCTTTAAAAACACCGTGCAGTCGCATTCCCTTGCAAGAGTTGATCCGTGCACGTTGCAGATGCCAAGCACCTTTGCCCCTTTCGCTTTCAACTCCCTCAATGCTGCGATCGTATCTGCGGTCTCTCCTGACTGGCTGACAGCGATGACAAATGTCCCTGCGGGGACGATCGGATTCTTGTATCGGAATTCAGAAGAAATTTCGACCTGGACAGGGATCCGCGCCATATCTTCGATCAGATAGGAACCGACGCAGCCAGCATGCCAGGAAGTGCCGCAGGCAAGGATCATGATCCGTTGGATAGAAAGAAGCTCGTTCACATCGAATGTCAATTCCTCAAAGACTGCTGTGCCGTAATCTTCCAGGTATCGGGAGAGCAGGGCGTTCCGTATTGCCTGAGGCTGTTCATTGATCTCTTTCAATGTGTAGTGCTCGTATCCTTTCTTGGATATCTCTTCTGCTTCAATGGATAAGAACTCCGGCTCTTTTTCAATCTGCTGAAGGGAAGTATTGAAAATCTCCAATTTGTTTGGAGTGACCAGCGCAATCTCTGAATTGGAAAGGAAGACCACCTCACGGGTATGGGACAAAAACGCATGGGAATCTGAAGAGATGAAAGCCTCGTCCGCTCCAATTCCGATCACCAGGGGCGATTCGTGAGCGACGGCAACGATCTGTTGGGGATGGTCTTTGTGCACAAGAGCAATGGCGAACGAGCCTTCCAAAAGAGGAATCACTTTTTGAACGGCCTGAAGCACATCTCCTTCATAAAAACTGCTGACGAGATGAGCGATCACTTCTGTGTCCGTCTCCGACTCAAACTTAACCCCTTTTTGGATCAGGTGCTGACGGAGGGTTTCATGATTTTCCACAATGCCGTTATGCACAAGCGCAAGGGAGTGTTTCGCATCGAAATGGGGATGGGCGTTCAGTTCGCTCGGTTTTCCGTGTGTCGCCCATCGTGTATGGGCAATGGCGACATCGAGGGAAATATCCGACTTTTCCACCTCTTTCTCAAGCATGGCCACCTTGCCGACCTCTTTGCAGGCGAACAGATGCCCCTCTTTTACCCCTGCGATTCCCGCTGAATCATATCCACGGTATTCCAGACGTTTTAACCCTTCGATAGCGATTTTAACAGAGTTTTTCTTACCAACATACCCAAAAATTCCACACATGGCCCGTTACCCTATTGTCCGTTCAATTGATTCTGCGATCTGCGACGCGAATGCGGCGACCTGATGCTGGTCTTTCCCTTCAACCATCACGCGACAGAGATTCTCTGTCCCCGAATAGCGGACAAGCACGCGCCCGCTGTCATTGAGGGATCGTTCAACTGTCCGTATCGTTTCCTGCACTTCAGCAATCTCATCAAGGGGAGGTTTCGCCTTGACAACGACATTCACGGTGACTTGAGGAAATTTTTCAAACGGTTTCGCAAGCTCTGACAAGCTTGTTCCGGTTGTGACCATGATCCTCAGCACTTGAAGGGCCGAAACGAGTCCGTCCCCGGTCGTATTATGCTCAAGAAAGATCATATGGCCGCTCTGTTCTCCGCCAAGTTCCGCCTCATTCTCTATCATCTCTTTGACCACGTAGCGGTCGCCAACAGGAGACTGAAGGACTTCGATCCCGCACCGCTCCATCGCGGCCGCGACTCCCATATTCGTCATGACAGTGGCAACAACGCGGTTGTTCTTCAGTGCGCCTGACTCGATCATAAACTTGGCGCAAATGGCGAGCATCTGATCCCCGTCAACGATCTGGGCGTGTTCATCCACAAGGATCACCCTGTCTCCATCTCCGTCAAGGGCAATTCCAACATCTGCGTGATGCTCGATCACAGCCTTCTGCACCAGTTCGGGATGGAGAGATCCGCACCCCTTATTGATATTCAAGCCATTGGGCTGTATCCCATAAGAAAACACCTCGCCGTCCAACTCATTGAACACATGCGGCGCCACTCGGTAAGCGGCCCCATTTGCGCAATCGAGGGCGATCTTCAATCCATTCAAAGAGAGCCTTTTTCCAAAAGTCGCCTTGACGAACTCAATATATCTGCCTGCGGCGTCGTCGATTTTTCTGTTTCTTCCAATTCCCTCAGGCGGAGGCAGATCGTCGTCGAAATTGTTTTCCGAGATCAGCTTTTCCATGTCCCTTTCCCAGTCGTCGGAAAGCTTGATGCCATCGGAAGAGAAAAATTTTATCCCATTGTCCTGAAAAGAATTATGTGAGGCAGAGATCACAATGCCAGCGTCGGCCCTGTAGGCGCGGGTGATAAATGCGACGCCGGGAGTTGGAAGGGGGCCGACCATTAAAGTGTCCACACCCATCGAGCACAACCCGGCAATCAACGCGTTTTCAAACATGTAGCAGGAAAGGCGGGTATCCTTTCCGATAACGACGCGGTGTTTACCATTATGCCGGCGGAACAGCTTTCCCGCTGCCCTGCCCAAGGCCAAAGCAGTTTCGACTGTCATCGGAGGGTGATTAGCTTTCCCTCTGACACCGTCTGTTCCGAATATCCTGTTTGGTTTATCTTCCTTCATACTGCACATACCGGCAAGCGCTCCTGCTCCTGTCATGTTCCCCTCGTAAACCTGTTGCTTGCTAACAAAGTACCATATTCTCCCCGTATAGTTAAAGAGAAACGATTGCCGAATCATGATTGAAAATTTAATTCGACAATCATAGACTGGGGGTTATACCGATCATGTTTCAAAATTATGTTTTCAGACGAGGAGGTGCCCGGAATTTCTATCAGACATAGTCGGCGACGAAGCAGTTCAACTCGAATGAGTTGGACGATGCAGGCGGGTAGAAATTCAGAGGCAAGCCGACGAAGTGTGAAACATAATTTTGAAACATGATCGGTATAACTGATAAAGGAGTAGTAAAATGGTGGAAATTCGACTGGCAACGCCTGATGATGCCGAGCAAATTGCCCAGGTGCATGTCAAAAGCTGGCAGACAACATACCAGAAAATCGTCGACGAAGAAGTTTTGAGCGCCATGAACTGGGAAGACCGGGTAGACAGCTGGCGTCAGACAATTGAAGGCATGGGCGATCATGCTGTCATCTATGTCGCAGTCGAGGGCGACCTGATTATCGGATTTTTAAGCGGCGGACAGGCCAGAAGCGAGCTGGAAGACTGTGATTCAGAAATTTACGCAATTTACCTGCTCAAAGAGTCCAGAGGGAAAGGTGTTGGAAAAAAGCTGATGAACCAGTATTTCAAGTGGCTGGTAGACAATGGCTTTCACTCTTGCTTCGTATGGATTGCCGAGGAGAACCCCTATCGGTCTTTCTACTCCACCTTAGGCGCGGAAAAGACCGAACATCAGGGAGTTTCCCGAGTCAGGGCAAACGAAATCCCTACAGTCGCCTACATGTGGAAGACACTAGTTTCCGTTTGACACTTTCTCTTTAATACTATATTTTTACTAGAGAGAAAAACCGAAACAGCATTTCTATGCCGAAAGAGCTCAGAAATCGGGTCTTTGGCCAACCTAAGCTCCGATTTTTGGGCTTGTTTCCGCGTAGAGTGCAGAAAATGAGATATCACTAGTGCGACCCAAAGAATTTGTGGCCGACGATCATGAGATCGATCCGGCCCGTGTCGACTCCGACGCTTTGCATATCCTTAGAAAACTCAAAGACGCAGGGCATACCGCCTATCTCGTTGGAGGGAGCGTCAGGGACCTGCTTGTTCAGCGGGAACCTAAAGATTTTGACATATCCACATCGGCCAGGCCCCAGGAAATCAAAAAGATTTTTCGCAGAAACTGCTTTCTGATCGGAAAACGGTTCAGGCTGGCCCATATCCGGTTCGGAAAAAAGATTATCGAAGTTTCCACCTTCCGTTCAGGCGAGAACGACAGCGACCTCATCGTCAGGGACAACACCTGGGGTTCTGAAGAGGAAGATGTGATCCGAAGGGATTTCACCATCAACGGCCTCTTTTACGATCCTTTCGAACATAAAGTGATCGATTACGTCGGAGGATGGGAGGATATCCACAAACGGGTGCTGCGCAGTATCGGAGACCCTTTGGTCCGTTTCAAGCAGGACCCTGTCCGGATGCTCCGCCTGATCAAATTCCGTGCCCGCTTCGGCTTCGACATCGACGAGCAAACCAAACAGGCGCTGATCACATCCCGCAAAGAGATCACCAAAAGCTCACCGGCGCGAATTCTTGAAGAGATGCTCCGGATGCTCGAGTCAGGAGCCGCGGCGCGGTTTTTCAACTTGATGGTTCAGGCGAGAATGCTGCATCTGCTCTTTCCGATGCTTTCCGATATTCTCGAAAACGAAGATGAGAACCAGATCTACGACCTGCTTCAAGTCGCCGACCAGATCAATCAACAACAGCCGAAATCGCCATTGAGCCGGCCGATTTTAACCGCCTGCCTTCTCTTCCCCCTTGTTGACCAGGCATTGAAAAAAAAGTTTATCGACAAGGACAAAGTTCCGCATCTCGGAGATGTCATGATGACCACGTCATCGGTCATCAAAGAGTTCGTCTTGACCTCTTTCTCTCACCTTCCAAAAAAATTAAGCACTGTGGCGTCTGCGATCATCGCCATGCAATACCGGCTCACGCCATTATCGGGCAAGCAATCTATCAGACACAAATCCTTGTCGATGAAGGAGTTCCCCGATGCGCTCCATTTTTTAAAAATGCGTGCCGCCCTTGATCCGGAGCTGCTAAAGCCTTTTAAGGCCTGGAACAACGCATGGAGGCAGCATCTGAAGAAAGGCGTACAGCAAAAACACCATCACCCCCCGCCGGCCAAAAAGGGATGAATACCCTCAACTCCCCCTCCGGACAGACCATCTGCTTTCGCGGGCTCCCTTTGGAAGAGGGCAAGCTTCCGGCTTTTTTCTACTTTGCCCTTTCCGGCGAGGACAGCCTGAACCTCGACCCTTTTAACCAACCTGTCGTTACCCTGGACACCTTTCCTTTGCGCGTTTTTTCCATGACGATCCCCGGCCATGGAGAAGGTCTGAAAAATACCGAAGCGATGGGATATTGGGCGCGTGAAATTGAAAAGGGAAATGACCCTTTAACCCCTTTTTTCGAGCAGTGCCGGGAAAGCGTGGAGTTTTTGATCCAACACGAAATAGTCGATGAAAAACAGATGGCCGTCGGCGGGCTTTCCCGGGGTGGGTTCATCGCCCTCCATCTCGCCTCCCGCATTCCCGCTTTCCATACTGTTTTGGGATATGCCCCGCTGACGACAATGCGGACAATCGGCGAGTTTGAACAGATCCTCCATCATGAGATGATACAATCTCTTGAAATTGACAAGAACCCGCTGATTGGCAAGCGCATAAGATTTTATATCGGCAACCGGGACCTCCGGGTCAGTACTGACGCCTGCTATCAGTTTGTCCGGGAATTGACCGACCTTTCCTATGATCATCAAGTCCGCTCGCCTGAGATCGAGCTGTTGATCAGCCCGTCCATTGGCCATAAAGGACATGGGACGCCTCCCCGCATCTTCAAAGCGGGAGCCGAATGGATCGCTTTCTTATTAACTTCAAACTCCCTATAATATACCGAAAAAAAGGCCGCCTGCTATGACCGTCAAATATTCGATCGTGATCCCAATGAAAGATGAAGAAGGAAATGTCCAGCCTCTCATCAATGAAATCGAACCCGTCATGAACTCGATGAACGCGCAATGGGAGATGATCTGTATCGATGATGGCTCCATCGATGGAACGGCGGAGATCCTTCATTCGTTTTTATCTGAAAAACCCTATCTCAAAGTCATTTCTTTTGATCGCAACTATGGACAGTCAAGCGCTTTTGATGCGGGGTTCCAGTCGGCGCGCGGAGAGTTCATCATCACGCTCGACGGCGATCGGCAGAACGACCCGAACGATATTCCAAAGATGGTCGAGACGGCCTCTGAATACGACCTCGTCTGCGGCATCAGAAAGAAGCGAAGGGACAAGTGGTTGAAACGGGCCATCTCTTACTGGGCCAACGCGGTCCGCAGCCGATTTTGCGGCGACGGGGTGCAGGACACCGGCTGCTCCCTGAAAGTCTACCGTAAAAGCTGCCTGAACAGGATTAAAATGTACCACGGAATGCACCGGTTTCTGCCGGCGCTTTTCAAAATCGAAGGTTTTCGTGTCGGCCAGATTCCTGTGAACCACCGGGAAAGGGACCAGGGAAAGACGAAGTACAACTTTTTCAACCGCTCGTTCAACACGGTTTCCGACATGTTTGCTGTTCGCTGGATGCGCAAAAGACAATTAAACTATAAAACAAAGAGTCTGGGTTCATGAACCGTTCACTGTTCTTGATTGCAGGGGAAAAAAGCGGAGATATGCTGGGAAGCAATCTGATGAAAGCGCTCAAGGAAGAGATCCCCGATTGTATTTTAACTGGTGTTGGCGGTCAGGAAATGAGGCAGGAGGGCTTAAACTGCCTCTTGCGGACAGAAGATTTCGAGCTCCACGGCTTTTCCGATATCATCGCCTCCTTTCCTAAATTGATCAAACAGTTTAAGAAGATAAGAAATCAGATCTTAACGGACTGCCCGGATGCGGTGATCTTTATCGATTACCCGGGGTTCAACCTCCGCATGGCAAAATCCCTCCGTAAACATGGCTACAAGGGCAAGCTCGTCCAGTATGTCTGTCCAACGATATGGGCCTGGGGAGCCAAACGCAAGCAGAAAATGGAAGAGACTCTCGACCTGGTCCTCTCGATCTACCCGTTCGAGCCTGCCTATTTCGACAACTCGCCGCTGAGGATCGAATACGTTGGGAATCCCGTCAAAACAATCGTCGAGAACCATCAGTACGACAAAGACTGGCCTTCCCTTTTCGGCATCAAGAAAACGGAAAACCTGATCGCCATTTTCCCGGGCAGCCGCAAAGGAGAGATCCAACGCAACCTCCCCTATCAGTTAAAAACGTGCGAGATGATGAAAAAAGAAAATCCCAATCTCATTTTCGCGATCTCCTGCGCTCACGAAAAGATTATGCCTGTCATGCACCCCATGCTCCGCAATCTCTCGTTGAAGCTTCATCAAGATCTATTTCTTCTCCCCAAAACCTACTCCTACGAACTGATGCGGGACTGCCGCAGCGCTTTGGCAAAATCGGGAACGGTCACCCTGGAGCTTGCCCTTCACCAAAAACCAACAGTGGTCTTATACAAACTCACTCGACTCAACCGTTTTATCGCCAAATATATCCTGCGATTAAATTTACGCCATTACTGCATTGTCAATATCTTGAGCGGCCAAACCGTCTACCCTGAAATCATCGAAAAGGGACTTTCCGCTAGCAACTTGTACAAAAAGTTTCTCCCATTGAATGATCATACGGAAGAGCGCCGAGAGTGCATTGAGAAGTGTCAGGAGTTGAACCAGATCCTTCAAGACAAGGACGCCGGCCAGCAAGCGGCACACGCGGTGCGGGAACTGGTTGAATGAAGCGTCAGAAGAACGAGTTTTTCAGAAAAACCGTCGTCCCCTACATTCTTGGCTACACAATAAAAGGGCTGATTACGCTTATTGGATGGACCTGCCGTTTTCGCATCCAAGGCGCGGACAAGCTGCACAGAACAGTCAAAGACTCAAAGTGCATCCTCATTGCCTGGCACAACAGGCTCGGAATGATTACAGAAATTCTGAAACGAACTGCTCCTCAGTACCAGTATGCGGCGATGGTGAGCAACAGTCGCGACGGGCAATTTATCGCGGTGATCACCGATAGTTACAAACAGGGACGGGCCGTGAAGGTCCCCCACAATAAACGCGCCCAGTCGTTGCAGTTGATGATCAATCAACTCAAAGCAGGCAACGAGATCGGCATCGTCACACCTGACGGGCCAAGGGGGCCGAAATACACCCTCAAACGGGGTGTCGCTTTGGCCGCAAGAAAATGCGGGGCCAAAGTGATCCCTCTCTCTTGGAATGCGGACAAATGCTGGCGGCTCAATACCTGGGACAGCCTGATGATTCCCAAGCCCTTTTCTACGATCACTGTCCGATGGGGCGATCCTGTCGCATTGGAGGATAAAGAAGAAATCCCTGTTGCCGATGATGCAAAAAAATTAGAACACGCTCTTCAAACAATTACAGATGATGGATCCGATATTGAGAAGGCAGCGTATTAAATTGACACTTTGCAGCTAAACTGTCCAGGTATCGATTGCACGCATCCAACAAACGCTCGGCCTGCGGACCTGTCAGTCCATGCCCTCCCGCTTCCAAATCATCTGATTTAAAGTGATCGCACATGATCCGTCTAGTCTTATTGAGGGTCACCTCCCTCTTGATCGTCCATGAGTGAACCAGATAGATCAGGAACACGTTGGTCAAAATATTGATCGACCACTCAGATAGGTGGCCGCTGCTTTCAGGGGCGTCCCTGGAAAGAAGGACTTCGTCGAATACTATCGTCAATCCCCAAAACATAAACCCGATCGAAACAAGCATCGCAATGTCGAAAACCGCAACGCCAACCCCCTTCTCCAATGCTTGAACAATTCCTCGGTTTCCCAACAACCTGAACCCATCCCGAATGTCTTGGGCTGTTTGCGAAACTGTCCACGCATCACCGGCTTTCAACTCTGCCGCCAGGTCCCGATAATGGGTTTCAAGCTGCCTGTCGAGACGCAACGGCGGGCAGTCGTGAATAGTAAGATCGATCTCACTAAACAAATCGATGAGAAATGCGCGGATCTCCAGAGGATTTGTCCGAGACAGGCTACGACCGGCAAGATAGGAAACATCAGCTTCGAGTTTATCGTAAAACGCCTCAATATCACATCCGTCAGATTCAGCAATGGATGCAATAATCTCTCGATAGACCTCTTTCACCTCTTCATAACATCCACGGTTCGACAAGGCGGATATCAGGTACATATGAATAGCCAATCCATATTGAAAAGGTTGCTGCAGCCATTCCCCTCCATGACCGATATCGGAAAGAACGGGATCTTCCTCCAAACTGACGTCGATCATCCTCACAGACCCGTCGATTGAAAAGTAGGAAGTCGCTCCAAAAAATAGAGAACCGAATACCCCCGCAGCATAGGTTTTGACACGATGCCAGACACCATGGTCTCCTGAATAGGCGTTTAATCCCCTGAAAAACTGCCTGCCAAATCCGGAGCCGCGTGTGGCTTCAATCAGTCTCCGTTTAAAGTGATCGGGAATTTCAAAAGAATTTATGTCGGCTGCAGGGTTCATGTCTTCCTCATATGTAGCATTTAATACATGTTGTAGCCTATACTACATTTTGAATATTTGACAATACCCGATTTTTGTGATTTAATTTTTCCGGAAATATGAAGATACAAAAAAACCCTCGCGCAAAACCCTTTATCGAGACCAGGCAGCATCACCTAAAAGAAGCAGCAGAGGACTATACGGAGTTGATCGCCGACCTGATCGATTCCGAAGGAGAAGCACGCACCTGTGAAGTTGCCAGACACTTGGGAGTGACCCACGTCACAGCTTTGCGAACTGTGCAGAGACTGCAAAAAGAGGGCTATGTCGCCACCTCCAATCAACGCCCCATCACTCTGACGGCAAAGGGCAAAAAACTTGCGGCCTTTTCCAAGAAGCGGCATGAGATCTTGATGAACTTTCTATTGTCTCTGGGAGTTCCAGAGGAGATCGCCGCTATTGACGTTGAAGGGATGGAGCACCATGTCAGCTCCGAAACGTTAGAAGCGATTGAACGCTATTCCAATCAGAAAAAGGGAAGAGCATAAGCCCTTCCCTATTATTATGATTATGCAAATATTTTAAAAATATTAGGCATCATTGCCCCTAATTGTTCATGGACATCGTCTTGATAAGCTTCCTCATCCTCTTCACGATCGAAGAGGCTGTCCAGAACCTTGTCCATCGAAGAGCGGTCCCCTTCGAAACCCGATTCCTTCAAAAGCTCGGCAGCGCGGGTGCGCGAAGTTTCCTCCGCTTCCGCCTTCTGCCGGTGAAGAAAGACCTGAGTCCCAAGCTCGACGCCTTGATCAACCAGTTCATTAACCGCGCGGTTCTTTTTCGCCGCCTGCTTCTCTTTCGCATCTTCAGGATAAAAATACCCTGAAATGGCGCTCGAAATTTTACCAAGGAGATGCATCAGCACACCCGTTTGCGCAGTTTTGGTCTCTTCAGATCCTTCAGATCTTGCGATCAAATAGCTCAAAACTGAGGCAAGAGCTTCATCTCCTCCATTAGCTTTAAGCTTTTCGATCAGCCCTGTCGTCAGGATCATTTTCCCACCAGGAACAACAAAAGCGTTCGGCTCATCATCCTTTTTTAAAAGGAACTGATACGCGAGCCCGTCTCTTTTAGAGCCCTGGAGCAGTTTCTTCCCAACCCCCTGCACCCAATCATCGAGGACAGTTCCGGTTTCCGTCTCTTCCTCTGAACACACTTTGGCAGCCATGGACTCGCCGAAGCTGTTCTCTACAGGAGTCGGAACGACCTTGATGTCACGAGGACGCAGGTTGGAAATATCCACATCGCGATAGTCTTTGAAGACCCCGAATGCGAATTTGAAGATCGTCGATACCACGTCTTTGACAGTGTCGATCATTGTCGACACTGTCTCAAGAGCATTCGCGATATCATCAAACATCTCACCACTCAACTGTTCTGTCTGAGCAGTGGATTTAAAGCTGAAGATAGGGTCTGCTCCGTTCATACTTTCTCCTCAGGGTGAACTTCCACTTTTTTGGAAGACTTCATCCATCCAAAAAGGAATGAGAAAAGTTTTGAAAGCGCTCCCATGAGCCGTGAAAACTTGCTCTTTTTCGGCTGATCTTCAGTTTCAGTCGAGCCGCTTTCTTCTAATACCGGTTCATCTGTTTCAGGCTTTTTCTCCACATCATCCGCTTCAATGTCGATGGTGATATCATCACTTGAATTAGAGGAAATGAGATCAGCCTCGTCCGAAGAACGCGCCGCGTCAGCTTCTTCTGCAAGCTCAGCTTCCCGCTTGGCCTCAGCTTCAGCTACGACCATCTCAAGTTTTCGATGCTGGTATGCCTGAAAAACTGCGTCAAATCCTTGATTGACCGCTTCATGCTTTGTCTTTGCCAGATCAAAGTTTTTCCCATGCCGTTGGTTCAACGCGGCAAGCGCGACCAATCCTACAGGTTTAAAAGACACCCCTTCTTCAGTCACTTCAACTGCGTTAAAACCTGCAACAGTCTTCAGGACTTTTTCTGCTTTGCCGGTTTTTGGCAAACGGGCATTGACCACAGTTTTTACGGCTTTGAACTGAGCGCTCATCTGGCGGGTTGATCCCGACACCCTGCGGTCCATCATATCATGGTATTGCTGCGCCTTCGCTTGAAAGTGTTCTCTTGCTAAAGGCTCAGAAAAAGAGAAAAACATTGTATTATTAGTATTCATATTATTACCTCATAGTTATACCGATCAATCTTCACGACAACCGGTCGTTAAAAACAAAAACATCATCAAAAGTATTCTCCTTGTATTTTGCTACAATTAAAGAATAATAAATTTTCAATAAATAATATTTACACAAATTAACATTCGATTAATTACAACTTAATAAAAATTTATAAGAATGTTGGATCTTATTAATAATAAAAGGTGTATTATGTATAGATTAATTATTCTATTTTCATTATTCGTGTGTAGTCTTCTACACTCCTCTGAGCAGGCGATCGTGATCGGCGCCGGACCGACAGGACTGTTGACAGGGATCAAACTTTCTGAAGAAGGGGCAAAGGTGACGGTGATCGAGAAACGCTCAGCTGCCTATAGCCGTATGCAGATTGTCACACTAGACAGAGAATGGGTCACCACTCTTCAAACATTGAATGGTCCTCTATTTCTTAAACTGATCGAAGATGGCCATGCCCGGTATCGTCCGGAAGGAAGCCTGGACATCGCAATCAATCAATTAGAGCTTGCCTTGAAATACATAGCCGAAACATTGCCGAACCTCACGATCAAGTATCAAACCGAAGTGGTCAAAATCAAACAACCCAAAGAAAATGGACTTCCGTTCAGAGTAAAACTCTCGACAGGAAAAGAGCAGTGTTTTGACCTTCTGGTTTTCGCAGCTGGAGCGAATGACGCTTTAAAAGACCGGTTTCTCGATTTGTCCATCCCCTATTCCAATCCAGTGACCTACACGGTGAGCGTATGGGATAAAAACGAGCGTCATTATGTCCGGGAAGAAAAAAATCACGAGACGGGAAAATCGATCGATGAACACCTTCTATTTCTTAGTCTTCAACAGGCGAGGCTTACTGAACAACTGCTTGAGCAAAATCAATTGGATGATGAGGTTGTCAACCATGGGATTGAGCTCCTTTGCTCTATCCCCTCAACTCAGGCGATCCCTTACCGCGAATATGATAATGAACATCATCTATATGTCGGGATCGAACTGCCTGAAAATAGAGCTGCTCTGAGAAATTTGCTGATGAGCACAATCCGTCAAACTGAGGATCCTGAAGAAAAAGCTGCGACGGCTTCCCTGGTTGCATTTCTTGATAGTATGACAGCTTTAATGATCAAAGAGATCTGGGACCTACCCGAATCCGCGTTTACCCTTCGTGAAAAAAACTCTGCCACCTTTCCATTGGTTCAACGATCTGTCCTTCACCCTGTCAAAGTTGTGGAATTAAGAGGGTCGCAAGCTGTTTTTGCAGCTGTAGGAGACGATTTGGTCTCTCCTCATTTCTTTAGCGGCAGCGGGTTGACCAGTGGAAGAGTGTCTGTGGAAAACATTGCGCATGCTTTTCGTCTGTGGCGGGATGGAAAGCGGCCAATCTGCTCGATTGTCGCCTCTCTTTACCAATCACAACACGAGGTGATCAATTTTGCGTTAGATAATGGAAGGCCATATGTCCCCTTTCTCCAGCCTGAAGCTCCGATCAGGGAGCGTTATGCAAAAAGAGCAAGGCGTCTTAAAGAACTCTCCCTGGAACGCTTGCAGGTAGAAATCGACGAATACGGAGACTATACCGCCTGTGTAAATGAAGGCCTTTGTCAGGAAGGGTTGAATGATTGGGAGCTGGCCAAGCTGGAAAAAAACGCAAGCACACATTAGAGGGTGTCTACAAAGTAAATGAAGCTCATCTTGTAACATCTTTTTCCCTGGGAGAATCACTTTCAGACTCACCAACTGATACCAGTTTACCTCGTCTTCCAAGCAATCCTCCCAGAGAAAAATCTGTCACAATCTAAACTTCATTTACTTTGTAGACACCCTCTTATTAAAATGGATGTTTTGATTATTTATTAATCGATAGGTATAATTTTTTCGTTTTTATACTGAAAGTAGATAAATTAGGAACATATACTCATGAAAAGAACTATCCTGCCTATGTTTATGCTTTGCCTGTTCTTCGTATCGAATGGATATGCTGAAAGGTATATTCAACCCGCAAAATATGATGATCAAGAAGAGTTTTTTATTAAAGGCGGCACTTTCATCGTCTCTGACAAAATCAACTCTGTATTGATGTATCAAACATGCAAGACAATAAAGAACAGAAAAGGAAATTTTTACTTTATCCTCTCAAATAAAACGGATAAACCGATTAATTTTTCTGCTTCAAAATTACGCGTAACCGACCAATGGGGACGGCACATAAGGATTATCAGTAAAAAAGAACAGATCGCAAACAAAAAAAGATCGAGAAACTGGTCTCTGGTCGCTTCTGCCATCTGTGCGGGTCTTGACACGATGAATGCTCAAAACGCTGGAAATGTCACGTATCAATCACAAACTTACGAAACACAAAGAACGCATGTCAACACTCGCGGTTCTGAAGGGTGGATCAACACACAAAGTGTATCAACAACAACTGGCACAGCCCACATAGAAGGACTGCGTCAGCAAGCTCAAAGGCAGGCATTAGAAGATTCTGCTCAGAGAACCCATGCCATAAGTGGGGAATATGAGAGCTGGGAGTATCGGTTAGATAATTTCTACCTTGATACGACAACGGTTTTTCCAGGTGAAGAGTATGCTGCAAACTTCCAGATTGAAATGAATAAAAAGGTTGAAAAAGATCTCCAATATCTTCTGTTTACATACTACTTAGATGGGGAAGAGCACACGTTTTGTTTTTATTGCGGAAAAGAAAAGAAAAAATGGTGGCAGTCAAAGTCCTAGAGGGTGTCTGGCCGAATAAGGTTTTTCATCTTTTCTATCACGTTTGCTGAAGCAAGTCGCTTCGCACCAAGAATGCTCTGGAGCATGCCGCGGACAGTGGCTGCTCCGTGGCATTTGATCACAAGCCCCTCTACTCCACAAAGGAAGGCGCCAGGATGTTCATCGTATCGGAAATGGCGATGAAGAGTGTCCACTGTCTGCTTGACGGTGTCACTCGCCTCACTTTCGAGTTCAGACCTTAAATAATCAAAGATAAATGAAGAAACTCCCTGCGACACTTTCAGCAAGACATTTCCGGTGAACCCGTCGGTGACAAGAACATCGACCCCCCCCTGAAAAGCCTCCCTCCCTTCTACATTACCGACAAAGTGGAACAGGCCGCTGTCATCGCCGCTTAGAAGCTTGTACGCTTCCCTGACTTCACTCGTTCCTTTTTTAGATTCCACACCGATGTTCATGAGGCCGACGTTGGGAACTTGTATCCCCAGAAGCGCGCGCTGATAAGCAGCACCTACTTTCGCATATTGCAAAAGGGTTTCCGGTGACGGAGCTAAAAAACCGCCCACGTCCAGAACGGCAAGTGGGTCCGTCTTTGTAGGAAGCGAGGCCAATAAACAACAACGGTCAAGCCCCATTTTAGGGAGATGGATGGAAGCTGCCGAGACAATCGCTCCTGTATTGCCTGCCGACACAAATGCATCGATTTTTCGCTCTTTCAACTGTTTGATCCCGATAACGACTGACGAGTCCTTTTTGAAGCGCATGGAAGCGAGCGGATCATCTTCCATCGTTATCTCGTCATTAACGAGGCACAGATCGACAAGTCCGGGATTTTTATCGAGAAAAGGTTTGAATCTGGAGTCTGCGAGTATCTCTTCCATTGCTGAAGAGGTTGAAAAGGCGACAAGCGAATCTTGCTCGGAAAGATGTGAAGCGGCAGCGAGCACCGCTTCAAATATAAGTAAGGGAGAGCTTTCGCTCCCCATCAGGTCGACCCCTATACGCAAAACGGCCTTGCCTACTCCTGAGAGCCTTCCTTACCTTCGAGAACAGAGCGATCTCCGTAAGACCCGCATGACTGACAAATTGTGTGGGGCAACCGTTTGGCGCCGCAATTCGAACATGCATTGAAGCTGCGAGGTTTTTTGGCGTGATGCGCTCGGCGAGTATTCTTTCTCTGATTGGATAACCGGCTACGTGGTACTGCCATTTTTTAACTCCTACAATAAATTATAAATCCTTGAACGGCTGCTGCCCTTCAAAGGGTTCCTGTTGTGAATCGTCCGAATTTCTCATATATTTTCCGAGAAATTCTCTCTGTTTGCAGCTCCCCCCTCCACATTCGGAGAAAGAGGGCGTGTTCAGCAAAATATTTTCTCTTACCATGTCCGTCATATCGAACACATGCCCTTTGATCTCCTCAAATGGGACGATGTGGTAGACTCCTTTCGCGACGACCGGCGTTTCCACCGGTTCATTACAGATCGAGCAAGGAATCACTGCCTCTGCGATGAGATCGACATGTAAAATCAAAGAACCTTCGCTAACGTAAGCCTCCCCTTTGACATGGATCTCCTTCTCAAAGGAGAGCTCGCCATCGTGCACATCCATCGTCTCTGAGGGAAAATGGCGGTCGATCAACTCAACTTTACCGTCCCTTAGCTGATCGACGTATATTCTATGGTAATCAATTTCTTTGGACATAGTAACGTAAATGTTACCTAAAACAGGGATTTCCATCCAGTATTTTTGTTTATTAATCCACCTTTGCCAACTTGATTTTTTAAAATAATTATTATATAATATAATATAGATGGAGGAGATTTGTACCATGAAAAAAGGCGATTCGTCCATTTATTGGGTCATTGATTTTAAAAACAGCGAAACAGACAACAATCCCGAAAACTCTGAATTTCCGGGCATACCCCCCTTTGACCTATATATTCCGCAAGATACTTCAGCTCCTCCAAGACCAAAGAGGCAAAAGAGCCGCTACAAAGCCCTGGAATTTCTTCAGCAGATCCAGGATTCCTGCGAATCGTTAAAAGACGAGTGCAACCAAACCCTCGAAAGGCAAAAAGAGGAACCTTACGAAGAGCAGATCCTCAACATTACGGAAGACATACAGCACCTGTTTGGTATCATTAAAGAATTTACCCAACTGATGCAAAAATTGCAGAAACCTCCCGAAGACCCCACCGGTCAGGACAAAAAAAACTCCTAGTCAATATCCCGCAAATTATATATCATTTATTGCTTGATAGATGCTGATCGCGGCACGGTGTCCGCAGGCGAAATATTTTGTTTATACCCACAAAACAGGGTCATAACAAAATAATGGAGGGCGTTGATGATAAGCACCTTCCATTCAAATCGATTATGATTTTTCATTGTCCGGACGAATGGGCAATACATGACGAAAGATAGCTTAACGATTGCGCGAATCCGAAATTCCCGATTGCGTACAAAAATGCCACACACCGCCACGGTCACATGAAACGTACAAGGTGGTATCATGCAAGAAATCCTACTCAATATCGAATCCAAAGAGATCCGCTGCGCCCTTCTTAAGCACGGTTCGCTTCACGACCTGATCGTCGAAAGAAAAAAAGACCGACAGCTCACAGGGAACATTTACAAGGGCAAGGTCAAGAACATCCTTCACAATATCCAGTCCGCCTTCATTGATATCAACGAAGGGGAAAACGGCTTTATCCACATCTCCGACATTATTGAAAACACTAAAAAATTCCATGAGCAGTTCGACCTGGAATTCGATCTCGACTACGATATCACAAAGATCAATGAGAAGAAAAAAGACCTAAACATCGATGAGGTCCTGAAACTGGAACAACCGGTGCTTGTTCAAGTAATCAAGGAGCCGATGGGAACAAAAGGCGCGAGACTCACCTCGAACATCTCTATTGCCGGCCGATACCTGGTGCTTCTCCCAAATTCATCCCACCGCGGCGTCTCAAGAAGGATCGAAGACAGACAGACGCGCGAACGCCTGAAAAAATTGATCCGTTCTTTTGAAATGCCTCAGGATATGGGGCTGATCTGTCGGACGGCCAGCGCATTCGCAACGCCTGAGATGCTGATCGACGAGGCCAACGACCTTCTCCAGAATTGGGAACAGATCATCGAACAGTTCAATTCTAAAGAGGAGTCGGGGATCCTGTTTGCCGAGTCCGACCTGATCAAACGCGCCCTGATCACTGCCGCGGACAAAAAGATCGACCGCATTCTTATTGACGACTACCAGGTCTTTCAAAAATGTAAAAGGCACTATAGCAAGTACCAGCATGAGCATCCTTTGAAAATCGAACTCTACCGGGACAAGGTTCCGATGTACGAACGGTTCAACGTGGAGAAGGAGATAGACAAGTCTTTACGGAGGAAGATCTGGCTGAACAGCGGCGGCTACCTGTTTTTCGACCGCACTGAAGCGATGTATACCATCGATGTCAACTCAGGGCGAAGTTCAGGCAGCGACAGCAACGTTGAGGAGACGCTTGTCCAGATCAACCTGGAAGCGGCCGAAGAGATTTCGAGACAGCTCAGATTGAGGAATATCGGCGGCCTTGTCATCTGCGACTTCATCGATATGCGCTTCCGCAAAAACCAACGGCGCGTGCTCGACCGTCTGCGCGACTGCATGAAAGAGGACTCCGCAAAGTGCACCATTCTCGGAATGAGCGATTTTGGACTGGTGGAGATGACGCGGCAGAGAAGCCGGGGCTCTTTGATCCAAACTGTGTTCACAGCCTGCCCTTATTGCGCGGGAAGCGGCCTGATCAAAACGCATGAAAGTGTCGCGATCGAAGTGGAGAGAGCGCTCAAAAAAGTTGTCGGCCTTCATCAACAGTTTGCATTAAAGCTCACAGTCCACCCCGAATTTTTCCAATACCTGAACATCGATGACAAGGACTTTTTACTTGTTTTAGCGGATAGGATGAACGCCCGCCTGGAAATTGAACAGGATGACAATCTCCACATTAACGACTTCCGGTTCCATTCAACGACCAGTGGCGAAGAAATTGAGGCATAAATATGGAATTCCCCAACCGACTTCAGGAGCTCCGTAAACATTCCGCCATCCCCGAAATCCTTATCGACACCATCGAGGCCTTTTACGAAAGCTACGAACAGGCCGTCACGCAAAACGGCCTCAACATCGCAGACAGCCAGGAAACATTGTCGACATTTCTGGACCTGGTGATCTCCCAGCTGAAGGAACCTTTTGCCTTTGAACCTTTCCATAAAAAGATCCGGGAGCCAAAAGACCTCTACCGTTTCGGAATCGAATTTATCCGTCCTCTTGTCCAGCTCGATCAGTCAAGGGTAACAGGACTTGAGATCGTCGACAAGGTAGAAGCTGGAATACGGAAAGGAGAAAACGCGATTTTATTCGCGAACCACCAGATCGAGCCCGACCCGCAGGCGATCAGTCTTTTGCTGGAGCAGACCCACCCCCACCTGGTCGATCAAATGATCTTTGTGGCCGGACACCGCGTCACGACAGACCCCCTGGCAGTTCCTTTCAGCATGGGGTGCAATCTCCTTTGCATCTACTCAAAAAACTATATCGACCACCCTCCTGAAAAAAAGGAGAAAAAAGTCGCGCACAATCAGAAAACAATGAAGACAATGCGCGACCTGCTCGCTGAGGGAGGCCGATGCATCTACGTAGCTCCCAGCGGCGGAAGGGACAGGCCGAACGCTTCAGGGGTTGTCGAGGTTGCACCGTTCGACCACCAAAGTATCGAGATGTTCCAATTCATTGCGAGACAGTCCAAAACACCGACCCGCTTTTACCCATTGGCGCTCAATACCTATCATTTACTCCCCCCTCCCGACCAGATCAACAAAGGCCTGGGGGAAGCGCGCCTTCCGAAAAGCACTCCTATCCAGCTTGCTTTTGGAGATGAAATTCTATTCGAACAACTGCCCATTCCGGCAGATCTCGATAAAAAAAACCAAAGGATCGAACGTTCCCGTCTCATCCATTCTCTGGTTGATCAGCTCTATAGGAAAATCACTTAAACAATTCAAGGAAGAATTATGCAACCCTTACCCTTTCAAGGCTTTAAGCATTTCGATTTCGCCCGACTTGTTCATGAGAACCCAACGATGTGGCATGCTACCTTATTCGGCATGCGTGTCGGCAAACCCCCGGAAGATGAAGACCTTTGCAGAGAGGTCCTCCTCGAACTTGGCTACACATTAGCAGAGATCCGCAATCTGCATCACTGTAAATTCAACATCACAGCCTATTTCGAACTGACCCGGGGTTCACCTGAAGAAAAAACCTCAAGTGCCGCCTCCAGCACACTACCTTCAAGTTCAGATCAACCACCAAAAATCGATGACCGTTCATCACCACTGCGAAGCACTGGCAGCGCCCCAATCCCCACAGTTTATTCCCCGCATCGACAGCCAGACAGTACTTCAAGCCTCCTTTCTTACATGCCAGACAGTCCTTTAATGCGGCGTTCCAGAGATACTGGAACTCAAGTAACTGAACGACTAACTCAATCCGACAGCGTTATCACCAGATCCTCTTCCCCACGGGTCCCTTCACCGCTAGGCGCAGCAGACGTACACCTCGCCGCAAGTGCTGCAACGGCTGTTGAAGAAGGTGGTTCACCTCCTCTACCAGCCACGGCGGCAGTGACAACAACCAGTGGTGATGCAGATGCACCGCCTCCACCCGCTACAACCAGTTCTGCCCAAAAGGGCGATGGAGATGATGGATCAGGCAGTGATTCCGATGGTCAAGACCGCATTCCAAATGGCGGTCTTTTTGAGTTTGACGATATTTAAAGACACCGGGGTTGTGCACATTAGAACAATCTTCTAAAATGTCGAGTTAAATTATCGATAGAGGTATACCCATGCGTTTCAGACTGTTGACATTGATAACGGCTTTATGCCTCGCTCACATTTCCGCTGCAAATTATAAACTGATTCCCGAGAAGGGGAAACTTCCCCTTCTCGCTCCGTCGTTCAAAGAACAAAAGACGGCAAAGATCAAACTCCCCAATGGACTTGAAGCGTATCTGATCAGCAATCCGAATTTCAACCTTTCGGGCGCCATGATGTCTGTCAACGTCGGCAGCTGGGAAGATCCTGAGGAACACCCGGGAATCGCGCATTTTTTAGAACATATGCTCTTCATGGGAACGCGCTCCTATCCCGATGAATCGGAATACAGCCGCTTTATCAATGAGAATGGTGGACAGACAAACGCCTTTACAGCCAGCAACACCACCAATTATCTCTTTACCATTCAAAATGATGCATTCGCCCCGGCCTTCAATCGGTTCGCTTCCTTTTTTAAGGAACCATTGTTCAACCCTTCCGGTGTTTCACGGGAATTGAAAGCGATCGATCAGGAATACGCGAAAAACATCGAAAACGACTCGATCCGCCAGTACTATGTCCTGAAAGCTTTGACAGATCCGCAGCACCCCTTTCACAAATTCAATATGGGAAATAGTAAGACCCTGGCAAATGTTTCTCAAGAAAGTCTGAAAAACTGGTATAAGGACCACTATAGCGCGCATCTAATGAAGCTGATCGTCTATTCATCAATGCCGATCGATGAACTCAAAGAGCTCGTCGTCCAGGATTTGCAGGATATCCCTTCTCACGAACGCAAAGCGTTTACTTACAACAAACCGGGCTTCCCCACTGACCTTGAAGGAGAAGTCGTTTATATTGATCCCATCAAAGATACTCAGAAGCTGACGATCTTTTGGGAACTCCCTTTTAAATTTGCCAATTTGATCGAAACAAAGCCAGAGGAGCTGATCTCATTCATTCTGGGGCATGAAGGGGACAAAAGCCTTTTAGCCAATCTAAAGAAAGACAAGCTTGCGGAGTCCCTTTCCAGCGGAGGGTTGAAAGTGGGCGACAACCTCTTCACGGTCTATGTTCAGATAGAGTTGACCAATAGCGGACTGACAGAGGTCGATCAGGTCATGACCAGGGTCTTTCAAACGATTGAACAACTGAGAAGGGAAGGGATCCCCCCCTACATTTTCAATGAAGTGCAAATGATGCAGCGGCTGCAGTATCAATACCAGTCGAAAGAGAACGAATTCTACTCGCTGCTCATGCATGGCTACACGATCCAGGATGAAGAGATGGAGACCTATCCGGAAAAGAGCAAGGTGATCCAGTCGTTCAGTCCTCAAACTACCAAGGAGATGCTTTCCTATCTAACTCCTGAGCGCGCTCTTCTATTTGTCATGGCCCCTCAGCGCCTCACCGGCGTGAAGCCATCATCTCAGGAGGACTGGCTGGGCGTCAGCTACGCAATCAAGCCCGTCGCACCCGAAGTTCTCGCTAAATGGAAACACCTGGAGCCTCATCAGGAAATCAGCATCCCATCTCAAAATCCCTTCATCCCTCAAAACCTCGCGATTGTCACTCCTTCGCTTCTTCAAGACGACTATGAGATGCCTGCCGTTAAGACCTTATCAGATGACAGCGCAGCAAAGTTCTATTTCGCCCCGGACAATTATTTTGGCGTGCCAAAGATCAGCTGGACCATACAGGTAAAAACCCCGCAAATCACTCAAGAGGACCCTCTCAAAGCCGTCTTTACCGATATTTACATCAAGTATGTGAAAGACAACTTAGATAAATTCAGCTATCCCGCAAAAATGGCCGGGCTCGAATTTGAGATCGAACGGAAAAACAACGGCATAGAGGTCACGTTGAACGGATACAGTGAAAACGCCCAGTACCTTTGGGAAGAAATCCTGCAGCAAATGGTGACGCTCAGCCCCACAATGGAGAGCTATAGGATTTATAAAGAATCCGTTGCTCGCGAATACGGAAATCAATCCAAAGAGAGCCCCCTGGAACAGTCGATCGACCTATTCAAATCGATCCTCTATGAGAACTATGTGACAGACAAAGAGAAAGCCTCGGCAACCCGCCGGGCTTCGTTTAAAAAATTCAACGATTGGCTTGAACAGCTCTACCACCACACGTATACGGAAGGGGTATTTTACGGTAACCTCAATGAAGGTCAAGCGCGGGAGGTCATGGAGCTCACGAAAAAAGCGTTCTACAATGGAGTCTATCCCAAATCCGAACAACAACTGGATAAAGTGATCGTCCTTCCGGAAAATGAGGGGCCTTTATATCTTGAGAGGCGCACCAAAGCTCAAGGGAACGCTGTTCTGTTAGCAATTCAGGACCCTGAGTTTTCTTTCCAGGAAAGAGCTGCTCAGCAGATTGTCATGAAAGCGATCAAACAGCCGTTTTTTGAAGAGCTGAGAACAAAGCAGCAGACAGGGTACATCGTCGACAGCATAGCGCAGGAAGTGGAACGCAAGCTTTTCAACCTGTTCGTCGTCCAGTCAAATACGCATGACCCGCACGATCTTCTTTACCGCTTTGAAGCCTTCATTGAAGGGTATTTGCAAGAGGCGGGTAAGACCGAGTTAACAGAAAGTCAGTTTGAGACGATCCGGCAGTCTCTGGTTCAACAACTTGAGGAACCTGCCAAGAACATGAAAGAGATGGGAAAACTTCTTGCCGAGCTCGCGTTGAAGTACGATGGAGATTTTCACTGGATGGACAAGCGGTTGAAAGGGATGAAGGAGATCACCTATCAGCAATTGCTCATGGAGGCGAAACAGATGCTTGGAAGGCAGAACAGGCAGCGTTTGGCGATCATGCTGGACGGAGAACTCCCTGAAGAGCATTCGTTCACTTATAACAAGGCGCGCAATCGCTCGACGATTAAAAGGGCAAGCGTTTACGAAGCAGGTAACTCAGCCCCATTGATTACAAACGGCGACCGACATTAGGATTTTTCACTACTGAGAAGAAAGAATAGAATTTATACATTGCAGTTCCAGCAACTTCGGGTATCTTGACTTTGTGTGCAATCTTTGTGTCTTTGAGTCTTTGTGTTTGAATTTTTCCCTTTGCAAATAGCCTCTCAGAAAATAATGAAACACAAAGCCGCAAACATACTTTTACGCATAAGTTTTTTTGACAAAAAATCATTCTGATGCTCCAGGGCCAAATAAATCCCATGCGTCAGCGTAATTAGTTAGTTTACAAATACCTGTCCATATCGCTTTAACC
>Ga0180431_10002622_pt1 | contig 23908 bp, 21 predicted proteins | sample SS_ome_11_FD_132459 | JGI IMG/M metagenome (GOLD analysis project Ga0180431, IMG submission 132459) | Hypersaline lake sediment archaeal communities from the Salton Sea, California, USA - SS_1_MS_1 metaG | ecosystem: Environmental > Aquatic > Non-marine Saline and Alkaline > Hypersaline >...
CAGCGCCGCCAGCACTCCCAGGTCCAGCGCGGCAGGGATCAGGGCGACGACGGCGATGCTCAGGGCGGCCAGCGGCAGGGCCAGCGTGGCGGTCAGCCGCCGGCTGATCATCAGCCAGCCGAAAACCGCCAGCACTGCAATGAACACCAGGGCCACTGCACTTATTCTAGCGTCATGAGCCGGGAGAAGTACTCAACAAGGAACATGCCCTGCCCCGCAACCAATGTCACCTCGTTGCCGCGGCCGTCGCCGAAACCCAAGAATCCCCGGCTGTCCGCTGATGCTGGATCCGGCTCGACCTTCGTCGCTTTCTCTGCAAGCCTGGGGTTCTGAGAGATGATCATCGAGCTGACGTGTCTGAACAGAAGCGCACGCTCCTTGGCTGGATGGTTGCCGAAATCCAGCCTGACTGATCGCAACACGCTGTCGGTGAAGCCCAACGCCAGCTGGCAGTCCCACTCTTTGCCGCCTGCCTCAAATGTGTGCTGGCTGTCAATCAGGTGACGAAACACGCCTTCCGTGATGTCCTTGTCAAAGGGGGCGAGGTCAATGGTTGAGATGTGAGAGCCAAGCTGATAGCCATCGTAGCTCACGAGCGTCAGGTCAGAACCCCTGGAGCACGCGGGCAGCATCGCGACCGCAAGAACAAGCAGGCAAACGCACACCATGGGCTTCATTGGCATTACATCATAACCCGAGCCCATTCACGCCTGGGCCAGCACGTGCCTCAGGCCGATGCTGCGGGCGTAGCCGATCAGGCGGCGGTATTCCTCGTGGTCGATCCCCTGCCTGAGCTCGGGGAAGGCGTGGGCCTTGTAGCACGGCCGGTACTGCATCATCACGTTGACGGTAATCTCGGGCGACAGGCTATGCAGGAAGTCCAGGCAGGCGCGGCTGTCGTCGTAGTGCCCGGGCAGCACCAGATGCCGCACGCTCAGCCCGCGGCGGGCCACGCCGCGCTCGAGCGTTAGCCCCGGCCCCACCTGGCGCACCATCTCGCTGAGCGCCGCTTTGGCGACGGTGGCGTAGTCGCCGGCCTGCGTCAGTCTCGCGCCCAGCTGGTCACTGGCGAACTTGAAGTCCGGCATGTAGATGTCCACGACGCCGTCGAAGTACTCCAGCGTCCCCACCGCGTCGTAGCCACCGCTGTTCCAGACAACTGGCAGCCTGAGCCCCCGCCCCGCGGCGAGCGCCAGCGCCGCCAGGATGTCGGCCGGGTAGTGGCTGGGGGTCACCAGATTGAGGTTCTCCGCGCCCTGGCTCTGCTGGGACTTAAGCACCGTGGCCAGCTCGTCCGTGCTGACCGGCATCCCGTGGCGCAGGTGGCTGATGTCGTAGTTCTGGCAGAACACGCAGCCCAGGTTGCAGCAGCTGAAGAACACCGTCCCGCTGCCGCCGCGGCCGACGAAGTGCGCCTCCTCGCCGAAGTGCAGCCCGGCGCTGGCCATCATGATCTCCGCCGCCGCCCCGCAGTCGCCCCGCTCGCCGCCCAGCCGGTCCGCGCCGCACACTCGCGGGCACCAGCTGCAGGGGCTGCCGGCCCCGCGCAGCTGCTCTGCGCGGCGTGCCAGCTCCTCCGCGCCGAGCGCCAGGTAGGCCGGCTGCCAGCCCGCTGCCATCGGCTCATGATAGCCTGCGCGGCGGACGCGAATCGGCGCTATACTTCCGCTATGGAACGAACGCTGCTGGTGCTGCGCCACGGCAAGTCGCTGCGCGGGCCCGAGTTCAGCACGGACTTCGAGCGACCGCTGGCCCCGCGGGGCATCAAGGCCGCCCGCCGAATGGGGCGTTTCATGCGCGAGCACGATCTGGCCCCGCAGCTGATCCTCACCAGCGGCGCCGAGCGGGCGCTCAGTACCGCGCGGCTGGTGCAGGACCAGCTCGACGACGTGGAGCTGGCGATCGACGACGACTTCTACCACGCCGATATCGGCGACGTCTACGACTCACTGGCGCGGATCGACGGCGAAGTCGCCACCGTGTTGATCGTCGGGCACAATCCCACCTGGGAGATGCTGGTCGACGACGCTACCGGCACCTACGATGCGGTGCTCAAGACCTGCAGCCTGGCCGTGATCCGCTTTGACTGCGCCAACTGGGCGGACGTCGGGAGCCGCGACGGCCAGCTGCTCGAGGTGTTTCACCCTCGCGAGCTGCCTGATTAGCACGGATCAGCAGTAGCGATTCACTGCGCCGCGGAGCGTGGGCGGCGCAGCAGGACTAGTCCCAGGATGATCGCGATCAGGCCGCCGAGGGTAAACGCCGCCAGCCGGCCCCAGCGATCGAGCAGGCGGGTCAGCAGGTCGCCCCAGCCGCCGCCTCCCGCGACGCTTTCAATGACCTCCACCGGCACCTCGCTGAGCGTGGTAACCTCGCCGGCGTAGACCGCCGCCTGCGGGTCCGCCAGGGCCGGGTCGAGCGAGACGGCTGCCGGCTCGCCCAGCCACAGCGTGATTTCGCTGTCCTCGGGCATCGCGAAGCACAGCCAGGTCTCGGCGGAGTAGGCCTGCACGCCGCTGACCGCCAGCGTCTCCGCCGGTCCGTCCTCCACCACCAGCCCCCAGGGCCGCGCGTCGCCACCTTCGGCGTTGACCTCGATCCACTTCTCGGAGCGCGCGATGCCGGCGGCGGTCAGTGTATCGACCCAGACCGCCTCGCTAACCGTCGTCTCCGGCTGGCCGTCGCGCCCCAGGCGCACCACGCGCATCCGCCGCAGCTCGCCCGGCGCTTCGGCCAGCACCTTGAGCTTGAGCAGCGGTACGCGGCTGTCGGCCAGCAGCAGCGGCCAGACGTGCTCGCCCGGCGTCTCGGCATCCGCCATTGGGCCGAGGCCCACGGACAGCTCATACGGCTCGGGCGCCTGCGTAGGGCTCATCCAGCCCTCCACCTTGCTCAGGATTACGCCCGCCGCGCCCGCAAAGCTCAGCTTCAGGTAGCGCGCCTCACCGACGTCGCAGGCCACGTCGGCCAGCCGGGTCACCTGCCCCCCCGCGACCCGCTGCAGCACAACCTGGGCACCGCTGACCGGCTCGTAGTCCAGGTCGTCGGCGGAAGCAGCGATGCTGACCGCGCAGAGCATCTCGGCGGCCACGAACTGCAGCCGCAGGTGGTCAAGCGCCACCGGCGGCGCGCCGCGATCCAGCACCGCCGTGGTGCGTCCATCGGCATCGCTTTCCTCCCGCAGGATCTCAAGCCGCTCCAGCACCGGTGCACCCGGCAGCTGAGAGTCGGCCAGCCAGGCGGCAATCTCCGACTCGCCCGCCGCCAGTCGCCACTGCGCGCCGCCCAGGATCTGGGCCAGCACATCTCCCCGCAGCCGGACCTTGACCAGCTCCCCCGCCGCTGGCAGCGACTCACGCCACTCCACCCACGCACCGCTGGGCTGCTGATCGGACTGCGCATGCACTGCGGCGCCGGCCGGCACCAGTGCCGCCAGCGCTGCAGCGATCAATAGCGGGATGCGCACGCCCCGGATTGTAGCAGGCTGCTACCGGACGGCGGCGGCGGGTTGTGTCAATAGCAGAGCTTAACTGAGACTGGCTCGCACATCTTGACAATGAGTCTCAGTCGTGTTAGCGTCTTACTGCGGGGAACCGACGATCGGCGGCGCCGTGCGGCGCGCCGCCAGCCCGATCCGGAGCAACGGCATGGGAGATGACCACAGGCAACACCGCGACCATCGGCGTCGCCGGCGCGAGCGCCACCACGCCTGCGGACACACCAATGGCCACCGGACACTGCGCGACTGCCGCTGCGGCGAGCGCGTGATCGTGGTCCGCATCGCCTCCGACCTGCCCTGCGCCACCCGGCTGCGGGAGCTGGGCATCCTGGAGGGGGAAGCGGTGGTGGTGCTGCGCCCGGCCGATCCGCTGGTGATCCTCGCCCAGGACAGCCGCATCGCGATCGACGTCGGTACCGCGGATGCGATCGAGGTTGACGGAACCGTCGATGACTGAGGCTGGCGCGGGTGACGAGGCGCTGAGCGCCGTCCTGCGGGGATCTCACTGAGATGAAGCACATCAGGTTCTTCGCGGGCTCCGAGCAGGGCAACCATCCCGCCCGCGGGGAAGGGGCCGGCCAGCAGGTCCGCGTCGCCGTCGTTGGCAATCCCAATTCCGGCAAGACGACCCTGTTCAACGCGCTGACCGGCCTCAGACAGAAGGTCGGCAATTACCCCGGTGTCACCGTCGAGAAGAAGGAGGGAACCTTCGACTATGCCGGGACCTCGTTCCGGCTGGTTGATCTGCCCGGCTCTTACTCGCTGACCGCCACCAGCGACGACGAACGCGTGGTACGCGACATGCTGCTGGGGCTGCTGCCCAGCGAGCCCGCGGTGGACATCGCCCTGGTGGTGGTCGACGCCACCAACCTCGACCGCCAGCTGTTCCTCGCCACCCAGGTGATGGACCTGGGGCTGCCGATGGTGATCGGCCTGACGATGAACGACGAGGCGGCCCGCCGTGGCCGGGTGGTCGACGCGGCGCATCTGGAGCACGCGCTGGGCGTGCCGGTCGTGGAGGTTGTGGCCCCGAAGGGTCAGGGAATCGAGCAGCTGCGGCGGGCGGTGGCGGGAGCCGTCGAGCACCATCCGGCGCCCCCGCCCTGGTCGCTCGGGGAACGGACGCTGAGCGCCGTCGATCGGCTGGCCGAGCGGCTGGGCGAGCATCACCCGGCGCCGCTGCAGTACCGGCGGCAGCTGGCGTTGCAGCTGCTGATGTACCCCGAGTCGGAGCACCCGCTGGGCGCGCTGCCGGGCGTCGCCGAGGCCACCCGGGAGGTCCGCGCCGAGCTGGAGTCCGGGCACGTGCCCTGGCGCGGGGCCGAGGCCCAGGGCCGCTACGCGTGGATCACCAGAATCGCCGGCGGCTCGCGGGCGGCGGCTCGCCGGGGCTACAGCCCCAGCCGCAGCGACCGACTCGACGCGGTGGTCACCCATCCGGTCTGGGGCCTGCTGATCTTCATCGTGGTGATGGGTATCGTCTTCCAGGCGATCTTCAGCCTGGCCGTGCCGTTCATGGACGCCATCGACCGGCTGGTGGCCTGGCTGGGGGACGCCGCCGCGGCGGTGCTGCCCGACGGACCGCTGGAGGGGCTGGTCGTCGACGGCGTGATCGGCGGTGTCGGCGCCGTCGTGACCTTCCTGCCGCAGATCCTGCTGCTGTTCCTCTGCATCGCGATCCTGGAGGACAGCGGCTATATGGCGCGCGCCGCCTATCTGATGAACAAGCACATGCGGCGCGCCGGGCTGCACGGGCGGGCCTTCATTCCGCTGCTGTCGGGCTTCGCCTGCTCGATCCCCGGCATCATGGCGGCCCGCACCATCTCCGATCGTCGCGAGAAGCTGATCACGATCCTGGTCACCCCGCTGGTCAGCTGCAGCGCGCGGCTGCCCGTCTACGCGCTGATGATCGCCGCCTTCATCCCCGCGATCCCGATCTTCGGCAGCTTCCGCGGCTTCACCCTGCAGGGGCTGGTGCTGTGGGGTGCCTATCTGTTCTCGCTGGCGGCCGCGATCACCGCCGCCTTCGTGCTGCGCAAGACCATCCTCAAGGGCCCCAGCCAGCCGTTCATCCTCGAACTGCCGCCCTATCGCGTGCCGCACTGGCAGACGGTGCTGATCGCGATGTGGGAGCGCGGCAAGCTGTTCCTGACCCAGGCCGGCACCATCATTCTGGCGATCAACATCATCCTGTGGTTCCTGCTGACCTTCCCCGCCGATCGGACGATCGCGGATACCTTCGAGGTCCAGCGCGCCGAGGCGCTGCAGACCTTTGGTGGCGAGGCGCTGGAGCAGGAGCTGGCGATACTCGACAGCCGGCAGGCCAGCGCGCAGCTGCGCTCCAGTGTCGCCGGCCGCCTCGGGCGCCTGCTGGAGCCGCTGATCAAGCCGCTCGGTTTCGACTGGAAGATCGGCGTGGGGCTGATCGGCAGTTTCGCCGCCCGCGAGGTCTTCGTCTCCACCCTGGCCATCGTCTACGGCGTCGGCGATCAGGACGGCGAGAACCAGGGCCTGATCAGCACCATCCGCAGCGAGATCAGCCCGGACACCGGCCGGCCGGTCTACAACGTGCTGGTGGCGCTCAACATCGTGATCTTCTTCATCCTGGCCTGTCAGTGCATGGCGACCATCGCCGTCGTCAAGCGCGAGACCAACAGCTGGGGCTGGCCGCTGTTCATGGTGGCCTACATGACCGGCCTGGCATGGCTGGCCTGCTTTGTGTTCTATCAGGTGGCGTCGCGGCTATGGCCGCAGTTGGCATAGATAATGAGCATCACACTCCAATGGGTCCTCACTGCACTGATCGGTCTGGGCGCCGTCTACTACCTGCTGTGGCGGCTGGGCCTGCCGTGGCTGCCCGGCGCCCGCCCGTCGCGGTCCGCGGCCCCGTTGTGTGAGTACTGCCCGAAGTGCGTTCAGGCCGCGCGGATCGCCCGGCGGCTGGACGGCGCCGACAACTCCGGCGAGGCGCGCTGACGCGCGGCGGGCGCGCTGCGCCGATAAAGCGCGGCCGCGGCCACACGTATAATGGACCCGGCAGGAAGGCATGTCGATCACGCTGTACCGCAAGTACCGCAGCCAGCGCTTCGCCGAACTCATCGGCCAGCATGCAGTCACGCGAATCCTACGCAACAGCATCGTGCGCGGGCGCCTAAGCCACGCCTACCTGTTCAGCGGCCCGCGCGGCACCGGCAAGACCAGCGTCGCCCGCATCTTCGCCAAAGCCGTCAACTGCCTGAATCCACAGCAGGGCGATGCCTGCGGCGAGTGTGAAGTGTGCCAGGCAGTGGCGGAAGGCAACGCACCCGACGTTCACGAATTCGACGCTGCCAGCCACCGCAAGGTGGAGGAGATCACCGAGACACTGATCAAAAGGGTCGCTTACCTGCCACAGAGCTATGCACATAAGGTCTACATCATCGACGAAGTGCACATGATCAGCCCCACGGCGTTCAACGCGCTGCTCAAGACGCTGGAGGAGCCACCCGCGCATGTGATCTTCTGCCTGTGCACCACCGAGCCCCACAAACTGCCGGTGACCATTCTGTCACGCTGCATTCGGTTCGACTTCGGGCTGCTGCCCCTAGGCGACTTAGCTGCACATCTGCAGTGGATCGCCGGGCAGGAGGGCTTCGAACTGGGAGATGATCCGGCCGCGGCGCTGGCCGCCTTGTCCGAGGGCTCGGCGCGGGACGCGATCAGCCTGCTCGACCAGTTGCTGGTCTACTGCGACAAGGAGATTACGCTGGAGGCGATCGGCGAGCTGTTCCAGCTGGGCGACCCCCGGCTGGCGGCGGAGGTGGTCGATCAGCTGGCGGCGGGCGATGCCCAGCCGTTGCTCGGCAGCTGGGATCGGCTGCTGAGCCAGGGGGCCGACCCGGCGCAGTTCCTGCTGAAGCTCGCCGACGAGATCAAGCAGCGCTACCTGCGCGACCACCAGCCGGCGTGGCGTGCGGCGCTGAGGGCCGTCTGGGAAGGCATCAACCTGCTCAAGTACGAGAGCTTCCCCTCCGTGCTGGTCGAGCTGACGCTGCTCAGCGCGCAGGCGGCCTACAGTGATGCTGTGACTCCGTCGGGTGCCCCGGCGCCGACGGCGGCGCCGATACCCGAGGCCGAGGCACCTCTGGCAGCGCCCGCGCGGGTATCCCTGCCGGCCGCCCCGCAACCGGCGACGGCGAGCCCGCCGCCACCACGGACCGAGCGGGTGCCGGCGCCCGCCGCGGTGCCCGCCGGTGGACCGCCCGACTCGCCGGCGGGCTGGGAGGAGTACCTGGCGGCACTGGAGGCGACCCGCCGCACCACCTTCGCGCTGCTGTACCGCGGCACCTGCGGCCGGCTGGCTGACGGCGTGCTGACGATCGAGTTCGCCGACGACCGCCTGCCGGCCTTCCGCTACGCGCAGACCGAGGAGAACGCGGCGGCGCTGGTGGAGGTCGCTGTGCGCGTGTTCGGGCCGGACACGGGGATCAGGCTGTCGCTGACCGGCGATGACGGCGCGGTCGAACTCAGGCCCCGGGCGTCCGGCGGCACCGATCGCGGTGACTCTCCGCCGCCCGAGATCGTGACCGACGTGGTGGACGGCGAGCCGGTTCCTGAAGCGGCTGAGGCGGGCGTCGATCCCGATGAACTGGAGCAATCCGCTGCGGCGATGACACAGGACATGGGCACCGATATCGGCGCCGCCGAGAAGGACGACGGACCGGCGACCGCTGATTACGCTGTGAACCTGTTCACCGCAGTCGATATCGAGGAGGACCAAGGTGAGGAGTAATGTCGACTACCTCTGGATTATCCTGGCCGTGATCGTCGTGATCCTGCTGTTTACCTGGCGGCCGATCGTGGGCATGTTCACGAACGTCTCGGACTCCGTCACGGACAAGGAGGGCTACGAGGCGGGCCGCGAGGCATTCTACAACGCCGACCTCTGGGGCGGCCCGGGCTCCAACCGATCGTGTGCGATGTGCCACGCGCCGGACTTCACGGAGGATCCCGCCAATCCGGTCGAGATGGATGACTACAAGCCGGGCGAGCCGGTGGTCCTGACGGAGATCCGGAAGAAGTACGGCGGCGGCGTGATGGACACCGGCGATGAGCTGTTCGAACGGATCATGATGTGCGTCAGTTCGCCGAGCAAGATGGGACTGGGCCGGGTGTCACGTAGCGCGCCGTTTATGGACGACCTGATGACCTACGTCATGCGGCAGTAGCGACTGGCCGGGCACCGTCAGGCGGCGTCGGCTTCCGCACTGACCGGCGGGCGCAGCGGCCCGTAGTGGCGCCTTAGCAGATACATGCCCAGCGAGGCGACGGTGAACAGCGCGGCCGACACCACCAGCACCGGCAGAAAGCCGAAGTACATTTTGCCCAGCGCACCCAGCATCGGTCCGATCAGCCCGCGAATTCCGGTGATCGTGACGTGAGCGCCGGAATAGCCGCTGGCATCGCGGCTTCCCGCAAACATCACCGGCCCCATGCTCCAGGCCACGTGGACGCCGCTCATGCCGATGCCGAAGACCAGGTGGGCCAGGTAGACGACACCCAGTGTCAGCGCGGTGCCGGGGCCGGTGCCCAGCCCCACCAGCAGGATCAGCGGAAACAGCGCCAGCACGGCAAACACCACCATGCAGAGGAACATCGGGCCGGTGCGATCCATCAGCATGCCCCACAGCGGCGGCAGCGCCAGCACGCCGAGCTGCCCGATCACCAGTGTGGCGATGCTGGCCTGCCCGTAGGTCATCTCGGCCACTTCCACGATGTAGATCGGGATGATCGGGAACAGCAGCATCACCGCCAGGCCGTAGAGGAAGAACACCAGTTCGAAGTTCAGGTACTTGCGGTCCTCGGCCAGCAGCCTGACGAAACTCTGCACCGGAGCGATCAGGGTGCTTCTCAGCGTCATTCGCTGCGGCGCCCGCGACAGCTTGTAGGCACCGCGCAGCGGGCTGATCGCCAGTGTCACGATGCCCAGCATCGCCACCACGCCGGCCACCGGAAACAGCCAGCGGAAGCTGTCGGGATTCCAGTCCAGCACCTTGCCGACCCCGTAGGCCGCCGCCATCATCACCAGCGTGGTGACGATCACCGCCAGCCCCCAGAGCTTGCCACGGGCCTCGGCGCTGATATTGGACTGCCACATCGAGAAGATGGCGGGCATCAACAGCGCGTTGAGCACGAAGAACAGCCCGCCGACCACGATGAACAGCCAGGCGTTGTAGCACAGCAGGAACAGAAACAGCGCCCCGCGGCTGAGCAGCCCGAGCGTCAGGATGTAGGGGCGCTTGTCGCGGCCCTCCACCAGTTCGCTGCCGACGATCCCCAGCAGCATCACCACGACGGACAGCGCAGTGTAGATGCCCATCTGCAGGTCGGTGGCGCCCAGCCGCTCGGTGAGCACCACGCCGGCCAGTCCCAGCGCGCCGGTCAGCACGCCGTTGAGGCTGGAGTAGAGCGTGAAGAAGTGCAGCCCGACGCGGTCCAGCAGCGAGGCCTGGATCAGCTTCAGCGGCCCGAAGCGGCGCACCCAGTGCGGCGTCAGGAACCATTCGTAGGCGGGGTAGAGCTTCACCGCCGGGGATTATACGCCAGCCCGCGCCCGCGCAGCGCCGCTCAAGGCGGGCAGCCGGGGGCCGATCAATCTATATGGTGATCGAGGAGGATACCGATGCTTGCCAGCGAGTGGTATGAGCTGCTGTGTTCGGATCACGCCGGCTATCTGGCGGCGCGCCAGGAGCACTTCGCACAGGAAGACGCGCCCCGCCCGCGGCTTAACCGGCTGCGCTTCCAGGGGCTGGACCTTTCCGGTCTCGACCTCAAGCTGATGGACTTCAGCCACTGCGAGTTCTACGCCTGCAATCTGGAAGGGGCTGATCTGACGGACACGCTGCTGCGGCTCTGCCGGGTCCGCAACTGCGTACTCAGAGGGGCCAGGCTGATCGGCGTCAATATGGCCCGCGGCGAGGCGATCCAGTGCGACTTCAGCGGCGCGGACCTGTCCGCGGCATCGCTGCTGTTGGAGAAGCTCTACGGCAGCGAGTTCACGGGCGCGCGGCTGGCCAACGCCGACTTCTCGGCGGCCGAGGCGCCGGAGGTCAGCTTCCGCGAGATCGACGCCGAGCGCTGCTTCTGGCACAAGGCCGACCTGCGCAACTGCGACTTCAGCGGCGCCCGCATGGGGCGCAACGTGATGCGCACCGCGGCATTGTCGGGCGCGCACCTGTCCGGCGTGGACCTGCATGAAGCTGATCTGACCTGGACCGTACTGCACAACACCGACCTCTCGGGCGCCAATCTCAGCGGCGCGAACCTCAGCAACTGCTTCCTGCAGGACACCGACATGAGTGGCGCGGACCTGACCCGGGCGCGGATGGAGGTCGTCGACTTCGATCAGGTCGACCTGGCCGGGGCGCGAATCGAGGGGCTGCTGGTCGACCACGTCGAAACCACGGAGGACCGCCAGCAGCACGCCCAGCTCAAGGCGACGGCGCTCGAGCAGTTCGAGCTGCTGCAGCTTAATCAGAACGGCGACAGCCAGAACGGCGAGTCGGGCGAGCCCGCCCTGGGCCAGTTCATGCAGCCGGGCGACCCCACGGCCGCCGGCGTGCCTGACAAGGATGGCCCTGAGGGACAACAGACGTGAGGGGCTACAACGTCCTGATCCCCGACGTGTCCCGGCGCTGGCTGCCGGCGATCACGCTGCCGCTGATGGACGCGCTGCAGGCGCTGGGCCACACGCCGGTGACGCTGAACATGGTCTCGATCAACAACATGTACCGCCAGCTCCGCTACCAGCGCCGCGGCTGCTACGAGATCTTCCAGTTCTACCTCAAGGACATCGTCAGCAAGGGACACATCGACTTCGGCCTGTCCCCCGGGCTGGGCATCGTGCTGGAGGATCCGCAGAAGCAGGAGGCCCATCACCTGCTGGAGGAATGCGGCGTCCCCAACATCCTCTACCTGCACGGCCGCACCGCGGACGCCGCGCGCAAGCTGGAGAGTCTTGACGCCGCCAGCTGGCGCCACACCGTGATCGCCAGCAGCTCTGCCGCGCTGCTCGGGCACCTCAGCGAGGTGGACCAGGGCCGCGCGCTGCACGTATCACCCGGCACCAGCCTGCGGATCTACTATCCGGCGGCCGATCCGCCCGCGGACGCGCCCTACCCGCTGCTCAGTGATGACGAGCGGCTGGCCGGCGGCTTTGAGGTCTGCTTCGCGGGCAGCCACAGCCCGGGCCGTGAGCGGCTGCTGGCGGCGCTCGACGACGCCGGCGTAGCGTTGGCCGTCTTCGGCGACAAGGCCTGGCAGAACAGCGCCGTGGCCCAGCTGTGGCGCGGGCAGGTCAACTACCTGACGGAGCTCAACACCGTCTACAACTCGAGCGCGATCGTGCTCGACCTGCCCCACGAGGACTGCGAGCTTGAGGACTACGTCAGCACCCGCCTGCCGGACTGCCTGGCCAGCGGCAGCCTGCTGCTGACCTACGGGCGGCCGGGGCTTGGCCGCCTGATGGCGGCGGGCGAGGAAGCCGCGGTGTTCGACGGTGAGACTCAGCTCGTCGAGTCGGCACGCCACTACCTGGCCAACCCGGCCGAACGGGAGTCGCTGGCCGCCCGGGGGCGCCGCCGGGCCGCGGCCGAGCACGGCTGGGCCGACCGCGTCGGCCAGCTGCTGCCCGCGCTCGAGCTGCAATTGCTCAGCACCGCCGTATAATCTGGCGATGCGCTGGCCCCCGCTCACCGAAGGCCGCCTGCTGCGGCGCTACAAACGCTTTCTGGCCGACGTCGAACTGCCCGATGGCCGCCAGGTCACGGCGGCGGTCCCCAACACCGGCAGCCTGCTGGGCTGCGCGGTGCCCGGTCGGCCGGTCTGGCTGCGCGCCGAGTCCGGCCCCCATCGCAAGCATCCCTGGAGCTGGGTACTGGTTCGGCCGCGGCGCAGCCTGGTCTGCGTCGACACCGCCGTGCCGAACCGCGTGGTGTTCGACTTCGCCCGCGCCCAGAAGATCGAGGCGCTCAGTGGTTTCCGCGAGTACCGCGCCGAGGTGCCCTACGGCCGGCGCAGCCGCGCCGACCTCTGCTGCAGCGTGCACGAGCGCGACATGCTGCGGCGCATCTGGGTCGAGGTCAAGAGCACCACGCTGGTGCGCAACGGGGTGGCGTCGTTCCCCGACGCCGTCACCCAACGCGGCCTGAGGCACCTGATCGAGCTGCAGCGGATGGTGGCCTGCGGCGAGGAGGCGCTGCAGCTGTTCTTCGTCCAGCGCGGCGACTGCGACCGGTTCCGGCCCGCCGACGACATCGATCCGGACTACGGCGCCGAACTGCGGCGCGCGGCGGCGGCAGGCGTTAGAGTGTTAGCACTGCAGGCGCGGGTGACCCAACGCTCGGTCACCATCAAGCGTCCTATACCTGTTGAACTCTGAGGTACGGAAAATGCGCGCGATAGCCAAACTGGCCGTGGTTGTGCTGCTGACAGCCGCCGCCGCCCTGAGCTGCGACAAACCCGTCGAGCTGGCGCGGCTGACGGTGCTGATCACCGGTAACGTCGAGAGCTACATCGAGAATTGCGGCTGCTCCAGCGGGCAGTACGGCGGGCTGGTCCGGATGGCGCGGCTGGCGCGTCAGGAGCGCGAGGCGGCGCTGAGGCCGCACGCCGCCGACAAGGGCCGGCCGGTCGCTGCGCTGCTGATCGACGTCGGCAACTTCGCCTCCAACTCGGACGAGGTGGCCAGGATCAACTCCGTGGGCGTGGTACGCGGGATGGCCACCCTCAGCTACGACGCGGTCGGGCTCGGCCTGCACGAGCTGGCGTTTCCCCAGTCCGAGCTCTGGAAGCTGCTGGGCCAGAGCGACCTGCCGCTGACCGCCGCCAACCTGCGGTTCACGGCGCCCCCCGAGGGCGAGGATCTGAGCGACGAGCTGAACGGGCTGATCAGCGGCCACCTGATCGTTAAGACGGAGCCCGGCTACCGCGTCGGCATCATTCACGTCGTCGACGTCAAGGTCCAGGAGGTCATCGGCAAGCTCAACGGCTTCGAGCTCAGCGACGCCGAGCAGGCGGTGCGGCGCGTGCTGGACGCCCACGGCGGCGAGGCCGACTACTGGCTGCTCAGCGTCGCCGACGCCAGCCAGGGCGGCACCGGCCCGGCGGCCTTCAAGCAGATGGAGGAGCTGATCCAGATCATCGGCTTCAAGGGCCAGGGCCTGCGCGAGAAGCTGGACGATGCGCCGCTCTCGCCGCCCTACTTCGTCGATCCGCCCTACACCAAGGCCAAGGACGTGCTCAGGTCCGTGACGTTTTTCAAGCAGAACCAGACGCCGCCGGTGGTGCAGATGGAGCGCCTGGCGGTGCCCGATTCAGTCAACCTCGACGAGCAAGTACAGGCGATCATCATCGACATCGCGCCCCGGCTGGAGCGGCTGGAGGTCGAGCGGGCCAGCGAGCAGCTGGAAGTCCATCCGGTCTATGTCGGTTACGAAAGCTGCCGTCCCTGCCATGCGCAGGTCGTCGAGCAGCAGCTGGCCACCCACCACACCCAGGCGCTGACGTCGCTGGTGGAGAAGGACCAGGCGCGCAGCGCGGCCTGCCTGCCCTGCCACGTCGTCGGCCACGCGCGGCTGCCGGGCGTCACCGGCAGCGGGGGCTGGAACGTGATCGAGGACCAGCACGAGATGCGCGGAGTGCGCTGCGAAAGCTGCCACGGTCCCGGCGAGTATCACGTCCAGCTGATGACGGCGCGCCTTGCCGGCGAGGAGCTGAACCCGCAGTGGATCGAACAGCTGAGCGCCGACGGCCGCAATGCGCTGGGGCTCTGGGACGCGGGTGAGCGGACCTGCCTGGTCTGCCACGACGAGCTGAACAGCCGCGACTTCAACTTCCAGCGCTATTGGGCGCAGATCGCGCATTAGGCGCCTGCATCACCGCAGCCGCAAACGTTCCCGCTGGCAGGGCGCTTCAGCCCCCTGACCTCGAATGAGGGGTAGCGGCGGGTTTCAACCCGCCGACCTCTCAATCGCGGGGCTGAAGCCCCGCCTACCAGCATCCCGGTAGCGGCGGGTTTCAACCCGCCGACCTTTGAATCGCCGGGCTGAAGTCCGGCCTACTGGGTGACAAGGAGCGCCGGCCGCCACTGCGCGAGCGCGCTATGGAAAACAAGAGGGAGGACGGCCTGACGACCATCCTCCCAAGGGGGGGACAGTAAGGGGATAAGCTCGTTTAACGGCTTTCGCGCCGTGCTTCACTGCTCCGAGGGCACACCTCTTGGTCCGGGTTGGCGGGGGTTTCAAGCTGTCCCCGCACTCCATCTGGATTATGCCACAATACGGCGGCTTGTCAAGGTAAACCGCCAGATGTCGCCGGCGCCTGCACCGGCGGCGGCTGGCGTGCGGCCGGGGGTGCTGGGCTATAATCGGCCCATGGATCTGGGCGCGGGCAGGCTGGTGATCATCACGGGCATGTCCGGGGCGGGCAAGACGGCGGCACTGCGCTGCTTCGAGGATCTGGGCTACTGCTGCCTGGACAACCTGCCGCCCTCGCTGATCGAGACCTTCGTCCAGCTCTACCGCCAGACACCCCAGTCCGCCGGCTCGATCGCGATCGTCTGCGACGTGCGCAGCGGCGAGCTGTTCAGCCGCTTCCGCGAGGCGATCGGCCAGCTGGCGGGCGTGGGCCTGAGCCCCGAGGTGCTGTTCCTCGACTGCGAGGATGACGTGCTGATCACGCGCTTCAAGGAGAAGCGGCGGGTGCCGCCGATGGCAGTCGGGCTCAGGCTGGAAGACGCCATCACGCGCGAGCGCGAGCGCCTCGATCCGCTCAAGGAACTGGCGGCGGTGGTGATCGACACCTCCAGTCTGACGCCGCGGCAGCTCACGGCGCGGCTACTGGGGATCTACGCCGGCGGGGACGGCGGCCCGCAGCTGACGGTGACGGTGCTCAGTTTCGGCTACAAGTTCGGGATGCCCGCCGACGCCGACTTCGTGCTGGACGTGCGGTTTCTGCCCAACCCGCACTACGAGGACAAGCTCCGGCCGTTGACCGGCATGGACGCGGCGGTGCGGGAGTTCGTGCTCAGCCAGGACGGCGCGATCGAGTACATTGAGTCGGCGCTGAGTGCGTTGCAGGTGGCGTTCATTCGCTACGCCGCGGTGCACAAGTTCAGCAGCATCGTCGCGTTCGGCTGCACCGGCGGTAAGCATCGCTCGGTGGCGGTGGCCAATGCGGTGGCCGAGCAGCTGCTGGCCCAGGGCTACCACGTGGTGGTCCAGCACCGCGACATCGAGCGATTGTAGGGGAGAATAGCGGTAAGTTCAGGCGGCAAGTTTAAGTAGTAAGGTCAAGCAGTACGGGAAAGCAGTGTGGTCAGGCAGTATGTTCATGCAGGAAGGTCTGGTCCTGCGTGGCAGGCCTGGCCCGAACTCATCTGCCGGTGGAACGTATCACCTGAACCTGCAGCCTGAACCTGCAACCTGAACTTACCACTTGAACTTACCACTGATTGGTGGCTGGGGAGGGAGTTGAACCCTCGACCTAACGGTTATGAGCCGTTCGCTCTGACCACTGAGCTACCCAGCCGTGGGGGAGCGAATTATACCACCGATGGGGGTGGGTAATGCAGCCGGTCCCGCCCAGGCGGGACTGCAGACCTTCAATGTCTACGGCCCCGGCGGGCCGTAGTACCCGTGTACCGCGGCATCCGGAGCGCGGACGCCCCCGTCCGCATCCCCCTGTCCCCCTTACTCGTCATACCAGCCGAACTTCAGCACGCCGCCGTTGTAGTCGCGCCACGCGATCACCGGCGTGCCCATGATCGAGACCGCGGCGACGCTGCCGTACGCCCCCTCCTCCAGCACGTAGTAGTCCCAGTCATCGTGGCCCTGTGGCGTCGACAGCTGCCCCCAGGCGCACTTGAACGCCTCCGCGCCCTCGTCATCCACGCTGTAGATCACGAACGGCAGGACATTGCAGACGCAGATCGAGTTGTCCACCACGTCGCGCTCGAGGCTACTGAGGGCCCAGTCGGGAACCGCGAGGGGGATGGCGATCTTCGCCACGCCGACAACCAGCATCTCGTAGATGTAGTGATTGAGGTAGGCCGCCACCGGCCGGTAGCCGGTCGGTTTGAGGTTCCTGATGTACAGCGAGCTCTGCGTACCGGCGCCGGCGAAGCCGTAGGCCAGGTGGCGGTCCCAGTCGGCGGGGCCGGCGGGCGACTCCGTATTGGCGCGCAGGTAGTAGGCCCCGTCGCCGTCCTCGAACTCGCCGCTGCAGAGGATCACCGGCCGGCCGCCGGCAATCGCCAGGGACGGACTGAAGCCCAGATCACCTTCGGCAATCACCTCGCTGAAGGTCCAGTCCGCGGGCTGCGGTGTGGAGGACGGTGCCTGGCCGAACATCAGCTTGCCGTACTGACGGGTGAACGCCACGCAGGGCCGGCCGTCATAGTCGGCGAGCCCGAGCTGGGCGGGGGGCTGGACCGCGTCGTAGACCGCCATCGAGAACCAGTCGTCCTGCTCGCTGGGTTCGGCGACCTGGCTGTAGGCGTACTTGACCAGATCCTCGGAGTGCTCGAGGTAGGCCACCGCGGGCCGGCCGTCGACCAGCGCCGCGGCCAGCGGCCCGCTCACACCCGCCGGCTCGGGCTCGATGTCCACCATCATGCCGGTCCACTCCTCGGGGCCCGCCGGAAACGAGGTGTGCGCCCGGAGGAAGCGGATCGCGGCCTGGGCGGGACCGTAGACGATCATCGGCCTGAGGTCCTGGACGAACATCTCAATGTCGGCCCACAGGCCGCCATCGTCGGCCAGGGTGTAGATCAGCCAGCCCGGCTGGTCGATGGTCAGCAGAATGCGGTTGATCGTGACGTGGCTTTCGGGGCTGGAGACGACCGCCAGGTAGACAGTGTCGTCTTCGGCGGCGTTGACCGCGCTGAGCTCCAGTTCGTGGGTGCCGGTCACCATCACCGGCGGGTAAAAGCGCCAGGTGGCCGCGCTGAAGTCCGAGACGCCCAGCCAGACGTGGCCGTCCTCGATCTCCAGCTCCGCCGACAAAGTGAGCGGCGGGTGCCCGGCGGTGGCAAGATCGTAGATCGCCCAGGCGAAGCCCGTAATGTCCGGCGCCATCCGCAGCGTCTGGTCAACGTTCTCGCAGTACTCGTTGCGCTCAGCCGTCGACCACCCCAGCGTCTCGTACGTATAGGGCGCCGCGGCGGTGCGCGGCGGGCCGATGCTTGCCAGGGGGGGCGGCACCGCCGCCAGCGCGTCTGGGAAAACCCCCGCGGGCTCCACACGATCGCTACCGGAGCAGCCGGCCAGCACCAGCAGGCACGCGACGACAGTAACCATGGCGACTCTGCTGCGCATCATATGCGCGGATTATAACAGCGTGGACCGCGAGCTACTTGCTGTCGCAGGCCGTCGCGCTTGTGACTGGTGGCGCGGGCTTCCCGGCCCGCGATTCGCCCGCGTCCCAGATCGCCGATGGGGCGCACGGCCACCGACCGGCCGCGGTGCGCGCGCGCGGGCGCCAAGGGGGGGAACTGGGCCGTACAGGGATCGAACCCGTGACCCGCTGATTAAGAGTCAGCTGCTCTACCAACTGAGCTAACGGCCCGCAGGGATTATAGTGAGCCGCGCCCCGCCACGCAACCCATCGGGCCGAATAGGCCGGGAATTCCGCTCGGCGCCGCCTCGCCAGGTCGGGACTCAGCCCGTGGCGCTAGTAGATGTCGCGGATGTCCAGCGCCATGCAGCAGGGCAGATAGGCATAGACGCAGACCGTCTCGCAGCACCACTCCGCATAGGTGCAGTAGCAGTACCACTGGCACGGATTGCAGTCGGCGCAGTACACGTCGGGCCGCTTCTTGGTGCAGCACTTGTTGCAGAAGAACGAGGCATAGACGTGCGGGTCCAGCGTGCTGACATCCGGCGAACCGGCGAAGAACAGCAGGCTGATCGGGTGCGGGTAGTCCTCGTACTCGATGCTGACGACCTCGAAGGCGCCGCCGCACTCCTCCCAGTTGAGGGTAACCTCGCCACTGGCGACCTCCACGTCGCAGGGCTCGACGATCCGCCACTCGACGGTGCGCGTGATCGGCAGGATCTCCTCGCCCGCCCAGGCGGCACTGGCGACGAACGCCGCGGTCAACATCAGCATAGCGATAGCGAAACGCATAGTTGCTTCCACCCCATCGGCTAGATGCTGAGATTATACTCGATCGCGGCCCCGGCGCACCACCGGCGTCCCGCGCGATCGCGGCGGACGCCTGAGCCTAGCCGGCCACCGCGCGGGTGTTGACCAGCCACGACCAGGCCTCGCTGCCGCTGAGCACGATCAGCGTCACCGCGGCGCCGGCCAGGATCACCCCCACCAGCGCCACCCACATGAAGCGCCGGAGTCCCATCCCCAGCAGGTAAGCGCCCAGCGCACCGGTATAGACACCGCTGCCGGGCAGCGGCACCGCGATGAACAGCGCCAGCCCCCAGGCGCCCCAGGTTTCCACCTGGCGGTGGATGCGCCGCTGGACGCGCTCGGTGTAGCGCTCCCAGTGCCGCTCGAACCAGCGCCAGCGCCGCAGGCCGTCCACGGCGTAGCGCATGAAGAGGTACACCAGCGGCGCCACCAGCCAGTTGGTACCCACCGCGGTGAGCGTCACCAGCCACCACGGCGGCGCGTTGGGGATCAGCAAGCCGAACGGAATCGCGGCCCGCAGTTCGAGCGCCGGCACGAACGTCAGAATCACCACCCCCCAGAGGGGATGGAATCCAGCCAGCCAGTCGCCGAGCGCCTGCACGGCGCGGATTGTAGCAGCCTCCGCCACCGCCCCGTTCGTGTGGAGCACTGCTCCGGAGTACCGCAGTCAGAAGGACGGCCCCGGGATTCCCGGGGCCGCCCCAGTCATCGGCATCACGCCTGCAACCTAACGGGTGCCGCCTTAAGGCTCGTAGAATGCATGCACCGTGCCGACGTCGGTAGTCACGTAGACACGGCCATCGCTGCCAATCGACGGCGACGACTGGATGTCACTGCCGTAGATCGGATAGACGAACTCCGGATCGTCGTCTCCGCCCCAGGGGTCGTACACCAGGAAGCGGTTGGCAGTCATCGGCGGCTGGCCCGGCGGCTGGAACGGATCGGGGATTGTGGCCGTGATGTAGGCGTAGCCGCTGATGTCGACGGCGGGAGTGGTGTGGCCGCTGCCGGCGTAGTCCAGCGCGTCTGAATTCCAGAAATACGCCATTTGCTTGGTGACGGGATTGACCGAATAGACCACCAGCCGGAGGTCGTGGTAGGGCTCCGGGCCTTGCACGTACTCGAGCTGCAGCACATACGCATACCAGCCGCCATGCGTGAAGACCAGCGCCGCACTGGAGACATAGGCCCCCAGCTCAGGCTGAATCGGCTCGCAATCAAACGGGATCAGGCGCCACGGAAGATCATGCACGTCCTGCTCGGGATCTTTCGCCAGGTAGTACATCGCGTTGTCGCAGACCACGATGCAATCGCCCGGCCAGAAGAACGGATCAACGTCGATCATCGTGACGCTTTTCTGCACCATGGCGCCCTCCAACGGCACGCTGTACATCCGCCACTCGAGGGGTAGGTCCTGCCGGGCACGCGCCCGGTAGCAGTTGATGACAGTGCATCCCAGCAGGTTCTCCTGCAGCACCACGAACTGAGCTGCGCCGTTGCAGGGATCATTGAACAGACCACAGCAGTTGACCCCGTGGACGAAGCTCCAGTAGTCATCGTAGTTGTCCGAGTCCGTCGAGGTAACGTAGAAGCCGTCTCCGCCCTGCACGTAGACAATCGGCGAGTTGTCGTTCGGCCCGTCGATCTTCCCAATTTCAGGCGATGTGAAACGATTCGACAGCGGCGCGCCCAGCGAGTAGTGAGGCCCGAAGGTGAGAGTGTTGGTGTCAAAGGTCACCAGGTAGCCCCCCGTCAGCGCGTAGTGCACCCGGCCGTAGTTACTCATTGACGGCGTCGAAGCGTTGTTGTTGCACGGCAGACCCGGTCCCCCGTACTGGGTTACTTCAAGGTTGCCGTACTGGTTCCAGTCGATTCGCGCCAATGTTCCACCGGTGGTGGTGACGTACACAATGTCTTCCTCCCCGGGCTGTCCCACGGTCATGGGATCCGAGTGAATCGACATGCCGACGCCGGTCATGCGGTGCGCGATATTCTCATGCGGCCCTTGCGGGGCACGACCACGGTGGGTGTTGTACCAGTCACAGCCCCAGGAACTCCAGCCGCTGACCACGTTGTTGGATGCCGTCTTCGCCTCCTCCTGAGTCACGGCTATGGCATCTTCCGTGCCGCTGCTTGGGGTCGCTTGAGGCACACTGCAACCAACGGCCATCACAATGATAGCCGCTACAACTAACGATAACGATACATATGCTCTCATAAGAGCACACCTCCCTCAATCGTTGAATATGCAATCAAATCAGTAGCAATTATCGATAACATATTATACACCGCACTTCGTAATACGCCGTATTACGCGAGCAGAGATGGTATTTGCCTCTCCTAGCTGGTGGATTTCGATCACTTAAGATGGCTATTGAACTGCATTGGGGCTCAATCACATCAGCGAATTGGCATTCACAATCATGTCGTGCCTTCTGTGGCCTAGACAAAGCCCTGAGTGGACCCGCCTTCGTGTTGTCCCCGTATGAGCAGAGCCGCGCTGATCATGCTGGCAGCTCAGTTCTCGTCGGCGTGTGCATTGCCGGGCCTCACTCCTAGCAGCCCGCACGGCTACCCCCTTCGCCAAGCGCTGGTGGAGGGGCTCGGCCGTCGCCAGCGACTCTGGTCAGGCAAGGGGGGCGCACCTGTTGGTTAGGCCACAGCAATGGGGCAACCCTCCCGTGAGAAGCAGCAACCGTCGCAGCCCCCATCCAACGTGCTAAGACCGAGCCACGTCAAACATTCGCATATCAGGATACATTGAAATATGCGCGCCGTTGTGATAATCTCTACTGCCGGCTGCGACAGTGCAGTTGAGCTAATCCCATCCGCAGCGTCCACATCAGGAGTTAAGCATGCACAAGATACTCGCGCATGAGCAGCTGGGGCCGCAGGTCTACCGGATGGTGGTTGAGGCTGACAAGATCGCCAGGAAGCGCCAGGCGGGGCAGTTCATCATTCTGCGCATCGACGAGCATGGTGAGCGGATCCCGCTGACGATCGCGGGAGCCGACGCCGAGGCGGGCACCATCACGCTGATCTACCAGGTAGTCGGCAAGACCACCGAGCACATGTCCACGCTCAAGGTCGGCGACCATCTGCTCGATCTGGTCGGGCCGCTCGGCCGGCCGACTCACATCGAGAACTTCGGCACGGCGGTCTGCGTCGGCGGCGGCATCGGCATCGCGCCGCTGTTCCCGATCACCAAGGCGCTCAAGGAAGCCGGCAACCGCATCATCTCGATCATCGGTGCCCGCAGCCAGGATCTGCTCATCCTCGAAGATGAGATGCGCAGCGTCAGCGACGAGCTGATCGTCACCACCGACGACGGCAGCTACGGCCGCAAGGCGCTGGTCACCGAACCGCTCAAGGAGCTGCTGGAGGGCGACGGCAAGGTCGACCTCTGCGTGGCAATCGGGCCGGCGATCATGATGAAGTTCGTGGCCAAGACCACCGAGCCCTTCGGGGTGCACACCCTGGTCAGCCTCAACTCGATCATGATCGACGGTACCGGCATGTGCGGGGGCTGCCGCGTGGCGGTCGAGGGCGAATCCAAGTTCGTCTGCGTCGACGGTCCGGAGTTCGACGGCCACAAGGTCGACTTCGACCTGCTGCTCAAGCGGCTGGACGCTTACAAGGAGCAGGAGCAGGAAGCGCTGGAGCGCTGGCACGAGCACAAGTGCAAGCTGGAAGCTGAAATCGAGAAGGTGAGCAGCGATGACTGAACAAACCAAGGACAAGCCCAAGAAGCACAAGGTCCCGCGCCAGCCGATGCCCGAGCAGGAGGCCGCGGTCCGCGCGCACAACTTCGATGAGGTCCCCTACGGCTACGACGAGGAAACGGCGGTTATCGAGGCCGGGCGCTGCATCCAGTGCAAGAAGCCGCTGTGCATCGACGGCTGCCCGGTCGGCATCGACATCCCGGCCTTCATCAAGCTGATCGAGGAGCGCGATTTCCGCGGCGCGATCCGCAAGATGAAGGAGACCAACATGCTGCCCGCGATCTGCGGCCGCGTCTGCCCGCAGGAGACCCAGTGCGAGGAGAAGTGCATCCTGGGCAAGAAGTTCGAGCCGGTCGCAATCGGGCGGCTGGAGCGCTTCATCGCCGACTGGGAGCGCGAGAGCGGCCAGGTCGACGTCCCGGAGATCGCCCCGTCCACGGGCAAGAGCGTGGCGGTGGTCGGGGCCGGCCCGGCCGGGCTGACGGTGGCGATCGACTGCGCGCGCGCCGGACACAAGGTCGAGGTCTTCGAGGCCCTGCACAAGCCCGGCGGCGTGCTGGTCTATGGCATCCCGGAATTCCGGCTCCCCAAGAAGATCGTCAACGCCGAGGTCGACGTGCTCAAGCAGATGGGCGTCGAGATTCACTACAACTACGTGGTCGGCAAGCTCGAGACCATCGACGAGCTGCTGGAGCGCTTCGACGCCGTCTTCGTCGGTACGGGCGCCGGCCTGCCCTGGTTCATGGGCATCCCCGGCGAGAACCTGATCGGCGTCTACTCGGCCAACGAGTACCTGACGCGCTCGAACCTGATGAAGGCCTATGACTTCCCCAACTTCGACACCCCGACCCTGCGGGGCGGCGTGGTGGTGACCGTCGGCGGCGGCAACGTGGCGATGGACTCGGCCCGCACGGCACTGAGGCTCGGTGCCGAGAAATCGGTGCTGGTCTACCGGCGCAGCCGCGTGGAGATGCCGGCGCGCGTCGAGGAGGTCGAGCACGCCGAGCACGAGGGCGTCGAGTTCCACCTGCTGACAACGCCGATCAAGTGCATGGGCGATGAGAAGGGGCGGGTGCGCCAGATTGAGTGCCTCAAGATGGAGCTCGGCGAGCCTGACGACAGCGGCCGGCGCCGGCCGGTGCCGATCGAGGGCAGCGAGTACATCATGGACGTCGACACGGTGGTGATCGCGATCGGCAACGGTCCCAACCCGCTGGTGCCCCAGAGCACGCCCGACATCGAGACCAAGAAGTGGGGCAACATCATCGCCGACGACAAGTGCCGCACCACGAAGCGCGGCGTGTTCGCCGGCGGCGACATCGTGCTGGGCGCCGCGACAGTCATCCTGGCGATGGGCGCGGGCCGCGACGCCGCCAAGGCGATCGACAAGTACCTGGCGGACGGCAAGTGGACCGGCGAGGACGACCCGGAGCCCGAGCCCGAGACGGACGCCGAGGCCTAGACCTTCCTGCCGATCCCGCGGCCGAAGATCATGGTCAGCAGC
>Ga0180431_10002624_pt1 | contig 23900 bp, 17 predicted proteins | sample SS_ome_11_FD_132459 | JGI IMG/M metagenome (GOLD analysis project Ga0180431, IMG submission 132459) | Hypersaline lake sediment archaeal communities from the Salton Sea, California, USA - SS_1_MS_1 metaG | ecosystem: Environmental > Aquatic > Non-marine Saline and Alkaline > Hypersaline >...
ACGTTGGCGCAGGCGATCAGGAGTACCAGGGCTACCGCCCCCATCAGGTAGAGGAACTGATCCCGGACGTCGGAGGTCACGAACTCGAGCAGGGGCACGATCCGGACATCGTTGTCCTCGACCTGGTCGGGATACAGCTCTTCGAGGTTCCGCACGACCCGGCGCAGGTCGGCCAGGGCCTGTTCGGCTCCCACCCCGTCCTTCATCCGGCCGACGGCCTGCAGCGAATGCTGACCACGCCGCTCCAGACCATTATAGCGGCTCATCGGAACCCACAGTTCGGTGAACTCGGGATAACGCATCCCGGCCGGCATGATCCCGATAACGGTATGAGGGATGCCGTGCAGGGTGACGGTCGCGCCGACGATGTCGGGATCGGCCCCGAAGTGCCCCTGCCAGAGGGCGTGGCTGAGGATGGTCACATCGGGGGCGCCGGGGATATCGTCTTCAGGGGTAAAATTCCGACCCGCGGCCGGCTCGTAACCCAGTACCCGGAACAGATCGGCCGACGTGCGCAGGGCCTGAACCCGCTTGGGTTCCTCACCCCCGGCCAGGCTCAGACTGGTGCCCTGATAGGCGGCCAGATACTCGAAGGCGGTGTTCTGTTCCTGCCAGTCGTGAAAATTGGGCCAGGCGACTCCCAACCAGGTGAAGCCGCGTTTGGGAGCCGTTTCCATGACCCAGACGATCTCGTCGATATCCTCGTAAGGAAGCGGCCGGATCAGGGCGGCGTTGACGAAAGTGAACATGGTGATCGTCACCCCGATCCCGAGACCCAGGCAGAGGATCGCGGCCACGGTGATGCCGGGTCTTTTGCCGAGCATGCGCAGGCCGTACCGGATGTCGTTCAGCAAACCGCCCATCGTTGATCTGTCCTCTTCCATTCTGTTTCGCGACTCAGGAGCAGCTCTGCCACCCCTATTACTCTTACGTATGTACCGCTGGACGGGTTACGGTCACCTTTCGCCCGATCAGCCTCTGCCCTAGAATGATACCAGGTATGATTCCTTCTTTGACCAACCGATTAACGATCGGATTGCAACATGACTGACAATGCTCTGAATCCGTTCCGGCGTCTGCTCCTGACGGCCGGAGTACCCACTCTGTGTATTCTGCTCGCAGCCTCCAGCTGCCTGGCCCAGACCGATCCCTACCCGCGCGATCCCGATCTGGACGTGCAGCACTATCGGTTCGAGCTGACTCTGAGCGATGACACCGACGTCGTGCAGGGCCGGGCTGCGGTGCGGGTCCGCTTCCGGCAGGCCGGGAAGACATCCTTCACTCTCGACCTGGTGGGCCGTGACCCGGCCGGCGGCCCCGAGGCCACCGGCATGACCGTCAGTGCAGTCGGGGGACCGTCAGGGCCGGTCGGTTTCACGCATGCACGGAACCGGCTGAGAGTCGAACTCGCCACGCCCGCTTCGGTCGATGAGGAGCGTACCTTCACGATCGCCTACGCGGGAGTACCCGCCGACGGGCTCATCATCGCCCGCAACCGTTACGGCGAGCGCACCTTCTTCGGCGACAACTGGCCCGACCGGGCCCGCCACTGGCTCCCCAGCGTCGACCATCCTTCGGACAAGGCCACCTGCGAATTCATCGTCACCGCCCCGGCCCACTACCGGGTGGTGGGCTCGGGCGCCCTGGTCGAAGAGAGCGATCTGGAAGGCGACCGGCGCCGAACCCACTGGCGTACCGCCGCCCCCCTGGCCACCAAGCTGATGGTCATCGGCGCGGCCGATTTCGCGGTCGTCGACCTGGGAGAATTCAACGGTATCCCCCAGCAGTCGTGGACCTATAAAGAGGACCGCGAGGCGGGAGTCAAATCGTTCGCCGTCTCGACCCGGGTCCTCGAGTTCTTTTCGGACCGGTTTGGTCCCTTCGCCTACGCCAAGATGGCTCACGTGCAGTCGAAGACCCGCTACGGGGGCATGGAAAACGCCTCGAACATCTTCTACACCGAGGGTCGGGCCGGTCGCCCGGCGGGCTGGAGCGAGAGCCTGGTAGCGCACGAGATGGCCCACCAGTGGTTCGGGGATGCCGTGAGCGAGGCCGACTGGCATCACATCTGGCTCAGCGAGGGATTTGCCACCTACTTCACGACCGTCTATATGGAACACGTCTACGGGCACGACCGGCTCACCGAGCGGATGGCCGGCGATCGCAACCGGGTCGTGCGGTACTGGCACCGCCAGCCGGCCAGTCCGGTGCTCGACACCACCATCGTGAACCTGAACCGGCTGCTGAGCACCAACTCCTACCAGAAGGGCTCCTGGATCCTGCACATGCTCCGGTTTCAGCTGGGCGAGGAGGTCTGGTGGGAGGGTATCCGGACCTACTACGAGCGCTTCATGAACGGCAACGCTCTCTCTTCAGATTTCCGGACCGTCATGGAAGAAGTTTCGGGGCAGAACCTGGGCCCGTTTTTCAACCAGTGGCTCCGTCTGCCCGGCCACCCGGTGCTGCAGTGGTCGTGGACCTGGAACGAGGATTCGGGCACCCTGAGCCTCTCGATCCGGCAGGTACAGGAGAGCGGTCATCTCTTTTCTTTTCCACTCGAGGTGGGCCTGGGGACCGATCCTTCACAGCCGCTCGAGATCGCGGAGGTCGAGGTGAACGCCGCGGCCGAGGTCTTCGTCTTCGAACTGGATGCCGCTCCGTACTATGTCTCGCTCGACCCGAATGTCCGGCTCCTGATGGAAGCCGAGTTTCTCAGAAACTGAGTGTATTCACAATCCGCTGGAGGCGCGGAATCGATGTCGTTCCGCCCCACGCACACGCGGCCGGGTGCTCTGAGACTGCTGCTGTATCTTCTCTGCGTCTGTCTGCCGCTCGAGGCCCATGCCCAGACCCCGGTCCCCTTCTCCGATCTGACCCTGCGTCTCGGCGGGGTCTTCCCCGGCGGGGGGATAACCCTGCCGGGCGGATGGGATGAACAGACGGGGATCGAAGCAAGCGGGAGTACTCCTTTTTACCTGGGTACGATCGAAGCCTCGCTCCGCCTGACGACCTGGGAACGTCTCGATCCCGACCTGCCCGACTTCGCGTCCCGTTCTCTCGCTCTGGGATGGCACCTGTCCCTGCTCAGTTTTACCGCCCGCACCGGGGTCAGCGTCGGCTGGCGGGTCGGTCTGGTGCAGATGGATTTCGACGATCCCGGCACCACCTGGCACGATCGGGTCGATCACGAGCTGGAAACCGGTCCGGTCCTCGGTTTCACGGTCGGTCTGGGAAACGAGTGGGAGTTTCGGCTCCTGGCCGGACGGACCGTTCTGTGGCTGAGCGAACCAATCGACCGGACCTGGTGCTCGCTGGCGCTGGGGCGGCGCCTGAGAATGCCGCCCTGGCTGCGGGAGTTCCTGCAGTGATCCTCATCCGACGGCACCTACGGCCGAGACCGTCTCTCAGGCAGCTTCACCTCCCGCAATCCCGAGTACCCCTCGCGGTCCTGCCGACGTTCCTGGTGGTGCACGTGACAGTGATCCTGCTCGCGGGATCCGCCGCCGCCCAGTCGACTTCCCTTGTACCTCCCCCCGATCCCCTGCGCCGGGTCATCACCCGGTCGGTGATCGAGCGGACCGGGATCACCCGCCCGGGCGAGATCTTCGATCTGCTCCCGGAGTGGGATTCGTGGTCGACCGACGGTCTGCACGACCGCCACCGGGTCTCGAGCCTGGCCCCGCTGCGGACCGACACCTTTCTGCTCTTCATCGACGGGATGAGGATCGACCACGACCTGCTCGAGACCCGCAGCCTGAACCTGCTGCCCCTCACCGTGGCCGAGATCGACAGCGTCGAGTTCATCGCCTATCCCGCCCTGGTGGCCGGCACCTTCGCTGCCCGGGGAGCGGTACACATCCACACCCGTCGTCCCGGCCGGGGGCCCGAAATGACCGCGGCTCTCTTCGCCGAGAACGAGACCGGCGATACCGGCCCCTGGCGCTACCTCGAGGGCCGCCGGCAGGATGTCGAACACATCGGTCCCGAGGGCGAAATCGTGCTCGGCTGGGGGGGCGAGCGCGCCTGGTTGCGCCTGGCGGGTCTGAACCGCAACCATCCGGTCACCGACGAGAACATCTATTCCCGAACCGTCGCCCTGGCCCGGGAACTGCCCGTCGTCACGACCCGGGCAGCCAACCTGCGTGCCCATGTCGAGATCGGCCCGAGCCGGCACGATGTCTCGGCCTCGACCCAGTGGGGGCACGATTTTCTCTTTCACCGGGGGCCGGGGCAAGAGATCGCTGCCGACACCCGCCTGAGGCAGATCGGCGCCGCCGGCACCATTCCCCTGACCGGTTCGTTCGGCCTGCGCTACCGCCTGGGCCGTTCGGCCGGAACGATCGGCAGCTGGGCGCCGCTCGGCGGACCAAACCGGGAACTGGAACTCGACCGGCGTTATCTGAATATCGAGTTCGGAAACGTCATCCCAGCTGGCGGGCTCTGTTTCGGGCTGACACGGGAAACAAGTACGATCGGGCGGGGTCGTGACGTTCAGAACGACGACCACACCGAATCGACGCTCTACATATCAGCCCACCGGCTTGGCTCTTCCCGCTGGTCGACCGACCTCGATGTGGCCGCCGTTCTCAGAGGACGCGAGACACGTCTATCGACGAACCTGCAGACCTGCCTGCAGGTGATCCCCAATATCTGGATCCGGTTCGCGGCGGCTCAGACACCGGTGTCCTTTTTCAGCGACCACGGCTACCGCTACTGGACGTCCAACCTCGAGTTCGATCTCCTGCCCGTGTCGCTTCCGGGATTCACCTATTACGCTGGGATCACGGACGGATGCGATCATGATGCTCTTCAAAGCCGCCTGGCCGCGATCGATCTTGCCCTGCAGGCGAATCCGACCGCCGGGATGACAATCAGCGGCGGCTTCTTCCATCGTCAGTTCACCGATCTTCGTCTCGAAAGGTATATGTCAACCGATACGACCACGAAATTCGGCTGGGCGGGATGCCTCCCGGAAGCAGGCTGGGATGGCCGGCTTTCGGGAGCGCGTGGTGATCTCGCCCTGGACCTGAACGGGCGGGTATCCCTCAGCCTGGCCGGTGAGTACCGATTGCGAAGGCGGGGATTCACAGCCCGGATGCGTGCCATCCCCCGCCTGATCGTCACCGGACGGATCGAATATGTCATGCATCCCACCATGACGCTGGCCCTGACCGGCCGCTACGCCTCACGGAGCGCCTGGACCGAGTATCCGCCTCAGCCCTACGACGATCCGTATCAGTACAGCGGTATGCTCATTACCCTGCCCGGCATGAACGATCATCCCGTTCTCACCCTGACCGCCGCCAAGTGGTTCTGGGACCGGCGCCTGCGGTTGGTGCTCGTCGGTCGCAACCTTCTCAACCGGACCTATCGGACCCATCCGGCCGGGGCGGGCTTCGACCTGAGCCTGGCCGCCCGCCTGGAACTGTATCTGGGCCGGGACCGCTGATCCCGGTCAGCCGCGCACATAGAGTACACGGTTCCGCAATGACGGTTACGTATCGATAGAGCCGAGATACCCGGGGCCGCTTCCACCTCTTCGTTCTTGCGCCGGCCGGGGTAATTCCTGTTCACTTTCCCCTGATCGCGATTCACACCGGGTCACCCCGATTCCGAGGTCTGCCCTGATGACGAACTCCTCCCCCACCACTCCGCAGCCGACCGAACCGCGGTTCTTCGAACCGGCTTCCGCCTTCTACCGCTGGACGGTCATGGCCGCGGCGGGGCTGATGCTCTTCGGTTCCTACTTCGCCTACGACAGCGTCTCGGCCCTCTCGACCCTGATCATGGAGGGGATGGATGTCGGGGGCACCCAGATCGGCCTGCTCGACTCTTTTTACAGCTGGCCGAACGTGATCATGGTGCTGATCGGCGGCATCATGGTCGACCGCTTCGGAACCCGGATCATGACAATCGTGCTCTCCAGCCTGATCGTGCTGGGAGCGACGGTGACCGCCCTGGCACCGAACCTGACGGTCATGATCATCGGGCGGATCCTGTTGGGAATCGGCTCCGAATCGCTGATCGTCTGCCAGAGCGCGATTCTGGCCAAATGGTTCAAGGGACGGGAATTGGCCCTGTCGTTCGGTTTCGCTCTGACCTTCATGCGGTTGGGCAGCCTGCTCAGCCTCAACGTCCTGGCCACCGCCGCCGATGCCTGGGGCTCATACCGGGCGGGATTCTGGCTGGCAGCGGGGGTATGCGCCATTTCGATGCTCTTCGGGATCTTTTACGTCATCCTCGAGAAGAACGCCCAGGGCAAAACCGCCCTGGCCGAAGCCCCGGTCGAGGACAAGGTCGTTTTCTCCGACATCAAGAAGTTCGACAACCGCTTCTGGTACATCGCCTTGCTCTGCGTAACTTTTTATGCCGCCATCTTCCCCTTCCGCACCCTGGCTCCCGACTTCTTCCTCAACAAATGGGGCGTGACCCTGCAGCAGGGCGGGCGGATCACCAGCATCTTCGTCTTCATGTCGATGATCCTGGCCCCTTTCATCGGCGGCTTCGTCGACAAGATCGGCCGGCGCGGCACCCTGCTCCTCTTCGGAGCCTTTCTGCTCATCCCCAGCCATGCCGTCATGGGGCTGACCACGCTCTCGCCGATCTACTCCATGGTCGTCCTCGGCTTCTCCTTCTCGCTGGTCTCGGCGGTGCTCTGGCCCGCCATCCCGCTGATCGTCGAGGAGAAGATGGTCGGAACCGCCTTCGGGCTGACCTTCATGATCCAGAACATCGGCCTGGCCCTCTTCCCCACATTCAACGGCATGCTTCGTGACGCCACGTCGGGATACACGGCCAGCCAGCTCATGTTCTCCGGGCTCGGCCTGGTCGGACTCGTTTTCGCCATCCTGCTCCTTTCACGCGACCGCCGGAAAGGAGGCGTCCTGGAGCAAGGCAGCACATCCGGGGTCGAGGAATCGACGGCCCCGGCGGCCTGAACTCAGTACCGCCTGCACGACACGCTCGACACCTGTGTCCTGAGTCACGCGTTTGTTGAATAACCGAGGGCTCCGCTGCGCCGCTGCGGCAAGGCGCGGCGACGACGCCATAGCAGTGGCTATGGCGAGGAGGCGCAACGCCGCCGATGCGGATGCAGCGGAGGACGAATGACAACGAATGTGTGACTCAGGGACTAGGGAGGGATACGGTGACAACGTACCGCACGACATCATCTCGACGCACTCTGGCGGGGCTGGCGGCGATACTGCTCCTGCTGCCCCTCTTTCTGGGCGCCTGCGACGACAATCCCAGCGAACCCGACAACGGCAACGGGAACGGCACCCCCGGCACCCTCGAACTGGTGGCCGAGATCGCCGTCGGCTCAGATCCCCTGGGGATCGCCGTAGCCGGGGACTACTACGTGGTCGGCAACCACATGACGGTGGCCGGGGAATCCAATACCCTCATGACCATCGATGCCGCCACCCTGGCGGTCATTGACTCGGTGGAGTTCTCCGGCAATCCCGAGGACATCGTCTGCCCACCCTCGTCTTCTCAGGTCTGGGTCACCGATGATGCCAGCCGCTATGTGCGGGCCTATTCGGTGCCCGACCTCGATCTGGTGGACACCGTCACCCTGCAGGGCGAGGGCGATCCGGGCTGGTACGGCTATCCCGCCGGTCTGGTCTACGATTCCGACTCGGGCGGCCGGCTCTGGGGTATCGAGGAGTTCGGCGGATACGTGACCGCATTCAGCCCGGCGAGCGGGGCCGTACTCGATACGGTGCGCTTCCGTCCCTTCCGCGGCTACGGATCGAGTTTCTCCTATGCGACCGGTCCCTGCGTGGCGGTCGATCCGACCCGCGACCGGCTCTTTGCGGCCAACATCGACGACTACCGGCTCGAGGTTATCTCCACCGCCACCATGACCAAAGTCGATTCGATCGACTGGTCCGGATCGGCCTACCGCGTCAACCTGGTCTTCGCCGATCCGGTCAACGGGCACATCCTGGTCAATGAGCGGATTTCCGCCTTCGGCGAGGGTGAGCTGCATGTCTACGATGCCGACGATCTCAGCCTGGTCGAGGAGGTCGCCATCCCCGACTGGCCCGATTACGGCGGCCTGGCCTGGGTCACCGAGGGCTCGCGTCTGGTGGTGGCCACCGGAAGCACCCTGGTCGAATTCTCGACTCCGGATTATACCAAGCTCACCCAGACGGCTCTGCCGTCGAATCCGGCCCGGGTAGCCTATGACGCCGTCCGCGGCTACTACGTGGTGACCTTCATGAACACCGATATGGTACGGGTATATCAGGTACCGGAGTGATGCTGATAGTCCTCTGACCCTCCCGGGCCGGAGGGATCCGGCCCGGTGGGGTGCCGTACTCAGATCAATCTCCGCAACAGTTGTATCGCTGGTGCGATCCGAATTCCTTCGGGAGTCTGATAGTCTTTCTCCCCTGTCGCCGAGATCTGCCAGGCCTCGGCTTCGGGGAATCTGCGTTTGAGATAACGCAGGCCCCGATCAAGTGTTCTATCGGCCCATTTGCATTCCACCAGGAGCCGGGGGATTGTCTTTTCGATGACCACGAAATCGACCTCCCGGCCGTCGGTGTCGCGAAAGTACCGCAATTCGAGATCGCGGCCCTGGGCGTCTTGTTGGTAGTGAACCCACTTCAGGAGGTGGACGGCGACGAGGTTCTCGAAACGCGCCGCAGTGTCATCGACCAGACTCCAGTCCATGTGGTAGTGCTTCTGTGCCTTCTTGATCGCCCGCAGGCGGGGTGATCCGAAAGGCGGCAGGCGGAAGATGGCATAGAGCCGCTGGAGGATGCTCAACCAACTCTCGACCGTCTTGTGACTCACACCGAGATCCTCACGTAGAGCATTGACCGAAAGAAGTGAGCCGACCAGTTCGGGCAATCTGAGCATGAGGAGCTCGAACCGCCCGAGATCATCCACTTGTTCGAGGCTTGTCAGTTCCTCGCGCACGAGCAGGTTGCGGTATTCACGCGACCACCGGCGGGCCTGTGTCTCCGAGGCACTGAAGAAGGGCTCGGGAAAACCTCCAAGCACGAACAGCGGTTCGAGGTCGGCAGTGCTTTCCAGACCGAGCTCAGCCGCACTCAGGGGGTGAAGCCGGAGCAGGTGGTACCGTCCCTGGAGCGAGTCCCCGGAGTAACGATACCAGTCGAGCCGGGCCGAACCGGTGACCAGGATCCGCTGTCCTTCCAGCCGGCCGTCGAAGATTCCCTTCAGCCAGTTCCGCCAGCCCCGGTACTTGTGGATCTCGTCGAAGATCCAGAGATCACCGACCGGCAGTTCACGTTTCAGAATACGCTCTCTGTCGTGAGCGATATCCCAGTTCAGATAACCCTGCCGGGCGTCCGGGAGAGAGAGGGCCAGGGTGGTCTTGCCAACCTGACGGGCCCCGCTGACGAAGACCATCTTCCGGTCCAGGTCGGCCAGAACCTGCGGGTACAGATATCTTCGGACTGTCATACCTGTCAGGTTACTGACATTTTAACCCCTCGTCAAAAATAACCTCTGATGTTTTTGACATGTGTTGAAATCAGCCGCGCCCTGATTTCAGGTCCGCTTGATGATGGACGTATGTCTCAGGTCGCTGAAGAACGCGTACGCCGCCCCGAACCGGTAGCGACTTCCGACCAGCCGACACGATACACGCAGGGACCATGACCGGACGGGTCACGGCCCCTGAGGTTTCACCAGGTTATCGAGACGTTATCGAAACGCCGGGTAGCGGAGACCCCTCAGCCCCCCTCGAACTGCCGCACCACGTAGGAGTCGATGGCATCCTTGTGGACCATGATGGCCAGCACCCGCAGGGCCATCCAGTCGTCACGCATCCAGACATAGCCCTGGCGCCCCGAGGCGGTGCCGTGCGAGTTCTTGATCAGGTACCAGTCGCGTCCGTCCACGATCCGGTGATCCACCGCGTGCACCAGGTGGTTGTCGGTCGTACGCCGCTCCTCGAAGTCGGTCTGGCGGGTGTCCTGGTTGATCAGCAGACCCGAGGTCATGTTGGGGTGGATCACGGCCAGCCCGTGGTTGCCGAAGCCCGAGCCCACATCGCCCCGGAAGGTGCGGTCCTGACTCGACCACCCGTCGCCCCAGTCGGTGTCGATGGCAACCGAGTAGCCCTGATCCAGCGCCCGGTTGATGATCCGCAGGTAGGCGTCGAGCGGCACGTTGTAGTAGCCGTCGTAGTCCCACCAGTTATCGCCGATGTCGAGTTCGCCGCGGGTATAGAAGGGGAAATCGGTGTAGGAGGTGACCTCCCAGTAGTTGTCGTAGTCGAGCTCGAGGTAGTCGTCGGCCCACTGTTTCGGCGTATAGGCCCGGCCGTCCCACTCGAAGCTCTCGGGGATCGGGGCCAGGTGCCGGTCGAGCACCTCGCGCGCGGCCCGGATGACCGCAGCCTCGTCGAACTCGCTGCTCTCGGCCGTTTCCCGGACCGCGGCCGTCACTTCACGTGACATCAGGCCCGAGTTCTCCGGCTGGGCGAATTCGGATTCGGGCACGATCCCGTACTTGCGGACGAACTCGGTGGTATCGTGAGAGAGCCCCCCATCGCCGAGATTGGCGTTCTCGCCGCGCCGCTTCACATATTCCCGGGCCTTTTCGACCCAGGCCCAGTAGACGACATAGTATTCGGCCAGGTCGAGTTCCATGCGGTTCTCGTTCAGGTAGTTAACGACGTCCTCGTTGGCGCGCAGCACTTCCGATTCGAGAAACGAAACGGTGGCGAAGTTCCAGCAGGTCCCGCCCAACTGTCTCTTGATCTCGGTGTGGGCGATGTCGGTGCCCAGGTAGTTCGGGGCGTGGATGGCGTCGAAGAACGCCTGCTGGCTCGAGATGGTTTTCGGATGCGACTGAACGCGCTGTCGGCCCTGGGCGGCGGCGGGGGCGGCAATGAACGCGATCGCCGCGACGGTGAGCAGAGTGATCTGCAGGGTGCGGAATCTCGGCATCGATACAATCCTCCGGTCGGTGGCACGGCCGGCGCAGCGTAGGCCGCCGGCGCTGTCAGGCTCTTCTCAGTACCCGGTCAGATGACTGGATACCAGGATGCCACCTTCCGGCGCTCGAAACAACAGCCGAGCGTCTTCAGCGCTCCCGAGCGGTCCGGAACCCGATCTCGTCCAGCACGATGAGACCCTTCGGCGAACGGTCGAAGACGAAGCTGATCTCGACCAGGCGGCGAGGATCGAAGCCGGATCCGGCGGCCGCGAACCGCTCCAGGGGAATGGCCACGGTCTGCAGGACCAGCTGGTACGGGGAACCGAAACGCCCCTCCATGTCGTCATGCCGCGTGAAGGTGGCTTTGAGGGGAGGCAGCAGCCGCATGACCTCGCTCAGGGCCAGTTCGGCCGTCCGGCCGACCGCATCGGTCAACCTCAGGGTGAAATCGAGCGGGGTTTGGGGTTTCTCGTCGTCCTCCCCGGACTCCTCCTCCTCTGTACCTCCCTCGTCTTCGCCTTCTTCACCCTCCGCTTCAGCGCCCTGCCGACCGGCGCTTTCCTCCTCTGCAGGCCCGGCACTCTGTTCCTCGCTCTGCTCCTGCTCCACCTGTCGGGCTTCGGCCCGCTCCCGCCGGCGTTCTTCCCGGTCCCGGCGGCGCTTTTCGCGCGGTGTCAGGTCGACCGTGCTGGTATCGGGTCGAGCCGGCGACTCGTCCGACTCGGCCACGGCGAAGACGAACTCGGCGGCGGCGTCGAGGTCCCACGAGCGGGCGAACCCTCCGGGCAGCGAGATGGTGTACACGGCCGGCGCGGTGGAATCGGGTTCGGTGATGACGGTCCCGGCCCTGGATACGTGCTCCTCCTGTCCGCTCTGCTGTCCGTCCCCGCCGGAATCCCCGTCCGCGTCATCGTCTTCCGTGTCATTCTCGTCATCATCCCCCGAACGCCAGCCCAGGTAGACGGCCTGATTCATCCGGTCGCCACGGTCGCCCCGATAGCCGAGATCCTCCTCCCGCCAGTTGGCCAGGTTCTCACCCCTCAGGCCCACCCCGGCCTCGGTGGCCGTCTCCAGATCGATGTCCTCGTCGTAGTCGCAGACATAGCGGGTATGAGCGTCCTCGAAGCGATTGACGTACAGGGTTTCGGGCAGCCACTGCTCACCCGCGCGCCAGTCGCGGAACAGCGGCCGGTAGACGGTCTCGTCCTTCATGGTCAGGTCGAGGAAGGCCCCGATGTAGACCTTCGCAATCCGCCGCTGCTCATCTCCGGGCATGAGCTGGGCACGGTTGAGCATCAGCGCTCCCGGCATACCCCAGTCGGTGTCTCCCCAGACGGTATTGAACTGGCCGTGATTGGCCCGGTAGATGTACAGCGAGGTCTTGAACCGTTCCGACCCCTCGCTGAACGCGATCCGCTTGTACTGCCGGTCGCCCGAGAAAGAGGAGACATCGCCGTCGTGGGAGCCGTGCAGGAGCAGGTAGTTGACATCCTCGAGAGGAGTGGGCTGATCCATCGGGGTGTACTGCCCGTCGACCGGCGCGATCCCGATCACCACCCGCAGATTGAAATCGTAATCGAAGAGGACCGAGGCATCGTCGGGGTAGCGGTTCAGGCGGTTGAAGGCGGCCGCCACGGCCACCGCTTCCCCCCCGCGCGAGTGCCCGATGAGGCCGAGACGGTCCAGATCCACCCGACCGGCGAAAAGATGACCCTCTTCGGCGTTCCATTCCCGCCAGACTTTCAGGTGCTCGAGCAACAGCCAGCCACGGGCGTCGTTCTCACGGCTGTAGTTGGCGCTCCAGTCGCCGTTGATGAAGTTTTCGTCCACCGAGACGAAGATATAACCCTTCGAGGCCAGCAGCTCGCCGAGGTAAGCGTAGCCGGGATCGGAGTAGTCGCGCATGCTGTGATTGCCGTGGACACAGAGTACGAGCGGCCACGGCCCCTCCCCGTCCGGATACCAGACCCGTCCGTTCAGGGCCAGCGCCCGCCGGTCGTAACCCCAGTAGCGGTTGCGCAGGCGTCCCTTCCAGCCCGAGAGCTTGCCGACAAAGGCCTTGCCATCCACGCCGGGAGTGATCAGATCGGCCTCGGCCCCGAACTCGGGGCGCCGGTCCTCGCCGTTGCCGTAGGTCAGCCTCAGAACCCGGTAGGGGCCGGGCAGTGAAGGATCGGCGGCCTCGATTGCGGCTACCGGGTTGTGCACCGGCGGCTCGACCGTGACCAGGCCCTCTTCGGTTCCCCGGCTCGCCAACCAGGCGGCCAGGGCGATCAGACCGGCCGCGGCCGCAACCATCAGGACCGGCACCGCCCACCGTTTCGCCCGTCCCGCACTTCGCCAGTCCGGCGAGGTCAGAACCGCAACTCCCCCACCGATGACACTGCAGCCGAGTATGAGCCCGATGACATGCCAGAACAGAGCCTCGGGAAAGGCGACGTTGAGCAGCACGATGACGCCGGCCGCCAGTGCGGCCGGAAAGATGCGCGGCAGTCGGGCCACCAGACTCGAGGCGGCCAGACCGACCACGATCAGCAGCCAGGTCAGAAACAGGCTGAAGGCAATGACCGCCAGCCCCACCAGGGCGTCCACGACGATCCCGGAACCAAGACGCAGGTCGTTGACGCCGCTGTAGATTCCGTACAGCAGCACGATCGTGAATGCTCCCGCCACCGCCCCCCGCCGGGCCCGCGGCCCGGGCCAGAACCCGAGCAGGCGGGGTTTGGCTTTCAGCCACTGCCGCTCGATCCAGATACCGATCCGTCCCCGCCGCAGACGCTCCACCAGCCGCTTTACCTTCTCCGACATGACCGCCAGCTTCCTTCCGTACGTATTAAGTGCAAGAGTCATGACTCAGGACACCATGATGGGTTATCATGGAACTCCATTCCATCTCCACCGGGGAGAGACGGTCAATGAAAAACACTCTCCTGGAACTCAACAACGGCGTGCCGATCCCCCGCCTCGGGCTGGGATGTTACCAGCTACCTGCGGGCGCGGCGACCCTGCACGCCGTGGATTACGCCCTCGAGGTGGGCTACCGTCACATCGACACAGCCCGTATGTACGGCAACGAGGAAGCGGTCGGCGAGGCGGTCCGCAACTCCTTCGTTCCCCGCGAAGAGATCTTCGTGACGACCAAGCTCTGGAATGACGACCACGGCTACGATCGCGCCATCGCGGCCTGCCGCGAGAGCCTGGCCACCCTCGGTCTCGAACACATCGATCTCTATCTCATCCACTGGCCGGTGGAGGGGAAGCGCCGGGATTCATGGCGGGCGCTGGAAACCCTGACCGAGGACGGTCTCTGCCGATCGATCGGGGTGAGCAATTACACCATCCCGCACCTGGAAGAACTACTCGGAGAGTGCCGGATCATGCCGTCCGTCAACCAGGTCGAGTTCTCGCCTTTCCTCTACCAGACCGAACTGCTCAAGATGTGCCGCCGCGAGCAGATCGCGCTCGAAGCCTACAGCCCGCTGACCAAGGCCCGGCGTCTCGGGGACGAACGCCTGACCGCGATCGCGGCCGAATGCGGGCGCTCTCCGGCGCAGGTCCTGATCACATGGGCGCTGCAGCACGACCTCATCGTCATCCCCAAAGCGTCACGGCCCGAGCATATTCTCGAGAACTTCGAGAGCGGCGATGTCGAACTGACCGCCGACCAGATGCACCGGCTCGACGCTCTCGACGAGGGCCTGCGTACCAGCTGGGATCCGACGTCGCAGAACTGAAACCGTCTTTTTTCCGCTGAGGGGATAAACCCGTCTCTTCACGGTAGACTCACCGCCCGGCGGCATTATCTTGCGTTTGCTGTCCGAGCTCTGCCCCCCATCTACAGGACTTCCGCCAGGAGAACGTACCATGGAAATCGGCGTCCCTCGCGAGACCGATCGCCACGAGCACCGGGTCGGTCTGACTCCGCTGGCTGTATCCCGTCTGACCGAAAGAGGCTTCACCGTCTGGGTGGAGCGCAATGCGGGCCTTGAAGCCCGTTTCCAGGACGGCGATTACGAAGCGGCCGGTGCAACAATCGTCTACGACACCGAGGAGGTCTACCGCCGGGCCGACGTGGTCTGCAAGGTCAACTCGGTTCTCAAAGAAGACCTCGATCTGCTCAAGCGGGGCTCGACCATCTGCGGTTTCCACCACCTGGCCATCTACCCCAAAGAGAAGGTGGAACGGGTGATGGAACTCGAGCTGACCCTCATCGGCTACGAGATCATCCGCGATGCCGCGGGCGAGTTCCCGGTGCTGGTCACATTCAGCGAGATGGCCGGACAGATGCAGGTGCCGATCGCCGCCAACTGCCTGCAGACCGAGGTCGGCGGGCGGGGCATCCTGATGGGCAACGTACCGGGCGTGCCGCCGCCCACGGTGCTGATCTTGGGCGCCGGCAACGTCGGCACCCTGGCAGCCCGTGACGCTCTGCTCGCCGGCGCCCACGTGGTCGTACTCGACGACGACATGGAGAATCTGCGGGCCATCAACCGGGAATTCTCCGGCCGGGTCGTCACCGCAGTCAGCGATACCGAGCGGCTCAGTCGCTACACCGCCATCGCCGATGTCGTCATCGGAGCGATCCTCAAGCCGGGAAGCCTGACGCCCAGGATCATCACCGAGGATATGGTCAGGAACATGCGGGGGGGCAGTGTGATCATCGACGTGTCGATCGACCAGGGCGGCTGTGCCGAAACCAGCCGGCCCACCACCCTCGATCAGCCCACCTTCGTCGTCCACGATGTGGTGCACTACTGCGTCCCCAACATCACCTCGAACATCGCCCGCACCGCCTCGCGCGCCCTGGCCGATTCCTGCGTGCCCTACCTGATGCAGTTGGGTTCTAAGGGACTCGAGGCCGCCCTGGCTTCCGATGCCGGCCTCGGGGCCGGGGTCTATATCTACCAGGGCAGTTTCGTCAATGTCCGGACGGCCGAGGTCTTCGGCCTGCCGGTTTTCCCCCTGGCAAAACTCATGGAAACGGGGGACGTCTCATGAACTGGCTCGATCACTACAAAGCGAAGCTGACCAGCGCCGAAGAGGCGGTCAAACTGGTCACGAGCGGCGACCGGGTATACTACGGCGGCAACGCCGCCATCCCGCAGGCCCTGGTCAACGCCCTGGCCGCGCGACGGGATGAGCTCGAGAACGTGCAGCTCAACCACGTTTTGCTGCTGGGGGACGATCCGCTATCGGCGCCCGAGATGGAGGGTCACTTCAGGCACAATTCCCTCTTCGTGGGACCGGCCGACCGGGCTGCGGTCAACGAGGGGCGGGCCGACTACGTGCCGATCTTCCTGCACAAGATCCCCCAGCTCTTCACCGAGGGGATCATCCCGCTCGATGTCTGCATGATCATGACCTCTCCTCCCGATGAGCACGGTTTCATGAGTTACGGGGTCGAGACCCTGGCCTCGAAAGCGGCCAGCCTGAACGCCAGGACCATCATCATCCAGGTCAACGAGAAGATGCCGCGGGTGCTGGGCGATTCTTTCATCCACGTCAACCGCGCCCATGCCATCGTCGAGCACACCGAACCGCTCCCCACTCTGGAAACCCGCCCGGCAACCGATGTGGAATCCGCCATCGGAGACAACATCCTGCAGCTCATCGAACCGGGTCAGACGATCCAGATGGGTATCGGCGGGATCCCCGACGCCGTCTACGCCGCCATGGACGGATCGCTCGACCTCGGCATCCACACCGAGATGATCTCCGATGGAGCCATGAAGGCGATCGAGCGGGGTGTGGTGACGGGGATGAAGAAGACGCTGCACACCGGCAAGGTCATCATCACCTTTGCCCTGGGATCGGCCGATCTCTACGAGTATCTCGACAACAATCCCCTGATCGAGGCGCACCCGGTCGAGTACGTCAACGATCCCTTCGTCGTCAGCCAGAACGAGAACATGGTGGCCATCAACTCGGCCATCGAGGTCGATCTGACGGGGCAGATCTGTTCTGATTCGATCGGCCCCCGCATCTATTCGGGTTTCGGCGGTCAGGTGGACTTCATCCGCGGCGCCTCGCGCTCGAAGGGGGGTAAGCCGATCATCGCCCTGCCCGCCACCGCCAGGGGCGGCGAGTTCAGCCGTATTGTGCCCTTCCTCAAGCAGGGGGCCGGGGTGGTCACAAGCCGGGCCGACGTGCACTACATCGTGACCGAGTACGGGATCGCCAACCTCTTCGGCAAGAATCTGCAGGAGAGGACCGAAGCCCTGATCGGCATCGCGGCGCCGCAGTTCAGGGACGAACTCACGACCGCGGCTCAGGATCGCATGCTCCTGCCGCGCGAGGTTTAGTGTCCTGAGTCGAAGTAACCGGAAGCAGAGGTGTCAACCGCGCCGGCTCTGCAGCCTCCGGTGCAGGGCGACCGAGAGCAGGTAAAGGGCACCGGCCGACAGGACGATGGCCGATTCGGGTGAGACGCCCGAGCCGTACACCGCGATCCGCGGCACGGTTGTGAGAACGAGGCTCAGGACGATCGCGGCGGCCATCATGCCTGTCAGGCGCCGCATATAATGACCCGCGGTGGCCGCCGGCAGAGTCAGCAGGGCGATGACCAGGATCAGACCCACGATCTGCATCAGGCTCACCACGGTCAGCGCCACCAGCGTGAGCAGCACCAGATGGGTGCGCAGCGTGTTCACCCCCTGCAGGGCCGCGTACTCTTCATCGAGCGTGATCGCCAGCAGCCGTTTGTAGTACCCGGTCACCGCTGCCGCGATCACCAGATCGATGACGGCCAGGCGCCACACGTCGCTCCACTCCACCACCGCGATATTCCCGAAGAGATAACTCATCAGTTCGGTCTGGTACCCGGGGGTGAACTTGACCAGCAGGATCCCGGTGGCCATACCGATCGCCCACATGGCTCCGATCAGGGTATCGATCCGCTCCCGGCTGCGCTCGTGCACCACCCCGATGACGACCGCCCCCCCCACTGCCGCGACCGCCGCCCCGACGAAGGGATCGAGACCGGCGAAGGTGCCCGGGAGGTGGTGACGGAGCCAGATTGCAGCTCCGATCCCCCCGACCGCCATATGGGCGATGGCACCGACCAGGAAGACGATCCGCCGGGTCACGACCCAGGGACCGATGAGACCGCAGGCCACCGCCGCCAGGATGCCCGCTACGAGCCCGGTCAGAAGCAGGGGATTGGAACCCAGGTCGGCGAAGAATCCGCTCACGGCTCGGGCCCCTTTCGCGCCCCGCTTTCATCCGGCCCACGGGAACCGCCGCCGGATGAGTGGCCGGGGTGAGAATCGAGGTCCTCGCAGGTTCCATCCTTGATATGGCTGGCCGGACAATCTCCGCCGTGCTGCAGCTGGACCACGGTGTCGGGATCGGCATACGCCTGGGGGATGAGAGGCACCGCCATCTCGGGAATCCCGTTGCAGACCAGGCGGCGGTTCAGACAGGCGATTGTCTTCAGGTGGGAGGAGACAAAGGCGATGTCGTGGCTCACGACCACGATCGGCAGCTGCTCGCTGAGGCGCTGCAACAGCTCATGGAAGGATCGTTCGGCGGGAGCGTCCACTCCTACGGTCGGTTCGTCGAGCAGCAGAATCTCGGCTTCCGAGGCCAACGCCCGGGCAATCAGGATCCGCTGCCGCTGTCCGCCCGAAAGCTCGTCGAGAGAACGCCGGGCCAGGTTCTGCACCCCGGTCTGGGCCAGCGCCCTGAAACCGATCTCGAGATGCTCGCGCCCGAACCGCACGCCCCAGCCGGCCCGCCCCAGGCGTCCCATCAGAACGATATCGAGCGCCGAGGCGGGAATCGAGGTATCGATGGCGGCGTGCTGGGGTACATACCCGATCCGGTGCCGCACCTCGGCCGGAGGGCGGCTGAAGACCCTGACCGTTCCGCGATCGGGTTTGAGTAGCCCGAGCATGATCCTGAGCAGGGTGGTTTTCCCTCCGCCGTTCGGCCCGACCAGACCCAGGTAATCGTCGGCTTCGACGTCAAGGGTGACATCTTCGAGGACGGGCGGGGCCGACTCCGATCCCGGGTACCGAAAAGTCACACCGCTGAGTTCAACGACCGGCGGAACGGAAGTCATCGCAGAGTTTCGGCCAGCATCGCCGCCACCGCCCCCAGGTTATCGATGACATTCCGGGCCAGCGGATCGAGAACCCGCAGTTCGGCACCGAGAGCGTCGGCCACGATTTCCGCTGTCCGGCTGGAGATCTGAGGCTGCACGAAGATCACGCGTGCTCTTTCCCGACGGGCCAGCTGTTGAAAGGCGGTCAGTTCGGCTTCGCTCGGTTCCTTGCCTTCGATCTCGATCGGAACCTGCCGCAGACCGAACTCGTCGGCAAAGTACCCCCAGGAGGGATGAAAAAGGAACAGGGCGCATCCCCGGACCGGAGCCAGACGGTCGGCGATCGCAACCGCGAGCGAGTCGAGTTCGGCTGCCAGCACCTCTCGATTGGCTCTGAAGATCCCGGCCTGTTCGGGGTACAGCCCGGCCAGCACCCTCTCGACGGTGGCGGCCTGTCTTTTCAGCAATCGGGGAGAAAGCCAGATGTGGGGATCGTGCCCGTCGGCATCGGGGCCGTGCTCGTGGGCCTGACCGGTCCGGGTCGCATGCGCCGGTTCGAGGCCGGTCTCCATCGATCTCATTTCGATGCCTTCGCGCAGATCGGCGATCTGGATCCGGCCGCTGGACTCGATCGCCCGGAACCACTCGCCGGTCTCGAAGGGTACCCCGATTCGGAAATAGACAGCGGCCCGCATGACGCTGGTGATCTGGGCGTCGGTCGGATGATAGGTGGCCGGACTGTCGCCGGGGCTGAGCAGCGGCACGACCTCGACCCGGTCGCCGGCAATCCGCTCCACCAGCCAGACCTGGGGCTGGATACTGACTGCGACCAGATTGCGATCCGGTTCGCGGCCCGATCCGGAGCACGCCGCCGCCAGCCCCAGTCCAGCCAGCGCCACGGTCCGAGCCGTCCGACCGATCACACCTCTGTGCCTGCACCGCCCCATCCGGTTCTCCCGATCCCGAAAAAGACCTCTATTGCCTTATCGCCGTCACCACCGTCCGGGCTCTGTCTGTGCGCCCGGCCGGCCGGGTGCAGCGTCACTGACCGGTAACGATATCTATCACGCTAGTCACTTGCCTCACCGGACGCAACAGAGGAGGCTTGGGGCGCAGCGGCCCGAAAGCGTACACTGTGAATGAGAGCGCCGACCGAGCGCGGCGGTCCGGTCTGTTCATATGCTGCAGGAGGATAACATCCCATGCTGACCCCGGCAGAACTCGCCGACCGGCTCGACACTTTTCCCCACCTCGCCCTGGCTCACCTGCCCACCCCGCTCGAACGACTCGACGGACTCTCGGCCGCACTCGGGAACTGCGAACTCTGGGTCAAGCGGGACGACGCCACCGGACTGGCTTTCGGGGGCAACAAGACCCGCAAGCTCGATTACATCATGGCCGATGCCCGCTCGCAGGGTGCGGACACGATCGTCACCTGGGCGGGAGTACAGTCGAACTGGTGCCGGCAGACGGCGGCGGCAGCGGCCCGGCTCGGCCTGGAGTGTTCCCTCGTTCTCATCAACCGGCCGGGTCACCACGCCGAGAACGACGGCAATCTGCTTCTGGACCGGATTTTCGGTGCCCGGCTGACCATCGTCGAGGCCGGCAGTGACGTGAAGATGCTCGAGCTCGAAGCCGTACACGATCTGCTCGAACCGATCCTGGCCGCCGAAAAGGACGCCGGCCGACGGGTCTACCTGGCTCCGATCGGCGGCTCGCTTATCGAGGGCTCGATGCACCGGCCATGGGGGGCGATCGGATACGTACGCGCCTGTCTGGAGGTCATGCAGCAGGCCGAGGAGCGGGATCTGACATTCGACGCCGTCATCCTGGCGACCGGTTCGGGTTCTACCCAGGCTGGACTCGTCGTGGGCACGAAACTGCTCACCCCCGGCATACCGGTCATCGGCATCAGTGTCAGCGCCGGGCGTGGGGAGATGATCGACTATATTCAGCCGATCGCCGAGGCGACCTGCGAGATGCTCGAGGTCGACGAGACGATCGAGGCGGAGGATCTCATCGTCTTCGACACTTACCTCGAAGCGGGCTACGGCCTCTACACTCCGTCCGTGGCCCGGGCAATCGCCCGGGCGGCCTCGGCCGACGGCCTGCTGCTCGATCCGGTGTACACCGGCAAGGCCATGGCCGGCCTGCTCGACCTGATCGAGACCGGTCACTTCCGCCCCGGGGCCCGGATCCTGTTCATGCACACCGGGGGCACCCCGGCTCTCTTCCCCTACCGGGGCGAGATCATGGAGCATCTCTGAGGGCGGACTTCGTCAGCGCCGATCGGCCAGGTGTTTCACTCCTTCGAGAACGGTGTCGACGTCGCTGTCGCGGTGGAAGATGTGCGTCGAGACGCGCACTCCTCGCGTGCCGGCTCGATCCGAACCGATGGTGCGGATGATCAGGTTGTACTTCTCGTGCAGCCAGTTCACGATCCTTCCCGGCTCCACCCCCTCGACCGAGAACGCCGTCAGCCCTCCGCTCAGATAGGGATCCATGCTAGTGTGCAGGCGCACTCCGGGGATCGAGCGCAGGCCCTCTTTCAGGCGGGTGGCCAGGGTTCGCACCCGGCGCTCGATACGGTCCTTTCCGATCCGGGTTTGGAAATCGATCGCCTCACCCAGAGCGAAGGTCAGAGGCAGGGCCCGCTGGCTCAGGGTCTCCAGCTTGGCCGCGGTCCCTTCTGCCTCCCACCCTCCCGAGGCGATGGTGGGCCAGACCCTGTCGATGACCTCGGGACTGACCCAGAGCACCCCCCGCCCGCAGGGCGCCCCCAGCCACTTGTAGGGGCTCGAGGTGAAGAAATCCACTCCGAGTTGGCGCATGTTCAGGTTGAGCATGCCGAGACCATGGGCGGAGTCGGTCAGCACCAGAATGCCCCGCTCGTGAGCCATTTCGCTCAGCTCCCTGACGGGGAAGATGAGGCCGGAGATGTAGACGGTGTGGCTGATGCTGATGACCCGGGTGCGCGACGTGATGCCTCCCTCGAAGGCGGTCATGAGCTCATCCACGCTGCCCGGCGGCAGGCCGATGGGCACATCGCGCACCTCGATACCATACCGGGCCGCCTTCAGACGCCAGCAGTGAGTACCCCCCGGATGCTCCATCGAGGAGAGCAGAACCTCATCCCCCGGCTCGAGTTCGAGCCCGTTAGCGATGAAGTTCATCCCCTCGGTGGTATTGCGGGTCAGGACGATCTCGTTCGGCTCGGCTCCGATGAACCGGGCCACCTTGCGGCGCACCTCCTCGCGCCGGGCACCGAAGGTATTGTAGACCTCGTACGGATTCTCCACCTGCACCCGGAAAGCCCGCATGAGGGTATTGAAGACCGGTTTCGGCATCGGTCCGACGGTACCGTTGTTCATCATGACGATGTTGTCCTGCAGGTGGTAATGCCGGCGGACCGCTTCCCAGAAAACCCCGTCGGGTGAAGGATCCTGATCGTAATCGGCGAGCAGATCGTCGAGTTCGGAATAGATCGCCGCGTTCAGTTTCTCGAGCGCCACGACCGAGAGCGCCGAGCTGGCGAGTACCGTTTTCACGAAATGCCGGCGGGAACAGCCGGCCGGAGCGATATTCCAGAGACTCATGACGGAACCTTCCCTTTTTTCTGGCTCCCCTCCCGGAGCTGCATTGATTTCACTTCTAACCTATCTGCCGCCGGGGTGTCAACGCACCCCGCCCGGCCCGATCCGTGCCGGTACGCCGCCCGAGGTGGTTCCCGTGACGCAGACAGATGCCACAGATGCTCCACGAATCCTTTGCGAGAGCCTGATCGGCCGGCTCGGAACCTGTCTGGAAAACGAACCGTACGTAGTGCCGATTTCCTTCGTCTGGCACGAGGGGAGCATCTATTTCCACAGCTCGGCCGACGGGCGCAAGTACCGGACTCTCGTAGAGAACCCGCGGGTCTGCCTCGAGGTCGATGAAGCCGAATTCGTACCGGATGAAGATCCCTGCCGGCTGCACTTCGACTACCGCAGCGCCATCGCCTGGGGCCGGGCCCGGGTCGTGTCTGAGGACGACGAACGCCTCAACGCCCTGCGCCGGCTCTGTGAGAAGTACGCTCCGGGCAGCGGCGAACGCCTGAGTGCCGGCAAGGTGGCTGGCTACGACAATCTGGCGGTCATCGCCATCGACGTCGACGCGTTGACGACCCGACAGAACCCGCCTGCCGAATGAAACCGCCCCCTCTCGACCGCCTGCGCAGCCTGTCGCAGAACGAGCAGACCCAGCTCATCGTTCTCTCGGTCGTCATCGGCCTGCTGACCGGCTTTGCTGCCGTTGGTTTCCGGGAACTCGTCGACCTGACCACACGCCTGTTCTGGCGCGGCACCGAGAGCCCCGCCGCCATCGTTGCCGATCTGGCCTGGTGGCGGATCCTGCTCCTGCCGGCTGGGGGGGGACTGCTGGTCGGCCTGCTGACCCGTTTTGCAGCCGGCGAAATCAAGGGGCACGGAGTACCCGAAGTCATGGAAGCGGTGGCCCTGCGCGAGGGACGCCTGCGCACCCGCCTGGCCCCGCTCAAGGCCCTGGCCTCGATGATCACGATCGGTACCGGGGGAAGCGCCGGCCGCGAGGGCCCGATCGTGATGATCGGATCGGCCCTGGGCGCCACCATGGGATCGATCAGTCGCCTGCCCTCGCGCTACTTGAAGATCCTGGTGGCCACCGGTGCCGCCGGGGGCATCGGCGCCACCTTCAATACGCCGATCGCCGGTGCCATCTTCGCCGCCGAAGTGATCCTGGGCGATTTCGGGGTGGCCAACTTCACACCGGTCATCGTCGGCTCGGTGCTCGGCACGGTGGTCAGCCGGACTTTCTACGGCGACATGCCCATCTTCCCCATATCGCCGGGGGCCTTCGAGTTCGTCAGTCCGTGGGAACTCATTCCCTACGCCCTGCTGGGGCTGCTGGCCGCGGTAAC
>Ga0180431_10002625_pt1 | contig 23897 bp, 20 predicted proteins | sample SS_ome_11_FD_132459 | JGI IMG/M metagenome (GOLD analysis project Ga0180431, IMG submission 132459) | Hypersaline lake sediment archaeal communities from the Salton Sea, California, USA - SS_1_MS_1 metaG | ecosystem: Environmental > Aquatic > Non-marine Saline and Alkaline > Hypersaline >...
TCGACCGCACAGTAGAGACCGCGGTAGGGGACGACCTTGCCCGACGGGTCCGTTTCCGAGCCGTCCGCGTCGCCTCCCAGCAGGACCCATTGGATCCCGTGGTTCTGGTACTCGTCGATGATGCAGTTCCGGATTTTGTCCGCGGAATCTACGCCCGTATAGTTGGCGGCGATGTACTCTACCGTCTGGATCTGTGTCCGAATGCCTCGGCGGTTATAATGATCGGCAAGGGGCTGAAAGTCGTCGGCGAAGGTCGCCTGGGTGATGATGAGGTAATCGTACTCACCGCTCTGCTTGACGGCTCTGGGCGCGTAGGCGGCAAGCGCCTCGGCGTTGTGGATCCGGGCCCCGGCGGATCTCAGCGTCCGATTCGACACGGGAAGCATGTCGAGCGCACGGCGCGACTCGGCGGTTGGCTCGGTGTGCACCCGAACCGTTACCCGGGCGTAGTACGAAACGGTTCCCGACTTCGGTGCATAGGTCACGGGCGCGAATGCGCCGACGGCTATGGCCAGACCGTTCGCGTAGTGCGTCCGAAGCGTGGGCGTGGAATCGTGCGGAACGACGACATCGCTCTCGTAGGCATCGGGATCGATCACGAACCCGCTGGAACCCGGATCGGAGATGGGACGAACCGGTTGCCGGGGGAGGAGCCGAAAAGACCCGTCCAGCGTGACGAGGTCCGATGTCTCCAGTTCCACGGAGACTACGGCTTCCCCGGGAGGCAGGAGAATCTCAATCGCGCGGAACGGCAACGTCGGACCCCCGATGTTGCCGGCGGGGTAGGTCTCGTCAAAGACCACGAGATGGTATTCACCGACCGGCACGAAGCGGGGCGGATCGAACGTATAGGTATGCTGGACCTCGGCGCCGAGGACCGGTCCGGCAAGCATCACGATCGACGCCAGAGCGATGACCATGGATCTCATCACGATGTCCTTTCGACAGGGGAAACGGCTCCACGGTCGGGTTCCACCTGATCAAACCCCGACTTCTCATTATATCATCAAACTTGCGAAAAATCAAGGCGCGGGCGAGCGGACGAAAATTCGGACCCGGAGCGACAGATTTCATGGATCTCCGCAGATTGGGAAATGCGGCGACAGTGACGCGCAGGGCCACTGTCGCCCTTCTCGGGTGGGCCCATTCCCCCTTCGGGCATCGCCTCGAATGTTGTGTTTCGAAATCTGTGAAATCTGTGGCTAAGGGATTGGATCTTTCGCCCATTCGCCTCCAAGCCCGGCGCGGGCGGGCGTGAACGCGGGATCGATCTCGAGAGCCAGCAAATACTCTCTTCTGGCCTCGGCGTGGCGGCCGAGCGCGTCGTAGACGCGTCCCCGATTGACATACGGATCGACGAATCGCGAATCGAGACGCGTGGCGTAGTTCAGCGCGTCCAGGGCGGCGCCGGAATCCCCGAGATCGCCGTAGGCCACTCCCAGATTGTTCCAGTACGGCGCCTCGTACGGGTTCAGCCCGATGGCCGCGCGGAACTCTCCAAGGGCCTGCTGCAATTCCCCGGACAAGTGGTAGAATCGCCCCAGGGCGTCTCGAGCCTCGGCCGAATCCGGGTGACGCGCGGCGATGCTCTCATACAACCGGTGGGCATTCTCCATTGTTCCCGTTGCGAGCACGGCGTCGGCATAGCGAATTCTTGCCGGTATGTCCGGTTGTCCCAGACGGAGTGCGTTGGCCAGCAGAGCCCGGGCCGCGCGCGCGTCTCCGTGTTCGAGGTCCATTTCGCCCAGATGGGTCAGGAAGATCCGCGGCCTCACGCCCCTCTCGATGGCGTTCGACATTCGCTCTCTCGCGATCTCGGTTTCTCCCCGTTTCGCCTCGACCATCGCCAGGTATTCCAGTCCCACGGGCGAAGTCGGTTGTGCCGCCACGGATCGCGCCAATACGGCCCCGGCCTCGTTCAGCCTGCCGCTCTCAAAGAGAGCCACCCCGGTGCGCTCGAGAAGACGCGGATCGTCATCCAGAACGGACGCCGCCGCGGAGTACGCCGCCGCGGCCAGGGCCCGGTCGCCCATGGCTTCCGCCTTCCCGGCCTGGAGCTGCAGCGCCTTGGCCTCGATCATCTCGCCGTCGCCGATCATCGGGCCGGGGTCCTGAATGACCATGATGGCTACCGCCAGGGCAAAGAGCAGATACATCGCCAGAAGGACGTTGTCGACCCTCGGACGCCTCCACACGAAGACCAGCAGGACGCTCAGAAGTCCGAGAACGACCGCCGGGATCGTCAGGGCAGGGTAGGGAAGGAAGAGAGGTACCAGAAGATAGGCGGTCAGCAGAAAAACGGAGATCATGACGCGCCCTGTGTGAATCCCGAGGAGCACGGGCAGCGTCCTCACACCCGTTCGGCGGTCGGCCCGAGTATCCTTGAGATCTTTTGCCGTGAAGGCCAGTCCGATGGCAAGAAAGAGGAGCCAGCTCAATCGTTCCGGAAACGCCGAAAGGGCTCTCTCCTCGGCAAGCGCCGAGAATCCGATCAGCGCACCGACGAGCGACAGGAATCCGAGCGTGAGGGTCGCGATCAGGGGAAATCGTTTGAGGCGCACCGGGGGCGCCGAGTAGAGAAGGGAAACGGCGAGCGCGACGAGCATGAAAAGGAACGTCGCGTATTTGACGTTGACGGCGAGAAGCAGGGAGGCCAGCGCGAATACGGAAGCCTCGAGCATCATCTCTCGCCGCGACAAAACGCCCGTAATCAATGGACGCGTCTCGTTGGTGATGCGATCGGTTTCCTCGTCAAAGAGATCGTTGAGGGCCACGGATGCCTGGAACGCGAAGAAGGTGGACGCGCATACGGCGACGGCGCCGAGGGCGTCGCCGGCCCCGCCGAGGTCGACGCCGGCCGCCCGAAAGAGCACCCACCCCAGAGCGAGGCCGAGCGCCGTCATTCCCGTGTAGTGAAGGGAGCGAAGCGGGCGAACGTTGCGGCAGGTGGCGGCGGCTTTTTCCTGCGACTGCATGCGGAAGGCGAGCCAGCCGGCCGCGATCGATGTGAAGAGGAACAGCAGGGCCAATTTGCGGCTCTCTTCAACCACCAGCCCGCCCGACCGGAAGACGGCTTCATAGGCCGCCGCCGAGCTCGCCGCCGGGCCCGGAGCGAGCAGGTTCGTCAGCCGCGCGTACGCGCTCGGTAGAACCCCGTGGCCGGCGACCAGGAGATACATCCCGGCGAACGCGGCCAGCGATCTCCACGCGCGCCGGGTCTTGATGTGCACGTAGGCCATGGCCAGACAGCACGCGAGAAGGACTTCGACCCGCTGGCCCGGAGAGATCCTGTCGAGGGCGGCCGTGGGATCGAAAAACCGGAAGATCACGGGGGATATCTCCAGCACATAGGTGATGTGCATTCCCCTCCCGCCGGTCACCACGGCATCGATCGCGGGGGGAACGAGCACGAGAACCCAGGCCGGCGTCATCACCTTCATCACTCGACCGACGGATTCGCGCGCAAGAAGCGAGAGCAGAATGGAGAATCCGAGAAAGAGACTCACATAGAAGAGAAGGAAGTGATCGAGTACCATCATGGCGGACGGGGAAGCAAAGTGTACAAACCCGAGAACGCGGTCGGGACCCAGGGCGCTCTCGAGAAGATTGCGAACGATCACCAGGCCGAGGAACGTAGCGAGATAGTATCCCCAGTGGAGAGACGATGTCTCGAGGTCCGAGATTCGTGCGGAAAGGGATCGATTCTTCATGGTGTCCATTGGGGCGGTTGAAGACGGCATCGTTGCGGTCGAGGGATCCGTCGAGACGGATCCTCTCAGCGGACCGCGTCCAGGGCGAGGGGGATTTTCAACAGTTCCCATTCTACGGAAATTGCCGGCGCGAGGATATGGGAAAGTCAGAGGTGAAGATCAAACTTGCGACTGCAGATTGTACGGATTTCCACGGATGCAAAGCGGAAAGGAAGTTCGGCGCGATGACTTCGAATGAAATCATCGCGCCGGCGATTTCCTCTTCGTATGCCTCGCACCCTTCGTGCCGGAGGTTAACATTTTGAATCCGTGAAATCCGTGGCCGACGGGTTCTGCTACTTCAGCAGCACCACCTTTCGCGTTTCCTTCTTCCCCCCGTAGCTCAGCTCGCAGAAATAGACGCCGCTGGCCACCGGGGTTCCATCCGAAGACCGGCCGTCCCAGAGGGCCGTGTAAAGACCCGGATCCTGAATCCGATCCACCAGCGTCGCTACACACCTTCCGTCCACACCGTAGATCTTCAGCGAAGCTCGGGCCCGATCGGGTGCGGTCGACACCAGCCGGTACGTGATCGTGGTGGCGGGATTGAATGGGTTGGGCGCGATGCTCTCGATCTCGAATGCGGATCCCGCGACCTCCAACGCTCGGTCCGCGATACCCGTCGGGTCTTCGGGCCAATCGGCAAAGGACCCGGTGCTGACGAGAGCGAACGCCTGCGGCGCGTGGGGAACCGTGGTGCCCTCGATCTCAATCGTGTACGTGCCGGTCGCCGGGCCGTTGAACCGAACGACCTCTTCGACGTTTCGAGCGTCGTAGGATCCGCCGGTCACCGACTGGCCGCCGCTGAAGATGTTTCCCTTGTAGACGCCGCCTCCGGGAGCCGTCACCGTCAAATCCAGGTTGTTCTGGAGAGCCACGCCGGCTCCCGCGGTGCCGGGATAGTCCGTCCACACCAGCGCGATTTCGAGCGGGATCGAGCTCGAATCCACCTCATACTCGAACGACTGGCTCGCTCCCTGGGCGACGCCGGGGGTCACATCCTCGACAATCAACTCCCGCACGTCGCCGTCGAAGAAGAGGGCGTCCTCCAGCAGCACGCGGCCCCAACCCTCATTGTTGTTGGGGATGTCGGCCGTACCCATGTCCGTTCCCGAGTTGAGTACAGCGGCCTTGAGCAGCGCGGCGCTCGGGACAAACCCGTCTTCGGGCTTCTTTGTTCCGGAGGGGTACCAGCCTTCGACGAAATACTGGCGGACCAGGAGGGCGCAGCCGGACACGGCGGGCGTGGCCATCGAGGTTCCCTGGAACGGGTCACTGACCATGGTGCAGGTCTGTGCGGGAGGATTTCCCATATCGTTGTCCGCCGAATTGATGTAGCCGTACCCGGCCTCGCCGCCGGGCGCAGTAACCGTGGGTTTGGTGCGATCATCGGACGTCGGTCCCCGGCTGGAATAGCCGGCGATGGTGTTCTGCTGCGTGGGCCGCCGGGTGGCGCCCACCGTAATACAGTTCTTCGCGGTTCCGGGATAGCCGACGGTTCCGGCGCTGGGGCCCGAGTTGCCTGCGGCGAAAACGACCAGGAAGTCCGGGTGATTCCACATGAAATTGTCGATGTTCACGGCGTAGGAATCATAGCTGTTCTCGGTGCTGCCCCAGGAATTGGAGTGGACGTGCCCGCCCAGATTGTAGGCATCGGTAAACGCTCCGGTGAGACTGGTCGGGATAGCGACTTCTCCCGTCATGCAGGACCACTCATCGTCCACACCGACGTCCTGCAGCGCGAGTTTCGCCTTGTAGGCCATCCCGTTGTAGTCGGTGTTGCCCGGATTGATGTACGATTGATCTCCCGCCAGCGTTCCGCACACGTGAGTCCCGTGCCCGATATCGCACCCGTCGTACGCTGCACCGCCGTAGAGTCCGTAGCCGATGACCTTCCGGTGGCCGGCCCCCGGCGGCGCCGCGCCGGTATCGCGAAACCAGCAGGAGTTGTAATCCAAACCCGAGTCCATCACGACGGCCAGCTGGTTCTCCCCGTGAATGCCCTTGTCCCAGATCGGTGTACTGCCGGAGACATTGGTCTGGACCACCCACTTGGTGTCGTTGTTCATGAGGAAGAACTCGGGTTTCTCTTCGATCCACCAGACGTCGGGAATCCACGCGATGCTTTCCACGAAATCCAACGGAGAACGAACGACGAGGATCTTCTGAAACCCGTCGTCGTTTGTCTCGAGGATGTCTCCGCCGAGAGTTCGAATCCGCTTCGCCGTCTCGGCCAACTGATCGAACACGCGAATCCGCAGGGTGAGACACGGATCCGCCGCTCGATCAGGATCGTGAAACTCATGAGTCCCTACCGCAGGATCGATCTTGTAGGCCGGGTGGAAGGGCCCGATCCAGCGAACTTCGGCCGACTCGGCCAACCGTTCGTGAGCGGAGGGTTCCATTCTCACAATGTACGTATGGTCGGGTACGTACGCGATGAGCTCGCTCCCGGCCGACGTAAGGACCGTTTTTCGGGCGACCGTCGGCGGGCCCGACAGCTGAACGAGAAAGTACCCCCTCTCTCCGGACTGAAGTTCGGATGCTCTGAGTGAGGCGGGAACGGGGGGCTCCGCCTCCTCCGGATCGAAGGAGAAGGTCAGGAGATGAATCTCGTTTCCTTCACCGGCCTCGATGGAGCCAACTGCGAGAAGGAGAATCAAACCCAGGAGGAGAGCACAAGAACCCACACGCCAAGACACGGTTGGTCTCCTTTCACTGAACGCACAAAGGGCCCACAACCCCAGCGTATCAATTGAAGGATATCACAGAAGGCAGGCGACCGTCAAGAAGCAGCCCCGGGTGTAAACCCGGGGCTCATGGGCGGGGGAAGCACGGCCAATGCGCCCGGCTCCACTTTCATCGTCTCACCGATATCTATCTCAGCAGCAGGAGTTTCTCTACCTCCGCTGTTCCCGTCGTTTCCATCCGAACGAAATAGACGCCGGAGGGCAAGACATTACCGTTGCCATCCGTCCCCTACCACGAGATTCGGTGAGGCCCCTCCGAGAAAGCCGCGTCGGCGAGAACAGCGAGACTCCGTCCGGTCACGTCGTACACGGACAACCGAACATGCCCGCTGCGCGTGAGCACGAAAGGAATCGTCGTCTGCGGATTGAACGGATTGGGATAGGCCGCCAGGAGATGAGCGGCAGGCGCGTCCGGGATCGTCTCCAGAGCTGCAACGGAGCTCAGGCCGAGTCCCTGGTAGAGCCGGATAAGTCCGTCGCCGGCGCCGACGAGGACATCGAGGCGCCCGTCGCCTGTCCAGTCGCACACGTATGGGCGGGACCGGGGAGTGCCCGGAAGATTGATGGGAGCGCCGTCGGATTCCACCTGCACGTAGCCTGAGAAGCCGGGTGCCTCATCGGTTGCGACGTTGCTGTAGAAGAGGATCTGGCCCTCCGTGTTGCCCACGAGGACGTCCTTCTTGCCGTCGTCGTCCAGATCCAGAATCTCGGGACTCGAGCGGTTGCTGGGAACGAAAAGGTTTGCGCCCTCTTCCTGTACGAACTGTTCCGTCAGGTAGTCCGGCGCCGTGTCCGTGCCTTCGTTGAGATAGAGGTGAATCCAACCGTCCCACGCGCCCACGACCAGATCCCTCTTCCCGTCGTTGTTCCAGTCGACCACCGTTGGTGTGGGCCGGCTGCCGACGTCGATGGCGTTTTTGGAGCCGACCGGCCCTACCTGAAGAAGGGTGCCCGCGTCGAACCGGGGGTCCTCCTCGGTGTTGACGTTGAGGTAGATCTTAACCGTTCCGTCGGCCTGGCCGACAAGGAGATCCTTGAGAGCGTCCGCGTCCCAGTAGACCAACCGGGGAAAGAGGCCGAGTCACCCGCCTCCCACGCCCGATAGATCCACTCCCGCGGACTGCGCGTAGAAGAAATCCGCGAACTGGGGATCCGATTCGGTGCCGATGTTGAGATACACGCGCACGCGGGCGTTGGGCTCGAGGCCGCTTCCCTCCCCGACGATGAGATCCTTCAGGTTGTCATTGTTCCAGTCATCGAAGGATGGAACCGAGTAGCCGGGGACAACGATGTCGCCGGCGCCGGCCTGAACCCTTTCCTCCGGGCCGAGGTTGAGCCCGAGTTCGGCCGATGCTGGAATCGATACCAAGGCGAACGTTGCGAGAAACAACAACGGGACAAGGCGGGTTCGTGGATTCATGATCGTCGTCCTCCCACGTTGGAATGTCGTGCGACCCTTGCCGCCGGGCCAGCCCGCCGTCCGGTGAAATCAGATCGCCGAACGGGCCTCCCCCTCACCTGCCGGACAATGGCTGCGTGGACCTGGAGACTGAAACCGTAGAGGCTGCCGATGGAGTCCGGGCTACACATTATGTGTATCATTCTATACAGTAATGATAGTGGTGATTGCACGCCTTGTCAAGCCGGGGAGCGGTTTCTCAGGCGGGAGTTCCCCGGGCGTGCGCCAGGCTACTCTCTTGGAGGCTTCCGGCGGCGTGCGGCCGAAGGACGGCGCCTTTCGTGGCTTCGCCCATGGCCCTCTGCTCCGGCTATGCCAGCGAAACGCGCATCAGGTCTTCCGCTTTTTCCACGCGACCCGAATAGACCTTCCGCACGGAAGAGAGGATATCCTCACGATCGCACACCGGGTACAGATGGGTCAGGAGCAGGTGCTTCACGCCGGCTTCCTCGGCGATCCGCCCGATTTGTGTGGGGGTCAGATGACCTTCCATTCGGCCATCGTCGGGGAACGAGCACTCCGAAATAAGAAGATCCGCGTTCCTGGCCAGCGCCGCCAATTCCGGACATGCCTCGGTGTCGCCCGTGTAGACGAGAGTCCGGTCCAGGGCCGGCACCTCGACGCGGTACCCTACGTCCGGGACGGTGTGCCGGAGCAGCTGGGCCCGGAACTCCCAGCCTTCCTGCCGGTGGAGTGTGCGGCCGACCTCCGCCACGTCAACACGGTAGGTCTCTCCCTCGAGGGAAAAAGGATAGACCGCCGTCAGCCGGTCGAAAAAATCTCGAAAGCCCGAGGGTCCCCAGATGGCAAGGTCGCAGGTTCTCGTGAAGTCCGGCGTGTATCTCGTGGCCAGCAGCAGAGGAATAAGATCCGCCGTGTGATCGGGATGGATGTGGGAGTAGAGCAAATGGGTGAGGTCGCGGTAGTCGAGTCCGGCCCCGAGGAGGCTGCGAAGCGTCCCGGTTCCCCCGTCCATCAGAACCAGGTCGTCGCAGATTCGAAGCACGAGGCCGGGTGAACCTCTCTTGAGAGTCGGAACGCACGATCCGGATCCGAGGATGGTGACTTCAAATACGCTGTCGGGTTCCAGTCTCGACATCGTTCCCTCCTGGGCTTGAGCGTACCCGCCTCTGCATACCCGGTCAAGAGCTCAGAGTCCTGTCCGAACGCGTTTGGAGATCCAATGACACGTCACGAGTAACACGGGACTCGGAAATCGGGACTTGCGCTTCTCGCTTCGCCGTACTTCTGGACATCCGGCCGGGAATCGCCGTATACTCAGCGAATGGAACGCACCGGTATGGGGCGGACACGATGAACCGTACAATCAATCAAACAGTGCTGGAGCTGGTTCGCGGCGACATCACGGAAATGGATACCGACGCCATCGTCAACGCGGCCAATCAGCACCTTCAGCACGGTGGTGGCGTGGCGGGGGCCATCGTTCGCAAGGGCGGGCGTGTCATTCAGGAGGAGAGCGACCGGATCGGGGGGGTCCCCGTGGGAGGCGCGGTGGTGACGGGCGGAGGCGCCTTGAGGGCGCGCCACGTGATCCATGCGGTGGGGCCCATGATGGGCGAGGGGGACGAAGACCGCAAGCTGCGGGACGCCACCCGAAACAGTCTGGCGCGGGCCGACGAGCACGGACTGGCCACGATCGCTTTCCCCGCGATCAGTACGGGAATCTTCGGCTACCCGATCGACCGGTGCGCCGGGATCATGCTCGGGACGACGATCGAGTACCTGCGCGGAAAGACGGGATTGACCAAGGTCGTTTTCTGCCTCTATGACCCGGTTGCACTTCGAGTCTTCTCCCGCGCACTTGAACATCGGATCGCGGAATAGATTCAGGATCTCCGGAAGGGAAGGTCGAGATGTTTGAGCTCGGGCGGGAATCCGCCACCCGGGAACGGGTCGTGGGCCATGTGCGGGTCACTCACCGGCTGCTGCCGGCTTCATTCCCGGAGGTGGTGGAACCATGAGCACGAAGCCCGGAGTGAGAGAAACGTGGGCGGACGTCTTTGGCGAAGGCAAGCGACTCATCGCCATGATTCACCTCGCCGGCTTGCCGGGGAGTCCCCATGCCCGTCCGATGTCGGAAGTGTGCTCGAGCGCCGTTGCCGAGGCGGAGATGCTCGCGGGCCTGGGATTCGACGCGCTCATGGTGGAGAACTACGGAGACGTTCCGTTTCTTCCCGGGCGCGTGGAAGAGCATACCGTCGTTGCGATGACGCTGGTGGCCGGGGAAATCGCCGGGCGGGTTTCCGTACCCCTGGGCGTCAACGTGCTTCGAAACGATCCCCTCTCAGCCCTGGCCGTTGCCCATCTCGTGGGCGGTCGATTCATTCGCGTGAACGTGCACACCGGAGTTCGGGCCACGGACCAGGGTAGGATCGAGGGCCGGGCGCACGAAACCCTGCGATATCGGGATCGACTGGGGGCCCGAGCGCTGATCCTCGCCGACGTGGCGGTGAAGCACTCGCACTCCATGGACGCGATGAGCCTAGAGGAAAGCGCACGGGAGACCGCCTACCGGGGATTGGCCGACGCGCTGATTGTGACCGGATCGGCGACCGGAGCGGAAACCGCACGGGCGGATCTGGTCGCCGTTCACCGCGCAGTGCCGGATCGGCCGGTTCTTGCGGGGAGCGGTGCAACGGAACAGAACATCCGTGCGCTTCTGGATCTGGCAGACGGCGTCATCATCGGAAGTGCCCTCAAGGAGGAAGGCAGGGCCGAGACACGTGTGGACCCGGGCCGGGCGGAGCGATTCCTTCGTGCGGCCGGGCGATGAGGTGCGTATGAAAGTGCAGCCCAGAGCTTCGGAGTTGAACACCAAAGTGCTCGTGCGGGAGCGGGTCTGGGGCGACATGGAACGGCTCGGGGTCGCTCGCTTTCCGACACCGTGCCGCGGACGGATTCCGAACTTCGAGGGATCGAAGGACGTCGCCGAAAGACTGGGAACGCTGGAAGCCTATCGTCGGTCTGAGGCGGTGTTCGTCGGGCCGGATGTGGCTCTGAAAGCCTGCCGCGACCGGGTGCTGCGTGACGGCAAGACGCTGGCTTTCGCCACCCCGGGCATGCGCGAGTTCAAAGAGCTTCGTCCCGAGATGAAAAAGCGAGATACATCGATTCGGGGTCTCAAGCGATACGGCGACTCCCTGGCGACGGCCGTGTCGGTCATCATTCTGGGCTCCGTCGCCGTCGATCTCAAAGGCAACCGGATCGGCAAGGGGGCGGGCTACGGGGACCGGGAGGTCGCCTGGCTCGCGGAGCACCGGCTCTCGGTGGACGGCGCCGTCCGGATGACGCCCGTTCATCCGATCCAGGTCTTCGACGATCTCGAGCCGCTCATGGAACCGACGGACGAACCCGTTGACTTCGTCATTGTACCCGGCGAAGCCATCCCGGTCCGCTTTCTCGCGGAGTAGACAGCGTGTCGAACAAAGCGTCCAGAGACACCGCCGTTGAGATCGTGCGGCGCTTGAAGAGCGCCGGCCATGAGGCGCTTTTCGCCGGTGGATGCGTGCGCGATTCGCTGCTCGGTCTGGAACCGGAGGACTACGACGTGGCCACGTCGGCCGGCCCCGAGGAGGTGTCTGCCCTCTTCGAGCGCGTGATTCCGGTGGGAGCCGCCTTCGGCGTCATGCTCGTGGTGATCGACGGCGTCGGCTATGAGGTGGCCGCGTTCCGCCAAGATCAGGCCTACCGGGACGGCCGCCGCCCCGAGGCGGTGGTCTTCTCCAACGCGAAAGACGACGCGCTCCGGCGGGATTTCACCATCAACGGTCTCTTCATGGATCCCGAGGACGGCCGCATCGTGGACTACGTCGGCGGGCGGGACGATCTCAAGAAGCGAGTGATCCGAGCCATCGGCGATCCGGTTGCACGCTTCGGAGAAGATCGCCTTCGAATGTTGAGGGCGATTCGGTTCGCGACCCGATTCGACTATTGTATCGAGGTACACACGCGAGAGGCCATCCTGGAGTCGGCCGCGCACATTTGTGAGGTCAGCTGGGAACGGATACGCGATGAGCTCGTGCGCATGCTCACGGGACCGCGGGCGGGTCGGGCGCTGGACATGCTCGACGACCTGGATCTTCTTCCGGAGATCCTGCCCGAGATTCGGGCGATGAAGGGAGTCGCGCAGCCGGAGGCCTTCCATCCCGAGGGCGACGTGTTCGAGCATACGAAGATCATGCTGGATCTGATGAAGGATCCTTCCCCCCGGCTGGCCATGGGGGTCCTGTTGCATGACGTCGGAAAGCCGGGGACCTATGAGGAGGCGGACCGCATCCGGTTCAGCGAACACGACACGGCCGGCTCGGAGATTGCCGGGCGAATTTGCCGTCGGCTGAGATTCTCGACGGCCGATACCGAAGCCATTGTCAGCCTCGTTAGCCACCACATGCGGTTCATGAACGTCCGGAGAATGAAACAGAGTACGCTCAAACGGTTTCTCCGAATGGAGGGCTTCGAGGAGCACCTGGAACTGCACCGCCTGGATTGTCTCGGATCACACGGGGGACTGGAGAACTACGAGTTCGCCTTGACGAAGATGCGGGAATTCGGAGACGAGGAGGTTCGCCCTTCCCGGCTTATCACGGGACACGACCTGATCGATCTGGGGTATGAGCGAGGCCCACGGTTCACGGAGATCTTGAGCGCGGTCGAGGAAGAGCAGTTGGAGGGCCGCCTGTCCGGGCGGGAAGAGGCGCTTGACTGGGTGAAGTCCCATTTCCCTAAAAAAAGATCGTAGGGCTTGACGCGCGGGCCATCCTGTGGTACAAGTCTACGCCTATTCTATGGATAGGCGTCATGCGTGTCGGTTTCGCACCGGGGGATCTTGTGGCGGCGGTTTCGATGCGTTGTCCTGTGCAGCACGTGCCGTATGTGGGACCCTACATGATGAACTTGCCCCTGGCCTTCGGCGGAGCGTTTTCTTGATCTTCTCGCGCGACATGTGGTGGGGGGAATCGGAGCGTCTACCCATGTGCGACATCGAGGGGTGAGTTGTGACAAGCAGAACAAAACCGCTTTCTACCGGGGCCATCGGAAAGATCCTCCGGGTGGACCGGACGACCGTGTGGGGCTGGATCCGGTCGGGTAAACTGCCGGCGGAGAGGACGATCGGCGGGCAATACCGGGTGGATCACGAGGCGCTGGCGAGCCTCCTGAGGGAAAAGGACATTTCTGTTCCCGAGGAACTGCTGGCCGATCATCCAAGACGGGTTCTGATCGCAGACGATGATCCCGGCGTTCTCGGATTCCTGGAGGCCGCCATCGGCCGAAGCGGTTCGGATTGCGAGGTGGCCACGGCGACCAACGGTTTCACGGCCGGGAAGCTGATTACGTCGTTCCGGCCCCACGTGGCGGTGATGGACATTCAGATGCCGGGCCTGGGGGGTCTGGATGTTTGTGCCGACATCAAGCGGGACAAGGCGACGAGGCACATTAAGATCATTGTCGTCACAGGGTATCCGACGCCGGAAAACGTCGATCAGGCCCGGCAGATCGGTGTCGAGAAGTTTCTCGAGAAGCCCGTGGAAGCAAGCGTGTTCCTCCAGGCGGTCGAGGATCTGCTCTCCGAATAGGGCTTCGTTTGACGCAATTGACCGAGGCATTTCCTTATCCGGGGAATGCCTTTGCTTGTGCCGAGGTTGACTCGCCCGTCCTCCGTGATGTAGCGTGAGCGGCGTGGGAAGGGTTCGTCAATGGAATCGGGAGGGAGAGTTGCATGGCCAGACCCAGGGTGATCGGAGTGCTCACCGGGGGAGGAGACTGTCCTGGTCTCAACGCCGTAATTCGAGCGGTCAGCAAGACGGCCATCAATCTTTACAGAATGAGGGTGGTCGGGTATCTCGACGGCTATCTGGGTCTGATCGAGAATCGGTGGATTCCCCTCGACTACGATTCCGCCTCGGGCATTCTTACGCAGGGCGGAACGATCCTCGGAACGTCGAACAAGGCGAACCCTTTCCATCATCCGGTGAAACGAGCCGGAAAAGTGACGTACCGGGATGTCAGCCGACGAGCCATTCGGAATCTCAAGGGCGAAGCGTGTGAAGTGCTGGTGTGCATCGGTGGAGACGGAACGATGCAGATCGCGAACGGGCTGGCCCGGCAGGGGGTGCCGGTGGTGGGCGTTCCCAAGACCATCGACAACGATCTCCCCGGCACGGATGTCACCTTCGGGTTCGACTCGGCCCTGACGACCGCCACCGAGGCCGTCGACAAACTACACTCGACCGCGCAGTCGCACCACCGGGTGATGGTCGTGGAGACCATGGGTCGCTATGCAGGATGGCTCGCGCTCTACTCCGGCCTGGCGGGCGGGGGAGACGTGGTCCTGATTCCGGAGATCCCGTATTCCATCGAGAAAGTGTACGAAACGGTGCTCAAGCGGCAGAAACGGGGCCGCGCATTCAGCATTGTCGTCGTGTCGGAGGGCGCCAAGCCCGTCGGGGGCGACGTTACCGTCAAGCGGGTCGTGAAGGACAGTCCGGATCCCATCCGCCTGGGCGGGGTCGGCAACATGGTGGCGCGGCAGATCGAAACCCGCACGGGTCTGGAAACTCGAGTCACCGTACTCGGGCATCTTCAGCGCGGAGGGACCCCGACGCCGCACGACCGCATCCTGGCCTCTCGATTCGGGGAAGCGGCCGTCCACCTGGCCGCCCAAGGTACATCCGGGCAAATGGTGAACATCCGGGGGAACCGGATTGGATCCATCGCCATCGAGGAGATTGCCGGCCGGACCCGCAATGTGCCCGTCGATTCCCCCGTCGTTGCCACGGCCCGAGCATTGGGAATGTGTTTCGGAGATTAGCGAGGGAGGCAAGGTGTAAATCCAGCCATCGCTACGAGGCCCATGTCCGAAAAGGACATGGGCCTCGCCCTTTTCCCTCGACACTCGCCCTCGACACTTGCCCTTGGTTTTCCCCATTCCCTCGCCCTTGTTTTCCCTATCCCCCGGCCCTTGTGTTGTTTTGAGAGGCAGGGCAAGGAACATGGGCAAGGAACGAGGGCCGGGGCTGCGCCCCTAGTCCTCCCTCTACCCATCATCACATTCAATCACCCATTCATCTTCTTCCTTCACCCAGTCAATCACCGTCCCGCCGCTGTTCGGATAGTATGGACTGACGAGCATGTTCATTCCGCCTTCGCGGGTCACGCGGAAATCACGGACTTTGAATTTCTTGTCTTCGTGAATATCAAGCAGTTCGTCATCCAGAGACGGGCAGTCTCTGAAGATATAGAGCTGCCGGAGGACTTCCTCTTTCTTCTCCTCGGGGATGATGTACTCCTCCACCGTTCCGCCGTGGACTTTGAGGGGTTTTCTCGGAAACGGCAGCTCCGGATCGGGGCCAAACAGTTTCATCATCATTCTCCATTCTCCCCCGCATTCCCTCGACACTTGACACCTCGTCCCTCGACACTTGTCACCCGGCTTCCCTCCCCGGCAAGAATCCGATTCTCGCTGTGCCTTTCGGCGGAGGATCCTCGATCAGACTCCTGATCGCCAGTACGAGGGATCTGATCGCCTCGTCGTGATCGGAGACTCTGTCTTCCAGCATTCTCAGCTTGCGCGCCAGTTCCTCGTGTTGAACGAATAACCTGCGCATCCTCACGAATGCCCGGACCACGAGCACGCTGACTTCGACGGCCGTGGACGAATTCAGCACACTGGCCAGCATCACGGCACCGTGCTCTGTGAATGCGTATGGCAACGACGGCGCGTACTTGAGGGAGACGAGGTGGTCGCAATTTGCGACCACCTCGTCCTTTTCCACCTGCGTCAGCTGGAACATGAAGTCGGTGGGGAAACGCTCTCGATTTCGCTTCACCTGCTCATTCAACCGTTTCGTTGTGGCCCCATACAACTGCGCCAGATCTCGATCCAACATGACCTTCTTGCCGCGGATGAGCAGAATCCGAGAATCGATCTCATGGATCCTCGTCACCGCTTTCTTCTGTCCCATCGTCCCCTCCCAGCCCCCCAACAAAAAAAGCGACCGGCGCACTCCTGCCAGTCGCTCGTCTTCCATTCATCTCCACACCTCAGATTACCCGCCGGACATCGTCATGTCAATACCAGGAGCTCTTGGCGCGATGACTTCGGGCTAAGGTCTCGCGCCGCCGGCTTTCCGTGCACTGAACGGCCCCACCAATTCCTCTCTAAAGGGAGAAGGATTCCTGCCGATTCTGGGAGCGAAGGCCAGAATCTCACAACCCCGGCGGGAGTCCGACAATGCCGATTACAACAACCGAACAGCGGGCGGCCGACGCGCGGGCCGGGTCCCTCCCGGACAAGAACGCGCATGACGCACGGCTGAGTCCCGAAGAACGAGTCGAGCAGGAAGAAACCCTCTGGCTAGCCACGACCTATCGCGGGCACAGTGAGGCGGAGCTCACGCTCAAGGCACTCATCCCGGGGATCCTCCTCGGTGTGCTCATCGTGACGTACAACGTCTACATGGGGCTTCGGACCGGATGGGGAGAGGGCGGGTCCATCCTGGCGGCCATTCTGGGCTTCGCCATGATGCGCGCGTGCCGCCAGAAATACACGATTCTCGAGAACAATCTTACGCAGACGACCGCTTCGGCTTCCGCCACCATCGGCAACGCCATGAACATTATCGCCACGTTTTTCCTGATGGGAATGGTGTTGAGCGGCTGGCAGGTCTTCACGTGGCTCTTGTGTATGGGGTGTCTGGGAATCTTCTTTGCGATTCCGCTCCGGCGGCAGCTGGTCGTGGGAGAGAAGCTGGTATTCCCGACCGGCACGGCGTGCGCGTCTCTCATCACCACGCTGCATACTCGCGGGCGGGAGGGGATGAGCAAGGCCAGGGCGATTCTCCTCTCCGGGGGCGTGGCCGCCGCCGTAACCTGGCTGAGGGATACGTCTTTTCTCGCTCCGGTTGTGATTCCGCAGCGGTTCTTCTTCGACTGGCTGAGAGTGCGGATCGCCGGCTTCAAGACCAGCGAGCTGATGCTGGGTGTCGAGACGAGTCCCATGATCCTCGGCGCCGGGTTCTTGATCGGCCCCCGGGTGGGCATCAGCCTCGGGCTCGGCGCCATCCTCAGTTGGGCCGTGCTGGCGCCGTGGCTTGCCGGAGCGGGCGTGATCGAGAATCTGGGCTACCGTTCCGTGACCGGGTGGACGATGTGGGCGGGCAGCTCGGTGCTCGTTTCGGCAGCACTCACGTCCCTGGTTCTTCGCTGGCGAATCGTGGCTCGCAGCCTGGCGTCGATGGGCAAGGTCCGGGACCACAAACTCGGCGCGCTCGACATCGGACAGAACATGTGGCTCGTGGGGCTCGTTGCTTCGGCCGTCATCGTGGCGGTCGTTCTTCGAGTCTCTCTCGGTGTTTCGCTCTGGATGGGACTCTTCTCGATCGTCATCTCCTTCCTCCTGGCCGTGGTGGTCGTTCGCGCCACGGGCGAGACAAACATCGCTCCCCTCGGTGCCACGGGACATATCACCCAGATCGTCTACGGTGGTCTGGCTCCGGGCAACGTCCCGGCAAACCTGGGAACCGCCATCGTCACGGCCGGGAGCGCGGGCGAGGCCGCGGACATGATGCAGGATCTGAAGACCGGCTACCTTCTGGGCGCGACACCCAAGCGGCAGGTGGTCGGCCAGATCATCGGTGTCCTGGTTGGGACATTGGTTGCCGTTCCGGTGTTCTTCCTCCTGACCCGTGCGCACGGACTGGGGTCCGAGCATCTGCCGGCGGTGGCGGCCGTGGTGTGGTCAAGCTTCGCCTCCGTTCTGTCGAAGGGATTCGACGCGCTGCCTCAGTACACTCCTCTGGCCGTCGGGATCGGCGTCGGGATCGGTGTTTTTCTCGGACTTCTGGAGAAGACGCGAATCCGAAGATGGCTTCCCTCGCCGGTGGGTTTCGGCGTGGGAATGATCTTCCCGGGATTCCAGGGGTTGACCATGATGCTGGGCGGTGTGATTCGCGCTGCGGTCGATCGGTTTCATCCCCGCTGGAGCGAGGGCTACGCGTACCTTGTCGCCGCGGGATTGATTGCGGGCGAAGGGCTCGTGGGAATCGGGATCGCCGTGTTGATCGAACGCGGAATCATCTAGGCGACGCGGGGCAAAGGCGGCAAGCCCCAAATCCCAGCTGCAGATTTCGCAGATCTGAAACCACGAACTTCGATATCTGCGTGCTGCCCTTGTAGGGGCAGCCAATCTGCGGAAGGCTTCAGGTTCTGAATCTGTGCAATCTGTGGCTATGGGGTTCCGGTTTTCTTTGTCTGCGTCATCTGCGGACGGAAGTTTCTTGGTCTATCAAGTTTCCGCCCGCCCCTCTCCGAATGCTCTGTGGATTTCTTCCTCAAGCAGGTCTGCGAGCGGGTGTTCCGCGATCCCGCAGGGATTCGTGCGTAGGCTCTCCAGACATTCCCGGTGATACCACTCCTGTTTGTCCCGGCCTCGGTTGAAGCGCCTCCAGACGTCTTCCCCGATTCTCTCGAGATCGGCGACCGTCGATCGCAGATTGTCGATCTTGTCGGCGGCCGAGACCAGTGCGGACTCGAAGGACACGCTTCTCAGCCGCCTGATGGTACCCTCTTTCCTCTCCTCCCAGGGCAGGGACTTATCCGGTTCGGATGCACCGGCGACGATCGAAGCGATCTTCTCACCGAATTCCCTCTGGATATCTTCTTGCGTGATGGACGTGTCCTCGGCGGTATCGTGAAGCAGGGCGGCAATGATCGCCTCGGGCGATGCGCCGTGTTCCTCCAGCATGCGGGCGACTCGCAGAGGATGGTCAATGTACGGGGTGTTCGAACCCTTGCGGGTCTGGCCTGCGTGCGCCCTGGCGGCGAACTCCTCCGCGCGCGCGATGTCGTGTCGGTCCATGCGCATCTACCTCCCCTGGAGTGAGAGCATCGCGATGCCCCCGGCCGGCGGCCAGACGTGGTTTGGAGGTACGCCGGCCTGAATCATTCACAGGCTTTTCGGTTGGTGGTGCAGCTATAGGCTCTGCAAATGGTTGGTGCACGACACCCATTGGCTGCCAATGGGCGCACTGTATCCTGCACATGGGACCTTGCCGTGTTGCATCTTCTATTGGCGAGAGGGGCGCAGGGATTCGTGAATCATCCAGGCTAGCAGGGTTGACCTCGGGGGTCAAGTGCGGTCGGGAACCTCCGGATTCCACAGAGTTTCTCGCAGGGGCGTCCGCTCCGCCGCACTCTCGAATTGACTTCCCGGCCCGGGTTGTGCTACGCGAGAGGAGTTCAATCCCCGAGGAGGGACAATCATGGAGAATATCCGCATTCCGGAAGTTTCCCCGTGGATCTGGGGACCCATTGCGTTCGTGATCTGGGTCGCGGTCCTGCATATTCTCAAGCGTGTGATGTTCGCGACGATCCACAGGCAGGCGGCGAAAACGAAATCCAGGATCGATGATCTTCTCGTGACGGCGCTGTCCGCACCACTGGGGGTCCTCATCTGGGGGAGCGGTCTCTACCTCCTGGTGCACGTGATGCCGCTCAATGCGGGCTGGGATCGCGCGCTCACCGTCGGCATGATGATCTGCGTCGTCGCGGCCCTCATCCTGTTTGTCGATCGCCTGACCCGCGGACTTCTCAACTACTACGAACCGACGGCCGAATTCATCAAGTCGTCCCGCAGTCTCATCCAGGGCGGGATGCGCGTCGTTATTCTGGCGCTCGGGATCTTCGTCATTCTCGACAGTCTGGGGGTTTCCATCACGCCCCTCATTGCGTCTCTCGGCGTCGGAAGTCTGGCAGTGGCGCTGGCGCTTCAGGATACGCTCAGCAATTTCTTTGCCGGAGTGCAGGTGGTGATCGACAAGCCCGTTCAGGTCGGCCACTTCGTGAGGCTCGAGTCGGGCGACGAAGGGTTCGTCACCAAAGTGGGCTGGCGAAGCACGTGGATCCGGGTGCCGCCCAACAACATGGTGATCGTTCCGAACTCGAAACTCGTCAGCGGGCAGATCCTCAACTACTACCTTCCGGAGCGGGAGATGTCCACCCTGGTCCAGGTGGGGGTTCACTACGACAGCGATCTGGAGCATGTGGAGCGGGTCGTCATCGACGTGGCTCATCAGGTCATGACCGAAATAGAGAACGGCGTTCCCGAGTTCCAACCATTCATCCGCTATCACACTTTCGGAGATTCCAGTATCAACTTCACGGTGATTCTGAGAACTCGCGAAGTCGTGGGTCGCTATCTGATCCAGCACGAGTTCGTCAAACGCCTGCACCGGCGGTTCAAAGAGGAGGGCATCGAGATCCCGTTCCCGATCCGGACACTGGATGTGAAACGGGAAGATCTGGAGCTTCTTGCGCGGTCAAAGGACCGGGGCGAGTAGAGCCGAAATCCGGCAGCCGAAGATTCTGCGGACGGTACGGAAAGAGGGCGGACAAACAGGTCCGCCCCTACGCGAATGCTCGGTCTTGTTGTTTCCCAATTCTCGCCGGTGCCCCTATCCCTCAGCACTCAGCACTTTTCACTCCTCGGTTACCAGGAAGACAGAGTCCGTCACGCGGGCATGCTCTTTCACTTTCAGTCCGACGGAATCTCCGGGCTTGGCGACCTCGACGTTCTCATGCTCGACCTGCATGGAATCCACGGTCTGGCTGAAATCGGACGTCGGTCCTTTCACGTGAATGGTGTCCCCGACCTTGAGCTCGCCCGATGTGATATCAATGGCAGCGACACCGATCTTGCCGAAATAGTGTGTCACCTTTCCGATCTCCACCTCCGCCATGACGCGTCTCCTTTCCCTGGGATGATTCCGGGCGCGTATGTTCAGGCAAGAATCCCTAAACACGTGCAAATCATCTCCGTCTATTGCGCGCACTCTACCACCCGTCCCCGGGGCTGTCAACGCCCAAGGTAGGAAGGAACGCGAATTGCTTGCAATTCCGCCGTGCCCTGATAATCTACTGTGTTCGACTTCGAACGTCGGATACAGAGAGGGAGGAAAGTATGGTCTTGATGTCGGGGAACGAAGCGGTTGCCCGCGGGGCGTACGAGCACGGCGTTCGCGTGGCGACCGCGTATCCCGGGACTCCGAGTACGGAGATCCTGGAGTACATCGCCAAGTACGAAGAGATCGATGCCCAGTGGTCGACGAACGAGAAGGTTGCCTTCGAGGTCGCTCTGGGCGCGGCGTTTGGAGGAGCGCGGTCTCTGGTGGCCATGAAACACGTAGGGGTGAACGTGGCCGCCGACCCGCTGTTCAGTTCGGCACACACCGGTGTGGACGGCGGATTCGTCGTCGTGAGCGCCGACGATCCCGGAATGCACTCTTCGCAGAACGAACAGGACAATCGCCTCTACGCCAAGTTCGCGAAACTTCCCCTCATCGAGCCTTCCGATTCCCAGGAGTGTCTGGATTTCCTTGGGGTCGCCCTGGATCTCTCGGAGGAATACCGGATTCCGGTTCTCTTCCGTTTGAGCACCCGCATCTGTCACTCGCATACGCCCGTGGAGGTCGGTTCCCGGCGCGAGCGAGAGGTGGAAGCTTATGAGAAGGACATCGGTCGCCGTCTTCTGATCCCGGCACACGCCCGCCGGCGACACGTCCGGCTGGAAGAGAAGATGAAACAGATCCGGCAAGTGGCGGAAGGCTCATCCCTCAATCGCATGGAGGAGGGGTCGGAGAACATGGGCATCGTGACCAGCGGGATTGCCTACGAGTATGCCAAAGAGGCGATGCCCGACGCCCATTTCCTGAAGCTCGGCTTCTCCTACCCTTTCCCGGAGAAACTCGTCAGGGAATTCGCCAAGGGGTTCGACAAACTGCACGTCGTGGAGGAAAACGATCCCTTCCTCGAAGAGCAGATCGCCGCCCTGGGCATCCCGGTCGTGGGCAAGGCGCTCATTCCGAGGTGCTCCGAACTCAACCAGCGAATCGTCCTGGAGGCGTTTGGGGGAGAGAATCCGGATATCGAACCGGCTTCGGCCCCGCCGCGGCCGCCCGTCCTGTGTCCGGGGTGCCCCCACCGGGCCTTCTTCTACCATGTGAACAGGATGCATCTGACCGCCACGGGCGATATCGGTTGCTATACCCTCGGAGCGCTCCCACCGTTGGACGCCATGGATTCCTGCGTTTGCATGGGGGCCTCGATCGGCAACGCTCTCGGTCTGGCAAAGGCTCAGGGGGAGGCGTTTGCCCGGAAGACCGTTGCCGTCATCGGGGATTCGACGTTCCTTCACTCGGGAATCACCGGGCTCATCGATGTCGTGTACAACCACGGTGCGGTGACCGTTGTCGTTCTGGATAATCGCGTCACCGCGATGACCGGCCATCAGGAGCACCCGGGGACGGGGCGGACGCTCAAGGGCGATCCCAGCTACTCGGTCGACTACGCCGACGTGGCGCGCGCCGTGGGTGTTCGGCACGTGCTCGAAGTGGATGCTTTCGACTCGGAAGCCGTCTCGGAGGCGATCAAGGCCGCCACCGAGACCCCGGAGCCGTCGCTCGTGGTTGTTAGAGGAGAGTGTATCCTCCGCATTCGGGACCGCTGGGGACCGGCCCTCAACGTCGACGCGGAACAGTGCACATCGTGCGGCATGTGTCTCAAGCTAGGGTGTCCCGCCGTCTCGCGCACGGCGGACGGAAAAGCGGTCATCGACCCGACGCTCTGTGTGGGCGAAGTCTGCGGCGTCTGCGCGCAGGTGTGTCCCAAGGAATGCATCGCAGTGGAGAAGGGAGGGGATGGGCGATGAAGGAGACCACGAATCTCTTGCTCGCCGGCGTCGGCGGTCAGGGCATCATTCTCGCCGGTGACCTGGTGGCCGAGTTGGCCCTCGATGCGGGCTGCGACGTGAAGAAGAGCGAAGTTCACGGGATGGCGCAACGGGGGGGATCCGTCGTGAGCCACGTCCGGTTTGGGCGGAAGGTCCATTCGCCCGTCATCGTCGAAGGCCGGGCCACTCACCTTGTGGCGTTCGAGAAAATGGAGGCGCTTCGATGGGCTCACATGCTTGAGCCCGGCGGCGCCCTCATCGTCAATGAACAGGAGATTATCCCCAGCGGACTCACGGTGTACCCCGAGGGCATTCGGGACGACATCGCCTCCCGCTGCCCGCAGGCGGTTCTCGTGAAGGGTGTGGATCTGGCCGGTCGTGCCGGAAACATGAGGACGGTGAACGTCGTGCTTCTGGGGGCGCTCTCGCGGTACCTGGAATTCGAGACCGCCGAGTGGGAGCGCGCCATTCGAAACCACGTGCCGGAGAAATGGGTCAACGCGAATCTCCAGGCGTTTCAGCTGGGGCGGGGTAACGGGGCGGTGTAGCCGGCTCCGGGTGCGCGATGGCGCGGCGAGGCGATAAACCCCAAATGCGAGCCACAGATTTCACAGACTCGAAACCCGAAAAGCCTTATCCGCAGATGACGCAGATTCGCAAAGCCAACCCTTAGCCACAGATTTCGCGGATTACACGGATGGCGGAGAAACGGGGTCTCGGGCTGAAGCCCGAGACCCCGAAGAGTACGGGGGTCTTCTCTGTGGTGGAGGTTTGTGGTTTCCTCCGATGCTCTTGTCCAAGCTCAACTTTCGACTATCGACTATCGACTCTCAACGATCTCGGGCCAGCACCGGCCGGCCCGCCGGCCACAGATTTCTCAGACGGGAGAGCCAATCGCCCTTCGGGTGCCATCCGGAAAACCCATTTCCTGGTCGCTTGTCACTCGTCACCTGTCACTTCGCTCTTCGCCCTTCCTCTTGGCTTCAACGTAGAACTCAGAACCCAGGACTCAGAACTTCCTTACTCAGGTTTCCACAGATGGGGGTATTCTCACGGTCGGCTCGGTAGGCGGGTCTCCGCGTCTCGGAAATCGTCAGAAAAATGCTCTCGGACGAAAAAAAGTCCACAAAAAACTGGCCCCTTACCCGGTTTATGGATATGAAGGGGACAGCGGGTAGAGAAAGAGCCCGCTCCGA
>Ga0180431_10002626_pt1 | contig 23896 bp, 17 predicted proteins | sample SS_ome_11_FD_132459 | JGI IMG/M metagenome (GOLD analysis project Ga0180431, IMG submission 132459) | Hypersaline lake sediment archaeal communities from the Salton Sea, California, USA - SS_1_MS_1 metaG | ecosystem: Environmental > Aquatic > Non-marine Saline and Alkaline > Hypersaline >...
ACGTGCTCGGCGACGAAGATCGGCGTGTTGAAGGCCGCCCCCAGCGCGATCGCGTCGGAGGGGCGGGAGTCGATCTCGATCGTTTCGCCCTCGTGGCTGATGAAGAGCGTGGCGATGAACGTGTGCTCCCGGATGTCGTTGATGACGACGCGCTCGATCGTGGCCCCGAGGGCCTCGATGGTCCTCGCCAGCAGTTCGTGCGTCATGGGGCGGGGGGTCTGCTGGCCCTTGAGGCGCCGATCGATCGCCAACGCCTCATTCGTCCCGATCATGATCGGAAAACTGCGCTGCCCGTCCTTCTCCCTGAGGAAGATCACCTGCTGATCGCCCAGTTCGGTGATCAGGATCCGAGACAGTTCCATCGGCACGTTCATGATCGGCCACTCCCGGAGGCCATTCTATCGTCCGGCTCCGCACGCCGCTGCGCTGTCAGTCCCGGCCGTTGTCGTCCGCCCGGGCGGCCAGGCCCCGGCAGCCGGAAGCGAACTTCAACGCCACCACCAGCCAGACCAGCAGCGCGACGCCCGGCAGGCCGGCGAAGCGGGCATAATACAGGTGTTCGTCCAGCTGCGTCACGCCCATCGCGCCCCAGCGGTCCAGCACCTGCGCCGTACCGGCGGTCAACTCCTCCAGGTCGTACATCGCCCCGCAGGCAAAGCGGTCCTGAAGGATACCCTGCCACGGCATGACCAGCGCCAGCAGGATGACCGCCCAGAAGAACGCGCCGACAAGCCCGCTGATCCTGCCCAGCCTGCCCAGAAGGGACATGAACACCGCAAACAGGATCGCGATGACCAGCAGGACGGCAACGATCGGGGTCAGCAGCTTGGTGGCCTGCAGCGCCCAGGTCATGACGGCCTTGAAGATGATGGCCTTGCTGATCTCATCATTGGACGGTCCGGCCGGCCGCGTCGTCGGCTTGACCACCCCGGCCAGGGCCGCTTCGGCGTCGGCCGCTGCCTTGTCCGCCGCGGCGCGGGCCTTGTCGGCCTCGGTCTTGGCCAGCTTCGCCGCGTCCGCAAGGGCCATCGCCCTGGTGGCGGCCTTGTCGGCCGCTACCTTGTCCGCCGTGGCCTTGTCCTGGGCGGCCGCGACGGCCTTCGTGTCGTTGGCGGCTTTGGCGCCGGCGGCGCCGGCGGCGGAGTTGGCGGCCGCGGCCCTCGTGGCGGCGTCGGCGGCAGCCTTCTTGTCGGCGGTGGCCTGGCTGGCGGCGGCGTCGGCGGTCTTCTTGTCGGCCGCGGCCTTGGCCGCGGCGGCGCCGGAGGCCTTCTTGTCGGCGGCCGCCCTGGCGGTAGCCGCATCGAGCGCCTTCCTGTCGTTGGCGGCCTTGGTCGCCGCGTCGTCGGCGGCCTTCATGGCCGCCGCGGCCCTGGTGGCGGCCCGGTCGGCGGCCTTCTTGGCGGCGGCCTTCCTGGCGGCGGGGGCCTTGGCCTCGGCGGCCCTGGCGTCCTTGGCGTCCTGGGCGGCCTTGTCGGCAGCGGCCTTGGCGACGTCGGCGGCCTTGGCGGACTGGGCGGCGCGGGTGTTGGCGGCGGCGACGTCCTTGGCGGCCTTGTCGGCCTTGTCGGCGGCCGCCGTCGCCGCGGCGGCTGACTTGTCGGCGGGGGCCTTGGCCTTGGCGGCCGCCGCCGCCGACCTGCCCGCCGAGGTCTTGGCCTTCTTGGCGGCGCCGGCGGCCTTATCGGCGTTCGCCTTGGCGTTGTCGGCGGCTGCGGCGGAGGTGTCGGCGGCCGTCTTGGCCTTGGCGGCGGCTGCGGCGGACTTATCGGCTGCGGCCTTGGCCTTGTCGGCGATCGCCTTGGCCTCCCGGGCGACCTTCTTGGCCTTGTCGGCGTCCTTGGCGGCCTGCTCAGCCTTGTCCTCCGGGCTCAGGGCGGGTTTGCTGGCCGGGGCCGTCCCCGGGCCGCGACGCCTGCCGGCGCCCCGCTGCGGCGTGATCTGGCGGGCGAACTGCGTCCGGTCCGCGTCGATCACCTTCAGGAATCGCACCGCGGTGAAACAGGCCCCCTCCAGCAGCAAGGCCAGCAGTATGCCCAAGAGGCAGACGTTCTTGGCCCGCTTGGCCGTCTTGAATGCTTCGGCGTATTCCGGCACGTTCCGATCCTGTCCTGAGGCCATCTCCAGTTCCTTTCACAATCCTGCGTTGTGCGCTCCGTCCGCCGCGGCGCCGGTCTCGACCGGCGCCGCAGACGGCTGTTTTACATTACATTGGCCGCGGCCGCAAAGGCCTCTCGCGCCGCCTGGCACGTCAGGGCGATATCGGCGTCGCTATGCGCGCCGGAGACGAACATCGCCTCGTACTGGCTGGGAGCGAGGTAGACCCCGGCGTCGAGCATGGCGTGGAAGAAGGCGGTGAACGCCTCGCCGTTCGAGGCGGTGGCCGAGGCGTAATCCCGCACCGGCCCCGGCGTGAAGAACACGCACAGCATGCTCCCAACGCGATGGAAGCAGACCTTCTCGGCGATCCGGGCGTCTTGGGCGCCCTGGGCCAGTCCGGCGGCCAGCGAGGCCGACGAGGCCTCCAGGGACGCGTAGAACCCCTCGGCTCGCACGCCTTCCAGCGTGGCCAGGCCCGCCGCCATTGCCGCCGGGTTGCCCGAGAGCGTCCCGGCCTGGTAGACCGCCCCGGCCGGGGCCAGGTGCCGCATGATCTCCGCGCGGCCGCCCACGGCGCCCACCGGCATGCCCCCGCCCAGGACCTTGCCCAGCGTGGTCAGGTCCGGGCTGACGCCGTACAGCTCCTGCGCGCCCCCGTAAGCCACGCGGAAGCCCGTCATGACCTCGTCGAAGATCAGCAGCGCCTGGTGTTCGTCGCACAGGTCGCGCAGACCGGCGAGGAAGCCCTCGGCGGGGGGGACGACGCCCATGTTGCCGGCGACCGGCTCGACCAGGACGGCGGCGACTTGGCCGGGGTTGGCCTCGAGAATCGCCGCGACGGCCTCCAGGTCGTTGTAGTCGACCAGCAGCGTCTGGTCGGTGGCCCCGGGCGGCACGCCCGGGCTGGAAGGGACGCCCAGCGTCGTGGCGCCGCTGCCGGCCGACACCAGAAGGGCGTCGCTGTGCCCGTGGTAGCAGCCGATGAACTTGACGATTTTTTCGCGCCCCGTGGCGCCCCGCGACAGCCGGACCGCCGTCATCACCGCCTCGGTGCCGCTGGAAACGAACCGGATCATCTCGACGGAGGGCACGGCGGCGACGGCGGCCTCCGCGAGCCGCGTCTCCAACTCCGTCGGGGCGCCGAAGCTCGTGCCGTGATGGATCGTCTTGATGATGGCGGTGATGACGTTCTCGGCCGCGTGCCCGAGAATGGCCGGACCGTAGCTGCCGACGTAGTCAACGTACGTGTTCCCGTCGATGTCGGTGATGGTCGCGCCCTGGGCCTGTGCGATGACCGGCGGGGCGCCCGCGACGGCGGCAAACGACCGGACCGGGGAGTTGACGCCCCCCACGAGCGTCTTCTTCGCCCGCTCGAACGCTGCGTCGGATTTCTCCGTTCGTCGAGACATCGCCGGACCGTTAATTCCTTGGCAGAGAGTATACTGTCCCGCGCGCCAACCGCGACGGGTTTTCGACCAAACGTACAGATCCTACTTGGCCACGAGGTTCACCAGGCGGCCTGGGACCACGATCTTCTTCACGACCGTCTTGCCTTCGACGTGGGCCGAGACCTTCTCGTCGGCCAGTGCCGCGGAGATGATCTCGTCTTCCGAGGCGTCGGCGCCCACGGTGATCCGCCCCCGCGTCTTGCCGTTGACCTGGACGGCCAGTTCGACCGTATCCCGGGCCAACATGGCCTCATCGTACCCGGGCCAGGGCTCGTACGCCAGCGACCGGTCGTGCCCCAGGCGCTGCCAGAGTTCCTCGGCAATGTGCGGCGCGAAGGGCGCGAGGATCAGCACGAAGCGTCCGGCCTGGTCGGGCGTGATCGTCCCGGCGCGGAAGACGGCGTTGACGAATTCCATCATGGCCGCGATGGCGGTGTTGAACTTCATCGCGTCGACATCCTCGCCGACCTTCTTGACGACCTTGTGGAGGGCGTGTTCGACGGCGGGGTCGGCCTGGTCGGCCAGGAGCGAGGCGGTGTCTTCGTCGCCGGCGATCATCCGCCAGACCCGCTGGAGGAAGCGGACCTGTCCGGGCACGTCGCGGGTGTTCCAGGGCTTGGAGGCCTCCAGCGGGCCCATGAACATCTCGTACAGGCGGAACGCGTCGGCCCCGTACTCGGCGATCACGTCGTCGGGGTTCACGACGTTCTTGAGGCTCTTGGACATCTTCTCGACGGACTCGACGAGTTCCTCGCCGCTCTTGCGGTGCCGCGGCGTGTCCCCGCCGGTGTCCACGTCGTCGTAGCCCACGTACACCCCTCGCCGGTCGCGATAGGCGAAACTGCGAATCATGCCCTGGTTGAAGAGCTTGGCAAACGGCTCGGGCGACGAGACGCAGCCCAGGTCGTACAGCACCTTGTGCCAGAACCTGGCGTAGAGCAGGTGCAGCACGGCGTGCTCGGCACCGCCGACGTACAGGTCCACCCCGCCGGTCGCGTTCGACGCGGTCGGGGCCATCCAGTACGCCTCGATGTCCGGGTCGACGAAGGCTTCGTCGTTGCCCGGGTCGAGGTATCTCAGGTAGTACCAGCAGCTTCCTGCCCACTGGGGCATGGTGTTCAGTTCGCGTCTGGCCGGCTCGCCGCATATCGGGCAGGGCGTGATTGCCCAGTCGGCCAGCTTGCCCAGCGGGGGGGCCGGCGGGCTCTCCGGATCGTCCGACGTCGCCGGAGAGAAGTCGTCCATCTCCGGAAGCTCCAGCGGCAGTTGATCTTTCGGCAGCGGCACCGTGCCGCACTTGTAGCAGTGAACGATCGGGAACGGCTCGCCCCAGTATCGCTGCCGGCTGAACAGCCAGTCGCGCAGCTTGTAGTTTACGGCCGCGGCGCCAAGCCCGTTCTCGGCCAGCCACTCGGTGATCCCGGCCTTGAACTCGGCGGTGGGCAGCCCGTCGTACGGGCCGGAGTTGACCGCCGTGCCGTCCCCGACGTAGCCGCGCCAGTCCTCGCCGGCGGGCGGCTCGACGACCTTGACGATCGGCAGGTCGAACGTCTCGGCGAACTCGAAGTCCCGCGTGTCGTGGGCCGGCACCGCCATGATCGCGCCCGTGCCGTAGCCCATCATCACGTAGTCGGCCACCCATATCGGGATCTTCTCGTCGTTGACGGGGTTTATCGCAAAGGCGCCCGTGTCCACGCCGGTCTTGTCCTTGGTGTCGGCCGTCCGTTCCAGTTCGCTTTTCTGGGCGGCCTGGGCGACGTAGTCGTCGACGGCCCGCCGCTGCTCGGGCGTCGTGACGACCTCCACCAGCGGGTGTTCGGGGGCCAGGACCATGTACGTCGCGCCGAACAGCGTGTCCGGGCGCGTGGTGTAGACGCGGATGATCTCGTCGAACCCGTCCACGGCAAAGTCCACGTCCGCCCCTTCGCTCCGCCCGATCCAGTTGCGCTGCATGATCTTGATCGACTCGGGCCAGTCGACCCGGTCGATGTCCTCCAGCAGCCGATCGGCGTAGGCCGTGATCCGAAGCATCCACTGGGTCAAGGCCCGCCGGTAGACCGGGTGGTCCCCGCGATCGGAGCGCCCCTCGTTGGTGACCTCCTCGTTGGCCAGCACCGTGCCGAGCTTCGGGCACCAGTTGACCGGCACCTCCGACTGGTAGGCCAGACGCTGGGAGTCGATCACCTCCTGGAGCTGCTCGGGGGGCAGCTCGTGGAAGTGCATCAGCCCGTCCGGCTCGCCGGTCAGGGCGTCGATGGCGTGGACCGGGTTGGGCACGGGCTGACCGGTCGGGGTGACCATGTACTGGCCGCTGTTGAGCTTGGTGACGAGGTCCTCGATGGGCCTGGCGGCGTTCTCGGCCGGATCGAACCAACTGTCGAACAGCTTCAGGAATATCCACTGCGTCCAGCGGTAGTATCCCACGTCCGTCGTGGCCAGCCGTCGGGACCAGTCGTAGCTGAAGCCGAACATCTTGATCTGGCGCTCGATGTTGGCGATGTTGGCCGCCGTGGTCTCTCGCGGGTGCACGCCGTGCTCGACGGCATACTGCTCGGCCGGCAGGCCGAACGCATCGTACCCCATCGGATGGAGGACGTTGAAGCCCCTCATCCTCTTGTATCGGCAGACGATGTCGGTGGCGGTGTAGCCTTCGGGATGCCCCACGTGCAGCCCGGCGCCCGAGGGGTAGGGGAACATGTCCAGGACGTACAGCTTGGGCTTGGCGGCGAAGCCCTCGTCGCCGGGATTCGCCTGCTCGAACGTCCCGTGCTCGTCCCAGTACGCCTGCCACTTGCCCTCGATGGCGGCGAAATCATAGTCAGCCATCTCTGTTCTCTCCCGCGGACGCTTCTCGGCGCCCCGTCCGAGGCAGCCGAGTAGACCCGCCTTTCTACGCCAGGGGGCAGCGGAAGTCAAGACGGCGCATGTCCTGACGGATTCAGCGGGTCCATCCCTTGAGTAGGCAGCAGGTAGCCGGTAGCCGGTTGCTGGTGGCGAGCGCATTCGAAGGGCGCCCGACTCCGTTTCTGCTCGTCCTCGGTCGTTCGCCGCGACACGACTGAACGGTCGAGGACCAGGACAAGGACGATATGAACCGGCTACCGGCTACTGACTACCCACTCACGTGGGATACACCCGGATTCAGCGCTTCTCCATCCTGTCGATGCGGCCGATCGGATCCTCGTCGGACGCGTAGGTGTAGTGGAAGACCATATCGCCCGGCTGCTGCTTGAATCGTCGCTGGTAGCGGGTCGTGCTGACAATGTACCTGACCGAGTGGGCGACGCGAGCGCGGCCGAGGTTGTCTTTCTCGACGACCAGCGCCCCGGCGGCGGTGAACGGCTCCTTCGTGTTGCCCCGGTAGCGTGTCCACCCGATGAGGCGGCCGTCGGGGGCATAGCGGTACACGTCCCGCCATGCCTCGGGGGTGACGATCTGGTTGGCCACGAAGTTTTCTCGCCACGTCCAGGACAGCAGGTCCGGGTACACCACGCTCTGGAGGATCGCGATGTTAGCCCGCTCGATGCGGTTGCGCTGGTATCCCATCAGCCCGCCTCGCTCGGGGGCCAGGTCCCCGGGAAACGGTCGGGCGGTGGGGCGCTTGGCCCAGTCCTTGGCCAGTTCCCGCAGTTCGGAGACCGCCTTGCGGAAGGCCTCGCTGCGCCGCTTGTCGGCGGCGGCCTTCTTGTCGGCGACCTTGGCGTGCAACGCCGCCAGGGACCGGGCGTTTCGGAAGGAGAAGTTCAGGTCGTTCTTGACGGCGTTGAGGGCGTCTTCGATCCGGACGAGTGCCGAGGCCTTCAGCGCCTTGCGGGGCCGGGCGAGGATTTCGGCGGCGGCCTTCGGGTTGGCGGCCAGTTCCCCGGCGGCCTGGCCAAGGGCGGCGGCCTCGGCGGTGCTGAACTGCCTGCGCAGGAGCCTGGCCGCCAGGTCGGCACGATTGCTCGCCGCGAGCTTCAGCAGGGCCGGGTAGTCCTTGATATCGTCCAGCGAGCCCACATACCTGTGCACGCCGATTCGCGAATCCCCGTGCGCGTAGCTGACTTCCAGGATGCGGCCGCGCGGGTCATACGTGCGCGCCTCGTTGTCGAGGAAGAAGACGGTGACGAAGCCTGGGGCGGAGAAGTACTTCCCGTTGTGCACGAACGCGCCGATGTCGACGCGAGTCGATTCCATCGGCGAGGCGTCGTGGATCGGTCGCCGGCGGTGATACGCGATGCGCAGCTCGACGACGGACTTGTCCGCGTTGAGCGGCTTGATCGCAATCTTCTCGGGGTCTCCCTGGAGGACGATCCAGTGATAGGTCAACCCTCGGCGGCGCAGGTCGGCGCTGCCCTTGGCGCTGACGACCATCCGGCGGACGCGGCGGGTGGACCTGGCGATGCGCGCGATGGCGGCCGGCGTGTTGAAGAGCTTCTCAGCCTCGGCCGTGCCGGCGTAGTCGCGCCCGGGCACGGCCCGGTCCTCCTCGACCACGGCCAACTGGACGATGGGCGGGACGGTCTCCGCCGTCATGTCGTGGGCCATCGTCGCCATCTTCAGCGGGTCGATGCGCTGCTGGTCGAAGACCGGCGGGTGGGCCTTGCCCGTCAGGTAGGCCTTGTCGGACTGGATGCCCTTGTTGCTGTACCGGAAGATCATCTGGAGGGTCGGCATGAGCAGTCCGGACCGTATCAGGAGTCTCTTGACCTCCGGCCGAAACGCCGCCAGCGTGCAGGCCGCCGCCCTGAGGAAGGCCCGGTCCGACCCGGACGAGCCCTGCGACGTGATCAGGTAGGGCGTGTTGGCCGGCAGCACGTCTCCGTACCCGCGTCCGCGGCTGTTGTGCCCCGGGTCGTAGTCCTGGTGCTCCGGATAGACGTACAGGTGATTTCGGCGGTACTGCACGTAAAGGACCCCCGCCGCTCGGGCCGAGCACAGGCACTGCCGCGTGTTGGACCCCCCGCGGGACATCACCGCGGCGGTCGAGGAGTTGCCGATCGTCACGTGCTTGAAGAGCATCCGAAGCTGTGCGCCCCAGTGCAGTCTGCGCTTCTTCATCTCCTCGGTGTACTCGACGCTGTCGACCTGCGGAAAGACAGACAGTGTCAGCCGCGAATGGCCCCCGTCGCGGTTGTCGTAGAAGTCGCCGATGTTTCCGGCGGCCGTCCCCTCAGCGTACCACGTGCGCAGCAGGTTCCGCAGCTCGTTGATGCCGGTGACCACCGGGGGCGCGGCCACGGTGATGTGCAGGGCCGGGCGGGTCTGCATGCCGGCGGCGTCCTCGATCAGGAAGGTGATCTCGTAGGCTCCCGACTGGCTGGGCGTGGGCGTCCAGGAAAACGCGCCCGTGCGGGACTCCAGGGTCATGTTCGCCGGGGTGGGCACGGCCTGGCCGCCCCTCGTGACCCGGGCGATCGCGAAGGTTCGTCCTCCCGGCAGGTCCCGGGCAAGATTGCGGGAGATCGCTTTGCGCGTCTTGGCGGTGAGCTTGGCGAGCAGTTTCCCGCCGGCCGGCGCCCCGCGCGCGGGGGCCAGAACGGCGGCGGCCAGCACCGCCGCGGCGGCGAACCGCCGGCGAACGGCTGCCGCCGGTCCGTCGGTTGTTGTGTCTGTCTGTCGTGCCATCGTGGTCTGCCTGAGGGCTCCGGTCTCTTCGGCCCGCCGAATGCCTGCCGTGCATTGTATGCAAGCCGATCCTCCCGGCAAGCTGAACAACGTCGACCGGTATTCGTGAGCGGATGACTCGGCGGCCCGGACGCGTATACTGTAGGCATGCTCACGGGACACGTGATCTCGGACCTGCACATCTTCGCCAGTTGGTCGTGGGCGGAGAGGTATATCGACCGGATGCGCGCGGCGGCCGACAAGGCGGACTTCTTCGTCCTGAACGGGGACATCTTTGAGTTCCGCTGGAGCACGCTGGGCCGGGCCGAGGTCACCGCCCACGCCGCCGTGGACTGGCTCGAGCGGTTCGCCGGCGACCATCCGCGATGCACGCTGCACTACGTGCTGGGCAATCACGACGGCCTGGTGCTTCTGGCCGAGAGGCTGGAGCTCTTGGCCGAGAGGCTGGACAACTTCAGGTGGTACCCGGCGTATGTGCGCATGGGCCATGCCCTGTTCGCCCACGGGGACCTGTTCTACAGGAGCCGGGCCAATCCCTTCGAGCGCCCACTGCCGGCGACGATACGACGCCACGGGCCGCCGCTGAGCTGGGCGTATCACGGCATCCACGCGGTGCGGGGCACTCGGCTGGCTCACCTGGGGTCTCGGCCCGGGCGGTGCGCCCGGCGGATCGTCCGTTCGCTGGCCGCGGCGCCGAGGGAACTGATCGAGGGCGTCACGGACATCTACTGCGGTCACACGCACGTGGCCGTGTCGGACTTCGCCTGGGACGGCCTGACGTTCCACAACACCGGATCGGGCATCCGGCATCTGGAGTGCAACATGTGTACGCTGTCGGTCGGCGTCGGGCCCGGCGACGAGACATGAGCGGCCAGGCCCCCGGCAAACCCCCGATCGACTGCTACGCCGCCGGCGACCGCGGGCTGATGGTCCGGACCCAGAAGATCCGCCGGCGAATGCTCGCGCCGCTGCTCGGGCTGATGGTCCGGTGCCACATCAGCGCAAACATCCTGACGCTGGGGTCGGTGGCGTTCGGCCTGGCGTTCTGCGGCGTCTACTTCTTCTGCCGACCGGTCGCCCTGGTCCTGCTGGCACTGCACGTGTGCCTGGACGGCCTGGACGGACCGCTGGCGCGATACGCCCAGACGGCGTCCAGGAAGGGCTCGTTCGCCGATACGATGGCCGACCAGGTCGTGGTCGCCGCATCCACGATCACGCTGATCGCCGACGGCGTGGTCTCCGTGGTCCCGGGCGGAATCTACATCTTCGCCTACACCGTCGTGATCGGCTTCTCGATGGTCCGCAACGCCCTGCGGATCCCTTACGCGTGGCTGGTTCGGCCGAGATTCTTCACCTACGCCTGGTTCGTTGTCGAGTTGTACCTGCTGCCGGGAAGCATCGACTACGTTCTGTGGGGGCTGGCCGGACTGCTGACGGTCAAGATGATCACCGGCTTCGTGAAGATCAGGCGACGGATATGACGCGCGCCGAAGCGTCCGGCGCCCCGGTGTGTCATCACGTGGCCGCAGTGTTTGGGCACGCCACCGGAAATGGCCTTGTCGGGACCCGGGGAGGGGATACGATGGACGAAGAGCACGAAGAGCACCGCGGCGGTCGCGGGCGCTTCATATCCAGGAGACGTCAGATGCGACGCACGATCGAACGACTTGCCCTGCTGACGGCGGCGGCCCTGTGCGCGACCGGCGGCGTCGGCGGCGCCCGGGGCGAGACGCCCGCTCCGCTCCACGCCGGCGCCCATACCATCGACATCACGCCCGCGACATTTCCCGTCTGGGTCAACGGCGGGTTCAACGCCCGCAAGGCCACCAAGGCCCACGACCCGCTGCACGCGCGGTGCCTGGTGCTGGCCTCCGGCCCTGCCCGCGTGGCCATCGTCGTCGTCGATTCCTGCCTCATGCCGAGAACCCTCATCGACAAGGCCAAGGTCCGGGCCGCCGCGAAGACCGGCATCCCGGTCGAGAACATGCTCGTCTCGGCAACCCATACACACACGGCACCTGCCGTGATGGGCGCCCTGGGCTGCCCGTGCGACATCGAGTACGCCAAGGTCCTTCCCGGCAAGATCGCCGAAGGCATCCGACGCGCCGCCGGAAACCTCGCCCCGGCCCGCATCGGCCACGCCGTGGTCGACATGCCGCAGTACACCCACTGCCGGCGGTGGATCCTGCGGTCGGACAAGATTAGGCCAGACCCGTTCGGCCAGCGCACGGTGCGTGCGATGATGCATCCGGGGTACCAGAACCCGACCTTCACGGGTCCGTCGGGCCCGTCGGATCCGGCGTTTTCGATCCTGGCCGTCCAGTCGGCCTCGGGGAGGCCCATTGCGCTGATGGGCAACTACGCCATGCACTACTTCGGGGGCGCGCCGATGCTGTCGGCGGACTACTTCGGGCTCTTCGCCAAGAGGGTCGAGCAGATCCTTGGTGACAAGAAGGCCACCCCCCCGTTCGTCGCGATGATGTCGCACAACACCAGCGGCGACATCTGGCGCGTCGACTACGGGCGGCCGAGGCGGCCCCAGACGATGGCCACCTACACCGAGGCCTTCGTCCGCCAGGCCTGCGACGCGTTCAAACGGATCACCTACCGAAGCCGCGTGACGCTGGCCATGCGAGAGGCCAGGCTCACGTTGAAGGTCCGCACGCCTGACGCCGAGCGACTGGCCTGGGCGAAGAAGATCATCGCGGACATGGAGGCGGGCAAGAAGTACGGCACGTATCAGCGCGTCTACAGCCGCGAGCAGGTGTACCTGGCGGAGAGGCCCACGCGCGAGCTGAAGCTCCAGGCCCTGCGGATCGGGGAGGTGGGGATCACGGCAATTCCCTGCGAGGTCTACGCCCTGACCGGCCTGAAGCTCAAGGCGCAAAGCCCGCTGGTGCCGACGATCAACATCGAGCTGGCCAACGGCGGCGACGGGTACATCCCCCCGCCCGAGCAGCACATTCTGGGGGGGTACAACACGTGGGCGGCGCGGTCGGCGTGCCTGGAAACCCACGCCGAGCCCAAGATCGTCGAGGCCGTCCTGACGCTGCTGGAGGCCGTGGCCGGCAAGCCCCGCCGGAAGGTTGCCCTCGCGCCGGGCGCGTACGCCAAGGCGGTCCTGGCCTCGGAGCCCCTGGCGTACTGGCGCATGGAAGAGATGGGCGGGCGAAAGGCGCTGGACAGCAGCCCGAACGCGAACCACGGCAGGTATGAAGACGGAGTGGCCTTCTACCTTGAGGGTCCGGCCGGCGCCGGGATGAGCGCCAAGGGAACGGTCAACCGGGCGGCCCACTTCGCCGGCGGGAGAATGGCCGCGGCGATCGAGAAGCTCGCCGACGCCTATACGGTCGAGCTGTGGTTCTGGAACGGCATGCCGGCCAACGTCAGGCCGGTAACCGGCTACCTGTTCTCCCGCGGACGGGACAAGGCCGACGGCGCGCCCGGCGGGCACCTGGGCATCGGCGGGACGCACCGCGAACGGGCCAAAGGCAAACTGCTGTTCTTCAACGGCAACGACGCCGACGAGGTGCTGGTCGGCACGACGGAGATCAAGCGGCAGACGTGGCACCACGTGGCGCTCGTCCGCCAGGGCACGAAGGTGACCGTCTACCTGGACGGGAACACGACGCCCGAGATCGCCGGCCGGGCAAGGGTCGACCCCGGCGAACGGGCCGGGCGGATCTTCATCGGCGGGCGCAGCGACACCTTCGCCAATTTCGAAGGCAAGATCGACGAAACGGCCATCTACGCCCGCGCCCTGACAGCCGACGAGGTCGCCGCCCACTACGCCGCATCGCGGCGCTAGCGTTGCAGGTCATGCTCTTGCAGGGTCTTACGCGCCAAACAGCCTGTCCGCAGGCCCGTGCGAGATTCGTAGAATCTGCGGTCACGACCCCGGTTGGCACTGGCCTGGGGCCGTGCCATAACGTACTGTTCCATTGGAGATTGCATGCTGACCTTGCGATATGGAGATGCACCGGTCTGCGGACCGGAATCATGAGGGAGGAACACGCGGCCACACGAGGCCCGGAGCTTGCCTGCGGTATACCGAAGGAGAGCACCGATGGCCGCGATCACCCATGGCAGATTGAGCAAGCGCGAGGGGACAGTCTACATCATGGCCCTGATGATGCTGATGGTCATGAGCGGCCTTACCACGGCCATCGCATATCGCACCGGGCTGTTGGCCCGGCAGGCCACCAACGAAGTCAAGGTACTGGACGCGCGCCTCGCCGCTGAAAGCGGCATCTCCTATGCCCTGTACGTCCTTCGCGGCTGCCAGAGCGAACCGACGTTCTACGACCTGCCGGACATGCTCACCGTCGTCTACGACCACCTGAGCGACACCCTGCCGGACGGGACGGTGACACTGGTGAACGCCGATTCGCGATACATCAGCGTGGCGCCCATGGCGGTCTCGGAAACGCAGAACTTCAACTTCGATATCACCGTCACCGCCACCGATCCCGAGGGCAACCTGTGCTCGAAGTTCAGCAGGTCCGGCTCGTACGTCAAGCTGGACGGGCAGTAGGTCACCACGCCCGTGCCCATCCCTGACGCCCCGAAGGTCGTCTACGAGCACTACGCCAACAACAAGTACCTCTGGCGGGCCTACTACGCCGACCAGAACGACGATAGCGGCAACGCCTTTACGAACCTGCACGTTTCCCAGGGCAGCCACGCCCACTTCAAGAACTGCACGTTCAAGGGCATCACCTACATCGAGACCGACGAGAATACCGACCTGAGCGACACCAACAGCAGTGACAGGTTCTCCCTGTATAACAGCGAGTACAAGACCGAGGACACCGGCGGCAGCGGGTTCACACCCAACCGGAACATCATCCTGACGCCCAACCCCGACAACGTCCTGCCGCTCGGGTTCAAGAAGAGCTACATCATGTCCCCGATTGCCGGGTCGTACCGCGAACTGACGAACTGAGCTGACTCGGGCAAGCTCAATGTGTCGGGTCTCGTGCCTCGGGTTCAGCCGGGCGCTTGACGATCCGCCAGCAGCGGTGGATCCGCTTGTTGCGGAAGTCCTCCGGCACGGTCTGCCTGCTGATTTCTCGCACGTCGGCCCAGTCAAGGCAGGACTCGTCGAGCTTGAACCGGCGGAAGTTCGTCGAAAAAAAGACGATTCCGCCGCTTGTCATCAGTTGCCCCAGCCGTGCCAGAAGGGCCGCATGGTCACGCTGAATGTCCCACACGCCGTCGGCCATCTTGCTGTTCGAGAACGTCGGCGGGTCGACGACGGCCAGGTCGTAGCTCGGCCGGTCGCCGTGCTCGCCCAGGAACGCCATGGCATCGTCGCGGACAAACGTATGTTCCCGGCCGGTGAAGCCGTTGGCAGCCATGTTGCACCGGGCCCAGTCCAGGTACGTGTTCGACAGGTCGACGGTTGTGGTGGCCGCGGCCCGGCCGGCGGCAGCGTATACGCTGAACGCGCCCGTGTAGGCGAACAGGTTGAGCATCCGCCTGCCTGTGGCGGCGTCACGCACCATCCGCCGCGTGATGCGATGGTCCAGGAACAGGCCCGTGTCGACGTAGTCCGAGAGGTTCACGCGGAACGTCAACCCGCCCTCGACGACGTCGACCAGGCGCGACGCGTCGCTGAGGCGCTCGTACTGTGCGGGGCCTCGCTGTCGCCGGCGCCGCTTGAGATAGACGTCGGCGATTGCCACGCCGAGCGCCACGGCCGCTGTGCGAACCATCAGGTCCAGCCAGTCCGCATGCTGGGCCTCCGTGCGATCGTGTGGGCGGTCGTACTCGGCCATGTGCAGGCACGGGCCGTAGCGATCGACCACCAGCGGCACCTCGGGGATGTCGCGGTCGTAGAGCCGGTAGCAGGTGATGCCCCGCGAGGGCCACTTGCGCAAGTGCCTGGCCCGTTTGACCAGCCTGTTGGCAAACGCCTCGGCCTGGGTGTGCCCGTGGGCCGTGATGCCTCCAAACGCTGCAGGGGCTTGTTCGCCCTTCGGTGCGCCGTCCCGTGGGGGGCGGGGGCCGTGAAACTGGTAGTACGTCACCTCGATGCCGCCGCTGTACAGCTTGCGGCGACGGTCTGCTCGCTGGCCGATCAGCGCCTCGAAGTCAGGCCAGGCCGTCAGGATGAAGTGCGACCAGGTTTCCAGCCGACGCAGCACGTCAGGCATGCGGCGGTGCAGCGCGACAGCCTCGTCGTCGTCGCCGAGCCTTAGGCCGTACGGCGGGTTGCAGATCAGACAGCCATACTGCCGGCTGGACTTCAGGTCTTCGAACGCGCGCTGCTGAAAGTGGATGTCGTCTTCGACGCCGGCGCGTTTGGCGTGGTATCGGGCAAGTGAAAGTGCCTCGTCGTCGATGTCCGTGCCGATGATTCGCTCGTGCAATGGGTCGCGGACAAGGTCGCGGGCCTCGTCCCGGACGTCCTGCCAGAGCTTCGCGTCCACGGCGGGCCAGTCCTCGGCGGCAAAGCGGCGCTCGAGCCCGGGGGCGATGTTCCGCCCGATCAGCGCCGCCTCGATGGGAATCGTTCCACTGCCACAGAACGGGTCGAGCAGCGGTCTGTCCGGGCGCCAGAAGCTCAGCAGAACCATGGCGGCCGCCAGCGTCTCGCGGAGCGGCGCCTTGCCCACCAGCGGTCGGTAGCCCCGCCTGCCGAGCCCCGCGCCGCTGGTGTCTATCGTCAGCGTCGCGGTGTCTTCCAGCAGGGCGACTTCGACGCCGAACGTCGGGCCCGTCTCGTCGAGCGTCGTCGTGTTGTGGGCGGACATCAGCCGCTCGACAATCGCCTTCTTCACACAGCGCTGACAAGCCGGCACGGACGTCAGCGTGCTCTTGACCGACCGCCCGCGAACGGGAAAAGCCGCGTCTGGCCCCAACCAGCGCTCCCATGGCACGTCGCGGGTGCGCTCGAAAAGCGCCTCGAAGTCCCGCGAGGGGAACGAGCCCACCCTCAGCAGCACGCGTTCGGCCGTCCGAAGCCAGAGATTCGCCCGGCAGATCGCCGAGGCATCCCCACGGAACAGAATACGTCCGCCCTGGACGATCTCGGCTTTGTGGCCCAGGTCGCCTAGTTCACGCGCCACGACGGCCTCCAGGCCGAACGTCGCCGTTGCCATGAGGTCCAACTGCTCCATCGGCACGATCGTAGCCCAATGCTTGCCGGACAACAACTCGACAATGGCCGCCGGGCGACCGTAGAGTGTGTCCCTGGCAACGGCACCGGCAGAAGGAGCAACAGATGGCCACGTGGCGAACGATGCAGGCGGGCAGGGTCCTGATGGGCCGGGGCGCCTTCGGCCAGGACCTGCTCGAGGAGATTACCGGGGTCTGCCGGGCCGAAGGCGTCACGCTCGGACGCGTCGAGGCCCTCGGGGCCGTCCAGAAAGCGCGAGTCGGCTACTACAACCAGGCCGCACGCCGGTACCAGTTCCTGGACCTCGACCGGCCTCTCGAGATCACCGCCCTCGTGGGTAACGTGTCGCTGAAGGACGGCCGGCCCATGGTCCACGCCCACGTGACGCTCGGCGACGAGCGGGGCAACGCGTTCGGCGGGCACCTGGCGCCGGGCACGGTGATCTTCGCGTGTGAGTTTGTGATCCAGGACCTCAGCGGCGAGCCCCTCGAGCGCGGCCTCGACGAGCAGACCGGCCTGCCGCTGTGGGGCATGGACGACTGACGAAGAATATCTCAGTCTTCTGTTGCCCGCCGCGCTTGCAGCGGCTACACTGCGTCTCCATGAGCGATGCCATGGAACTGCTGCGATCGGTGAAGGATCGCACCGACGAGACGGAGTTTTACACCCCGCTGCCTGAGGGGTACCATCTCGGGGATGCCAAGTACGTCTGCGTGTTCGGCACGGTCATCAGCGGGCTGGGCAAGGGGATTTTTTCGTCCTCCCTGGCGAAGCTCCTGAAGGACAAGGGCTTGCGTATCGCCCCGATCAAGCTCGAAGGCTACCTCAATATCGACTCCGGCACGCTGAACCCCATCCGCCACGGCGAGGTGTTCGTCCTGGACGACGGCATGGAAACCGATATGGATCTGGGCACCTACGAGCGCATGCTCGACCAGGACCTGACCCGGGCCAACTTCGCCACCAGCGGGCAGATCTTCCGCACCGTGCTCGACAAGGAGCGGGCCGGCGGATACCTCGGACGAGACGTCCAGATGATTCCCCACGTCACCGGCGAGGTCAAGATGCGCCTCCGTGAACTGGCCGTCCAGAGCCGGGCCGACGTGGTCTTCATCGAGGTCGGCGGCACGGTGGGCGATATCGAAAACGCGTTCTACATCGAATCGCTTCGCGAACTGGGCTACGAGGAAGGCGAAGGCTCCGTCGTCTTCGTCACGCTGACCTACGTGCTCAAGCCCCCGGCACTGGGGGAGCAGAAGTCCAAGGCCGCCCAACTCGGCATCAAGCGCCTGATGGAACTCGGTGTCCACCCGCACCTGATCGCCTGCCGCGCAAAAGACCCCGTCGGCGAGAAGGTCCGCCAGAAGATCTCGATCTACACCAACGTGCCGGTCAACCGCGTCTTCTCCATGCACGACCTGCCGAGCATCTACCTCCTCCCGGGAATCATGCGAGAGGAAGGCCTGGACAGCGAGGTCGTCCAACTGCTGAACCTCGGCGCCAAGGTCAACTCCGCCCAGGACGCCCGGAACGCGCTGGCCTGGCAGGCGTTCGCGTCGAAGATCGGCCACCACCGGCGGGAAGTGACCATCGGCATCACGGGCAAGTACACCGCCCTGCGGGACAGCTACGCGAGCATCATCAAGGCGCTCGAGCACGCCGGCGTGGCCAACGACGCCCTGGTCAGGCCCAAGTGGATCGACACGACGGACATCGACGACGCCGGTGCCGGCGAGGCGCTGTCGGACGTGGCGGGGATCATCGTGCCCGGGGGCTTCGGCGTGCGGGGCACCGAAGGCAAAATCGCCTGCATTCGCCACGCCAGAAAAGCCCAACTGCCGTACCTCGGCATTTGCCTGGGCTTCCAGATGGCGGTCGTCGAGTACGCGCGGAACGTGTGCGACCTGGCCGGGGCCGGCTCGACCGAACTGGACCCCGATTGCGAGCACCCCGTGATCGACATCCTGCCGGAGCAGAAGGAGATCGAGGGCCTGGGCGGGAACATGCGGCTCGGCGGCCAGGACGTGGTGATAGGGCCGGACACGCTGGCGGCGGAGTTGTTCGACGGGGCGGGGCAGATCCACCAGCGGTTCCGACACCGCTATGAAGTGGATCCGGCGTACGTCGAGCGCCTGGAGGCGGGCGGGCTGATCTTCTCCGGGCGTCACCCGCAGCACCCGATCATGCAGATTCTCGAACTGCCGCGAGACGTGCATCCGTACTTCATCGCCGCCCAGTTCCATCCGGAACTGACCAGCCGCCCGCTCCGCCCGCAGCCTATGTTCGTCGGCCTGGTCGCCGCCGCCCTGGCCGGCGTGCCCCAACATCAGACCACCTGAAGGAAATCCCACCATGCCTGAAGACCCGCAGGACAAGACCGAGCAGCCGAAGATCATCATCGACGACGACTGGAAGGCCCAGGCCCAGGCCGAGAAGGAGCGCCTGGCCCAGGAGATGGACGCCGAGCCGCCCGCCCCCGAGGCGCCCGCCGGACCCGCCGACCAGCAGCCCGCCCAGGGCGGATCGGACGGCGCCGGGCGCGAGGTCCCGCCGGCCAGCTTCCCCATCCTCGTCAACTCGCTGCTGACCCAGACGTTCTTCTCGCTCGGGGCCATCGCCGACCCGGCCAGCGGACGACGGTACGTCGACCTGGCGCTGGCCAAGCACCACATCGACATGCTTGGCGTGCTCGAGGAGAAGACCAAGGGCAACCTGACCGAGGACGAGACCAAACTGCTCGACCGTGCGATCTACGAAGCGCGAATGCAGTACGTGCAAACCGCGCAAGCGGCGCAGTAAGCCAAGCCCGGGGATCAGAATCCCCGGGGATCCGGGCGCAGGGATTTGGATCCCTGGGCCTGGGGGGGCACTCCACGATGCGGTGGGCCCCGCGTCAGTCGAGCCCACGTGAGCAACCCAGGACGAGGACGATGGCGGCGTCCGTCGTCTTCGGCCGGGCACTCGCTCCGGGCGGCGCTAGAATTACGTATTGAACCAGCGGCGGCTTCGTCGATACTTAGGGCGCGTGACCGACATGACGTGTACAGCGTGGCTTGTGATGGTGCTTCGTCCGTGGTGGCTTCTGGCGGCGGCGTTGGCGCTGGCGCCGCCGGTGCTGGCGGCTCTGGCCCGGCGCCGCGGGCGCAGCGCGCCGACACTCAGCGTCGTGATCCAGTGCGTGGCGCTGGTTCTGGCCGCCGCCGCCCTGGCCGGCGTCGCCCTGCCGTTCGGGGCCAAGGCCTTCAAACCATGCCTGCTGCTCAGCGACGTGTCCGGCTCGGCGCGGGGCCAGTCGGACGTCGAGCTGCCCTGGCCTGACGGGCTGGTTCGCAAGCGGTACACCTTCGCCGCGGGGGTCGGGCCCTTGGGCCAGAAGGTGGACCCGACGGCGACGAACGTGGGCGTGGCCCTCAAGGCCGCCGCCGCCGAAGCCGCCGACGCCTCCGGCGTGGTCATCCGCACCGACGGGCATTTCACCGACGCGTGGCAGGCGGCCGCCGAAGCGCTCGGGCGGACCGGCGTCGACGTCATGGTCGTGCCGATGGACTCCCCTCCGTTCGACGTCAGGGTGGTCGACCTCGTGGCGAAGCGCGGCTCCGGCAAGCAGGTGACCGTCACGGTCTCGCTGGCGACGAACATGCCCGGGCACTGGAAGCTCACCGTCTGGCGCACCGGCGCCAAGGAGAAGCTGCTGGAACGCGAGCAGGACGTGATCGGCGCGACGACGGTCCGGCTGACGGACACGCTGCCTGAGAACGAGGCCGCCGAGTACCGCGTCAAGCTCAGCCGACCGAAGGACGCCGCCGGCTCGGGCCGCCCCAGGCCGCCGTCCGACGAGTTTGCGGAGAACGACGAGGCCTCGGCGCTGGTCCTGCCCAGGCTGAGGCGACTGGCCGTGATCTGGGGCCGACAGGGCGGCGAAAAGGTCCACGCGATGCTGGTCGGCATGGGCGTCCGGGCCGAAAGGGTCCTTCCCGCCGAGGCCCCGACCACCGAGGCCGGCTGGTCCCGATACGCCGGCGTCGTGCTCATGGACGCCACCGGGCTGCTGCTGTCATCGGCCCAGCGCGAGGCCCTGGCGGCGTTCGTTCGCAACGGGGGCGGGCTGGTGCTGATCGGGGCCTGCCCGCACCGCACGGTGGCCGACCGCAGCGATCCGCTCAGCGAGGTGTCGGCCCTCATGGCCAACCCGTACGAGCGCCGGGCGATGAAGGTGACGGTGGTCCTGGACGCCTCGGGGTCGATGGGCGAGCTGACCACGTCGGCGCACGGCACGCAGCAGGTGAAGTTTGCGGTCGCGGCCGACGCGGTGATGGCCTTGAAGCGCCACCTGACGCCGCGCGACGCCCTGGCGGTAATGACCTTCGCCAAGACGCCCCGCGACGTCTACGACAGCCGGGACGGCCCCATCGATTTCCGGCAGCTGCGCGACGCGCTGGGCAAGGTCAAGCCCGGGGGTCCGACGCGGGTGGGCCCGGCGCTGACCCGGGCCGTCTCACAGCCCCCGGCAAAGGACAGGACCGAACTGATCATCGTCCTCAGCGACCTGGTTACCGAGCCGTTCGACGCCAAGGCCACCGAGAAGCTTTTCCGAGACAGCGGCCGGAAGCTGGCGATTGTAGCGACGGCCTCGCCCGGGCAAGACCCGAAGAAGGCGACCGACCTGATGAACCTGGCGTTCCGGCTGGACATCAGGCCGAAGCCCAGCGAGAACCTCCGCGGTCTGGCGGAGATTTTCGCGGGGTTCCTGAGTGAGCATCGCGGCTCGGCGGTTCGGACGGGGGGCCCGTTCGCGGTGACGGCCAGGGGCAAGCCCTTCGGTGCGGATGTTGAGGGCATCGCGGCGCTGTCGAGCTACGTGCTGTCGGCCCCGCAGGTGCGCACCGATGTCCTGCTGCGCGCGGGCGCCGACGCGCTGCTGGGCGCCCGCCCGGTGGGGCTGGGGCGCAGCGTGACGCTGGCCGCAGACCTGACCGACCCGCCCAACGTCGCCTGGCAGACGTCCGCCCAGGCCGCCGCCCTGATCCGGGCCGCCGCCCAATGGACCCTCAGACGCGCCCCGGACGCACGCTACGCCGGTACCGGCGTGGACACGGGCCGCACGTGGGCCTTCCGGTTCGACGCGCGCGACCCGAGCGGGGCCGCCATCAACGCCCTGGACCTCACGCTCCACGTCGAGCCCGTCAAGGGTACCGCCTCCGTACAGGACATCCCGCTGCCGCAGGTCGCCCCCGGAATCTACAGGGCCGAACTGGTCAGGCCCGCCGAGGCGTTTCTGGTGACGGTGCTGGCCGACACGAAGGGCCCGCTCTGGCACGGCGCCTACGGGCACCGGGCCGCGCCCGAGTTCCGGGCCGTCGGGGCCAACTGGCCGAACCTCCGCCGACTGGCCGGGCTCACCGGCGGGCGGATCGTCTCCTCGCGGGACGTCGGGCGCATCACCGGACAGTGGAACCGCCGGCAGTATACGGATATCTGGCCGGCACTGGCCGGGTTGGCCCTGGTGCTGGTGCTCATTGACTGGGTCGCCGCGCGGACCTGGAAACGCTGGAGCTGACCCTGCGCCGAAAGCGGCCGGCCGGACTCAGATCGGCTTGGGGGCGAACTCTACTCCCAGTCCCACCAGATGCCCCAGGCGCACGGAGCGAACGATTCGCGCGTGGAACCGGACGGTCCGGGTTCGGTTGCCTCGGCTGGGGCTGGCCCCGGCATCCGGCACGGTCAGTTCGAGCATGACCTGTCCGCTGTCCGGCGTCTTGCCTGTGATCTTCGCCAGCAGAAGCACGCCGTTTTCGGAGATGTTGCTCGTCTTGCCGCGCGCAAGGAGGCTGCCGCTGCGGGTGAACACCGCAGCAGGGTGTGAAGCCGCCCTTCGCCGGCTGCGTCGCCGCTCGGCTGACCTGACGCTCATGCGGTCCGGTTCTCCTGTGTGACTCTCAAAGAACCATAAGATATGTCGGCCGAAGAGGCGGCAACGTTAAGAGGTATTCTTCTCATGTTGGGCCCAACCCGGGCCCGGACCGGTTCCGGACCGAAGCGCTCGGCCGCCGCTGTGGAGGGGTCAGCGTGATTGCGGCCCCTGCGGACACGGATCGGGCGGCGCGTCGTCGTCGTCGCGATCGTCAAGCCTGCCCAGCGCCTCGCGGAGGAGTTGCCCCTGCCAGTCCAGCAGCGTCAACATGCCGGTCAGCAGATCCTTCAGGCCCGGTTCGGGCGAGTTCGGTCGTGTCGGCATTTTTCGCTTGCTCCCGATTGAGAACGGTATATCATTGTATGCCCGCCGGCGCGAGCGGAGAAATAATACACGGGTTTAGCGCATGTCGCAAGAGAAAAAATACGCAGATACGCATATTGATGGGGAAAATATATCCCAGAAGGGTATATGTCGGCGAATCGCGCAGATCCGCATCGAGACGACCGGGCCGCGCGGCAAGGCGGCGTTCGCGCGGAAGCTCGGCCTCTCGCCGACCACCTACCAGAGCTACGAGACCGCCCGCGTGCCGCCGGCCGACGTGCTGGTGAAGATGGCCGATATCGCGGAGGTCGACCTGCGCTGGCTTCTGACGGGCCAGGCCGGCCAGGGGCCGGGCGTCATGGCCGACCACCCGGCCATTCAGCGTGCGGCGGCCCTGCTGGCGCGGTGTCCGCAGGCGGCCGGACCGCTGGCGGCCTTCGTCGACATCCTCGCCCAGAGCATGGCGTTCCCTCCCAAGCAGGTCTCGACGGCGCCGGACCGACCCCGCGCCGGGGGCGCCCGGCAGGACCGTTTGGTCGGGGCGGCCGTCTCCACCGCGCACCTGGGCGACTGGATCCCCATACTCGGGCGCAGCGCCGCCGGCGTGCCGCACTTCTGGGACGACGACGATGCCGCCGCCGGAGTCACGACGCTCGGGGAGCTGGTGTCGCGTCATGCGGCCCGGCCGCACGAGGTCAGGCCCGCACAGGCCCAAGGCGAGGACCCCGCCGGGCCGCAGACCGTCCAGGTGATCATGCTGACCGGCGGCGAGGTGGGCGAGGTCGTTCAGTTCGTTGCCGCACCCGGCCTCAAGGCCAGGTGGGCGGACGCCTTTGCCGTCCGGATCGACGGGGAATCGATGTCGCCTGACATCCGGCACGGTGACGTGGTCATCCTGAGCCCGTCCAGCGAGGCGCAGGACGGCCGCGCCGCGGTCGTGCAGCTCAAGCGCCAGATCGGCGTGACGTGCAAGCTCTTCCGCCGCCAGGGTCGCAGCGTGCACCTGGTCCCGATCAACGAGCAGTTCCGGCCCGAGACGTTCACCCGGACGGACGTGGAATGGGCCCTGCGCGTCCTGGCGCGCGTGCGCGAGACCTGAGATCGCCCGGCGTGTTTGCCCGGGTGCCGTGGCAGGAGCGCAGCGACTCACCACGCGATACGTGGGAGCACCCGGCCTCAGGATTCTGGACCGCTGCCTCGGCGTGCCCTAGAATACGCCGCCATGCCTGATACACACGATCTACAGCCGCCGGACGATACCCCGGCGCGGGGCCTGCGGCGAAACCTGCCGGAAATCACCGTCTACACGGTATGGACAATGTTGCCGAAAGCTGCGTAATGACGATAGATAGGGTGGTGCCGCGAAGCCGGTTGCGGCCCCGGTAT
>Ga0180431_10002627_pt1 | contig 23895 bp, 16 predicted proteins | sample SS_ome_11_FD_132459 | JGI IMG/M metagenome (GOLD analysis project Ga0180431, IMG submission 132459) | Hypersaline lake sediment archaeal communities from the Salton Sea, California, USA - SS_1_MS_1 metaG | ecosystem: Environmental > Aquatic > Non-marine Saline and Alkaline > Hypersaline >...
AACAGCCACCTGGTGGAGGTCTACGGGCGGCTGGCAGAGCAGTGGCCCGAGGAATACCGCCCGAAGCTGGCCGCGTTCCTGCGCCGCTACATCGAGATGCTGCACTATGAGAGAGCCGGCGGGGGCAAGGATCCCGCGCGCCCCAACTGCTTCGAGCACTACAGCCCGCAGGACGGCAGCGCCTGCGAGTACCGCGGGGTGGACGACTACATGCACAGCTGGGTGGCGGACCACATCCTGCGCTGGGTGGCGGGCGTGCGGCTGCTGGTGAACGAGTTGACCGTCGATCCGCTGCCCTTCGGCCTGGACTATTTCCTGCTGACCAACTGCAAGGTGGCGGGCCGCGCGCTGGACGTCTGCTACAACGTCGACCGCGAAGGAGGCCCCGAGCCCGGCTACCGCGTCTACCTTGACGGCGAGATCGTCCGCCGCACGGACAAGCCGACGCCGTGGCACACGGTGCTGTAGGGGGATTGATGCGCGCAGGGCGATGGACCGGACTGATCCTGCTGGTAGCGCTGCTGATGGCCACCGGCTGCACGAGCTCTGAGGATGGCGACCGGCTGCGGGTGGTGTTCTGGGCCGGGCTCGAGGAGATGCAGGTCGAGCAGGCCAACGTGGACGCGTTCATGGCGGCCAATCCCGGAATCGAGGTCAGCCTGGAGAGCATCCCGGACAACTACCTGGAGAAGCTGGTCACCGCCTTCGCCGCGCACAAGCCGCCCGACGTGCTGCTGCTGGACAGCGTGCTGATTCCGCGGTTCCTTTCCGGCGACGTGCTGCTGGATCTCGCGCCGCATCTGGCGGCCGATCCGGAGTTCGACGAAAGCGTGTTCTTCCCGGAGGTCTGGCAGATCGCGGCGCGCGACGGCCACGTCTGGGCGCTGCCCAAGGACTTCACCCCGCTGGTGGTCTACTACAACAGGCGCGCCTTCGAGGCAGCGGGCGAGCCCTATCCCGAGCCGGGCTGGAACTGGCAGGATTTCCACGACACTGCGCAGCGGCTGACGTACCCCGCGCCCGGCAGCAGCGAGCAGGTGCCGGCGGATCAGCGGCGCTATGGCACGCAGATCTACACCACGCCGATCTTCAACATCGTGTGGTTCTGGCAGGCGGGCGGCGACGTACTGAGCCCCGACGGCAGCCGGGCGCAGGGCTTCCTCGACGGCCCGGCCGGCATCGAGGCGGTCGAGTTCTTCACCGGGCTGGTGGCGGACGGGCTGGCGCCGGACCCCACGGCCCGCGAGGCGCTGGGCGGCCAGGCGTTTCAGAGCGGCAGGATCGCGATGACGATCAGCGGCCACTGGTCGATGCCGGGCTTTCGCCGCGCGGCGGCGGACGCCGCGGAGCTGGCGGAGCGGGGCCAGCTGAGCGGGCACGTGTTCACCCTCGATGACGTCGGCGTAGTCGGGCTGCCGCAGGGCCGCGAGCGCGCCAGCGTGATCTACGAGAGCGGCTGGGCGGTAGCGGAGGATACGAAGCAGCCCGAGCTGGCCGTGAAGCTGGCCAAGTATCTGGCGGGCGAGGAGTGCCAGCGGCGGCGGGCGGCGATCGGCCTGGCGATCAGCGCCAACCGCCATGTCGCCGCCGAACTGGCCGAAGGCGATGCGCGCGAACAGGCGTTCCTGAGTGAAGTCGAATACGGCAGGGCGCCGTGGGGCACGCGCATCGCGGACTGGAGCATCGTCGAGGACCTACTCAGCGAGGGCATCGAGCGCGTGATCCTCGGCCGCGCGACGGCGGAGGAATCGATGCAGAGGACCGCCGAGTTGATCGACGCCGAACTGAAGATGTTCTGAAGGAGCGCGCGCGTCCCGCGCGCAACCGTAGCGGACGAGACGTCCGCGCTCCGTGATTGCGGGAGGAGGAAGGAGATGCTGAGAGTTGCCCTGATCATCGCGATACTGCTGCTGCCCGGCTGGGCGTATGCCGCGGAGCTGGACCCCTTTGGCTTCAGCGAGGACGACTACTCCAGCTGGGGGATCGTCGACGCGCCGTACCCCTATGACCCGGCAGAGCTGGGCCAGCCGAATGGCTACGGCTGCTTCCCGGTCGGCAACGGGCAGGTCTTCGCCTATCTCGGCGTGGACGGTGACTTCAACACGCTGCGGGGCATCACCGGCCCCGGTTACCAGACGCGCGACGACAACGGCAACGCCGTGTACTGGGAGGAGGGCGAGTGGCCGGACCAGACGTTTGAGCTATGGCGTATGGACACTGAGCCCAACATCGTTGACGGTGAGCAGCAGGGCTCGACAACGCGCTACACGCCGCTGGAGTGGACAGCGCAGTCAACTCAGCCCGTACGCGGGACCGCAATGGTACGAACGCGTCTCGCAGGGCCCGAGGGGGAGCTGTACTGCCTGACTTACGCGGTCGCCGGTCGTCCCGGAATCGCACGCGAGTTCGCGTTCATTCCTGGCGAAGCAGCTGATGAGGCCGCGCACTACGCGATCAGCACGCCTCCGGGATCGGAGATTGTCAGCCAGTACGATGCCAAGCAGTGGTTTGGCTACGACGGCTCGCTGGCGCTGAGCGCGCAACACACGGTGCACGGGGCGGGGAAGCAGTTCTACATGTTCAGCCGAGACGCGAGAAGCATCTCGCGCTGCAACCTCATGTATCAGTTCAGAGACCACGGATCACCCGCGTTCATGCGGGAGCTTCACGAGAAGGGCTTCGTTGGCGGCGACCCCGGTCTTGAGGTCCATGAGGACTACATCAAGGAGTACCGCGCAACAACAGCTCACTACTGGCAGTCCTGGTCCGCTGAAAGCCTCCACTTCGACACCGGCGATCCGCGGCTCGACGACCTGATGATCCAGCTGCCGGTGATCATCGAGACGCAGCGCGACGCATACTCGGGCGGGACGGCCCCGATGGTCAGTTACCACGGCTACTGGGTGCGCGACTCGCTGGGGCCGATGCTGACGTATCTGGCGAATGGCCGCTATGAGGAAGTCATGCGGATGCTGCGCTACCACCGCGCGGCGTGCCTGAAGCTGGGCTTCTGCCACATGCTGGTGCCACTCGACCTGGACCTGAGTGGGCTGGAGGGATGGCAGGAGGACGGTGGCGCGGGCCGGCATGCGGTGGGACCGGACTCCGTGCCGGTCCCCAGGGGAGCAGCTGCATCCGCAAATGACGGGCACGGAGACCCGTCCCACCCGGCACTCACCGAGACGGGCACGGAGACCCGTCCCACCATGATTCCCGCCGCCGGGGATCTGTCAGGCATCGGCACCAGCGCCGCCGACTGGGAGGCCATCGGCGTGGAGCATGCCGAAGTACCCAGCCTGATCGTGCTGCAGCATTACTGGCTATGGCGGGCGCTGCACTATGCCGGGCGTGGCGAGGAGGCCGACGCCTTCATCGCCGAGGCTTGGCCGTTCATACAGCACAACCTGTTTGCCATGCAGCTGGACCCGGACTTCGGCGTGCGCTTCCACGGCGACGAAACGTACACCCACGGCTCGCTGTACTCCACCTACGACCGCGCCGAGAGCGGGCAGATTGGGTATCCAAACGGCTACATCCCCACCGAGTTCTTCAGCTTCGACAACACGCTGCTACACAGTGCCGCCTGCCGGGGCGCGTACTTCATGGCGGAGAGGCTCTTCCGGCCGGCGGATACGGTACGCCAGCTGGACGAGATGCCCGAGGAGCTGCAGCGCATCGGGCAGCTGGCCAGCAGCGTCGATTCCGCGCTGGCTTTCTATCGGCGCGGCCACGTCTGCTTCCCGGCGATCAGCAGCGCGACCTATCAGCCCTGGCCGGCGGCGTTTGCCAACTTGAGCCTCGGGCCGTGGTCGCTGCCGGTGGAAGGGGGGCGCATCTTCTCGGAGCAGTACTTGGACGCCCGCGAGCAGCTGCACTGCAATCAACAGTGGGAGGCGTCCGGCGAGCCGGCGATGCGCTGGTGGACCACGCCGTGGTCCGGCTACGCCACCGGGCACAGCCTCGGCGGCTGGCTGAATGCCGCGCGGATCAATCGCGACGATGAGGCGTGCAGCGAGCTGGTCGAGCTGTTGCTCACGACCGCCTCGCCCGAGGGCGCGTGGTGCGAGGTGCTGTCGCCCGACGGGCTGCCGGTGGACATCTATGGCCGGACGAACCGCATCCGGCCGTGGGAGAGTGGGATCAACTACCTGATGCTGGCAGCCTACCTCGCGGAGCAGGGCCTGCTGGCGGCTGAGTCCCAGGGGCGCGCGGAGCAGCTTTCGAAGCTGGCGCAGGCCAGCCCGCTGGCCAACCCTCAGGTGCCGCTGAGTGGTAAGGAGTGGCATCGAGCCGGCGACAACGCGCGCCTGGCCCACGTTCACGACTACCCCTCGCCGCCGCCGTACACCCAGCTGCTGGTGCTGACGGTGGACAATCATTACTGCGAGCTGATCGGCCAGGACGAGCGCCTGAAGCACGTCCAGGAATCCGCCGTCGCCGTCTGGGACGCCGGGCTGCCGTTCAGCCACAAGCAGCTGCGCGACGCTCTGATCGGCTATCCTGATCTGGGCTACAGCCCCAGCTTCGATCCCTACCCGCGCGAGCCGGGCATCGACTGCCGCATCCCCTTCCTTTACATCGACCGCGAGGTGCGCGGGGGCCTCGACCGGCGCACCTTCAAGGACGAGGACTTCTGGCAGGGAGCGGAGATGTCACAGCTGCTGGCGGACTACGAGGCCGCCGGCGGGACGGTGATCGACGAGGACTCGCTGGAGCTGAGCCTTAGCGAAGATGAGGCGGTGGCGCTCAGGCTGCTCGTGGTGTTCTGTACGCACACGTTTACGCATCAGATGACCGCGGACGAGATCGCCACGTTCCATCAGGAGATGGCGGAGTGGGTCAGCTGGTACGACGAAGTGGGCGATGACCGGCTGCGCCTGGAACTCGACTACCTGCAGGTCGACCAGCGCCTGAGCCCCGGCATGTGCGGGCCCCAGGGGCAGAGCACCTACTGGATGGACTACGACGACGTCGAGGGCCTGCTGAGCGATCGCGGCATTCCAGAGAACTACTACGACAGCGTCTGCTGCTTCTGGGCCTGGGACCGTGACTTGGCACTGCCCGGCGGCGAGAAGGCCGCCCAGGCCTACGGCGGCGCGGCCCAGGGCCCGGCGGACGATATGGACTTCCTCGGCAGCGCCGGCCGCACCAGCTACTTCGGCAGCGCGGTGCTCGTCAGCCACCCCGACCGCACCAGCAAGAACGCGACCCATGAATACCTGCACAACGTCGACGCGATGTTCGAGCAGATCGGCGACAGCCGGGTGTTCCACCCGGATCACATGGCGCGCAACATGGAGCAGCTGCTGCGCGAAGTGCCCGGCGGTTTCGAGCAGCACGGGTTCAGCGATGACGAGATGCGCGCGATGGTCGCGGCGGAACTGAGAAACGAGATCCATTTCCCCTGGCGGACCCAGCTGGTCTACTACCGGCAGGCCCTGGAGCGCATCCCGCGGGCGGACTACGCGCGGCTGCTGAGAGGCTTCGGCCGGCGCGTCCAGCTTGAGCCGCGCACGCGGCTGTACGAGAGGCTGATCCTGCCCGCGGGCGCGGAGGCAATGCAGCTGTGGTGGTACGAGGCGCCGGGCGCGGAGCCGGTTGAGCTGGCGGACAGTGACTTCAGCGAGGGCGAGCAGCTGATCTGGGAGGAAACACTGTGGGCCGGCGCGCCGGACGGGGCCAACGTCAGCCGCTATGGCGAGCTGGAGCTGCTGAGCGATGACGTGATCGAGTACGTGATCGGTCCCGGCCAGCCGTTGAGCGTCTGGCTGACGCCCACCGGCAGCGGAGAGGGCCTGAGCCTCGCCGATGTCTGGGCCCAGATCGGCGGCGAGGAGCACTACATGTGGTGCGTGGGCGACGGCGCCTGGGTCTGCGACGTGCCTCCCGCCCTCGGCGAGCGCACGCCCGTGGTCTTCCACGCCGATGCCGAGGGCTATGCCTGCTCACCGGTGCCGGTAGTGCTGCAGATCCGGCCGCCGTGGGAACTCAGCGCGCAGTTCAGGACAAATGAACAGGGAGACTACGGCCTGTTCATGTCCGTGGACGGGCCGCCGGGCAGCTACAAGCTCAGCGCCGAGATGAGCGCGGAACTGAACACCATCCAGCGGCGGCTGGCCGATGACGGGCTGCTGTATGAGACGCTGTTCATGAGTGAGGTGGAGCTGGGGCCCGGCGGGGGGGTTGCGCTCGGTGGGGGATTCGGTCCCTTTGAGACAGCGGCCTATCCGCTCAACGTCCGGGTCGACTACGTGAGCGACGAAGGCCAGGCATCGAGCTTCGTCCACAACTACCCGGCGCCTTACAGCCTGTCCGGGCTGCTCAAACAACTGGACCCCGCTGAGCTGCCGGCCTACATTCCGGTGGTCCAGCGCCACTTCGCGCTGCCGGGCACGTTTGACCACGGCCCGCGCATCGCCCCCGAGCACCCCGTGGTGATCAGCCCCGACGATCCGGACACGCATATCTTCGCGGGCAGCGTCGACCACTATGGCGACGCCTCGATGAGCATGCGGTTGATGAGCTACGAGGAGTATCTGCTGATCGAGTGCCTGCTGTGGGATGACACTGCGCCGACGGGCGGCGTCTGGAGCGTCGACCGCATCAACCTGGTCTTCGACGCCGAGCTGAACACCACGGAAGGCACCTATCCCGACGGACCGGTCGGCCACAACGGGTGGGAGCGCGACGACTACTGGGTGTTCCTCGCCCCGTTCGCCGAGGGCGGGCCGCTCAGCATGCGCCTCGGCGGCGAGCGGCCCAGCGGCGGCAAAAACGGCTACTACGGTGAGGTGGAGGGCAGCAGCGCCGAGGTCCAGTTCGAGGACGGGCGCTACGTGATCCACTGGAGGATCCCCTGGGACAGCCTGCCATATCTGGACTACGAACCGGGCCGGCTGGTCGGCTTCAGCTGCTTCCTCAGTGACTACGACGAATCGCTCTCCGAGCTGATGTACCTGACGGACTGGGGCGGCGCCGGCGGCATCGAGTGGCGCTTCTGGGATTGCGGCCTGCTGTACTTCGAGTAGCGCAATCGGGCGGGCGCGGCGCCGGATTCAGCACTGCGATATACTCTCATTTGAGGGGCAGTCGGCGCCGCCCGACGATGGCCGACGGCAAGGAAGGTACTGATTTGGAGGCGTCTGCGAAACCTGGGGTACGCCGGGCCAAACCGGCCACCATCACGTTCGTCATCCTGATCCACCTCGGCGCGCTCTGCGCGGCAGTGCCGTGGCTGTTCAGCTGGGCGGGCCTGGTGCTGCTGGTGGTGATGGTCTGGCTGACCGCCAGCCTGGGCGTCTCGCTGGGCTTTCACCGCCTGCTGAGCCACAAGAGCTACAAGGCGCGGCCCTGGCTGCGCAATACGCTGCTGGTCCTCGGCTGTCTGTCGCTGGAGATGGGGCCGATCGCCTGGAGCGCCACCCACCGCCTGCACCACCGCGAGACCGACCACGAGGACGACCCCCACAGCCCGCTGGTGAACTTCCTCTGGGCGCATATCGGCTGGCTGTTCCGCACGCACCCGATCCTCGACGACCGCGAGCGGCTGCGGAAGCTGGTGCCGGACCTGGAGGGCGATCCGTTCATCGCTGCGCTGGAGCGCTGGTACTTCGTGCCCTGGATCGTCTTCGCGCTGCTCAGCATGGGGATCGGCTGGCTGCTCGGCGGTTGGCAGCTGGCGCTGTCCCTGCTGGTCTGGGGCACGCTGCTGCGCACGGCCTGGGTCTGGCACATCACCTGGTTCGTCAACAGCGTCACGCACCTGTTCGGCTACCGCAACTACGCCACGCCGGACGACAGCCGCAACCTGTGGTGGGTGGCGCTGGTCACCTTCGGCGAGGGCTGGCACAACAACCACCACGCGATGGCGGGCAGCGCCAACTTCGGCCGCAAGTGGTGGGAGCTGGACCCGACCTACGCCACGCTGTGGCTGCTTGAGCGCCTCGGCTGGGCCAGCAGCGTCAATACCACGAAGCAGCTGGGAGCCCGCAGTCCACTGGTTGAGCTGCGGGCCAGGCCAACCGCCGTCAGCCGCGCGCTGAAGTCGCTGCTGCGGCGGCGGTAGACGCGCCCGCGCCGAGCCGCGTGTCCACCGCCGGGAGCGGTGGTGGCTTGCTATACTGCGCGTGATGCTCGAGATCGATGCCGCGGCGGAATCGTTTCGCCGCGCCTACGGCGGCCAGCCGCGGGTCCACGCCCAGGCGCCGGGCCGCGTCAACCTGATCGGGGAGCACATCGACTACGCCGGCGGCTGGGTGCTGCCGGTCGCGCTCAGCCGCACGGTGGCCGTCGCCGCCGGCCCGGGTAAGGCCGGGCGCGTGCGCGTCCACTCCGACCAGTTCCTCGACGCCGGCGTCGCGGAGTTCGGCCCGCAGGACCGGCCGCCGGCTGCCTACAGCGCCTTCGTTCACGCCCTGGTACTGGAGACCGGCGCGCGCGGCGCGGACCTGACGGTGGTCAGCGATTTGCCGGTGGAGCGCGGGTGGTCCAGCAGCGCGGCCTTCGCGGTGGCGGTAGCCGCGGCGCTGCTGGCGCTCGACGAGCGGCTGCTCAGGCCCTCGGCGCTGGATCTCTGCCTGCTCTGCCAGCGGGCCGAGACGCACGCGCTGGGCGTCGAGTGCGGGCTGATGGACCAGCACGCGGCGGTATTCGGCCAGGCGGGCAGCGCTGTCTGGCTGGACACCCGGACGCTCAGCCACCAGTTGGTGCCGCTCAAGCTCGGCAGCGCCTGCCTGGTGCTGGTCGACTCCGACCAGCCGCGGCGCTTGGCGCAGAGCGGCTACAACCAGCGCCGCCAGGATCTGACCCTGGCCGTCGATGAGCTCAGGCGGCAGCTGGGGGACTTCGGGTCCTGGCGCGAACTCGATACGGACGAGGCGCTGGGAGCGCTGCGCGGGCTGTCCGATATCAGTGCGCGGAGGCTCAGGCACGTGCTGACCGAGCAGCGTCGGGTCGAGCAGTTTGCCCGCGCGCTGGAGGGCGGCGATCCGCTTGAACTGGGGCGGCTGCTCAGCGCCAGCCAGCAGAGCCTCAGCGACGACTACGAGGTCAGCACGCCCGAACTGGACCGGCTCTGCGAGCTGCTCAGCGCGGCGCCCGGCGTCTACGGCGCGCGGCTGGTGGGCGGCGGGTTCGGCGGCGGGGCATTGGCGCTGGCCGACCGCGATGACCTCGGCGCGGTGCTCAGTGAGCCGCTGGCCGAGTACCAGCGGCAGACCAGGCTCGAGCCGCGCTGGGACGAGGTACGGTCCGGCGACGGTGCGCGCGTGCTGCTCAGCGACGGTGGCACCGAGCTGGTGCGGGAGTGGCTGCGGTGAAGGGACTGATCCTCGCCGCCGGCCGCGGCACGCGCCTGCGGCCTCTGACCGACCGGCGCTCCAAGCCGATGCTGCCGCTGGCCAACCAGCCGCTGATCGCTTACCCGCTGCAGAAGCTGCTCTACGACGGCATCACCGAGATCGGCATCGTCGTTGGTGACAACGAGGACGAGCTCCGGGCCGGGCTGATCCACGTGCCGGCGGAGCTGACCTTCATCCGGCAGCCCGAGCCGCTGGGCCTGGCCCACGCCGTCAGCTTCGCCGAGGGCTTCACCGGCGACGATGACTTCACGCTGTTGTTCTGCGACAACCTGTTCAGCGAGCCGCTGGCCCTGAGCAGCGCCGAGTGGCACGCACGCCGGCTGCAGAGCCCGGAGCTGGCGGCGATGATCCACGTGATCGAGCTTGAGGACCCGCGGGCGTTCGGCGTCGCGGTCGTGGGCGAGGACGGCTGGGTCACGGAGCTGGAGGAGAAGCCCGCCGAGCCCCGCAGCAACCTGGCGGTGATCGGCATCGACCTGCTGCGCCCCGAGATCTACCGGGCGATCGAGCGCATCGAGCCGTCGCCGCGCGGGGAGCTGGAGATCACGGACGCGCTGGCGGAGCTTGTCAGGATGGGCCGGCGCGTTTATGCCCGGCGCCTCAGCGGCTTCTGGTACGACACCGGCACGCCTGCCGACCTGATCGCCGCGCTCAGGCCGGTGATGCACGAGTTCGGCGCCTACCAGCTGAGCGGACGCTATCCGGATAGCGAGCTCGGCGGCCCGGTCGGCATCGGTCGGCGCAGCGTGGTTCAGGGCTGCCGGCTTGAGGGCCCGGTGATGGTCGGCGAGGACTGCCGGGTGCAGGACTGCCAGCTGGGGCCCTATGTCACGATCGGCGACGGCTGCGCGCTCGCGGACTGCCAGCTGACCGACTGCCAGGTCTATCCGGGGACCAAGCTCAGCGGCGCCAGTGACCATGAGGCGATCCACGACGGCGAGCACCGCGTCGATCGCGAGACGCTGCCGGGCGGATAGGCAAAGGGGCCCGCGGGCCCCTTTGCTTGTCACAGTCGCATGCTGGCCTGCGCCAGCTCTCTGTCCCTACGGCGCATCCAGGCCGCTGCCGTAGCCCTCGGCATAGAAGCCGTTGCCCGCGTCCGGGTTGCCGTTGACGCGCACCCACGAACCGTTGTCGGTCGGTGGCGTACTGATCACCTCGTCGACTGCCAGGCCGGACAGCATGCCCGCGTAGACCGCATCGTAGGTGTCGTTGCCGCCGGCGTCGACGAAGATGCCATAGGTCGGGTCGTCGGCGACGGTGAAGCTGCCGCCCGGCCAGCCGCCGCGGCCTAGCGTGAACACCGTGCCGTCGGTGTAGGTCGGCTCGTACTGGTCGTTGCCGTTCATGTCAATGAAGTAAGCGAAGCCGTTGTTGAGGCTGCAGCCGAAGGCGTAACCGGCGCCCATGTACTGATCCTTGCCTCCACGGTCGAGGAACCAGGTGATCGAAAGATCGTGCGCCCCACCGATGCCGACGGAGTTCTCGTTATCGTAGATGTCGTCCCCCTCTCCATCCCACAAACCGGCCAAGCCGGCGTGCGCGGTGGCGCCCTGCGTGTACCACACACCGTCGTGATCATCAGTGCCCTGCTGGTCGATCAGCAGGCCGTGGCCCTGGAAAAATGCCGCGCTGGTGCCGAACACCCCGCAGTCGTAGTCGTCGTGGCCGCCCTGATCGTAGAGCAGGCCATAGCCGCCGGCCGCCACGAACTGCATGCCGGATTCCGGATTGGTGTAGGAGTCCCAGCGCATGCCGAAGGCAGCGCCCTGGGCGAAGCTGGCGTTGATCTCATCGGGTTTCTGCGCGCTGTTGTATTCCGGCCGCTGGGCGGTGTAAGCAGGCTCGGCATAGTAGATATCGTTGCTCTCACCGTGGTGCGCCAGCAGGCCGATGCCCATCACACCACCGTAACCCTGGCCGAAGGCCCAGGTGTTGAACTCGTCACCCGAAACATCGCCGCCGTCGTCATAGAGGATGCCGATGCCGCCGATCGCGCCGCCCTGGCCGTAGGCCTCCAGGGCGTAGGTGTCATCGTTTCCGCCGTAGTCGGCGAGGAGCCCGACGCCCAACATCGCGAAGCCCTGGGACATGCGGACCGCTTCGTAGACATCATCGCCCTCGTAGTCGACGAAGATACCGATGCCCAGACGGCCGGCGCCCTGCTGGCTGGTGTTGTCATCGTTGTCAGTGCCGCGGTTGCCGTCGAGCGGATCGTCCTGGGCAATGTGCGTATCGTCGCCGTCAAGGTCGATGGCCAGCGAGACGCCATTCCTTCCGCTGGCAGTCGCGCCCGCCGTGCAGTCATAGGTATCGTTGCCGCCCAGATCGATCAGCACCGCGTAGCCGTCACTGGTGGGGTTGGTGTAGGTATCGTTGGCGGTACCGCCAATCGTGATCCGCCCCCAGTCGGTGTCAACGTCGAGGCTGACATCGTCCCAGGCGGGGTTGTTGGTGGTGATGTAGTCGCTCAGCTGGTCGACTGCGTCACAGATCTTGGCCGCGCCCTCGAAGTACGCGGTGTTGTAGGGCCAGCCGCGCATGATGTAATTGCCGGAACTGGTGTCTATCAGTCCCGGGACGTACTGCGCCGTGGACACCCAGGCGCCGTGGGCCCAGTCGAACCAGGACTGCGTTGCAGCTTCGTCAAGCCCCACGTCGCCGTGGATCAGATCACGCGCCTCGCTCGCCTCCAGCACAGCGTAGACCAGCGTTGCCAGCGGCTGCTGGTCGGCCAGTATCAGCGAGCTGAGCGCCGTCTGGTAGGAGGCGAAATCGGAGGTGCCGCCGGAGGCGTCCACGTAGTCCGCAATTGCATGGGCCAGCGGATCGCTCGGCTCCAGCGTCGGGCTGAAGACCTGGGGCGTGACACGCTTGTCGGCGGGCATCTCCTCGACGGCCGCCATGAAGATGTCCTGCAGACTGGCGGCCTCATCGAGGCTGTTGCCCTTGTCCATCACGTACTGAGCGTAATCCGCGGGCTGGAAGAACCCCTCGTCATCCGAGCCCCACCAGGCGCTCCAGTAGGTGGGGAGGATCGTATGCAGGTCCTCATAGAGCTGCTCGGGGGGGTCGCCGAACTGGTAGATGCTCCAGTCCCAGTTGGCGTAGCTGAAGCCGGCGTCCTCGGCGCCACCGAAGATGTCGACCTCGGTCATGCTCAGCCGCAGTGGATTCAGGCCCGCGTTGCCCAGCGCGGTGTAGAACTCGATCGGCAGCGCCGTATCGCCCTGGCTGACCGCGTCGTACTGCAGTTTGGTCAGGTTGACCCCGTCGCCGTCGGTGACCACCACCACCATGTGGCCGACGCCGCCGCTGTCCGCGTAGGTCGCGTCTTCCAGGTTGAGCACCACCAGGCTGCTGAGGTCGTAGGGGCCGAAGAACTGCCAGCGCCCCAGCGTGTAGTTGCTGATCCCGATCCACAGCCCGCTCTGGTCGCCGTGGGCCGCCGCGATCAGCGAGCCGGTGACGCTGACCGCCGTCAGGTCCTCACCGCCGAACAGCGGAATGGTGTACCAAGCCCACTCCGTCCAGCCCGGCAGCGAGGTCATGATCAGCGAACCGCCGCCGGCTGACGCATTGTCGGTGCTCTGCGCCGGGTTGTCGATGTCAAGGTCGAAGACCTCGCTGGCTGAGCGCGGCGCGTCGTAGGGTGGCAGTGGCGGCAGCGAGGCGAAGTCAATCACGTCCTCGGCCCGCAGCGGCTCCGCTTCGACGGCGGCGGGATCGAGCGCCAGGCGGACGGGAGTATCGTCGAACCGCTGGGGCCCGAACCAGTCGGCCCGCGCGGGTTCGGCGCGCAGCTCGGCCGCCGACAGGCTGCGGACGCTGAGATCGACTGGTGCGGGCGCCACGCGGGCGGCGCCGATATCGACCAGTTCGCTGCCGCCGCAGCCGGCCAGCATCGCGCTGAGCGCGACGGACGCCAGGATCAATGCCGGTATTGCTCGTCTCATCTGTTGCCCTCCTGAGTAGATGGCGCGGCGGTGCCGGGGCCGTCCCCGCGCCCGACACCTGTGTCAAAGGACTAAACAAGTAATGTTAACACGTCCAGCCCCTGAGTAGTGATACCCGCCCGGCGGCGCCGTTGTTCCAGCGCGGTGCGCGCCGCTCAGACCCAGCGCGCGTTCTGCAGCGCCTCGCGGATGAACTGCGGCCGCTCTTCGCCGGCGGGCAGGGTCCCTGCGATGCGCTCGATCAGGGCCAGCAGGTCGTCGCGCCGCTGCCGCAGCACCGCGATCACGTCCTCGGCCGAGGCCAGCTCGCCCTCGCCGCTCTGGCGGGCGCGGACGTGGCTGTTGGTCACCAGGCTGATGTTGAGATAGCTCAGCGCCAGCTCGCGGGCCAACACGGCCTCCGGGTACTGCGTCATGTTCTCCAGGTGCCAGCCCTGGGCCGCAAAGAACGCGCTCTCGGCGCGCGTCGAGAAGCGCGGTCCGTTGGTCACCACGATCGTGGCGGTCGAGTGGCACTCAATCCCCTGCTTGGCGGCGGCGGCCTGGGCCGTCTCGCGCATCTGGCGGCAGTAGGGCTCGCCGAAGCCGACGTGGGTGGTGATCGGCCCGTCGTAGTAAGTATCGGCGCGCGTGCCGTGGGTGAAGTCCACCAGCTGGTCCGCCAGCGCGAAGTCGCCCACTTCGTGCGCCTCGGTCAGCGCCCCGACGGCGGTGACGCCGATGATCTGCAGCACCCCCAGCTCCTTGAGCGCGAAGATGTTGGCACGGTAGGGGATCGCATGCGGCGGCAGGTGGTGCCGGCGGCCGTGGCGCGGGATGAATGCCACCTCGCGGCCGGCCAGCTGGCCGACGCTGATCACGTCGCTGGCCGCGCCGTAGGGGGTCTGCACCGTCAGCTCCCGCCCGCCGCCGAGTAGTTGGTAGAAGCCGCTGCCGCCGATGATGCCGATCTCAGCCACGCTCACACTGCGATTGTAGCAGCGGCTAGACCAGCCGCTCGTGGGGCAGCGTCACGAAGTGGATGATATTGCCGTCCGGGTCGCTGACGAACAGGTTCTCGCCGCCTTCGCTGTCGGTGTAGGGCTGGCGCGCCTGATAGACCCCGCGTCCCGCCAGCGCTGCTGCCAGGGCGTGAACGTCGCCGCCGCGGAAGCTGAGCATGTTGCGGTCGATGTCGCGCTGGTGCAGTGACAGCCGCGGCGGGAGCAGGCCATTGGCGGACTCGACCGCCAGGCCGCTCACGGTCAGCAACACCCAGTTGCGGTCCTCATCGCCGCCGTCGCGTCTGAGGCCCAGCTTCTCGTAAAACGAGGCGGTCTGCTCCACGTCGGCGCACTTGAGGCAGTAGGAGAAGTTGCCCAGCACCAGCGCATCGGCCTTGAGCGTCTGCTCGGCGCCCTGCACGCTGGTCGGCTTGCCGGCCTTGAACCGCTCGGCTTCCTCCGGGAAGGTGTTGAAGTACGTCGGCACGCCGTCGGGATCGAAGTAGGTCGCACCCGTGCTGCCGTCCGGCTCGTGCTGCACGCCGCTGACGGGCTCGATTCCATGTTGCCTGAGCCTGGCCGCGATCGCCGGCACGTCACCGCCGCGGAAGTTGAGCAGGTTGCGGTCGATGTGGCCCTGGAACAGGTGCAGCTCGCAGCTGGGGTGCTGCAGCGCGGCCCAACCGATCGCCTGGTTGCCGCCGACGACGGTGAAGTCCAGCTTCTCGTAGAACTCCAGCGCGCGCTGAATGTCCACCACATTCAGGCACATCACCAACCAGCCCGGCGCAAGCTCCATGTCGAACCTCTCACTTGGCGTCAAGTGATTAGTACCCGCGACAGGGAAAAACCATTCGCCGCTCGGACCAAACCAGACCGATTCTCAGTCGAGCATCAGCTAGCCCACCGCCGCGGCGCCGGCCACCGCCTTGACGCTGCTCTCCAGCGCGCTTAGTATCAGGTCGATATCCTCCTGCTGCATCCAGTGTTCGCTGGTCGTCTGTTACGTCTGCTCAGTCTCTGGTGGACCAGGATGGCGCCCCGTATAATGCACGACAATGATCAAGAGAATCGAACTGAAGGGCTTCAAGAGCTTCCTCAAGGCGGAGCTCTCTCTCGGACCATTCAACTTGCTTATAGGGACTAACGCTTCTGGAAAGAGCAACATCAGGGACGCATTTCGCTTTCTTCATGGTGTGGCGCGTGGCTACGCCCTTCACGAAATCGCCGGGCAGAAATGGGGCGAAGGTGGCAGGCAGGAGTGGGCAGGGATCCGCGGGGGCCCAAATGAAATGGTCTTCACTGGGCACGCGGGCTTTGAGGTTAGCGTTGACTACAACCTAGCCTCGACATTGACCTCGCGTGCCTCGAGGGGACTGCAGGAGTACTCGTACACGATAGAAGTGGGCGGGGCAGACGCCATGGCGCAAGTGCGTTCGGAGGAACTCGATTGGGTTAGTGAAGGCAAGTACGTCTACTCGACACATCCTGCGGGCAAGCCCCTAAGTGTCCCGTTCGTCGACATCAAGGCTAGGTGCCTTGTTGCCACGGAGCCGAAGGCCAAGAGGAAGCTGAGGACCTTCGACGCGCGCAAGCCGATCTTCTCGCAGCTATTCAGAGCGGTTCCCATGCCTCTCTTCGATCCGTACTTCGGCTTCATCACGAACTTCTTGGGTATGCGGTTTCTCGATCACGATCCAGATGCGATGAGACAACCCTCGTTCCCGGGGCAATCCCAGCTAGGAGATCGAGGGGAGAACCTCGCGTCTGTGCTGATGAGGATTTCTGAGGATAGTGAGAGGAAAGCACAGATTCTGCATTGGCTGCGCGAGCTGACGCCTATGGAAGTCACCGACCTGCGGTTTGAGACGGATCCCTTGGGCAAGGTGTATCTGATGTTCGTTGATCCGCTAAGGGACAAGCCTCTATCTGCCTACAGCGCCTCAGACGGGACACTCAGGTTCCTTGGCACTCTGGCCGCCCTAATGCAGCCCGATCAGGGGCCCTTCCTCTTCATCGAGGAACTCGACAACGGTATTCATCCAGCTCGACTGCACCTGCTGCTCCAGATGATTGAGGATGTGACCGCCGAAGGAAAGACGCAAGTAGTGGCCACAACTCATTCGCCCCAACTACTAGCACTGCTGAGTGAGAGCGCGTTTCAACACGCATACTTGACCTATCGACTTGAAGGACAACCGGATACCAGGATCAAGCGAATCGCTGAGCTGCCGGAGATCCTGAGATTGCGCGAGAAGTACGGCCTTGCGAGGCTACATGAATCAGGCTGGTTCGAGAAGGCCATCGCCGCTCTCAGTGAGGTGGCCGAGCAGTGAGCCTCAGAATCATGGTGATCCCTGAGGACTTCAGGAAGGACCAATACACGCTGCGGCCAATAGTGAAGGCGATGTTTCGCCACCTTGGACGTGCCAACGTGCTTGTCTCCATCTGTACGGACCCGAACATAGGCGGGGTCGATGACGCACTGAAATGGGACAGGATTCACGAGATACTGGATATGTATGGTGCGTACTACCATGCATATCTACTGTGTGTGGATCGGGATTGTGAGGAGGGGAGATGCGTCCAGCTTGCCAAGCTGGAGGAGCGAGCACTGTCTGACGCGGACAGGAAGTACTATCTGTTTGCCGAGAACGCGTGGCAAGAGCTTGAGGCATGGATTCTGGCAGGGATGACCGACTTGCCCAAGGCGTGGGATTGGAAGCAGGTGCGATCCGAGCGGGAGCTAAAGGAGACATACTACGATGCTTATGTGGAGCAGCGAATGCTAGATCATCACCCTGATGGAGGCCGAGGGGAACTCGCCATTGAAGCGGCAAGGCAATACCGGAATCGGGTGCGCCGGTTGTGTCCTGAGGACATTATGGCTCTTGAGAATAGAGTGAAGATCTGGCTAGAGGCAGCCGAAGGACACTCCACGTCAGCCGATTGAGCGCGGACGAACGAAGCCAGTTATCCTGATGTGTGCAGAGCAGATTGTCCCGCCACATCTAGGTTTGGGCTAGCCCGCCGCCGCGGCGCCGGCCACCGCCTTGACGCTGCTCTCCAGCGCGCTGAGTATCAGGTCGATGTGGTCCTGCTCAATAATCAACGGCGGCTGGATGCGGATCGTGGCCGGGTTGTTGATCGTCTGGGCCACCAGCACGTCGCGCTTGAACAGCTCGTCGGCCAGGCGCGTGCCCAGCTCGGGGCTCAGGCACTCGATCCCCAGCCACAGCCCCAGCCCGCGAACCTCCTTCAGCACGCCGCCGTTTGAGTCGACCAGCTTGCCGATCTCAGACTTGAGGTACTCGCCCTTCCGGCGGCACTGCTGAAGCAGCCCGTCCCGTTCGTAGACCTCGATGGTCGCCAGGGTGGCGGCGCAGCTGAGCTGGCTGCCGGCGAAGGTGTTGCTCAGCCACCACGGATTGGCGGCCAGGCCCTCGAAGTCCGGCCCGTGGTGTTCACGGCCGTAGAAGGCCCGCTCGTTGACGATCAGGGCGCTGGTGGGCATAATCCCGCCGCCCAGCGCCTTGCCCAGCGTGACGATGTCCGGCTCGATGCCGAAATGCTCGCTGGCGAAGTAGTAGCCCGCGCGGCCCCAGCCGGACTGCACCTCGTCGACGTGCATCAGCGCCCCGACTTCCCGGCAGCGCTGGTGGATGGCATGCAACCACTCGCGATCGGGGACGATGATCCCGCCCTCGCCCTGGACAGCCTCGACGATCACGCTGGCGACTTCCTCCGTGATGTACTTGTCCAGCAACTCGCCGTTGTAGTCATAGGGCGCCATCCGGAAGCCGGGGATCAGTGGGCGGAAGGGCTGCTGCAACACCGGTCGCGCCGTGGCGCTCAGCGCCCCCAGCGTCTTGCCGTGAAAGGCGTTGGTGAAGCTGACGTGCATCAGCCGCCCGGTGGCCAGGCGCGCCAGCTTGATCGCGGCGTCGTTGCTCTCGGCCCCCCCGCAGTGGTAGTAGACGTACTGCAGGTCACCCGGCGCGCGCTGGGCGATCTCGCTCGCCAGCACCGCCTGCAGCGGATTGAGCAGTTCCTGGCTGTAGAGCCCGATCCGCTCCATCGTCTGCTGCACGCGCCTGATCACGTGCGGGTGACGGTGGCCCAGCGCGAACACGCCATAGCCACCGAGGCAGTCGAGGAAGCGGTGGCCGCGGATGTTATACATGAAGACGCCCTCGCCGCGCCACTCCACGCCGTGCGCGTCCGATTTGGCGCTGCGCTTGAACTTGATGAACCCCGGGTTGAGATTCTCCTCGTAGTACTTGAACGTCTCGGTCAGGATCCGCTGCTCGTCATCCGCCGACGGTTCAGCGTTGAACAGGTGGTCAAACATGGTCTCCTCCAGAGTGTGGCCTTGCCGCTGCTTCCCGCCGCGGGCAGGAAGTTTCAGTAGGGCTTCCCGCGACTCTGAAGGCTAGCCGGGGATCTTCTGGCGCATCGGCGGGGTATCGTCCGGGTTGTGCGCGTTGCGGCCGTCGTGTTGCCAGCCGCGCCGGATCAGCGGGTTGTACCACCACGCCGGCCGGTGAATGATTTTCGCGCTGCCCCGCATCGGGTAGATGATAACAGAAGGGAAGCGGACGGGTCGGCCGGTCGCCGGGCGTCGCGCAGTGTCCTGGCGCGGATGCTACTATCTGACGCACTGCAGCCCCCGCTCATCGCCGACGGTCGGGGCTGCGCGTCTCGTCTGGAGTGCAGGATCCCACCATGCGACCGAGTCGACCAGCCAGATGGACCGGACGGCTGCTCAGGCGGCTGGCGGTGGCGGGCGGGCTGCTGCGCCGGCCGCTGGCCCGCGCGGGCCGGGCCTGGACGCGCAGCGGCTTCCAGCTGGAGCGCGCCGAATACGAACGGCGCAGCCTGGCGCGGCTGGCGCAGCTGATCGAGTCGTTCCGGCGGCGCGGGCTGTGCGCGGACGCCGCCTACGGCCGGGTCGGCAACCTGGCCAGCTTCGGCGGGCTCAGTAGTCTGCCGGTCCTGACCCGCGCCAAGGCGGTCGCGCTCTTCGAGCAGCTCCGGGAGCTCTACCGCGAGCAGCGCGACGTCTACGCCAAGGGCACCGGCGGCTGGTCCGGCGAGCCCGTACATCACTATCGCGACCGGCGCGTGGACGACTACGGCTATGGGATGCTGATCGAGATGCAGCGCGTGGCCGGCTGGCGGCCGGGGATGGCCTGCCACTGCCTGTGGGGCGATCCGCGGGAGCTGGGGGTGGACTATCAGCCGCCGCGGGGGCTGAAGGGCGCGCTCAGCATGGTGCATCTGCACGGCTGCTACGCCCCCGGCGAGCGTGAGCTCACGGCCTTCCTGGACGCCGTGCGCGCCGATCCGGGCTGCGCGGTCTACGGCTTTCCCAACCTGCTGCTGCAGTGCGTGCAGTTCATGGAGCAGCGCGGCATCGTGCTGGAGCCGGGCGTCGTCGCCGCGGCCTGGGGCACCGCCGAGGCGATGCACCCCGAGCTGCCCGACCGCTTCCGGCGCGCCTTTCGCGTGCGGCTGGGCGACTACTACGGCAGCCGCGAGGTGGCCAGCATCGCGACCCAGTGCGAACACGGCCGGATGCACGTCAACGCGCGCTGCATCGTCGAGGCGGTCGATGAGCAGAGCGGTGAACTCAGGCCCGAGGGCGAGCCGGGCAGCCTGCTGGTCACCGACCTGTTCAACGACGTCACCCCGCTGATCCGCTACCAGATCGGCGACCTGGCCTCGGTGGCCTGGGGCCGGTGCCAGTGCGGCCGCGGCGGCTACTACCTGCCGGAGCTGATCGGCCGGCCGCCGGACACCATCACGCTTAAGAGCGGCGCGCGCTTCACCCCGCACTTCTTCTCGACACTGACGATGAGCTATCCGGCGATCCAGCGCTTCCAGCTGGTGCGCCGGGGGCTCGAGGAGTTCGAGCTGCGATATGTCGGCCAGCCGCTCAGGGCTGAGGAGCAGCAGCGGATCGTCGCGCTGATGACGGCCAAGACCGAGGGCGCCGCCTGCCGGCTGACGCAGGTCGAGGAACTGGCGAAGGCCGACAGCGGCAAGCACCGCTGGTTCGTGGATCGAGGATGTGAGTGAGTCGTCCGGTCACAAGCGAACAGGCGGCCAATCTGGTAGTCTTAACTAGTAGCCGCGCGCGGCGCGAGCGGGCGCGGCAACGGTGCGGGGTGCTCTATGCGGATTGCGCTGACGACACTGGCAATGCTGCTGGCGGCCACCGCCGCCTGGGCGGACAGCGAGTTCTCGCTGAAGGTGGACCTCGGCTCCAGCCGGGCCACCTACTACTACGGCACGGAGTGGTACTGGGGCGACCAGGCGCTGCTGACGGAGTGGAACTACCGCAGCAGCGGCCTGACCGTCGGCGTGCGCGACGGCGACTGGGGCGCGCACTATCGCTACGGCCCCGGCCCCTCCTTCAGTTCGCCGGGCTCCTGGCCGCCGCGCCGCGAGTATCAACCCCTGGTCACGCCCGCCGACTCCATCATCGGAGTCCATCCAAGTGACAAGCCCGGCTACCGCGTCTATATCCCGCGCGGCCTGACCGGCGAGAAGGAGTACTACGGCGACGCCGCTGACCTCGATCAGCGCCCTTCCTACGGCTACGGCAGCCTCGGACAGCGCTACTCGCCCCGCCGGCATCGCCGCGGCTATCCGACGGTGCTTGAGTACAGCTACGGCTACTACCCCTACTACTACAGCGGCCAGCCGCTCTACACTGCGGCCTCCCACCCCGAACTGGGCTACGTGGGCGGCGTGGTCTACCGCCAGCTGCCGGCCTACGATCCGTCGCTGGGCCAGACGGGCGAGCGACAGGACGTGCGGGGCGAGGAGGTCAACGTCTACGAGGGCGACGTCTACAACTACTACTACGACGGCCAGCCGGCGCCCGCCGAGCCCCAGAGCCCGCCCGCGGTCGAGCCGGCGCCGCCCGCGCCCCAGCCGCCCGCCGAGCCGGTGCCACAGGCGCTGGGCGCCCGCTTCTACGAACGGCTGCGCCTGGAGACGCCGGGCGGCCTGCAGACCTTCGTGCTGGAGAATGGCGGGCTCTATGCCGGTCCCGAAACCGGTCCCTGGCTGCGGATCAGCGAGCAGGCCGATGCCGGGTTCGGCGCCTTCGCCGCCTGGATTCCCGCGGATGGCCTGGTGGTGATCTTCCGCGAGGGCGACCGCATCGCAGCGGCCTTCCCGGCGGGCGGCGGCGACTGGTGGATCGAGCCCCTGCCGCTGGCGATCGACTTCGGTGGCAAGACCACCATCGGCCTGGTCGGCGGGGTGCCCTGGGTGGTGGCGGACGGGCTGGACCACAGCCGCTACGTGATGGGGCTCAGCGGCGGCAGCTGGTACGAGGTCGGCAGCGCCACCAGCGACGAGTAGTACCGGGGGTTGATTTGCTTTCAGCCCGCTTCAGTACTGGCTAAATCGGGGTAAATGCCGTCTGAGCGTTCCCCACTGCGCGTATAATCTAGGTGATGGCCATCGATCTGCGCAGTGACACGATCACCCAGCCCACGGAGGGCATGCGCCGCGCGATGGCCAACGCCGAGGTGGGCGACGACGTCTTCCTCGAAGACCCAACCATCAATCGCCTCGAGGCGTACGTGGCGGAGCTGCTGGGCACCGAGGCGGCGCTCTACGTCCCCAGCGGCCACATGGCCAACCAGCTGTGCCTCAGGGTCCACGGCCGCGCGGGCGACAGCGTGATCGCCCACATCCGCTCGCACATCTTCGAGTACGAGTCCGGCGCGCCGTCGGCGGTCAGCGGCTTGGCGCCGCGTTTCATCGACACCCCGGACGGCACTTTCGCGCCCGCCGACGTCTACGACCTGCTGATGCCGCGCAACATCCACCACAGCCGCAACCGGATCGTGGCGCTGGAGAACACCCACAACCGCTGCGGCGGCGTGGTCTGGCCCCTGGAGCAGTACGAGGCGGTCTGCCGCTTCTGCCACGAGCACGAGCTGCTGGTCCACCTCGACGGCGCCCGGCTGTGGAATGCCTGCGTCGCCAGCGAGACGGCGCCACCGGACTGGACGCACTGCGTCGAGAGCACCTGCGTCTGCTTCAGCAAGGGGCTGGGTGCGCCCGTCGGCAGCGCGCTGGCGGGCAGCCGCGAGTTCGTGGAGGAGGCGCGGTTCTATCGCAAGATGCTGGGCGGCCAGATGCGCCAGGCCGGCATCATCGCCGCCGGGGCGCTGTACGCGCTGGAGAATCACATGCAGCGCCTGGAGGAGGACCACCGCAAGGCCCGGGAGCTGGCCGAGCTGATCGGCCAGGCGCCGGGGCTAAGCTGCATCTGGCCGATGACCAACATCGTCGTGGTGGAGGTGCAGGACCACACCCTGCTGGCGCCCCAGATCGTCGACGCGCTGGGCAGGGAGGGCGTGCTGTTCTTCTCGATCGGCGAGCGGCGGCTGAGGCTGGTGACTCACCTCGACGTCAGCCTGGAGGAATGCCGCGAGGCCGGCCGGATCTTCCAGCGCGTGATGCAGCGGCTCAGCAACGGAACGGGGACCGCCGCGCAGAGGGTATGATCTGCGGGTGGAAATCCGCAGCATCGAGCCGGTCTACTACTGCCTGGACCAGGGTACCGGCGTGGCGCTGATCCGCGCCGAGGACAAGCCGCCGCGCGGGGCGCTGATCGACTTCATGCGCGGCGACGGCATCGTGCGGCCCGGCGCGGTGGTGCCCGTCTGCTGGGAGCAGATCTGGGACTACCGCGGCCAGCTGACGGACGTGCCCAGCCTGTTCCGCTGGCCCGAGTTCACGGAGTGGCTTCAGGCCTGGCCCGAGGACCTCACGGAGTTCCACTCGGAGTGGAAGCGCTACTTCGGGATGCCGGGCCACGACCTCGCCGACGCCGCCGTCGTCATCTGGGAAGAGCCGCGCCTGTGAGCGGGCCACCCGATAGACGACAGCGCCAAACACTCACCTGAAATCATCATAAGTGAACAGGGCATTGATATAGTTAAACTTGCATGTTACAATAGCTACATCCTGACTTGCATGTTCCTGGAGGTATGAGATGCTCAAGCGGACGATGACGGCCTGCGCGGTGGCGGCCGCGGCGACGGTGCTCGGCGCGGGGGTGGCCTTCGGGCAGGGGGCGGACGCGATCCTGGGCACCTGGGAGGAGTACGACGCGGAGCGCGGGGAGTACGTCCATGTCGACTTCGGCGAGGACGGGCAGGTGGCCATCGAGGTCTTCGACTACCACGAGGGCTTCTATCTGCTCGACGAGGAACTGCACCTGATCGCCGTCTACGAGACGGAGGAGGAGCGCGAGGATCTCAGCGAGCACGACTGGGTGGAGTACAAGCTCAAGGGCAACAAGCTGACGATCATCGCCGGGCCGGAGGAGGCGATGGCGTTTCTGCGCGTCGACCGGCCGGAGCAGGCCGCAAGCGCGATCGTCGGGAGCTGGCAGTTCGATCCGGACAAGACGGACTTCGACTGGGGCGACGACGCGCCGCCGTTGATGATGCTGACGTTCGCAAACGACGGCACCGCCAGCTATCGCGAGCTGGACGAGTTGATCGAGGGCAGCTTCATGGTCGATGCTGAGCTGGGCACGATGGAGCTGACCATCGAGGACGA
>Ga0180431_10002629_pt1 | contig 23887 bp, 23 predicted proteins | sample SS_ome_11_FD_132459 | JGI IMG/M metagenome (GOLD analysis project Ga0180431, IMG submission 132459) | Hypersaline lake sediment archaeal communities from the Salton Sea, California, USA - SS_1_MS_1 metaG | ecosystem: Environmental > Aquatic > Non-marine Saline and Alkaline > Hypersaline >...
GAGGGTTAATTGTGAATGAGCCATCTTATGCTCCAGTTAGTGATACCTTTAGTCGGGCTAATCGCTAATATAACACAATTAACCCTCTTTCACTAACCGTCGCATTTATTAGTTGAACTTACGGGTATTTTCAAGGTGGATACCTTATATAGGGAATATTTAAATGCCTTAAATAAGGAATCCCCCTCACCATTTTGAGCTTTTTTTCTTCCCCCGCTCAAAGGAATCTCTCCACTTGGAAATTTTTAAAAGAGATGAACTATACGAATGTATAATAAGAAAGATTGTCTAAAAAATCAAGAAAAAACAGAGAACGACGTTTATCTTGTATGTGCTGTCTGGTTATTTAGCGCGCTTGACTGGGGTGCCTGAGGAATGACGGGTCATCTATCGGCTCTCGGACAGGCGGATGGAATCCACGGCCCGAACGTCTTATAAAAAAGCCTGCCGGCCATAATGCCGACAGGCAAATTCGATACGTCACGATGTGATCCCCGCCGTCGATGTGTGGTCGTTATCCGATGCGATGGCCGGATCACGTCATCTATCTACAATTCCTTGATGGAAATACTCCCGCCCGATGTACGCAAGTACAGCTCCGGGCCCCCGCCGTTGATCTTGGCTTTGAGAGACCGTTTGCTGATTTCCCCGCGAATCGTCACGGGAAAATCCGTTCTCACGCGCCCGCCACTGGTACTGGCGTTCAAATCCACTTTGATATCCTCGGCCAGATGCACCGTAATCCCTCCGCCCGACGTCGTCAACCGGCAGTCATGCTCGGGCTGTTGGGTAATGCTGGCCGTGACCGATCCGCCGGAGGTCGTGGCATCGATCATGCCCATGACCTCATCCACGTGGATACTGCCACCCGAGGTGTGCGCGTATACATCGCCGCTGACCTCGCCCACCGTGATGCTGCCACCCGAGGTTCTCACATCGGCGGTTCCTTCACAACTCGACAGACGGATGCTTCCACCCGATGTTTTTCCCTTCACAGGGCCCTTTATCCGGCCGAAATCCAGCCCGCCGCCCGATGTCCTGGAAATCACCTCACCTTCCAGATCGTCTACGGAGATGCTGCCCCCCGAGGTTTTCAAGTCCACGTTGTATTTCCTGGGTACGGTAATGCGAAACCGGACACGGATATACTTACCGATGGAGTCCCAAAAATTCCAACGGTCGCGGGGGTAATCGGCAATAATGGTCACGTCGTCGCCCTGATGCCGGAAATCGACGTCAAAGTCTTCCAGGAATTCATCGACCCGTCGTCCGCTCCGCCTGGATTCGATGAGGATATCGACATCCACGGTGTTCCGGTTATGAGATCGTACCTCGATGGAACCGATATCCGACTCCAGAACGAGCCTCCCTCCCGGCCCCACGTCAAAGGATCGCTCGATATCGCCGTCCGGCGAAAATCCGGCGAACGATAAAGCAACGAACAAAAGAGCCATCACACTGCCCGTCATCCATCGACTGATCATGCTCTGCAACTTCATCTCGAACCCCTTTCTGTTCGCGTTGTTTTTCCCCTTACATTACGAAATTCTGGACGATAAGTTTTCATCTAACGCATTTTTTTCTCTAAAGATTAGACTCGGCCATTTTGATAAAGGTTTGCTGGATTCTTCTGGTTTGTGATATTTTTATGCGGATTTTTTAGATGACGCCCACTGACCATGAATCAGGCATACCGACGGTTTTTGGACGATGGAAGGCGCCAGGACGCCCATCGTGAAGCACACATCGGCCTATTAGACGTGTGACGGAACCGAATGAAGATGCTTTTTTATTTGTATAAAATGAAAAAAGTTGACTATTTTCATAAAATTCTTTATACTTCACTTCACCATGAAAATGCAGCACCCGACACGTCAAGAACTCTCTGTTGAAACGTTCGTCGCTCTCGATGTCGAGACAACGGGGTTGGAGCCCGAGCGGGACGAAATTATCGAAATCGGCATGGTCAGGATGAACCAGGGAGAACCCGACCAGCGCTACCACCAGCTTTTTCGTCCATCCATCCCCATACCCCGGTTCATCACCCAGATCACGGGCATCCGCCAGGAGGATTGCGAGAACCAGCCGGCTCTGGAGGACAAACTGGAAGAGATCGCGGATTTTCTCGGAACGGATTGGGTCGTCGCCCACAACGCCGCTTTCGACGTGGCCTTCATCCGCAAAGCCTGGGAGCGGGCCCTGTCCGGTTCCCTCGACCTTTCCTGGGAGCGGATTCTCGACACCCTGGAACTGTCCCGCATCCTTCTCCCCTGGCTTCCCAACCACCGCCTGAGCACCTTAGCCAAACATCTGAGTGTCCCGCAGGAATCCCAGCACCGGGCTCTGGCAGACGCCGAGACGACGGCTCACATCTTCGAGGAGCTGCTTCATCTGGCCCTGGGGTTGGATAGTCGCGTGGTGTTGACGATTCACCGCATCTGTGACGGAGCTTCCGACGGGCTCCGTTTGTTTTTTGAACGGTTGTACCGGTTCATGGAAAAACGCAAGACGGCCGGTAAAAAACCCAAGCCCAGGGGCCCGGCCAACATCCTGGGCGCTCCGAACCCGCGGGAACCGTCGGAATCCGTGGAAAAGATCGAATCCCAGGAGATAGAGGCATTCTTCGGCCGTCGGGGCACGCTGGCCGCGATGCTGCCCGGATACGAGATGCGGACACCCCAGATGGACATGGCCCAGGTCGTGGCCCGAGCCTTCAACCAGGAGGCATTCCTGGTGGGCGAAGCAGGAACGGGCGTGGGTAAATCCCTGGCGTACCTCGTTCCGTCGGTGCTCTGGGCCGTCAAGAACAACGGCCGGGTCATCGTATCCACCCAGACCAAGACACTCCAGGATCAGCTCTTTTCCAAGGAACTGCCCCTGCTCATCGACGCGCTGGACGAGCCGTTCCTGGCCACTCTGCTGAAGGGACGCGCCAATTACATCTGCCTCCGCCGGTGGCACCATCTCCTGGAACACCTGGAAGAACGCATGACCCTGACCCAGCGGAGAAAGCTCCTGCCCCTGACGGTCTGGCTGTCCGAGACACGCACGGGCGATATCGAAGAAAATGCGGGATTCCGGCAGAAGCAGAACAACCAAATCTGGTCGGAGCTATGCAGCGAGGGACGCGCCTGCCGGGGTTATGAATGCGAGTTCGAAGCCGACTGTTTTTACCAGCGCACCCGGAAGGCATCCCGGGCGTCCCACATCGTTTTGGTGAACCATTCCCTCCTGTTCTCCGATGCAGCGGCCGGATTCACGGTTCTGGGGAATTACGACTCGCTGGTCGTGGACGAGGCTCATCAAATCGAAAAAGTCGCGTCCGACTGTCTGGCCAGAACACTCCATCGCTGGCTGTTCTGGGACCTGTGCCAGCGCGTGATACAACCGGACACCCAGAACAAGGGCATTCTCATCACCCTGCGTAATGCGATTCAGCATACCCGAAGCGATAAGTCCGATACGGCCGAGCTCCTGCGGATGGTGGAGTCGCTGACGGCCTGCACGCAGGAATTGAGCCAGGCCGCGTTCCAGCTTTTTCAGGCCATCGAGACGGAGCTTTCCCACCAGCCGTCAGCCGATGCACCCTTCCGGAAACAACACCTCCGGGGTTCCGGCGACCTCTTCGGTCCCGTGTCCGAAGAGACCGATGCCCTGATAAACCGACTGCAGTCGTTCTCGTCCGCATTGTCGCAAGTCATCTCCCGGTTTTATGAATCCGGGTATGATGCCCATACAGAGGAAACCGGGCGAGAGCTGGAAGCCATCGCCGATCAATCGGCCCGGCTGGAGGAGCTCCTGGCCCATTTCATCCGGGAGGATTACGAAGACGATGTGGTCTGGTACGAGACCCGGGAGGTCAAGCACCAAAAGGAGGTCGTCCTGTATTCGGTTCCCCTGGACATCGGGAAACTCCTGGCCACCGTCCTCTATCCTAGGCTGGCGCGGTGTGTGCTGACCTCGGCAACGCTGTCCATAGCCGAGAATTTCGACTACATCCGCGGCCGTCTGGGACTGGATGACATCGACGACGACCGCGTCATGACCCGGCTGTTCGGATCCCCCTTCGACTTTGCGGAGCAAACACTCCTCCTGGTGCCGACGTTCCTGTCCAATCCCAAAGAGAAGGCATTTTCCGGGGATGTATCCGCTCTCCTGAACCTGATTTTCTACGCAGATGCGCCGGGAACCATGGTGCTGTTCACCTCTCACAAACTGCTCCAGGATGTCTACCGGACGATTCAACCCGTCTGCGATGAACGCGGCATCCGTCTTCTGGCACAGGGAATCGACGGCTCGCGAACGACACTCTTGAACATCTTTCGAGAGGACAAGAAATCGGTGCTCCTGGGAACCAACAGCTTCTGGGAGGGCGTCGATGTTCCCGGAGCGGCGCTGGAACTCCTCATCATCACCAAAATCCCCTTCGACGTGCCCACCGAGCCCCTGGTCCAGGCAAGGATGGAGCAGGCGCAGGCTCGGACGGGCAATGGTTTCATGAACTATACCGTACCGGAAGCCGTCGTCCGGTTTCGTCAGGGTTTCGGCAGGCTCATCCGTTCGGGAGAGGATCGCGGCGCCGTGCTCATCCTGGATCATCGGCTCGTAGAAACCCAGTACGGACGCATCTTTCTGGAATCGCTGCCCGTTCGACCCAGTATCTGTGCGAACCACGAGGCACTGCTGACGTCGTTGAACCAATGGTTTGGCGCCCAAAAGCAGTCCGTTGAGGTATAAAAGAGAATAAACGTAAGGTGTAGATCATGGATGAAAAAATCAAGATGGAGGGTCTTACCTTCGACGACGTCCTCCTGATTCCGGCTCGATCCAACGTGCTCCCCCGTGACACCAACGTTCAGACGCGTCTCAGCCGGAACATATCCATCAACATCCCCATCGTATCGGCGGCCATGGATACCGTGACAGAGTCCCGGCTGGCCATCGCCATCGCGCGAGAAGGCGGGGTGGGCATCATTCACAAGAATATGTCTGCCGAACAACAGGCGGCCGAAGTCGATAAGGTCAAACGTTCCGAGAGCGGCATGATTTCCAACCCGGTCTCGCTGCCCCCGGATAAAAAACTGGGCGATGCGCTCCAGATGATGAGTCAGTATCATATCTCGGGAATACCCATCGTGGAGGGCGACAAGCTGGTGGGTATCCTGACCAACAGGGACCTTCGTTTCGAGACCAACCTGGATCAACCCATCCATGACGTGATGACCAAGGAAAACCTGATCACTGCCCCGGAAGGCACGAAACAGGATGAGGCCGAAAAAATACTCCAGAAACACCGCATTGAAAAACTGCCCATCGTGGATAAAAAGGGACGTTTAAAGGGACTCATCACGGTAAAGGATATTCAAAAACGCAAAGCCTTCCCCAACGCGGCCAAGGACGACCGGGGGCGGTTGATCGTGGGTGCTGCCGTGGGTACGACCAAGGAGACGATGAAGCGGATCGAGATTCTCTGTCAGGCCGGTGTGGATCTTGTCTGTGTGGACACGGCCCACGGCCATTCCGAGGGCGTCCTTCAGATGGTGAAAACCATACGCAAGGCATTTCCCGATCTGGAGTTGATCGGTGGAAATGTGGCCACTGCCGAAGGAGCCAAGGCTCTCATCGATGCGGGTGTCGACGGCGTGAAGGTGGGTATCGGCCCCGGCTCCATCTGCACCACGCGTGTGGTGGCTGGCGTGGGCGTTCCCCAGATCACGGCCGTCATGGAGTGTTCTGCCGTTTGTAAGAAGGCCAACATTCCCCTGATTTCCGACGGCGGGGCCCGTTATTCCGGGGACATTGCCAAGGCATTGGCCGCCGGAGCCGACTCCATCATGCTGGGAAGCATTCTGGCCGGCGTGGAGGAAAGCCCGGGCGAGATGGTCCTGCTGGAGGGCAGGAGCTACAAAGTCTACCGCGGTATGGGATCCATAGGCGCCATGGCCGAAGGCAGTGCCGACCGTTACTTTCAGGACATCAGCGAAGCCAACAAGCTGGTGCCCGAAGGCATCGAAGGGAGGGTGCCGTACAAGGGACGGCTGTCGGACGTGATCTTTCAACTGGTGGGAGGCATTCGGTCCGCCATGGGCTACTGCGGTGTGAAAACGGTGGGAGAGTTCCAGGAAAAGGCACAATTCGTGCGCATCACCGAGTCGGGTGTGATCGAGAGCCACCCCCACGATGTGACCATCACCAAGGAATCACCCAACTATCAGAGGAGATAAAAAAGAAACCGAGACTTTTCATCTTCACCGGAATTAGGGGGAATTACCGGCTCAAGTGAAGTATCTCGGTTTCAAGAATTCGATCAAAAATGCGCTTCTACGAGATGGCGTTAACACGTTTCGTCAATTGGGATTTCAGGTTCGCTGCTTTATTCTTATGGATAATCCCCTTAAGCGCCATACGATCCAGAACGGAAACGGTTTTTTTCAGCTCGGCCAAAGCCGTCTCTTTGTCGGGCGCCGTACTCACTTTCTTGATGGCCGTCTTCATCCTCGTACGGTTTGCCTGGTTGATGACCCGTCTCTTTTCGTTCTGGCGGATACGTTTTACAACTGATTTATGTTGAGGCATCGACTCCTCTTCTTGTCCAAATAAAAGGTGGTAAAATATACAAAAAGAAGATTTGATTGTCAAGAGGTTAAATAACCTGAAATACGAATATGATCTGGATATTTATTACATTTTCTGTCCTCCTGATCCTGCTGCTGGGGCCGTACAGCCTTCGTGTGGTTCTGGATAAATCCGACGAATCCTTGGTTGTTTCCGTAGGTATACATCACAGGTTGAACGTCATCGGCTTCCGGTGGCAAAAGGAAAAAACGACGGTTCAATACAACGGACTGTTCATGAATATTCCGCTAATTAGGATACAAAAATCGACGAAGAAAAAACCCTTCTCAGTGGAACCGAAAGAAACGGAGAAGAAAAGGAAAGTCCGCGGCCGGCTCCAATTTATGAGCCGACTGCTGGGACGCATTCCCGGCATCGTCCGCCGGCTGATGCGGTGCATCGAACTCAACCACGTCCGTCTGTCCGGCTGCGTCGGGATGATGAATCCCGCGGCTCTGGGGATGACGTACGGGCTCGTTCAGAGCCTTCGACCCTTTCAAAATGAAAAAATGGAACTCTCCCTGACGCCGTGTTTCTGTACACAGGCATTCCAGGGCCAGGCACTGCTGGTCGTGCATTTTATCATGGTACAGGTTTTGTTGTTCGTCATCCGGTCGACTGTGGAGGTGGGCATTCAATACCTGAGGCATACATATAAACGAAAGGGATAAGCCGATGGTCATCGAAGATTTGGTAAAAACGGTTCTTTCCGAACTGAGGGAAATCACGAAGACCAAGACCGTTGTGGGTGAACCCCTGAGCGTGGGAGAGGCCACCATCGTCCCCGTGTCCAAGCTGACGGTGGGATTTGCCGCGGGCGGCGGTACGAAAGACTCCAAAAACGGGAGAGGCGAAGGCACGGGCGGCGGTGCGACCATCGAGCCGGTGGCCTTTTTCGTGGTTCGGGGAGACAAGGTCGACCTGGTGACGATTAAGAAGGAGGACGTGGGACTGGCCAAGGTCATCGACCTGGTTCCCCAGATCGTGGAAAAAGTAAAAGACATGAAGGATAAAAGAGAGAAGAAAGCCAAAGCATCCCAGCCGGAAGGAAAACAAAAAAAATGACGGGTCACCGGATTGCCGTGCAGGAAGACTTATTCGACGTCTCCAAGCCCCAGACACTGCGAAGACGCATCCGAGAACTGGATGGATTGATCGCCAAAGCCATGAAGCGGAACGACTACAAGCAGGCCAAATCATTGACGGACGAACAGAAACGCATCATCCAGGAACTCGTGGCCATGGGCGAAACGAACATCATCGATTAGCGGATATCTCTGCCAGGATCGTCATGCCCTCCCCATAGGGATGGATGCTCCATTTGACGACGCTCGATGAGTTGCTGACCTGCGAGTTTGATGCAACCTAGAAGGAACGATTGAACAGGATACAGCTTTGAAACCCATCATCGTGGACATACAGAAAGAACCCGATGCAGAGGATTTACCCCTTCCCCAGTACCAGACACCGGACGCATCGGGACTGGACCTTTACGCCGCTGTGACCGAAACCGTGACGATAGAGCCGGGGGACGTCCAACTGATTCCCACGGGCATTCGTGTATCCATTCCGGCCGGATATGAAGGACAGGTGCGGCCACGAAGCGGCCTGGCGCTAAAACACGGCATCGGCCTGTTGAATGCACCGGGAACCATCGACGCCGACTACCGGGGTGTGGTGGGTGTCATCCTCTTCAATTTCGGGAAAAATCCCTTCTCCATAAAGCGAGGCGACCGCATCGCCCAGCTGGTCATCGCCAAGGTCGAAAGAGTGCAGCTCCGCACGACCCATGGCCTGGACCCCAGCCAGAGAGATTCAGGAGGGTTCGGATCTACGGGGGTCTGAACAACTGGGACAACCGACAAATACCTCTATGCCCATGCCGACGGCACGTCGTCCCCCCTGCTCAATGGACGGATGAAGGATGCCTTCTCGGAACCCATCAGGGATCGTGGATAAAAATCCGGGCTTGAACGGGCCGATGATCGCTCTTCATGTCGTCGTCCGGGAATGAGAATCCCTCGCCATCCACCAGAATCTTGGAGTTGATCTCCCAGTGATCGGGTTTGTTCGCCAGAAATACAAAATCCAGGATGCCGTTGTACTTGGGATTCGCGTTCGTCTTGTATAATTCGGACGGTTTCACCCATGCGAACAATCCCGGCGATAGCATGTTCTCCATGGCCTGATTTCCCTTGCCGTCATCGATGTTGTAATCGAAATTATAATCCCCCACAGCAATGACGGGTATGGACTGCGTCCGCACCCAATTGTTCAGGCGGGTTGCCTGCTGCTGCCGGAGGGACGCATTCCCACGGGCCAGATGGTTCACCATGAACAGGAACGTCTCGTCGTGATCCCTCAACCGCAGCTTGACTAAAAAGGGCGAACGATGATTCCCGTCGTTGATGCTGTCCAGTTCCACGGGCTCTCCCACCAGGTCGAACCGGCGCACATCCCATGCGACCATCATGCGGTCGGCTCGACCGGACTGACCCAACCGGTAATCGAATTTCCCGACCCGATTGAAGGCGCCCTCGCCGTCTTCCACGGCATCGGCGTAGCGTGCGGCGTTATCGGCTCTTACCTCACACAGACCCACGATGTCGTAGCCTTCAAATGTTCTTAATTGCTCCTCGATGGTCGCCGCGTCGTTGCCGCCGCTCTCCACATTCCACGACAGGATGAGTATTCGCTTCTGGGCAGTCGATTCGGAGACGAGAAAAAGAACCCAAAGACCCAGAAGCACGCGGAAACTATTAATAAATCGTCTGAATGACATCATCACACCTCGACTGTTTAGGCTCTGATTCCTTGTACCCATGCACGGATGGTTCGTGCGCCTTCCCCCATCGATGGATTTTTGACTACTCAGCCCCACGATGTCCTACGATGGAGGACGGACGCTCCTTTTCCAAACTCACCTCTCCCCAGAGATGAATGAATTTGTTCATATCAGTCTATTGATTTTCTGGACGAATGGGACGTTTTTCATCGATTGTACACAAGCATGGTACAACATTTTCTTCACGAAATCAAGGAAAAAAACACGAACCGATGGGCGGATCGACGGGTGTCTTACAATCAGTCGGGACGGTTCATGGGACGTCTCACAGTCTCATCTGGCGGGATGTTTGCTGAACCGTCGGGCCGGGTTATTCCGACCGACATCGGCCTCGGACGATGAGTATTCTTGAAACCTTGCAACCTTTTTTGCAATCGGTGTGTCTTAATGATGACAGCGCACAAAATCAGCGACTCCAATGAAACGAAAAAATGAAAGCTATAAGCCCCTCGATGAACATCATGTTATTCCAGATAATCAACATACACACATGCTTCTCAGGGAGATTGGAAAGATGAAAAAAAGGACCATGGGTTTTTTCGGACTGTGCCTTTTATTCTGTTTGCATGGATTATTCGCACAGAACGAGAAAAAGGTGTACACAACGCGCAAAGTGAATCCCCATCCGCCCGTGATCGACGGGTTCATGAACGACGATGCCTGGGAACGAGTGGAATGGCAGGGCGATTTCACCCAACAACGTCCCTACGACGGGGATCCACCCTCCCAGCAGACGTCCTTTAAAATACTGTACGACGACGCCAACCTCTACGTGTTCATTCGTGCCTACGACACGGAACCCGACAAGATCGCCCGCATCATGTCGCGGAGAGACTATTTTTCGGGGGACATGGTGGAGATCAACATCGACAGCGATTTCGACCAGCAGACGGCCTTTTCCTTCACGGCCATGGCCTCCGGCGTGAAGGGTGAAGAAGCCGTGTGCGAGGACGGCAATAACTGGGACAGCAGCTGGAATCCGGTGTGGTATCTGGCCACATCCAAGGACGATGAGGGATGGAACGCAGAGATGAAGATTCCCTTCAGTCAGCTTCGCTTCGGGAACAAAGAGGAACACGTCTGGGGGCTCCAGGTCATGCGCCATCTCTTCCGGAAAGAGGAGCGCTCCTACTGGCAGTATATCCCCCAGGACGCGCCTGGATTTGTCCATCTCTTCGGTGAACTGCACGGCATCAGGAATATCAAGCCCCGTCATCAGATGGAACTCGTTCCCTATACGGTCGGCAAGACCCAGCGCTTCCAGAAGGAGGTGGGCAATCCCTTTGCCGACGGCAGCCTGAGCAGCCTCTCCGGCGGACTCGACGGCAAGATCGGCATCACCAACGACCTGACGCTGGACCTCACTGTCAATCCCGACTTCGGACAGGTGGAGGCCGATCCCTCGGTCGTCAACCTGACGGCGTTTGAGACATATTTTTCCGAGCGGCGGCCATTCTTCGTGGAAGGCAAGAACATTTTTAATTTCCGCGCCACGGATGTCATCGTCATCAACCGGTTCAACAGCGACAACCTTTTTTATTCCCGCCGAATCGGCCGGTCTCCTCAGCACGAACCGGATATAGAGGACGACGCCTACATGGACATGCCCGAGGCCACCACCATCCTGGGCGCGTTTAAACTCTCGGGAAAAACCAAAGACGGGCTGTCCATCGGCATCCTGGAGAGCGTGACTGCCGAAGAAAACGCGGAGATCGATTATCTCGGACAGAGACGACAGGAATCCGTGGAGCCCCTGACCAATTATTTTGTGGGACGGCTGCAGAAGGATTTCGACAAGGGCAGCACCATCCTGGGTGGTATGGTGACGGCCGTGAACCGGAATATCACCAACCCAAACATGAATGTTCTGCATCGCGCCGCTTACACGGGCGGATTCGATTTTCTGCATAAGTGGAAGGACAGGACGTATTACATCGGCATGAAGGGGATGTTCAGTCATGTGCGAGGCGACAAGGAAGCCATCCTGGAGACCCAATCCTCGTCGGCACGTTACTTCCAGAGACCAGACGCCGACCATGTCTCCGTGGATTCGAACCGTACGTCCCTGTCCGGATACGGTGGGACGATTAAATTCGGCAGGCGCGGAAACGGACGCATCGTGTTCGAGAGCAGCTTCACCCTGCGATCCCCGGGATTCGAGATCAACGATATCGGGTACATGCGGTATGCAGACATCATCAACCACGGTTCCTGGATGGGATACTATATCCGCGATCCATTCAGCATCTTCCGGTGCATATACACCAACTTCAATTATTGGATACATTGGAACTTCGCCGGGGAGCGCCTGTCGCAGCATCAGAACATCAATTTTTACATGCAATTCAAAAATTACTGGGGGCTGAACGGGTCCTTCACTCACAACGGCCAGACCCTCTCACCCGACATGCTCCGGGGCGGGCCCTCCTTCATCCTGCCCGGCAACTGGAGCGGACAGATGAACATCGATTCCGACCGCCGGAAAAAATTTTACTTTAATTTTGGAGGCTACTACCGGAAGGGCGAAGACGCCAGCAGTTCGACACAGAGTTATTGGTGCGGCGGTACCATCCGGCCGACGGATGCGCTGACGTTTTCCTTATATCCTTCGTATGACATCGAAAAGAATGCGCTTCAGTATATCTCGACAGAAGAGCTGGACGAGGACGCACGGTATATCTTCTCCCGGATCGACCAGAAGACCGTCAGCGTGACCCTGAGGCTGAACTACAGCATCACGCCCGATCTCTCCATACAGTACTACGGTCAACCCTTTGTCTCCGGCGGCAAGTACGCGAACATGAAACGCATCACCGACCCCCAGGCCGCGGCCTACACGGACAGGTACCACACGTTCACGGGCCAGGAGATTGCCTTCGATGCCGACGAGAATGTGTATAACCTGGATGAGAATAACGACCGGGCCGTGGATTATTCCATCGACAATCCTGACTTTAATTTTCGCCAGTTCCGGTCCAACCTGGTCGTCCGGTGGGAGTATTCTCCGGGTTCGACGTTGTACTTTGTCTGGTCGCAGAGTCGGACCAGCGATGTAGACGACGGCCGCTTTGCTTACAGACACGACATGAGGGACCTGTTCCGTGTTCACCCCCACAACATCATTCTGCTGAAATTCAACCACTGGTTCTCGTTGTAAGGATGCCGGCCGGCAGGTCAGAGGGCAGTAGTACGAAACGGCAGGGTCATGTGCGATCCTGCCGTTTTTTTATCGTATGGGATGGATTTTTCTTGTAGTATCCGGATAACGATTTAACGACGGTTGGATGCGACCCGTCCGTCACGCTTCACATCATTCAAAATCCCCAGAACCGCACACGCGGGTAAACTCACCCTCGAACCATGCGCTGTTGGAATAATGCGCAGGGGTCGTCATCTCCACGTCCGTCCTCTCGAATGCCTGCATCTCTTTTTCGGTCCATTTCTCAGGATTCAGTTTGTTGAACAGTCGTGGGAAAGTGAAGTCGTCGTCCGCTTCCAGGTTCTTACGCAGCTTTTCCTGCACGGCCCTCACCGACGTCGAGCAGACCATGTATTTTCTGGAAAATTCGAACAGCCGCACTTTCCGGACATGCGTATAACCCAATAGCTCACAAATCATGAAATCCATAAGATCGCCGTAATCGTACGGCCGGCCGATAAATTGCGATGCCGCGTTGAGCATGATTTCCACATGGCTGTCTACGTATTCGGACCGGTTGTACCGGTATACGGTGAACCCCTTTTCCACGACCTGCTCCAGCGTTTCCCAGCGCACCGTGGGCGTTGTGGCCGAGAATATCTGATCCGGCGCGAAGTACAGAACCGTGTGCGTGGGCCGGTAATCGGAATCCTTCCCGAAGAGCCTCTTCTGATAACCCTGGATACCCCATTTTGCGATACACGTCCAGGGTTTGTACCAGATGCATTCCCCGCCCGTGTCGTTGATGACGTCACCCGGCTCGAGGAACGCTTTTACTTTTTCCAGCGTGTTCATCAGCTTGTCCTACTAAACAAACAGGGTTGATGGATGGATGCGTCCCTTAATTCAAGGCCATGCGGATCATCTTTTATGCAGAATGGATGGAAATAAGTATATCAGATAGGCACGACGCAATCCCCAGAGGCGACCGCCCCTCTCCATGATAATCGGATGATTTTTCAGATTTAAAAACGATCGATTACGAACGATATGCGAGAAATGTAAACGATTCTCGTGAATAAATCAAGAAAATAAAATCCGGACGTACCCGTGCCTTTTACTCCCTGGCCGATATTTCCGGATTCTTGTCAGTGGATGGATCGATTAGACCGCTTCTATCGTGGACGGCGGCTTGGTGGTGTTAGGCGATACTGTGACGTTATTTTTTACTTGCCTATTTCTCACAAAATTCTTAAAATTTATGTACTGTTATAGCATTTCCCATCAAAGACAAAATCATCTTGGATTTCTTAGCTCATGTATCAATGTAGAATCTGTGATAACATGAACGACAACACATCTTTTAAAACTCGAGAAATGATGTTCGGTTTTCGAGACCGATTTACATATTTCGAGTGTTCCTTTTGCGGATGTTTGCAAATAAAAGACATTCCAACGAATCTTCCCGAGTATTACCCCGAAGACTACTATTCTCTATCTGTAGTAAAGGAAAATGCTCTGAAGCGATTTATAAAACGTAAAAGAGCTTGTCAAGCGTTAAATATGAGCGGTTTTGGAGGTAATTGGTTGCTCAAAATCTGGCGAACACCGCCGCTTATCCGTTGGCTGGAACCGATCGGAATTAAGCGGACTGATAAGATACTGGATGTTGGATGTGGGGCTGGGCAGCTGTTGTTGGATATGTGTAATATAGGATTTACTAATATTTCTGGTATTGATCCATTCATTGGTCATGACATATTTTACGATAACGGAGTTAAAATATTAAAAAAAGAACTCTCCGATATGCAAGGATCTTTTGATCTGATAACATTTCATCATTCTTTGGAACATATGGCCGATCCAAAAGAAGTATTAATGAAGGTTGGTTCCCTGCTTAAAAAAGGTAAATATACATTAATCAGGATTCCTCTGGCAAGCAAATATGCGTGGCGTACCTATGGAGCAAATTGGGTACAACTTGATGCTCCACGTCACTTATTTATTCCGACTGAGAAAAGTATTAAAGTGTTAGCTGAGAAAACTGGATTCATCGTCGATAAAATACAATATGATTCAAATAGCTTTCATATTTGGGGGAGTGAGCAATATGGCCAGGATATTCCACTGAGAGATGAGCGCTCGTACAGTATCAATCCGTCTAAATCGATTTTCTCCAGTAAAGATATAGAGAGATTTGAAGCCAAGGCGAGACAACTTAATGCCTGCGGTGATGGAGATCAAGCCTGTTTTTACTTGAAGAAAATTTAATTGAAGGTGATAATGGACGACCACAGCTTATCTCGCAATCTTTCCCCTTGAATTGATAGGGAATCTTACTATTCAGAAATGCATGCAATCTGTTCTGGATTTATTATGCCGATTCCTTCTATACCGCTTCCATCGTGGATGGCGGCTTGGTGGCGATGTTGTACGTCACGCTGACCACGCCTGGCACGTCACTCACGATGCGCCGGGACAACATCTCCAGCGTCTCGAAGGGAAGACGGGTGGGTGTGGCCGTCCTGGCATCCACGCTGTCCCAGCACCGGATTTCGATCTGCTGGCCGAAATCCCGCTGCCCGTCCCGCATGCCCGTCACCCTGTCTTCATGCAATATGGCCATGTACTGGAAAGCGCTCGTGGATTGTAACATCTCTTCCACGATGACCGTGGCCTGACGGACGGTCTGTATTCTCTCGGGCGTGACTTCCCCGATGACCCGGGCCGACAGGGCAGGACCCGGGAACGGAATGCGGTTGAACAGTTCCTCGGGCAGACCCAGTGCTGCGCCGACCTTGCGAACCCCGTCCTTCCTGAGCTGAATCAACGGTTCGATGATCCGGTACCCGAAGGCTTCCTGGGGATCGATGCCCAACTGCTCGAACACATTATGCTGGCGCTTGATGCCTGCCACGGTCTCGTCGACATCCGTCAGGATCGTGCCCTGGAGCAGGAATCGTGCACCGCTCTCCCGGACCATCCGTCCGAATACGTCCTTGTAAAACGTCTGGGTGATGGCCTCTCTTTTCTCTTCGGGATCGGTAATTCCTTTCAAAGCCTGAAAGAATGCATCCCTGGCATCCACGAGCTCCACGGATATGTCCATATCCGCAAAAAGCCGGGCCACCCGCTGGGGCTCTCCCTCCCGCATCAGGCCGTTCTCCACAAAGACCGTCCGCAGCCGACTGCCCAGAGCCTGGTGGCCCAGCATCGTCACTGCGGAAGAATCCACGCCCCCGGATAGAGCGTTGATGGCGCTTCCGTCCCCCACTGTTCTGGATATCTCATCGGCTTTCTGATCGATAAACCGTTGAGGATCGAGTTGATCAGCAGGAATCTCTTGTAAAGCCATAGGAATCCTCCCGTCTTTGATATCAATCTATCGCATGTGTGACCGATCCGGCTCGTCCGGGAATGCTTCATTCGATGGCCGTGGACGGTTCTTTCATACCCTCCTGCATGTACCCGCGGGCCATTCTGGGCGTGTTGAAGGAAATTCCCATCTGCCCTCCGGCGTCGATGCAGATGACGCCTCCCAATCCTTGTACGCGCCTGCGGAGGACGCGGATACCGCTCTCTGCCGCCTGCTGTGCGTCTTTGTGCGACCGCATTCGTTCGGCCACTTCCCGGGCCAGCATCACCTGGATGATGGATTCCCCCCAGCCCGTGCAGGACACACCGCCCACGCCGTTCTCCGCATACGTCCCGCATCCGATGAGGGGGCTGTCCCCCACCCTGCCGGGTATTTTCTTGGGCGTACCGCCTGTGGACGTGGCTGCCGCTATATGGCCGTTGCCATCGAAAGCCACGGCCCCCACGGTGCCCCGCTTCTGACCAAAGGCATGGGGAGTCTTGAACGTCCCGTCGCGAATCAGGCTTTCCAATCGCTTCAACTCCCTGGGCGTGAGAAGCTGCTCCACGGGCACCTGATGGAAACCCTGCTGGCGTGCAAACACCTCACACCCGGGCCCGGCCAGGAGGATATGTTCCGTGTTCTCCAGAACCCGGCGGGCGATGCGCACGGGATTGGGGAAATTCCTCAACGCGGCCACGGCACCGGCATCCATCGTCCTGCCGTCCATGATGGAAGCGTCCATTTCTACAGACCCGTCGGTATTCAGGACAGACCCCCTTCCCGCATCGAAGGTGACGTCGTCCTCCATGGCAGCCACGGTCTCCTCCACGACATCCAGGGCACTTTTTCCCCGGCCGAGGAGTCCCCAGCCCACATCCAGAGCCTTCCGTATGCCGTCCAGATGAGCCTGGACTTCCTCATCGGGTATGTCCCAGGCGCCTCCGTGTATGACCAAAACGGGTGTGACTTTTTTTTGCATTTTTCCAGTAACGATTTGTAAAAATAAATGAAACTCGAATCCGACTTCAGGCGTAAAAATAAGTGAAGATTGACGATGACGAGGAGAAGATGGAATTCCTTACGTTTTTAATCATTCTGGGGCTGGTGCTGATTGCGATAAAAGTGCTGGGGTTGCTCTTTAAAGCCGGTATCACCCTCATCAGCATTCCGTTTCAGATTTTAGGAGCCGTCGTCGTGGCTGCCGTCCTGTTTGCGGTACTTCCCATCACACTCATCACGGGTCTGCTGGCAGCTGTTCTCTTACCCCTGGGTATCCTGGTTCCTCTGCTGCCGTTTCTCCTCATCGGATTTGGAATATATATGTTAGCGAGAAAATAAGTCATTTTACTTCTCTCTCCCTCCCAAAGACAGGCCGAACGGACATAAAAATCTGTTCGGCCTGCTTTCCTTTTAAGCACACCTCGCAGAAAACAAAACGATTTACCGATAGACAAGCAACAGAATGAGGATGATGACAAAAAGCAGTTCCACGAATATTCCCACGCTGATGAACCTCCACTTCGTTCCCTTGGAAGGTGTCCATTCTGCGTCGAAGGCAAACTTCTCGGAGAATGCTTTGATCTGCATTCCCAGCTCGGGTTTCAGGATCAAGACGACCAGCGCCAAACCCATGAGCAGAATCAGTATCAAATACGAAATCATGATTTACTCCTTCCCCATCCCGAAGGATACGGAAACGTCGGATGGTTCACCCGTCGATTCAATAATCGCTGACCACGGCCCAACCGTACTTCCGGGCTTTGCGCTTCAGCAATCGGCCGGGATTGACGGCCACGGGATGACCGAACATGGAAAGCAGGGGCACGTCGGCCCAGCTGTCGCCAAATCCGTAAGAGCACGCGAAGTCCACCCGGCGGCCGTCTAAATACTTCTCCAGGGCACTCACCTTTCCGTGAAAATAGGGATGAATACCCTTTATGCGTCCCGTGAATTTTCCGTTTTGAATCTCCGCATACGAGCCTATGCCGCCGTGGGCGTTCAGACGCTCCACCAGCATCTGCAGAATAAAATCCAGAGTACCGGAGATGAGTACGATCTCGTACTCCTTCTCCCGGAGGTTTTGCATGTATTCCCTGACTTTCTCGGAAATTCGTGGCCGTAATCGCGCTTCGAAAAATTCGGGTAGGAACGACATGACATCGCCGGCGTTCAACCCGCGGAGGTACGCAGATTTTCGGATAATGACCTGTTCGAACCCATGAGGCATCTGGCGGAGAAAACTGAAAAAATTGCTGACCAAGTTTGCCAGGGGCAGCATGTTCCTCTGCCGGAGAAACCGAATCAATTGCACCTCTGCCGACGTTCTGACGATAAGTGTCCTGTCCACATCAAAAACAGCGATTTTCGTCAGCGCGTCCTTGGGTGAATCCAGTACAGATCGTTCTTGATTCTTCGGTACGTCTTTGCTCATGAATATCTCGGTAAAGGGTCATACGTTGCGGGATGTGACACTACCCGTCGCAACGATCTTTGAGGATGGCAGTCGGGACAGAGTCCATCAACCATCCAGCAATTCCTGGAACAGACGGTCGCGGTCGATGGGCACGATACCCACTTCACCGCACACGATACCCGCCGCCTGGTTGGCGATGGTGGCCGCTTCCAGGACGCCGGAACCCGATGTCATGGCCACGGCCATGGAACCGATGACCGTATCGCCAGCCCCGGAGACATCGTGTACTTTCACGGCCCGCGTGGGTATCTGTACGCCGTGTTTGCCCGGCTCGAAAAGAATCATGCCGCGTTCCCCCAGGGTGATCAAGAGTGCCCGGCACTCAAGACGTTCTAACAGTTTAAGACCCGCCTTTTCCATGGTCTCGTCGGAGTCCAGACGAAATCCCAGTTTGTCGGTCACCTCCTTCAGGTTGGGCTTGAACAGGGTGACTCCTTCGTAGTCGAAAAAGTGGTCGAACTTGGGATCGACAAATATCATTTTATCGTTGGAAACGGCCAAATGAATGACGTCCTCAATGAAACGGGGTGTCAGCAGACCCTTGTTGTAATCTTCGATGATGAATCCGGTAATCGTCTTCACGTGACGGCTTAAAAAATCGAGAATCTGCTTCTGAATCTTCCGTGAGATACCCCGGGTCACCTCCCGGTCCGTACGGACCACGTGCTGGTTGTGGGCGATGATGCGGGTCTTGACCGTGGTGGGTCTGTCGTCGTCCACGACGATGCCGTCGGCGTCGAATCCTTTTTCCACGAACAAGTTTTTCAGGGTCTCCCCCGACAGATCGCTGCCGATGACACCCACGGGCAGAACACGGGCACCCAGCATCATCACGTTGTGGGAGACGTTGGCCGCTCCGCCGAACCGGAACGATTCCGACTCGATCTCCACCACGGGCACGGGCGCCTCCGGGGATATCCGGGATACCCGTCCCCACACGTACCGGTCCAGCATCAGGTCGCCGATGACCGCAATGGTCTGGTTCTTAAACGTTTCGAAGAGTTCCGATAAGCGCTCTCGATCAAACTGTACCATGAAAGGGAATTCCCTCTTTTTAAAACCTGTTCAGCTTTTCCAGCAAGGCAGCCGAATGCTTTTCGATTTCCATGACCAGATCTTCGACTTTATGGGAAAAGTAGTTATACGCCACCAGAGCCGGTATGGCGATGGACAGACCCACGACGGTGGTGATCAACGCCTGCGAAATGCCCCCGGAGAGAGACTGGGTTTGTCCCAAACCCTGTTCGGAGATGACGCGGAAGACCCGGACCATACCCAGCACGGTTCCCAGAAGACCCAGCAGGGGTGAGATGCCGGCCACGGTTTCCAGCACGCCAAGTCCCCTCTCCAGGACCCGGGTTTCCTGCCGGCCCTGATCGACGACCGCTTCCTTGATTTCCTCCCTGGAGCGCCCATGGTTCTGCAAGCCCACCCGGATGACATTGGAAAACGGCCCTTTCTGCTGACTCAACCCAAACGTGGCCTTCTCCGCATCCTCGGGCTTCTCGATGCGCTGGATCATATCCAGGATTTCCGGTTTGATGATGCGGCGCCTTCTCAGGAAAAATCCGCGCTCTATGACAACGGCCAGGGCCAGTATGGACGTGAAAAAAAGGGGAATCATCACGACCCCGCCTTTTAAAATCATCTCCCAGAGATTCGACATAACCACTCCAACGTTTATTTTCTCGGTATGATAAAATAATCGAACTTTGCCGTGACCTGCAGGTATGCTTCGGGAAAATCCGAGGGCAAGGGCCAGAAGGGAGCCGAGAATTCAACCGCTTTTCTGCTGGTCTCCACCAATGCTTTCTCGCCCTGATAACCCAAAACCTGAAGCGCCTCCAGGCGACCATCGGGATAAATCCGAAACCGCAGTATGTTATTGCCGCTGAAGCCCAGCTGGGTAAAAGCCGGTGGAGGATAGATATTCCTCTGAATCCTCCGCTTCAACTCCAACAGGTACGGGGCAAATTCCCAGTCGTAGGTGTTGAAGCTGATGCCACCCACGTCCTCGGCACTCACGTCCGTCTGGTCGTACGCCGGCTGCCGGGTGCCTGCGCCTGTATTCTGTGATTTTCCCAGGAGGGCGTCCTTGCTGAACCGCGATCCCTCACTGTACGATTCGACCCGGTATCCGATGTCCCCGTTGGAAGGATCGGCTGCGTTCGACGCCTCGGCTGACGAACGGGATGGCGACGCCTCAGCCCCCCCGCCTCCGGCGCCGGGGATACTCTTCACGGCCACATCCCCCTGCGAATACGGCATGTCTCCCTCCGCTCCTCTTTGTGTCTCGAGATCACGGGCCACGGCATTCTTGTCCGACAGAAGCCTTGCATTCTCCGAAGGGACATCGGTTCGAGCGTCATCAGGGGTCTCCACGATCTCGAAAGCGATGCGTCGCTCCGCGCTATCTTCGCCTCCCTCGGGCAGACGCAGGATGAAAAACGGGCCCTGCCTTGAGAACAGGAGAGCCAGCAGGAGATGGAGCAGCGTGGACACGCTGACGGCCCAGACCAGCCTGTGCTCTCTCAGGAAATCGAGTCTTCGATCCACTTCAAGTAATCCTCGGAGCCGTCGATGATGGGCAGGGCGATGATTTCAGGAACATCGTAACTGTGGAGTTCTTTCACCCGTCGAACGATCCTGCTCACATACGAGCGTTGACTCTTCATGATTAAAAGAACTTCGCTTTCATCACAAAGTTCCCCCTGCCAGACAAAAATCGACCGTACTCCCGGCAGGCAATTGGCACAGGCCACAAGGTGTTCCTCCACGAGTGTTTTCCCCAGGGTCTCCGCCTCTTCCTCCGAGGAAGCGGTTACCATGACGACCACCGCATCGTCCATCGGTCATGCCTCGACGATAAGTGTCTCCCGTGAGACGGCAAACGCCCGTCCGCCCAGATGGTGCAATCCCTCGCCGCCCTGGCCATCGACCCGCCAGACATCCTGGAACAATTCCGCCTCGGCCCATGCCTTGACGACCCTGCCGATAAAAAGCGTGTGATCCCCTGCCTCCACGGCCTGGTGGACTCGGCATTCCAGATGGCCCGTGCATTCGTCGATGAGAGGCGTCTTCACCACGGTTGCGGGAACGGGCGTGAGACCCGTCTCCTGAAACTTATCTACATCCCTCCCGGAGACGCGCCCGCAGAAAACGACCTTGTCGGCCAGGGATGCCGGCGTAACGTTCACGACAAACACACCGCTTTCCGAGATGAGACGGTGCGAATGGCTCTTGTTCCCGATACTCACGGCGACCATGGGGGGTGCCTGGCTCACGGGCGTGATCCAGGCGACGGTCATGATGTTGGGAGCTTCATCACCGGCCTGGGACGTGACCAGGACCACGGGGCCGTGATTCACGATACGATGCGCCCGCTCCAGGGGTATCTCTGTCTTCACGTATCCATTCCTTACACTTGATTGACCAACGCCTCGACAACCCGTGGAACTATTGTCCGTATCCATCGTAAAAACAGTACGATTCATCCTGTTTCTGGAGCCTGAATGCTAAAACGACTATCCGCCTTTATCCTGTCTTTGTCCATCCATCTTGTGATCCTACTCCTGATACGTGCTCTGAGTGCCGAATCACCGGCCCGGCGCGCCATACGGATCGATCTGGTGCAGGAGACGGTGCTCCCTCCCGCAGAACCCATCGCCCAGGAGGACAGAATACGCCGTCCGGAAAAACGAGAAGAGCCGGAATTGAAACCAGACGTTTCCCAACAACCGGTCGATACACGCCCGATAAGCGAGCCGGACATGCCCGTCTACGCGGCATGGTTCGACTCGTTGTACGATGGAGCGCGACTGTCCGATGATTTATCCTCCCTGTACAATCAGGAGGCGTGGAAGCAGTTCGTCCTTAAAAAAATAAAAGAACACCAGTTTACGTACATCCTTCCCGTGACACCCTCCCAAGACAGCCAGGCTCCGGCCTTTGCTCCCGAAGACTGGGATAAGCACCCCGTGCAGGGCGACGATGTGGCCGATCAGATTTACCGGAGGAACACGGGTATGAATCCCCTGCCGTCGCTGTGGGGCTTGCTGTCGAAAATCGTCCCCAAACAGTCCGGCAAAGAGCCCGATCCGCAATTCGACTTCATCCCCACCGACACCCAGGTCCGGGCCATGGACGTGATCTACACCAAAAAAAAGGCCACGCAACTGGAGATCTATCCGCTGCTGGACGCGTCGCAACCCATCACTGCCGAGGGTTTGAACCGGCAGCTCGAGGCTCTGATGGACAAAGGCTTTGTCTCCAGAAAAAAAATATCACCGGAGTTTCATTTTATGCTGTTCGGTACGCCCATCGAGATTAGTTCAAAGAACAGTAAAAATGTCCTCTATGTGTATGAATCCAAGGTCGACAGGAAAAAACTGCTCGACTTTCTCCAGGCTCAGCTCTACCTGAATATGGAAAAGCTGCACACCCAGCCCGCCGATTCCGCGGCCATCACATCGAGGATCCATGCTCTTCAGCAAAAAATTCACATTTTGGTTGAATGAAAAATATCCGGTCTCGTCGAAGTGCCGGATCATCCTCTACCGAGACCCATTACAGCCAGTTCATCTCCGAGTACCAGCCCGCCGTTTTCTCCAGTCCCTCTTCCAGTGAGCATTCCGGCGTGAAGCCCAGTTCTTTCCTGGCCTTGGAGCCATCGCACACCCAGAATCGCTCCCGAACCTCGTGAACCTTGTGCTGATTCATGAGGGTCGCTTTCTTCTTCATTCCGTAAATCATCTCCCGTATGGCTACGACGATGGAGAACCAGGATATCGGCACGTGGATCGTCAGTCCCTTCTTGCCCAACGCCTGGGCAATGGCATTGTTTAATTCTTGATAGGCAATCAGGTTGTCGGAGACGAGATAGTACGTCTGGCCTTCGGCGTTCTTCTTCTCGGCGGCCAGCAATATGCCACGAATCAAATCTTCGACGTAGATGAAACTCCCATAACGTGTCCGCCAGCCCAGTACAGGTTTGATGCCCTTCTTTATCGTTTTAAAAAAATTCAGGATGGCGATATCCCGGGGACCGAACACCACGGGCGGCCGGATGATGGTCACGGGCATCTGGGGATGAAACGCCATAACCGCTTCCTCACCGGCCAGTTTACTGGCGCCGTAGGGGCTCAACGGGTTGGGATGATCCGTTTCGGACACGGGTCTGCCGTTCAGGCTGGGCCCGGCCGCTGCCAGAGACGAAATATACACGAACCGGCGCAGTGTCGGATTGCCCTGAACAATGGCCTTCATCAGGTTCATCGTTCCCTGGGCATTGGTCAAGTAAAGATCTTCTTCGGTGAGAGAACTGGTCTTTCCGGCCAGGTGAAAGATGGTTTGAACGTCGGAGACGACGGGAATCAAAGAATGAAAATCGGTTAAATCCCCCTGGACGATCTCAACATTGACATTTTCCAGCCAGCGGAGTTTATCCGGCGTTCTCAC